>Ga0316222_1000144_pt1 | contig 115337 bp, 127 predicted proteins | sample TBH18011metaG_FD_206008 | JGI IMG/M metagenome (GOLD analysis project Ga0316222, IMG submission 206008) | Freshwater microbial communities from Trout Bog Lake, Wisconsin, USA - TBH18011 | ecosystem: Environmental > Aquatic > Freshwater > Lake > Hypolimnion/Profundal zone | place: USA...
GAAGCAGCTAGATTGGCGTATATTTCTATGCGTACCGGGTCGGAAAAAGCATGCAGGATGCCTTCGACCGTGATTTCTTCGATGTTCGGGTGACAAGGTCTTCTCATGTTAATTATCATAACACAGCTTGACGCCATTGTTTAATTGTTCCATAATCCTGTACAAATGAATTATTGAATTCATTTGTACAGGATTTCTTTAACTTACAGGACTTATTTATGAGCAAACTTTCCGGAAAAATCGCAGTAATCACGGGCGGCAATAGTGGTATCGGCTTGGCAACAGCCAAATTATTTGCAAAAGAGGGTGCTACTGTCGTAATTACCGGCCGCAGGCAAGCAGAGCTTGATGCGGCTGTCGCAGAAATCGGCGGCAACGCCCTTGGTGTTCAAGGCGATGTCTCAAAATTGGCCGACCTCGATAAGCTTTATGCCGAAGTTAAAACCAAATTCGGCCATATCGACATCGTATTTGCCAACGCAGGCCTAGCTGAAGTGTCACCCATTGGATACATAACTGAAGAACATTTCGATAAAACCTTTGGCGTTAACGTTAAAGGCTTGCTGTTTACCGTTCAGAAGGCGTTGCCATTGCTGGTGGACGGCGGTTCGGTGATCCTGAACTCATCTATTGTGAATACCTTAGGTTTTGAAGGCTTTGGGGTTTATTCCGCAACCAAAGCCGCCGTCCGTTCTTTTGCCCGAACTTGGACGGCGGAATTAAAAACGCGCAAAATCCGTGTCAACGTGGTGAGCCCCGGCCCTATTGAAACTCCGATCTTTGACAAAATGGGCTTGTCAGTCGAGCAGATTGAAGCATTCGGCGCAAACATCATAACGCAAGTGCCTTTAGCCCGTTTTGGCCGTCCTGAAGAAATTGCCCAAGCCGTGTTGTTCCTGGCTTCTTCTGACAGCAGTTACGTGGCCGGCGTGGATTTGTATGTCGATGGCGGTATGGTTGCGGTTTAATTGTAATTCATTATCCCAGAATCAGCAGTTGGACACGTTGGCCAGTGCTGTTTTCCGGTTGGCTGGCAAGGCGCTTTTTCTTGGCATGGCCGCACCCTGTCAAGGAAAAGCAACAACTCATAAAATGTGACCTAATCAGGCAACCGGAAAACAGTGCCGGCGAGCGTGTAGCGGTCTCACCTTTTGGCTAATTCCATTCAAGCCTATCTTTTTCAGTATAGTTGTCGTCTCCCCATATATTTTCTCTCATCCGCAATATTCAGGCCGATGATTCGTCTACATAAGTATGAATACTTCGCTGACCGATCAATCTACCTATGAGCTGCAGACGCTGATGACCGAACAGAACCGGCACATTACCGAAACCATCACGCGGGAGCGTTGGCGGCTGGGTAATTTCATTCGCCAGCGCGTACCTGACCCTGAGGAGGCCGAAGACATTTTGCAAGATGTCTTCTTCGAATTAGTTGAGGCTTACCGCCTACCGGAACCGATAGAACAAATAAGCGCATGGTTGTTTCGCGTAGCCCGCAATCGCATCATTGACCGATTCCGCAAGAAACGTGAGCAACCATTGCCGGAAGTAGAGGATAGCGACGACGGCTATTGGCTTGAGCAGGCTCTGCCTACCCTGGATAGCGGACCGGAAGCCAGTTTTGCGCGAGCCATGTTGCTGGAAGCAATCTCGATGGCGTTGGATGAGTTGCCCGCCAAGCAACGCGAAGTATTCATCGCCCATGAGTTGGACGGGCTTAGCTTCAAAGAGCTGGCCGCTCAAAGCGGGGAAAACCTAAATACCCTGCTGGGATGGAAAAGACTGGCCGTGCTGCATCTGCGCGCACGGCTGCAACCGCTCTATGATGAGCTTTCTTAATATAAGGAAACAAAATTGAAAACGAACTGTTCAAACAATATGCCGACATGCAAGACAAGCTGTTTTAAGGTCGCACTGATGGTCGCCGCTGGTATTGCCGCATTAGGCTTGCTGGTTATGCTGCTGTGGAACTGGCTGATGCCGGAGCTGTTTGCCGGGGCACGACAAATCGGCTATTTTCAGGCCCTGGGGGTTTTGCTGCTGAGCAAAATCCTGTTTGGCGGCTGCCACGCTCACGGCCGCTGGAAGGAACGCCGCCAGCACTGGGAGAGTATGACCCCGGAAGAAAGGGAACAACTGAAAGGCCATTTCAAAAGCCGCTGGGGCCACTGGTGTCGCTCGGATAAAGCTGAAGACAAAACGGCAGGCAGCTCGTCGTCTCATGGCGAATAGCGGAAGTTTGGCCGCGCAACCCAAAGCGCCTCAAGCCCCTGCGCCTGCCGATTTGTCAAGACGGCTGCGCCGCTTTGCGCTGACCGTGATGCCGATCCTAATCGGACTTCATATCTACATCGGCTGGCGCTGGCTGCCGGCGCTTCCCATCGGCATGATATTGCTGGCCCACCAACCGCGCACGGTGCCCGCAGCGGCATTGGCCGGCTTCGATCTACAACTGTCTGGACATACCCATGGCGGACAATTCTGGCCGTGGAATCTGTTTGTCTTCCTGCAACAGCCATTCACGGCCGGACTGCATCGGCTTGGCCGACTCTGGATTTATACCAGCCGGGGAACCGGCTATTGGGGAGCGCCCAAACGGTTTGGCGCGCCGTCCGAGATTACGCTATTGCGGCTCGTTCCCGGCTCGGTAAGCCGTAGATAAGTGGGGCGCTATTCATCTCTATGTATTTTCCATTGATCACAATCTGACACAGTTGATTAGTACGGCTTGACAATATTGTTCATTAGTTCCATAATTCTGTACAAATGAATTATATAAATCCTCCCGCCAATTATTCTTTATAACTGACAGGAATTAGTCATGAGCAAACTTTCCAAATTAAAGGTAAATATCATGCCAAACAAGCAAATCACAATGCCAAGCGCCCTATTTGCCGCAGTTATGTTCGCTTTTTTAAACGGTTGCGCAACGACAAAGGGTTCTGATCCGAAAGACCCTTGGGAAAGTTGGAACAGAGGCGCGCAATCATTTAATGACGGCGTGGATGGCTATTTTATGAAACCCATTGCCAAAGGTTATGAGTGGGCGATGCCAAAATTTGCCCATCAAGCGGTGACCAATTTTTTTAGTAATCTTGACGATATTGATGTGATTGCAAACGATGCCCTGCAGGGTAAGTTTTCGCAATCAGGTCTGGATAGTGCGCGATTTTTAGTCAATTCTACGGTTGGTGCAGGCGGTTTAATGGATATAGGCACAATTATCGATCTTACCAAGCATAATGAAGATTTCGATCAAACCTTTGGTGTTTGGGGGATACCACCCGGCCCCTATCTGGTATTGCCGTTCTTTGGGCCCAGTTCGCCTCGCGGCGTTGCCGGTCTATTAAGCGATGCGGCATTAAATCCTATCAGTTATACGGGCATTTATTTTGGAACTTCGTCGTATGTATCTTATGCCGTTTCAGGCGGAATGGGCGCATTGAAAGCCATTGACAGCCGTGCCAATAACCTCGGCCTGGAAAAAGTCATTTCGGAAGCCGCAATCGATAGGTACGAGTTTTTCAAAAATGCATACCAATCGAGGCGGAATTATTTGATCCATGATGGTAATGTTCCAGACGAGGATGTGCTGAAGCTCAATGAGAATAACAGTAACGGCCTAGGCCCAATCAGTCCTTACTAGGGAAACCGTAAGGATTCCTTCGTAAATGAGTAACATCCCTGATTTCGTTACATTTGGAACGTCACGCCATAGTCAATCGGCTCCAAATCCCGTTCCCGCAGCTCATACATGCCGAAACGATTGGCGTGATGCGTCCGATATGGACTAAATGCAGCAGCCAATTCTGGCGTCTACATCCACGCATCGCCCAACGCCTGAGCCTGCTGCAAAACCAGTTCAATAGCCGATTCCTGCTGATCCGGTGGATATTTATATTTCTTCAGAATCCTTTTAACCATCAATCGCAGCTTTGCCCGAATACTTTCCCTGGTTGACCAATCGACTGTAATATTCTGCCGCAGATTTTCAGTCAGTTCATGAGCAATTTTCTTCAGCGTTTCGTCCGACAGTTCCCGAACAGCCGATTCATTGTCGGCCAGCGCATCATAGAAGCGCAGCTCATCCTCGCTTAACCCAAGTTCTTCGCCACGGTTGGCCGCTTCCCGAAATTTCTTGGCCATCGCTATCAGTTCTTCAATGACCTGGGCGGTTTCAATCGCACGGTTCTGATAACGCTTAATCACATTGGTCAACAATTCAGAGAATTTCTTATCCTGCACTACATTACCGGCAAAGCGAGCCTTGATTTCACCTTCCAGCAAACGTTCCAGTAGTTCTACGGCCAAGTTGCGTTCCGGTATGTTACGCACTTCTTCAAGAAAGGCGTCGTCGAGAATGCCGATGTTGGGCTTGTCCAACCCCACCGCATCAAAAATATCCACCACTTCTTCCGAAACCACAGCAGAATTGATAATCTGCCGGATCGCCAACTCGCGTTCCTCGTCACTGCGTTTTTTCTGGCTAATATCGCGTTTGGTGAGTATGACTTTTACGGCCTGGAAAAACGCCACTTCTTCGCGAACCGCCTTGGCTTCGTCCAAGGTACAGCATAAGGTAAACGCCTTGCTCATGGCCAATGCCGTGTCGGCAAAGCGCTTTTTGCCGTCCTTTTGTTCCAGAACGTGATTAGCGGCACCGGCCAGACGCTTATGCCCAGCCGTTAAAAAGTCGCTGTAATCAAAGCCGTACAGCAGACCGCGCAGGATATCGAGCTTTTCCTCCAGCACCGCATAGGCTTCCGCCGCATCTACGGTGGGCCGTCCACGACCATTGCTGGCCGTGTATTCCTTCAAAGCGCTGCGCAATTCATTGGCGATGCCAATGTAATCGACCACCAGCCCACCCTGTTTGTCCTTGAATACCCGATTGACGCGGGCGATAGCCTGCATCAGATTGTGGCCTTTCATCGGCTTATCGACGTAAAGGGTATGCACACAAGGCGCATCAAAGCCGGTCAGCCACATATCACGGACGATAACCAGGCGTAGCGAGTCAGCAGGGTCTTTAAAGCGTTTCTCAAGCCGTTTTTTCACTTGTTTGCTGTAAAGATGCGGCCGCAGTAAGGCTTTATCACTGGCGGAACCGGTCATCACGATCTTGATTGCGCCTTTTTCCGGGTCGCTATCGTGCCATTCCGGTCTGAGCTTGATAATTTCATTGTATAAATGGACGCAAATCTCCCGGCTCATGGCGACCACCATGGCTTTTCCGGTTTGTGCTTTGTTGCGTTCTTCAAAGTGGGCAACCAGATCGGCAGCCACACTGGCAATACGCGGTTCGGCGCCCACCACCTTTTCCAAGGCCGCCCAACGGTTTTTTAGTCTGGATTGTTGATCTTCCTCCTCATCCTCGGCCAGTTCATCCACTTCGGCATCGATGTCGGGCAAGTCCTCGGCTTTTAATGCCAGCTTGGCCAAACGGGATTCAAAATAGATGCCGACCGTTGCCCCATCTTCCTTGGCCTGCTGCATATCATAGACATGGATGTACTCGCCAAATACGGAACGGGTGTCTCTATCCTCCAAAGAAACAGGGGTACCGGTAAACGCCACAAAAGTGGCATTAGGCAGCGCATCGCGTAAATGCTGGGCATAACCCACCTGAAACGCGTTCTGGTAGGCAGGTGGCGGTATATCCGCCACTTTTTGTAAAGCCGATTCATCATTGGCTGCGGTGGACGTTACCTTAATCGTCGCGGCTTTGACAGACTTGAGTTTAGCTTCAAAACCGTATTGCGTTCGATGGGCTTCGTCGGCAATCACGACAATATTATTGCGGTCAGACAGTACCGGGAAGGTATCTTCATCCGCACCCGGCATGAATTTCTGAATGGTGGTGAAAACAATGCCGCCGGAAGGCCGGTTGCTGAGTTTGCTGCGCAGGTCTTGCCTGGTTTCCACCTGCACCGGCTGTTCGCGCAACAAGTCCTGGGCCAGCGAAAACACGCCGAACAATTGCCCATCCAGATCGTTACGGTCAGTAATCACTACGATAGTCGGATTCTCCATGGCCGGCTCCTGCATCACTCTGGCCGCAAAGCAGGTCATGGTGATGCTTTTGCCGCTGCCTTGCGTATGCCAGACCACGCCGCCTTTATGGCTGCCGTCCGGTCGGGAAGCGGTCACTACTTGGCTGATAGCAGCTCGTACAGCATGATACTGGTGATAACCGGCAATCTTTTTAACCAACGTTCCGTCATCTTCAAACAGCACAAAAAATCGCAGATAATCCAGCAAGATGGCTGGGTTCAGCAAGCCGCGCACCAGCGTCTCCAACTCGTTGAATTGCCCCAATGGATCAAGCCCCACCCCATCGATGGTGCGCCACTGCATGAAGCGCTCCGCGTCACTGGTCAGCGAGCCTAGCCGCGCTTCACTGCCGTCAGTAATCACCAGCACCTCGTTGTACTGGAATACATCTGGAATTTGCTCTTTATAGGTCTGAATCTGGTCAAACGCCTTCCAGATGTCGGCGTTTTCATCGGCCGGGTTTTTCAGCTCCAGCAATACCAGCGGTAAACCGTTAACAAACAAAATAATGTCGGGGCGGCGGCTGTGTTTAGGGCCTTTAATGGCAAATTGATTGATTGCCAACCATTCATTCTTCCCTTCTCCCCTCGGGAGAAGGTGGCCCAACGGGCCGGATGAGGGCTGGGGTGAGGGTGTAGATGAGGGCAAACTCCAATCTATCAACCGCACCAAATCGCCACGGGTTTCGCCCTCTTTTTGATACTGCACCGGTACACCGTTGACTAACAGTTGATGAAAACGGCGATTGGCGGCAAGCTGGGCAGGAATGCCGAGATCAAGCACCTGCTTGACGGCATCTTCTCTAGCGGCAACCGGAATAGCCGGATTCAGCCTAGCAATCGCTGTCCGCAAACGCTCCAGCAGCATCACCTGCCGATAATCGCTACGCTCCGGGCTATCCCCATCCGGCGCTGTGTCCGGGCCGTACAAGTGTTGATAGCCAACTTCGGCCAGCCAGAGTAACGCTTCCTGTTCCAATTGATCTTCGGTCACTCCCCTACCTCCCAATAACCGCCTTTTGCTGGCCCAATCCGATGCAGGCGTCCACTTTTACGCAGATTTTGTATAGTTCGTTCGATGGTTCTTTCTGTTTTACCAAGCTGTATGGCCAGATCAGAAATCGGGGTGGCAGGCGTTTCTTTCAGCACCGCCAGTATTCTATCCGACGTTTTCCCCGACGTTTTCCCCGACGTTTTCCCCGACGTTTTTTCTGTCGCTGGGATGGAAGTCACTGCAGAAGCAGACGCCCAATCCATTTCCAGTATAGTCTGATCGAAGGGCTCGAAAGTATCGTACAAACGCAGGATATTTCCTTCCGCTTCCCAGCCAGCGCGAATTTTCGGCAAACCAGAGCCTGCTCGTTCCCCTAAGTTGATGAATAAAAACATTTGATGCAGCGTCCGATTGCGACAATCACTGGCGCCACCGTGCAATGCTTGCTCTACGGGAACGCGCATCAAGCCTGGATTGCGAAACACGAAACCGGCCGGTTGTTTCACCACCAGCACCGAAGCACGATCTGAATAATCGGCATGGATCAGAGTATTGACCAAAGCTTCGCGTAGCGCTTGATGAACAGGCGTATCATCAATCCGGGTATCACCTTTCAAGACAAAGGGTACCTTTACATCTACCGTCAGTTTTCGGATCACCCGGCGAAAAAAGTCATACAGATTACCAGACCAGGAACCGTCGGGAACAATCCGATCCAGCCAGCGGATCTGAGAATCCTGGTCGGCAGACCGCTCCTGAAAATCAAGGAAATACAGAGGAAACGCCTCGACAATAGAAGTCCATTGCCCAAACATCAACAAACCTGCCGCCGTCAGCCCGGATTCTCCGGAAGTTCTCTCCTCCCGCCAGCCACCGATTAGCCGCAGGAAATCATTATCGGTAACATCAACCCAGGGATGCCCGAGCCGATGCACGGCAAAAGCATTCCGGTAGGCATGCAGACTTTCCATATCCAAATCCTGCAAACCAAACTTGTTCAGGATGCGCGTGTCCCGGCTGTCCTCCAACTGCTCGGCCAACATACGTTTTACCGTTTCGTCGTCGCAACGGCGGTCGCCTTCGTGCAAGCGGCGATAAGTATTACCCAGCGGCTGGCCGTTGAGATACACCGGCTTCTGTTTACGCGTGGCGGCTGGGATTTTGACCAGCAATACAGTTTTGCCCACCAGAGACAGTACCGACACATCGGCATCGCTGATCAGATTCGTACTGACTTTACTGCGGTTATTCAGGGTATTGAACAAGTCAGTACGTACTTTCTCTGCGTTACCAATACCAGCCACGCTGAATACACCGGCTTTTTCTCGCACACCTAGCAATACTAATCCGCCGTGGGTATTGGCTATTGCCGAATAAGTCGGCCAGAAATCCTTAGGCACCTCACCTTTGCCATCTTGGCCTTGGGCCAGTTTGCATTCCAGTTCAACCGATTCGGCTAGATGCGCCAGATCATCCAGTGTATGCAGAGCGAAGTTCATGCTAGTTTTCCAACCGAGTCTTCGGCTTCGGGCAAACGTAACTGGCAAAAGATTAGTGAGGGAATCAGGGTGTCTCGATTCATAGAAATCATAAACCCATGGTTTACTTTAAAGCATTTAAGAATATGATTTATTTTAGTTTTATATGTTGAAGCAAAGACACTTGAGGTTTGCATTAAAGCACTCCTTACGCCCAGAAAGGTAAGTAGCGCGCAACGGGTAGACAAGCTATCTGACTCATCAGCTCTGATCTGTCCAGCGTCTTTAGTCGCCCCAATCATCAGTGAAACTGTCGGGGTTTTCGATTCGGGTAATATTGGTATCATAAAGAAGCTTCCTGAAGACTAAGTTGGAATTCGCGCAACATAAGATACAAACGCAATTGTAATCATTAGCAACATCTGGGCTTCAAGCCGATCGAAGTGATTATTTGGACTGTGATGGGGTTTGTTTGTCGCCTGTTTGATTGCTCCCAAATTGGAATCAAGCCATTCATATGTGGCGGCTCCCAAATTTCTCTCCCAGCTTTTCTTTAACTTTGGAATTTTTTTGCCTGGTTCATCCTGTTTTTCAACTAGCTCGAAAAATGGATCGAGTGCGACTCTGCATGAGCCAGCCGATTCATCGTAAAGGCCAAGAGAAAATTGCTTCTGTGCGTTTTCCAATGCCTTGAAGGAGTGGGACAATGCCGCGCAATCATCCAAACTAACAGCTGGTAATTCAACCACCATTACTTTGCCATAGCCCAGTCCCGGCAATACCTGCTCACGCCATTGTGTATCAGGTACGATGAATGAAATGTCTCCTTGAATACTAGAGACGTTAATGAAGTCTCTAGCAAATTCAGTTGTGTACTGAGTACTTCCAAAACACTGCACATGCAAATCAATTCGTAAAGTTGCTTCAAAGCTCTTACCAGAACGCTTCTGCTCTATCCATTCTAGGCGTCTGACATCAAGAGGAATCTCAATATTAAGGAATAAATCAATGGGATAATTTTGTTTGCCTGAACGAATATTATTTAATGAGTAAGTTTTGATATCGGCAATTTTTTCATGGTCAATATGCAATTCCCCTGAAAGGGTGCCAAATGACCATGCTTGGACTTTTTCTGCTAAGTGCGAACCGACTTCATCGCTAATATTTAGTTTTATCTGAAAGGTGATTCGAGGGTATACAACACCACCTATTCCTCTGACGTTTAGAACGTTGACACTAGCTTCGATCTTCAACCCTGTATTTATGGCATTTAAAGGAAAACTCATGATCCCACACCTTCTTGATCAGTGATACGCAGTTGGCCGGAGATGAGACGGGGGAGCAATGTGTCGCGGATGGCAGCTAGGTTTTTAGTTTGCTCATTTAACAAATCGATCTTGCTGAAAATTGGACTGACGCTTTCAATATATTTATTAAGACAATCATTACTCGGCACAAGCAATTTGTAGTTCTTAACTGAATCAAATGTTATCTGAGGAAATGTTCCTGAGCGAGATTCAGCAATAACATTAAAATACTCTATCGTTTCTGTTTGTCGCAAAACTTGATAAAGATATCTTGGAGGTATGCCATTGATTGCACGTAAAACCATAAATTTTGTTGAAACCACATAATCACGCGCATCAAATTTCACGTACGCAAATCTACCGTTTTTCGGCCTTATTTCGCTAAATAATATGTCATCTTCGAAAATTGCTTTCTTAGCTTGACCCGGTAATCCTTCTTTTAGGCTATAGTTCTTGTGTAAAAAATCACCGTTAAATACATCGCCTGTATTTATAAAAATGACTTTTTCAAACTTTGAGAAATCAAATGGTACTGAATTGTTTTTGCAAACATCTCCCAATGTGACTGATTGCCACCCCCTGGGCACCAACCCCAATTCCTCAAAACTATCAGGAAACAACGCGGCGGTGGCTTCGTCCATGCCTTCTGGAATGAGGCATTGTAGTTTGGCGTGGACGGGGTCGAAATCGACAAACCATGATTTGAACAGCGCTTGGGCGATGGCTTCTAGGGTAGCGTTGGTTTCGCGCAGGAGGGTGATACGGTCGTCGAGGGCTGACAACACGCTGATTATGGCATCCTGCTCCTCCATCGGCGGCACAGGAATAGGTAGCGATTTCAGGACAGACAGGTTGATTAGGGGAATTGTGGACCCCGTATTTCTGTTTTGGATCATCGCAACCATAGAAGGCGATGCCAGCCAGTAATAGGCAAATAATGGCTGAATACGTGCCTGATCAAGCCGAGCGCGGAGTTGCTTATTTGAAATGATGTACTTAGAGTACCTCGGCCTCGGCGGAATGATGCCTACCTGTCCAATTGTTCCTGCCGCCGTAAAGAGCAGGTCGTTCGGATGAGCTTCACAGTTCTTAAATTCAGCGGCCTTTTCCTCGGTAAGGAACACAAATCCTCCATCATTGAATCGCTCCATACCAAGCGATAAGTTATTTCCTCTGATAACCGGGATACCTTCTTCCACGAAAAACCGCTTGCCGATATTGGAGCCGAACGGCCCTGACACGATTGAGCGTCCCGATGCTTTCAATCTATCGATTGTTTCCCAATGCCAATTCTGTGGAAGCTCTAAATCAGAACTCATACCCCAGTCCCCCCAGCCTCTGCCGGATCAACTGATCGAGTTCCGCGCCCTTCGCCATCTGCTCACCCAGTTTTTCGGTAAGCTTCTGCATCTTGTCGGCAAAGGCTTCGTCATCATCCTCAACTTCCTCAGCACCGACATATCGGCCCGGCGTAAGAACATGACCGTGCTCGGCAATTTCAGCCAGTTTGACGCTACGGCAGTAACCGGGAATGTCCTGATAATGAATTGCACCATCTTCGCCACGCCACGCAGAAACCGTGCCGGCAATTCTATCGATCACTTCATCGGTCAATTCTGACTGTACCCGACTGATCATGCGGCCAAGCTTACGTGCATCAATAAACAGCACTTCGCCATGACGACTGGCTTTCTGTTTAGCAAGAAACCACAGGCAAGCCGGAATCTGAGTATTAAAGAACAATTGACCCGGTAAGGCAATCATCACTTCCACCACATCGCCATCGACCATGGCTTTGCGTATCTCGCCTTCGCTGTTCTGGCTGGAGCTCATCGAGCCATTAGCCAACACAATGCCGGCACGACCATTGGGCCTAAGCTGGTAAAGCATGTGCTGTAACCAGGCATAGTTGGCGTTACCTTGCGGCGGCGTACCATAAACCCAGCGCGGGTCGCCTTCCAGACTACCGTGCCACCAATCACTGATGTTGAATGGCGGATTGGCGAGGATAAAGTCGGCTCGTAAATTCGCGTGCTGATTGCGGGTGAAAGTGTCTGCCGGTTCTCGGCCCAGGTTAAAATCAATGCCGCGAATGGCAAGGTTCATAGCCGCCAACCGCCAAGTAGTCGGATTGGATTCCTGACCATAAATAGACACATCGCCCAGCTTGCCGCCATGGGCTTCGATGAACTTTTCCGACTGCACGAACATACCGCCGGAACCGCAACAGGGGTCGTAAACCTTACCATGATGCGGGGCGAGTACTGCAACCAAAGTTTTTACAATACTGGCGGGCGTATAGAACTGACCGCCTTTCTTGCCTTCGGCGCTGGCGAACTGGCCGAGGAAGTATTCATAAACTTGTCCCAATACATCACGGGCTTGACCAGGATCGTCGCCAAAACCGATGGTGGAAACCAGATCGACCAACTCACCGAGTTTACCATCCGGCAATTGCGCGCGGGCATAGCGTTTGTCCAGTATGCCTTTTAGTTTGGGGTTTTCCACTTCAATAATGGATAAAGCATCATCAATACGTTTACCAATATCCGCTTGCTTGGCGGTAGCTCGTAAAGCTTCCCAACGAGCGATTTCCGGCACCCAAAAGACGTTGACCTCCTTGTAGTAATCGCGGTCTTCCAGTTCGGCGGCAAGCATTTCATCGTCGCATTCATGCAAAAAATACTCGTCGTTTTCGTCCGTAAAACGCCGGGTCAATTCTGCCCGACGAGCGGCGAAAGTATCAGAGATATACTTGACGAAAATGAGGCCAAGCACCAAATGCTTGTATTCGGCTGCATCCATGTTCGCCCGTAGTTTATCGGCAGCAGCCCAGAGCGTCCTTTTTATGTCATCCAGCATGATTTTTAAGTGTACAAGGTAAAAAATGACTAATTATGTAACGAATTACACCCGCTATTGAATTATTTTAAACGATAACCCTTTTTAATTTTTTTGCCGCTGATCTTTTGGCTGGTCAATTCTGCTTCTTGTTCAGTGATAAACCATTCACCTCAGGTATTTAGCGATTTTCGGCATAGATTCAGGTATCGCACTCTTTTAATATGGTATAGATAGTTTGCCGGGTAACATTGAAGTGCCTGGCAATATCAATTGAGGTGGTTGACTTGACGGATGCCGATGAACGGCCGGAAGGCCTATATATCCGCCGAAGAAAAGGCTCTAAAGACAATATAACTGAATGGAGTCCACGTCTTGAAAATGCCTGAAAAGAAGCTAAGGACATGCGCAGTAAAATCCTGGCGGAAAAGCGCATACCTCCCAGAATCAAACCCGAAGAGCGACCGATTTTTATTAGCTAAATAACGGGGGATAGATTGGTGGTGTCGTCATTAAAAACCGCCAAGGCGCGAATCGATCAACAGATCAAAAAATCCAATGAACTAGGGATAGCGTTTAATGATTTCATTTCATTTCATGATTTGAAAAGAAAAGGTGTGACGGATACAAGTAAAAACAAGCAAGAAGCCAGCGGTCATCGTAATGCCAGCATGTTAAATATTTACGATGTGGAACTAAAGACCGTAAAACCGGCCGGAAAACCAAAAAACTAAGAAATTTGTCAGCAGCCTTGTCAGCAGCGGCAAAATACAAATCTAATAAAACAATTTAAGCTATTGATTTTGGTGGGGTGAACGATGGGGCTCGAACCCACGACAACCGGAATCACAATCCGGGACTCTACCAACTGAGCTACGCTCACCATAATGAATTTGTTTGGGAATGGCACGCTTGGCAGGACTCGAACCTGCGACCCTCGGCTTAGAAGGCCGATGCTCTATCCAGCTGAGCTACAAGCGCAAATCTTGGTCGGGGTAGAGAGATTCGAACTCCCGACATTCTGCTCCCAAAGCAGACGCGCTACCAGACTGCGCTATACCCCGAATTGATCTTCTTTTAGTTCAGAGAAATTGAAGCTCCCCGTGAAGAGTTTGTATATTACAGTTATTTTTCTTTTCCGTCAAACTTTTTTTTACAGCTTAGAGAAAAAAACTTTCGACTATTTAATTATCAAGTAGTTAAGCAAACCGGCCATCAAGCTAAATCACCCTCTCCGACCATTGCCGCCGCACTGCTTTTTCAAGCCCAATAAACCCTATCAATCACTAAATTTACCTTAACCGCTCCGGCAATGACTCATGCTATAGGTGTTGAACAGCGTGAAGCGCATCTGTCGCGATTGCTGCGCCTCCTTTTCCAGGCACATCCTATGCAGTTTATCTATTTAGGCTGAATAGTTACGATAGAATAAATACGTCGGCAATGCAGTTTTCAAAGCTTGCTTTTAACCAATTGATACACCTGCTCCGCTTCAGCTTCTGCAGTGCTGACAATTTGTTGCAATTCAGCCAGGCAGGTTTCGGCAAATTCCCGATCCTTTAAAGCAGCGGTATTGATATACACATTTAAGGCAGCACTTTTTAAGCCACCTAAACCCGACATTGCCGCCGCGCCGGCATCACTAACCGCGCCCAAATAGCCAACTTCTGCGGCTAAATGGCTTAAGGCTATCGCTTTGGCGCAGGCTTCCGCACAACGTAAGGGCACCAGCGTCGCATCTCTTAAAACAGCTTGAATTTGCGCCGTTCTATCGGTTTTTTCCGCATCACTACTTTTCGGCAGACCGTAGCATTGCATCAATTTATCAAACACGTCTACATCGGCCTTGATCAGGCCGGTTAAATCGGCTCGCAAAGTTTCTGATTGCGCCAGCAAGTCCTGCATTTGCCAATCCACTTCGGCATATTTGGGTTTGCCTATCGTCAGATTACAAACCATGCTTACCAAAGCCGCTGCTTGCGCCCCCATTAAAGCGGCGGCGCTACCGCCACCGGGCGTTGCTTGTTTGCTTGCCAGCTCATCCAGAAAAACTTGAATGGTTTTTGATTTAATTTCGCTCATTGCTTTTTTAACCCTCACGACGCCAAATGGTATTACCCCCGACGACATCTTCTAAAACAATCCCGTGGCCTTTTAACTGGTCGCGAATTGCATCAGCTTGCGCCCAATCTTTGTTGACTTTAGCGGTTTTTCTGTCAGCAATCAATTGCTCGATTTGCTGTTCATCTAAATCGCCTTGCCCCACCCCACCTTTCAAGAAGCTATCAGGCTCTTCTTGCAACAATCCCAAAACCGCCGCCAATTGTTTTAAGCTGGCCGCCAGTGATGCTTTATCCTGTGCTTTGTTTAATTCCCGCGCCAGATCAAATAATACCGCCAAGGCCACCGGGGTATTAAAATCATCGTCCATCGCCAGCTCAAAACGCTGCTGATAATCGGCCTCTATCGGTAAATCGACTACCTCGACCCCTCTTAATGCCGTATATAAGCGGGTCAGAGCGGTACCGGCATCATCCAGTTGCTCGCTGGAATAATTTAACGGACTGCGATAATGACTGGATAGAATAAAAAACCGAATTACCTCAGGCCGGTATTGCTTTAATACCTCGCGCACCGTAAAAAAATTGCCTAGCGATTTGGACATTTTTTCTTCGTTAACCCGCACAAAACCGTTATGCATCCAGTAATTGACAAAAGGCTGACCGGTAGCGCCTTCTGATTGGGCGATTTCGTTTTCATGATGTGGAAACTGCAAATCCATACCCCCGCCGTGAATATCAAAATGATTACCCAGGCAACAGGTAGCCATCGCCGAGCATTCGATATGCCAGCCGGGGCGCCCCGGCCCCCAGGGTGATTGCCAAGACGGCTCACCCGGCTTAGCCATTTTCCACAGCACAAAATCCAGCGGGTCGCGCTTGGCGGCATCCACATCCACGCGCTCGCCGGCCTGCAAATCTTCAATATTTTTGCCGGATAGTTTGCCATACCCTTGAAATCGACTGACGGCATAAAACACATCGCCATTGCCGCCGACATAAGCAAAATCTTTTGCGATTAAGGTGGCAATCATATTGATAATGTCATTAATCGATTGGGTGGCGCGCGGCTCCAAATCGGGCGGCAATACTGATAAGGCTCGCTCATCTTCATGCATGGCCTGAATAAAACGCTCAGTCAGCGCCGTAAACTCTTCCTGATTATCGTGCGCGCGTTGAATGATTTTGTCGTCTATATCGGTAATGTTGCGCACATAGGTCAATTGATAGCCACTATGCCGTAAATAACGCGCCACGGTATCGAAAACCACCATCACTCTGGCATGGCCGATATGGCAATAATCGTAGACTGTCATGCCGCAAACATACATACCCACTTTACCAGGCTGTTTTGGGTGGAATTCTTGCTTGCTTCGGGTTAGGGTGTTATAAATTTTCAGCATGGCGTTATCAGTTAAATACTGCAAAATACCGGCAATCTATCAAGATTCCAGCTTCTCTTTCAAGATAAAAACACATAGAATTTAGCTACTGCCGCAATTTTAAGGAGCAAACATGCGTCATATTGTTATTTACCTTACCCTATTTTTATTTACAACCCTTTCATTCGCAACAGAAAAGAATATGTCAAACACTCATACCAAAGTAAAACTAACCACCAATCTGGGCAATGTCATGATCCAGCTGGAAGATGAAAAAGCGCCGATTTCTGCCGCCAATTTTATCACTTATGTTAAACAAGGCTTTTACAGCGGCACCATTTTTCATCGAGTTATTCCGGGTTTTATGGCGCAAGGCGGCGGTTTTGACAGTTCTTTTCAGCAAAAAACCACCAATGCTCCCATTAAAAATGAAGCAGATAACGGCTTGAAAAACAAACGCGGCACGCTGGCGATGGCCCGCACCAGCGATCCCAACTCTGCTACCGCGCAATTTTTCATTAACTACAAAGATAATTCGTTTTTAGACTACACCAGCCCGACCAACAGCGGCTGGGGTTATGCGGTATTCGGTGAAGTCATTGAAGGCCTGGATGTGATTGACAGCTTTGCCAAACAGCCTACCGGCAACCGCGGTGGACATCAAGACGTGCCTAAAACTGACATTGTGATTGAAAAAGCTGAAATTGTTGAGTAATTACAAAAAATAGCTGATAAAGGGCAAGCATTGCATTAACCATGCTTGCCTCGGCCGTAAATCTTAGGAACAACACGCAGGCATGACCTTAAAACACGATATCCTGTTTATCTCGGATTTACATCTCTCCCTGGAAAAAACCGAGATTACCCGTTGCTTCCTGAATTTTTTGCAGGAGCGCGCCGTCACCGCCAAAGCACTGTATATCCTGGGCGACTTATTTGATGCCTGGATAGGTGATGACGATAACACCCCGCCCAACCCCAGTATTAAAAAAGCGCTGAAGCAATTGACCGATAGCGGCACTGCAGTTTTTTTATTACAGGGCAATCGGGACTTTCTGCTCGGCGCCGACTTTTGCCGAGAAACCGGCATCACCCTATTAAATGAATACGCGGTGATTGAGCTAGACGATCATCCAGTATTGTTGACTCACGGCGACTTGTTATGTACCGATGACCTACCCTATCAGGCTTTTCGGGTTAAGTCGCATACCCCCGAATGGCAACAGCATGTCTTATCAAAACCACTACTACTGCGCCTGCTGGCCGCACGCTGGTATCGTTTTCGCAGTTATTTTCATAAGCGAAAAAAAACGCAGGAGATCATGGATGTCAATCAGCATACCGTGCTGGAGGTAATGCAAAAATATCATTGCCAGACCTTAATACATGGCCACACCCACCGCCCAGCACAACATGTGTTTGAATTAAACGGGCAAGCGGCAACACGTTTTGTGTTGACTGAGTGGAAAAAAGATGGTGCAGAGATACTCTGCCGACATAATGGCAACTGGCAAACGGAAAAAGTCCGGCAGCGTTGAAATGAACCCCATTGACTCTGATTGAATCCTGAGCGCCGAAAATACCAGCGATTTTGAAAAGTCGATCAGCAACGCCACCGGAAGAGGAACTACTATCTCCGCTTTAGTAGACCAAACAAATACCAAGTAGTTCACTCAGCATTAAGAAAACATATACGCTATTCAGTATGCTTTTTAATCTGAAAAACAAGCTGTTATAGGATGTGCGCAGCAGCGTGAAGCGCATCTTCCGCGATTGATGCACCTCCTGCCGTCGGCACATCCTATGGTGCCTAGCCCCTAAAATGCACAACCCGATTTAATCCCCAGTTTTTTTAGAACTATCGCCAGCGGGCAAAAGCCGGTGAACGCCGCTTGTAATTGATTGGCACCGACAAAAGCGGTAAACCATAACCAATTAGGCGAATACCAATGTGCCAACGCTAAACTGAGTAAAATAAACGATCCGGCAAATGCCAATATCATACGATCAAGCGTCATGGTCAGCTCCTATTTTAAACGGACAACTATTTCAAACGAACTACACCCAAAAACTTCAAGGTTAACCGTTCATAAAACGGCTCACTGATGCCTTTTCTGATTTTACGCATAAAATACTTTTCAAAACCGATTTTAGCCAAATGCACCCACTTGCCGTGACTAGACCAAGTGGTATTACGCGGCGGAATCTGCGGTACAGCCAAAAATGCCACCCCGGTATCACCAAGATCAGCCAGGCACAGAGCGCTTAAACTTGGAATATCGGAAGGTTCTTTGCCGGCTAATTCGTCACGAATATTATGCGCCGTGGCGGTTACCATAGATTCGATCATATAACCGGTTTTAGGCGTACCCACCGGCACCGGTGTTTTCTCCACCGGCGGCAGCGCCACGCACACCCCTACCGAATAAATATTTTTGTAAGTTGGATTACGTTGATATTTATCCACCAGCACAAAGCCACGCGGATTGGTTAAACCTTCCGCACCGGCATTACGTACAGCATTAACCCCGGTAAATGCCGGCAACATCATGGAATGTTTAAACGGCACCTCATGTTTCTTTTTCTCGTTACCGTCTTCATCCACTTCGGTCACATACATCATGCCTTGTTCAATGCGATCCACTTTGGCATTGGTAATCCATTTAATGGTTTTATCGCGCAATACGCTTTCCAGCAAACCTTTGGTATCACCGACGCCACCCAAACCCAAGTGTCCTATATAAGGCTCTGAAGTGACAAAAGTCATCGGTACTTTGTCGCGGATTTTGCGTTTACGCAATTCCGTTTCCAAAATCATCATGTATTCATAAGCAGGCCCAAAACAGGACGCACCCTGCACCGCGCCTATTACAATCGGCCCCGGATCTGCCATAAATTTGTCCCAATCCTGCGCCGCTACCGCCGCATGATCGACATGACAAACCGAAGAGGTAAAGCCTTCCGGCCCTAATCCAGGTACTTCATCAAAAGCCAGCCGTGGGCCGGTTGCGATCACCAAAAAATCATAATCAACCGCCGAGCCATCCGCCAGATCAATTTTATTATTAAGCGCATCAACCTTAACGGCGGCTTTCTGCACAAAGGTAATGCCTTTTTTGGCCATTACCGGCGCTAGCTCAATTTTTAAATCTTCCGGTTTGCGCCATTTGGGCGGCACCCACGGATTGGAAGGCACGAAATGAAACGTGGGTGAGTCGGAAATCACCAGCACCTCGTGCTCTTTGCCAACGGTTTCTTTTAATTCAAAGGCCATCGGCACCCCACCGATGCCTGCGCCTAAAACCACAATTCTTGCCATGATAAACTCCTCATTGATACCTGATAGTATGATGGTTGATGAAGCAGTGCATAACAGCGCACATCGTTATTGTATATATAGTTACCTCAAAAACCCGAGAATAAAGAATATTAGAATTTGCTAACATTTTCAATAAAAATAAATTCCCGCTGTCTTTTCATTGTGTTTTTTGTACTGCTCCGGCCACGCGCGTACAATACCGGCTTCACCACTGCACCCGCATAATACCGATGACCGCCCAAGACAACGTACCAGACCGGCAACAAAATCTAACCCCCGAACAATTTTATGTCTGTCGTGAAAAAGGCACAGAACCCCCTTTCACCGGCAAATATACCGATTGCAATGCTGAAGGCGTTTATCATTGCGTCTGCTGCGGGCATCCGTTATTTTCATCCGACAACAAATTTCATTCCGGTTGTGGCTGGCCTAGTTTTTGGGATTCGTTAAACACCAACAGCGTTAATCAACAAGAAGACCATAGCCACGGGATGCGCCGGATAGAAGTCACCTGTAAAAACTGCGACGCCCATTTAGGTCATGTGTTTCCTGATGGACCACAACCAACCGGCTTGCGCTATTGCATCAATTCCGTCTCCTTACAGTTGATGGACAAATCATGATTGCCCGCCAACAAACCCAGGATTTATTGGATTTTATTGATGCCGGCCCCAGCCCCTATCATGCCATAACGTGCATAGAAAAAAAATTGCAGGCTTTTCAATTTCAACGTTTGCCGGAAAATGCCGCCTGGTCACTGATCAGCGGCGGTCGCTATTATGTTGTGCGTGATGATTCTTCAATTGTGCTGTTCGTGGTCGGCCAAAAACCGCTGCTGACGACCGGCTTTAAAATTCTCGGCGCACATACCGACTCACCTGGTTTACGCATTAAGCCCAATCCGGTCTTACATAGCGATAAATTACAGCGTCTGGCGCTGGAAATCTACGGCGGCCCTATCCTCGCCAGTTTTACCGATAGAGATTTAAGCCTGGCCGGGCGCATAGCCTACCAAAATAAACAAGGCAGCGTCAGCAGCCAATTAATTCATTTTGAACAAGCGCTATTACGTTTACCGAATCTGGCCATTCATATGAACCGGACGGTAAACGAAGACGGTTTAAAACTGAATAAGCAAACCGAACTGGCGGGCATTTTTTCAGCTTCTGCCGAACAGCAATTACCGGTGGATTATTTCCAAACCTTGCTGGAACAGGCCTCAGGCATAAAAGCCGAGCAAATTCTAAGCTGGAACCTGAATGTCTACGATACGCAAAAAGGCAGTTTTTGGGGTAAAGACCAAGAGTTTTACGCCAACAGTCAACTGGATAATCTGGCTTCCTGCCATGCCGGCCTAAGCGCCCTGCTCAACGAGCAAAGCCTGAATAGCGGCAACACCTTAGTTTGCGCATTTTTCGATCATGAAGAAGTCGGCAGCGAAAGTAATAAAGGCGCGGCAGGCAGTTTTCTACCCGATGTATTGCAAAGAATAGTTGCAGCGAGTGAATCCAGCCCAGAGGCTTATCAACGGGTAATGGCCAACAGCTTTATGATCAGCGCCGACATGGCCCACGCTTACCAGCCCAACTACCCGGCAGCTTACGAACCCAGCCATAAAGTCATCGTTAATCAAGGTCCGGTGATTAAAATTAACGCCAACCAGCGCTATTCTTCAGAATGCCTGTCAGAAGCGCAGTTTATCCACTACTGCCGGCAAGCCGATGTACCGTATCAAAAATACGCCCACCGCGGCGACCTGCCCTGCGGCAGCACCATAGGCCCCATCGCCTCCGCCAAGCTGGGCATCCGCAGCGTAGACGTCGGCAGCCCGATGTGGGCCATGCACAGCCTTAGAGAAAGCGCGGGAGTGCTGGATCATCATTATATGATTCGGGCGTTACAGTGTTTTTTTGGGGATGAGGGATAACAATAGGCACTTTTAAGCTGTGATCAAACAACAATGACCTCGACATCTTGAATTGCCGCGAGTTTTTTGTCTCCAGTCAGAAACTGATCCGCTCCGGAACCGGTAGCCGAAAAAAGCGGTCGTAAGAATTCAGCAATTCCGAGTTTTTGGATTTCAACGGTAATACCCGACATTCTACGAGACATTACCCGTTGTTTGTTCGATTTCCGCGCTTCATTAACCAGTAAGCGGGTTTTCCAACCTTGTTTCTATTGCGATTCAATCAGATAAATGATGCTGCAAGCATCCATGAACAGTTTCATGAATGATCCCATTCATCACGCAAAGCTTGAAATTCCAGGTTTATTTCCGCGTCGCTCCGTTGTCCAACCGGAAGGCTTTGCAGAAAACTCGATATAGCACTTGTTCTCCAACTTCACTTTTACAAATCATTTGTCAGTTTGTCTGACGTCATTCAAACCAAAAAACTTCATCTTATTCCGATCACGGAAAATTATGCTTGAGCAGGATAATTGTGCCCTTCGGCATTTTTACGCGGATTTTGACTGACACTTACAGCTCTGCCTAATTCTAGCAAATCCTGACTTTGTAGGACCTGGAGTAAGACGGTTGGCTGATATTTTAACGGAATCAGTAATCGTAAAAAACCGGAGATAGCTTTGTCGAGTAATAGGTTGGCTAGTTGAACAGACAATCGGCGTTTAGATGCCCATGAAGTCATCGTTTCCACCCATGCCAACAAGATGCAAAAACACGCAGGCAGCATCAACTTTATCCTTGACGCCATCGCCGCCGATCACGACATCAATGCCTGTTTTTGTGAATTTAAGTGTTGTTCTGCCTCGTACCTTTAACCCCTTGATAGAGTCATCAAGATTAGGATGTGCAAAAAAGTGTGACACATTTCACACTTAAAGTTCTCATTAGAACAAAAATAGTTCTAATGAGAACTTATTTCTGGTAAACTTTACTCACACTGAAGGATTGAATTGAACGCAAAACCTGCGAGTTAGTTTTGAGCCCGAGGTGCAAAGACCCTACTCATCATTAATCTATTTTCTTGTTTAAAGAGGTTTACATTATGTATTCATTTAAAAAATTTCTGTCATTGGCTGCCGCAACCGCTTTTATCAGTGCACTATCTTTTTCCGCATCGGCGGCTACCTTCAGCTACGAACAAGTCAAAGCCGCGCTGGACGGCACCATTTCAAAAGTAAAAGCCTCCATCCAGGCTGTGGAAAGCGGTGCGGACAAGGAGGCGGTTGCCGATCTGGTCGGCGCTGCTAAGCAACAGCAGAAAGACATCGAGAACAATGATCTCGAAGTTAGACGCCAGCAAGCCGGCAAACGCTTGAATACCGCCTGGAAAGCGGCTCGGGAAGGTGATTTGCAATTGGCCGGTACCTCGCTGAAAGACGCTTTAGTCCGCTTTGAAGAAATGCAAAAAATTTACATTGCCAGCCATTAAGCCATGATCATCAATGCCGGCTGACGGGTTTGTCAGCCGGCACATCGGCAACATACGACAGGAGCAAACCATGAAAAATAACCTTTTGGGCAACGCCTTCTTACATACACCACATAAAATGGTATAGTTTAGATTAAGCTTTCTTTTTCCAGGCCTCAATAGTTGATTTGATCTACCAAAGTTGACGTTCAGGCGCTAATTTTTTTCAAAAATAGTGTGATTCAACAACTAAATCGACATTTGCTCAAAGTTTTTTAAATTTGCGAGTATCGCCACGCTGTAAGCGTAATAACAACCTCGCATTGTTGCTATGCCTGAAGAATGGTTTTAAAGGCTGGGTTATTCCACCAGCCACGATGCTTTTGACCGCGTGTATGCCGCCGCACAAGGAGCAGTTTGAAGAGCCTTCGCCGGTGTTTCGGTCGACGGGAAGCCTTGGTAGACGCAGGAGCAGAGCGTCTGATCGCCGTTAATTTCGCCTTTGACCGCAAACATCAGGAAATTGCCTATCGAGTTGCCGATAGTTTTTTGCCTATCAGGCTGCTTTGGCTAAGATAACCGCCGCGCAGCAAACTTTTGAGTCGGTAAAAGCCGGCTCTGCTTCGGTTCGGGCGAAACTCGACAGGGGATTGACGACCCGCCCGGATTTATTGCTGTCGATTCAGGAACAGGCAAAAACCAGTTATGACCTGCAAGATGCCCGCGGCTCGGTAACCCAAACACGAGCCGATTTGACGACAAACCTAGGCATTTCTCCCGCATATTCCTTGCAAATGATAGACCTGAGCAAACTACCTTTACCGGCGAAACTGGAGCAGTCGGTCGATTTGAACCTCGACCGCGAAGCATTGGGTGGTGGTCTTCCGCATTAATAGTAGTTTTTTTCTTGAGAGTAAAACGGGTTACCGCTATTATCAGATTCTAATTAGAACAATTATCTTTATATTATGTCCTCAGTATCAACATTTCCAACCGTATTACGACAGTTATTGCGTACCCACCAGGCTTTTTTGTCTTATGCGGCCAAGCATGTTCACCAGCTTGACTTAACTTTACCGCAATACGATGTGATGATTACCCTAGGCAATTGCCCGGGCATGCAGTCTAAAAAGCTCGGTGAGGAGACTTTGATTACTAAAGGCACGCTTACAGGCGTTGTCAATCGCTTAGAAGATAAAGGGCTTGTAGAAAGGCTTGCTTCCAAAAAAGACGGCCGCAGCCAGATTATACGTTTAACCGAGGCAGGGCGAGCGATATACGAACGGACTTTTCCAGAGCACTTGCTGCATATCAATAAACTGTTCGATGCTTATGCGCCCGAGGAAGTCTCAAAATTGGAGGCCGATTTGGCAAGGCTCCAGCAAGCGGTCATCTCAGCACGAGGCGACGGCGCTGATGAACATGCAGATGAATTCTAGGAATCTGGATACAAATAATGTACATAGCTTCAGTTTCCACTATTACCACGGTGTCCTCGTTCAAAGAGAAATTTGGCCCATTACTGATTGCAGGGCTACCTCATTAAAAAACCTGCGCCAGAATTTCTGATAACACGGAATCATTCCAACCAGCCGCTTTACGCATACGCTTGATCGTCATCCGTTTCTTTGGCACCTTGCGTATTGATTACGGTAAAAACCACGATGCCTACGAAACATATATTTTCGATAATTTCTCTCAAAAGCTATCAGTTCGCCTCTGACTTCCTAACAATCTGCGGCTTAAAACAAAAATGCAGCAAAAAAACCGCCTGAAAGCGATTGATTAACCAAAACGTCAATAACAGCGCCGCCAAGGCTATGGCCGGCAAATAACTGTCGGCCATAGCCGACGGCAACAGCAAGCTCGCCAGCATCACCGCCAGCAACATCACCAACAGCGGCAGCCCATATAACAACAGCGAGGTTGCCAACAAATGGCTGTCGTCGATGGCAACCACCACTTGCTGGCCTGCTGTTAAGCTTAAATCGGTCTCTACCGCAAATTCCCGTTTGGGCAATAGTTTGGCCAGCGTAGCGGTTGAGCAACTGCCTTTTTGCGCACAACCGCCGCAACCGCTGGTTTGCAAGCTTTTAATCCAGACCTGCCGGCCTGTCACTCGGGTAACCAGCGCTTGCTCTTCTATCATAGCCGCAAATTATTCCCAAGCCGAACTAATGGAAGCCAGCCAATCACTCAATCTGCCGTCAGTCAATTCTTTTTGATTATCTTCATCCAACACCAAACCGAGGAATTGGTCATCCAGCAAACCCTTGGAACTTTTAAATTCATAACCCTCCGTGCTGGTAAAGCCGACAAAGCTGGCGCCGACATCACTAAACGCGTCATACAAAAATCCCAGCGCATCGACAAAATTATCGCCATAACCAACCTGATCACCCAAACCGTATAAGGCAATAGTTTTACCGCTGAAATCCGCCCCAGCCAAGGTGGGTAAAAATTCTTCCCAGCTTTCGTTTTGATTGCCGCTGGTCAAACCAGGCAGTTCGCCTTCACCATAAGTTGGCGAGCCTAAAATCAACACATCATAAGCCAGTAAATCATCCACATTGGCCTTTTGGATATTGGCCGGTTTGTCGGCTATTTCACCCAATTGTTTATGAATGGCTTTTGCCACTTTGCGGGTATTGCCGGTATCAGTTCCAAAAAATATGCCTACTTTTGCCATGCTCTTAACTCCTTTACGATAAACATTAAATCTGAATTTGCAGTAGACCAGGGTTCGCGGCCGTTTGCTGCGCCTGCCATTGCGTTAGGGTATAGGTTTTTAGCGTAACCGCATGTAATTTACCTGAGGCCAACGGCTCACTTAAGGTATCCATAACGCCTTGATGCTGTTGTAGCATCGTTAACCCGGAAAATAATTCGCTAACCACCTCTATTTCCAGATTACAACCCTCGCCGACAATAAAAACTTTTGCATCAGGATAGCTCTTGGTAATCAGCAATTCCACTTCGGAATGCGTGATCACTTGACTGGCGCCTGCCTGTTCCGGCGGTTTAATAGCTGCCTGCAATAGCGGCAGTAAACTGCCGTCTTTGTCCATGGCCTCGACAATATCGCTGCCTCCGATTAACTGGCCATTGATAAATAACTGCGGAAAAGTCGGCCATTTGGAAACAGACGGCAGTTTGTCACGAATAAAGGGGGCCCGCAACACATCAACATAAGTGTAAGGCACTTTGCTGGCATTGAGAATAGTAACCGCTTTGGCGGAAAATCCGCATTCCGGTGCACTAGGCACACCTTTCATATAAATGATAATAGGGTTCTCAGCAAGTTGTTTGAGAATTTTTTCTTTTGTGGTACTCATAGCTTTCCTAACGAATAATTTGCGGTAATAAATCGACGCGCCACTAAAATCTAAGGCTTACTCACCAGCCGAAACCAATAAGCCGGGCGAATCCTGAACATCTGTTGCTTCACCTTCCACAATCTCAATTTCGGCATCACCGCGAATCAGATCGGCTGTGACAATACAGCGCAGCACATTAGCTTTGGAAGGCACATCAAACATTGCCCGTCTCAGCACATTCTCCATAATGCCGCGTAAACCACGCGCTCCGGTGTTACGGGAAATGGCTTTTTCGGCAATTTCCACCAAGGCCTCCTGGGTAAACTCCAGCTCGACATCATCAAAGGCAAATAGCTGTTGATATTGCTTGACCAGCGCATTTTTGGGTTCGGTCAGCACCTTGATCAAAGCATCAACATCCAAAGGCTCCAGCGGCGCCAGCACCGGAAAGCGGCCAATAAACTCAGGGATTAAGCCAAATTTTTTCAAATCATCCGGCTGGGTGGCATTCAGCATGGCTTCCAGAGTTGGTTTATCATCGGGATTACTCACCTCAGCATGAAAACCAATCGCGGTTTTCGGTGGATTCAGCCGTTTTTCTACATATTTTTCCAAGCCAGGAAAAGCTCCGCCGGCAATAAACAGAATGTTACTGGTATCAACCATTACCGTGTCACCGCCATTATGATCTTTGCGCCGGCCTTTAACGGAGACTTTAACTTGTGAGCCTTCCACCAGTCGCAGCAGCGCCTGCTGCACACCTTCACCGGAAACATCACGCGTACCAAAGGCCTGTTCAGGACTACGGGCAATTTTGTCAATCTCATCAATATAGACTATACCCCATTCTGCTTTGCTGACTTGTCCATCCGCCACATCCAGCAAACGCACCAATATATTCTCGACATCATCGCCGACATAACCGGCTTGCGTCAGCGTGGTGGCGTCGGCTACCGCAAACGGCACACCGACAATTTTAGCGAGAGTACTGGCCAGCAAGGTTTTGCCGGTTCCCGATGGCCCTATCATTAATATATTGGATTTGCCGATTTCCACGCTCTGTTCGGCATTACCCAAGTTACCGGTTTTGCTGCTTTCCTGCTTCAAGCGCTTGTAATGGTTATAGACTGCCACCGATAAAATTTCTTTAGCTAAATCCTGATCGATCACATATTGGTCAAGCATGGCCTTAATTTCTGCGGGCTTGGGTAAAGCACCCTGCATTTCTTTAAGTTCCTTTTTTTTGCCCCAACTCGATACTACCTGACTGGCCAACATCACGCAGGCTTCACAGATGTGGCCTTCGGTACCGGCGATCATCGGTACCGAAGCCGAAGCATCTATACCGCAAAACGAACAATGTTTGAGTTCTTTTGCCATACCAACTCCTCGCATAAGGTTTTGTCGCCAACACGGCGAACTTTATCTTCAACGCTGCAGATTGCTACTTCCTCTGCATCCTGTTTTCACAATTACACTTTCACTGCCGGTAAACTTGCCAGCCAAGTTCGCTGGCAGGTGCGCCGATAACGCTCCTGCATCAGTTGTCGAATTTTGGGAGTGGCTTTTTTTAGCGACATGATTTCGGCATGAATGATTTTCTGACATTGAATCAAATGAAAACCAATTTCAGTTTCCACCACCTCGCTAATTTCATTTTCTTTCAAGCTAAACAATGCGGCATCCAGCTCTGGGTAAAGCGTACCGGCAATTAGGGTGCCTAATTCACCGCCGCTTAAGGCAGTTGGACATTCCGAATTTTTTAACGCCAAGTCGGCAAATTTATGCGGCTTACGCTGCAAAATTTCCGCAATATCCTGTAACCGTTGCCTTGCATTCTCACGAGTATTTTCTGGATATTCCGGATTAATGCTGATCAAAATATGCCGGGCCTGCCGCTGTTCTGGTTTGTGAAACTTTTCTGGATGCGAATGATAAAAAATGCCTATCTCCACTTCATTCACCTTGGGCGAATGCGAGGCTATCCGCTCCAGCACGGCATTAACCTTACATTGCCGAAATAATGCCGCTTTTAACGCCTCTAATGTCAGATGATTCGCTGCCAATGCCGTAATAAAGCTTTCTTCATCATCAAAACGATTGCGAACTTCAGCAACCGCCCGCTCCAACTCCTGCTCGGTGACTATGACGCTGGCCGCCTCTTGTGAATTAATGACTCGGGTTTCGATTTCATATTCGTTTCTAGCTTGTCTTTGCACCTGCCGCAATTGTTCGGTTTCCAGATCTGCTGGTGACCGTTTAAACAAACTCAGCGCCGCCCGTAACAAGGTATAAGGTTCTATTTTCGCCTCCGAAGTCTGGCTGTTCATTACTCCTCCGGTTCTCTAAAATTTTCCGGATCGGCGGGTTCCAATACGCTTTCCGGTACTTGCAGGGTTTTGCCGGGAAATCGGACGTGATACTGCATGGGTTGCTCGTCTCGCAAAATTTTTAAAATTTCGCCTTCCGTGCCCTTTTCAACAATGACTTTTCCTTGCACCCCTAGATCGATTCGGCAAAGCACTTTGTCGCGAAACTCGAACCGGCTGGGATTCCAGGCCGCTTCCGCCGGAATCAACTCTTCCGCTCGACAACCGATCATGCGCCCCTGATCCAGAAAATGCACAGTGTAGATCACCTGATCTTGTAAAAAAGTACCCACTTCAATCACATGTCCTACGCTGCCGCGTCTGATCAGTAATTCACCAACCGGCATTCCCGGATAAGTTCCGTCATTGCGAACATTACGGGTAACCCTGACCTGCTCGCCAAATTCGAAACGTTCTTCGTCAAAGCGTTCTTCAATCATGTCTTGATGTCACCCAGTGAAATGAATACTGTTTGCGGCTCTGCCATTTTAAAGACCTTAAACACTTTTTCGGTCTGAGCATCTGACTGCACAAAGTCTTGATAAGCTCGCGACAGCAACTGTTTGTAGACCTGTCTCTTACTGGCTTCGTCTTCTGGAATATGACTGTCACCTTTGTCCAGATAATCGTGAAAGCGCTGCAAGATATGCAGGCGATTGACATGAACAATGCTTGCATCATAATCCAGCTCGAAATACTGTAAAAAATCTTCGGCAGATTCGAGTTCTTCCAATTCTTCGGTAAAACTCATAATTACCTCACCGCCAGCAAATGATCGATACCGGAGGTATCGTTGCCAATTGCGTACATCACCAGCAATACTGCCAGCATCAGCAAAGTCTGGGCTAGAAAAGGATCGTTTTTTGGTTTAATCATGACAGACTCCTGAAATATACAACGCGGCTAAAACGGCCCAACGCGGCCAATTTCGGCAAGAACTAAATAAATCACCAGCACCACAAACAATACGGCCGGCAGATAGGTAAAAATCAAATCAATTTTTTCGTTAATCATTGCTCTAAAACCACTCTTAAATAACCGCTTCCTGGCGTTTAACCACTAATTCCAGTAAACCCTTAGCGCCTATTCTGTCGCGATCATCCAGCGCCACCAACTTCTCAAAAATGCCCCGACTCAAAGCCAGTTTTTCCATCCGCATATTTAAAAAACCGATAGATTTCAAGGTAAACAAATATAATCTGATGCGGGCCAACGAATCCTTAGGCGCATCAGCAATATGGCTGACCTGTAAATCCTGCCAATTTTCAGGAACATCTATACCGCGGCGTATCAGTGTTAAAGCTTTTTCGGATATCAGCAATGCATCTTCCAGGCGATGCTGGTAATAGTAAAAGCGATTCAGCGATACCAGCACATTCAAAGACTCCGGCGCGCGCAAGTAGGCTTTCAGCAACGGCAATTCCGCTTCTCCACTGCTATACAGCTCTGAGGCAACCTTGATTAAGCTCTGCACATCCGGCGCATCTTCTTGTTCAAAATACAAATCCTTGGCATCAAACTCCAGTAAATCCATCATTCACCGCCTGCCGCTTTTAAGATCACCCGTTCCTCGCCGTGACAGACACCGTCAGACTCGCAGTCGTCACAAACCTCTCCTGATGCCATCACAAAACGTTTTTGTTTGTCTTCCAACTCATCAATACGCTCAACCAGACAACTGATTGCTTTACCGATAGGATCGGGAAACATATGATGATCCAGATCAATGCCATGGTTGGCGTTCTGAATTTTCACACCCTTGCTTTGGATGATACGTCCAGGGATACCTATCACCGTGCAGCAGGGCGGCACATCTTTTAAGACCACTGAATTGGCCCCAACCCGAACATTATTGCCTAAGGTTATGGCGCCTAATATCTTTGCCCCGGCTCCGACCAAGACGTTATTGCCCAAAGTTGGATGCCGTTTTTCCTTGTTCCAGGTAGTACCGCCCAAGGTTACGCCATGATAGAGCGTCACGTCGTCACCCACTTCGGTGGTTTCCCCAATCACAACCCCGGCACCGTGATCAATGAAAAACCGTTTGCCTATCACGGCACCCGGATGAATATCAACATTGGTTAACCAGCGGGTAAACGCCGCCAATAACCGTGCTGCTAATTTCCAGTCCGCCAACCACCAGCGATGACTGATGCGATACAGCAATACCGCATGAACCCCTGGATAGGCTAATAGCACTTCCAATAGTCCCCGAGCAGCAGGATCGCGGGCAAATACGCAAATCACATCCTCACGCCAGTCCTGCCATAGCCCGGCGACCTTAGAGCGATGAGGTGAAAAAAACATCATTTCACCAGACTCCAGGTAGTCTTACCTGGCTGAGGTATCCCAGGGATACGAAAAAAGGTACCAGGATAACGATCATCCGGCGCATCGAATTGCACTTGGGCTGGTGGCTGAGCGCTGCTATGTTCTTGAGCGGGCGGGTTGTGTTTTTGACGATTGTTATTCATCGGATACCTCGCAGTGACTTAAAGACTCATTAAAAATTGGTTCAACTCAGCCGATTGCGGCGAGCGTTTGTTAAAGCTGACAAAATGGCGAATCATCGGTAATAGACGACCAGCTTGTCCACGATCCAGCTGCACCCCCAGTTGCCGATAGGCATGGATGACCCCCTGACTACCAGAGTGCTTACCCAAAACCAATTGATGCCGACGACCAACCACAGCCGGATCAACACCTTGGTAATTATTGGGATCTTTAAGCAGACCATCGACATGAATTCCGGCCTCATGACTGAAAACATCGCGGCCGATTAGGCTTTTGCGGCTGCCTATGGTATCGCCGGAGGCCGTCGCCACCTGATTCGATAAAGCGGTGAAACGGCGCAGATCGATACCGGTATCAATACCGTATAACTGTTTCAAGCCGACTACGACCTCTTCCAACGCGGCATTACCTGCCCGCTCTCCCAAGCCATTAACAGTGGTATTGACATGGGTCGCACCGCCGACTGCCGCCGCCAAGGTATTGGCAGTTGCCAGCCCCAAATCGTCATGCGCATGCATTTCAATATCCATATCGGTAATTGCCCGTAATTTGCGAATGGCATCCACCACGCCAAACGGTTCCATAATGCCAACGGTATCGGCAAAACGGAAACGGCAAGCCCCGGCTGCTTGTGCCGCTTCAGCCATTTGCGCCAGAAAATCGCTATCGGCGCGGGAAGCATCCTCAGCTCCCACACACACCCGTAAGCCTAAATCGACGGCGGTTTTTACAAAATATTCAACTGTTGACAATACCCAGCCGCGACTTTGTTTAAGTTTGTGTTGTATATGTTGATCTGAAGCGGAAATCGACAAATCCACCATGCCAACCCCCAAACCACAGCAGTGCTGCAAATCTTCGCGGCACATCCTTGACCAAACCAGCAAGGTGCTAGGCAATTTTAAGGCGACAATGGCCTTAATGGCTTCGCGCTCCTGCTCCCCCATCGCCGGAATGCCGATTTCCAGCTCCGGCACACCTAAGGCCGAGAGTTGTCTGGCGATATTCAGTTTTTCATCCAGCGAAAACACCACACCCGCTGACTGTTCGCCATCACGGAGCGTGGTATCGTCTATAATGATGGAGCGGCTTTTAGTTTTCATCGTGACTGTATCCACTTACCTTTGCTGGTTTTAAAATATCTGACGTAGTTAGCGTCTTTAATTTGTTATAAAGCAAAACACTTGCCAACTACTGAAAAGGCCGAAGATAGCGGAGATAAAAGCGTTTTTAGCGTAATGTCGACATAACAAGAACAGTTTTGGTGCAATAAATTGTCGTAAAACCGACATTCGCGCAGTTCAAGATTGATGGCGAACCTACGTGGATATGATTTGTCCATAATAGATATGCAGCACCAATTGGTCGAAACCAACCAACCTTGCCGCTAATTTTTTAAGCCCCCCATATTCAGAGCTTACCGCCAAATCCATGCTGACAATCATCCAACTTGCTGTCCTGAAAGATAACTACAGCCATATACTGCACGAGCCGATTTCTGGAGAAACGGCGGTAATTGATCCGGCCGACGCCGAACCCGTATTGACGATACTGGCGGCTAAGGGATGGAAACTGGACTATGTTCTTAATACTCATCATCATGGCGATCATGTCGATGGCAATTTATCCTTAAAACGACAGACCGGTTGCAAAATTATCGGTGCCAAAATTGACCGCCACCGCATTCCCGGCATTGATATTGAGGTCGAAGACGGTGATTTATGCCGTTTGGGCGCAGAAAACCTTAGCGTTATCGCCACCCCTGGTCACACCCTGGGACATATTGCCTTCTACTATGCGGCCGGTGAAGCAGTGTTCTGTGGCGATACCCTGTTTTCCCTGGGTTGCGGGCGGCTGTTTGAAGGCAGCGCCACACAAATGTGGCAATCTCTACAAAAATTGAAAGCCTTGCCGACCAACACCAAAGTGTATTGCGCGCATGAGTATACGCTGGCCAACGGCCGCTTTGCATTAACGGTGGAACCGGACAATGCAAAGCTTAAACAACGGATACTTGAGGTTGAACAGCTACGCCGCCAAAATCTCTCCAGCCTGCCATCTACGATGGGTCTGGAACTGGACACCAATCCATTTTTACGGGAAGACAGCCCGGCTATACGCCAAGCCATTGCAGCCGACGCGAAAAGTTCGCCGGAATTGGTCTTTAGCCGGCTTAGAGAATTAAAAGATCATTTTCGTTAAGCCATTACAGCAAATCAGCAACTGGATATTTTTTGCTTGTAATTTCAAAATGGCTTTACTGATTTTACACCTTGTTGAAAACTCAATAGACTGGTTGAATTCAGTTTTCTTGGGCATCCTATGAATGCACAGTCACCTGCACATTGATTGTGCTCTTTGGGTAAACATCAACTCTAAGGTACAATTCCCCGCTGGGGTAGACGCCTAATCCTGACCCACTTAAGGCTCAGTCGGCTGATTGGTATGCCTTTAGATGTAAGCTTAACTAATCTGAGGAAAAATATAATGAAAAAAAACTTGTTTTTGGTTCTGGCCTTGCTGGTTTCCAGCAGCTCTTTTGCGGCTACCGACCATTATTTATTGCGCGACGGCAACCATGTGCAACATCTGAAAATCACCACTGTCGGCAATAATATTACTGTCACTAGCGATATCGATTTTGAACCGAATGCTGCCGAAACAGGCCGTCACGCCTGTTCAGCACTGGTTTCCGGTGAAGCTAAAAAAGTATCTGACAATGAACTGGTGATGAAAAAGCACATTGAAGGTGAAGCCAAAATCTGTTCATTAAAGATTCGTTTAACCGCTGAAGGCGCTATCGTCAACCAATCAGAAGAATGCGGCTATTTTGCCGCCGGCATATGCCATTTCACCAGTGACGGCAAAGAACTGCTGAAAATAAAATAAGGTTATTTAGACGATTAAGGCGAATGTTCAACCCTTTCGCCTTAATCCCTCCCACACAACACTCTCGATTACAGATCCTGTTCCGCCTTAGCTTGCAAATTGGGCCATTTACTGAAGGCAAATACCCAGATCATAATGATGTTGGCTACCGGCACTAATAATACCAACGTCCACCGACCATCAAACCCGGCTTTTTCTAGAATACGGTAGCCCAGCCATAAACAAAATAAACCAAAAAACGGCAGCAACAGATAAAACCAATCCATATCAACGCTCCAAATTTGGCTTGGCATTGGGCCAAGGCAACAAAGCCAATTGTAAAAATATGATCAACAAGCCAACGCCCGGCACAAACACCAAACCCGCCCAGAGCGGATTGAACCCGATTTTTTTATATATCAGGCACAGTGGCACCAGTATCATCAAACCTACTATCACCACCTGTAATATTTCCGGAACCATTAACATATTTCCCTCATTTTCAATTAATGTTGCGAGACTTGATTGAATTGACCAAAGAGTCAGTACTTAAAAATTGCCGGTACCAGTCGCCAAAATCATCGCCTGCCATAGGCTTGGCAAGATGATAGCCTTGCACTTCATGGCAATGGAGACTCACTACACACGCTAACTCTTCGCTACTTTCCACGCCTTCTGCAACCGTTTCCAGCCCCAGACTATTGCCCAAGGCAATGATAGACTTAACGATGGCTTCATTAACCGACGTAGATTCAATGAATCGAATAAAGGATTGATCTATTTTGATACGGTCTATAGGAAATTTGCTTAAATAACTGAGGCTTGAATAGCCGGTGCCAAAGTCGTCAATCGCCAGCTTAACCCCTAAAACTCTTAACTCGGTAAGCGCTTGCACCGCGCGTTCAGCATGGGCCATTACCACACTTTCGGTTAATTCCAACTCAAGATACAGTGGATTGATACCACTGTCATCAATGATTAGTTTAACCACTCGACTAAATTGCTGTTGTTGAAATTGTATCGCTGAGATATTGACTGCCATACGAATAGCCGGCAAACCTTGCTGCATCCAACTTAAATGTTGCCGACAGGCCTCTTTAAGCACCCATTCGCCGATCGGAACAATCAAACCAGTTTCTTCGGCAATGGGGATAAAGGTAACCGGAGAGACCAAACCAAACTGCGGATGCTGCCAACGTAACAAAGCTTCCACACCCACCAACTTACCACCTAAAGTTTGAATTTGTGGCTGATAAACCAGCGACAGTTCACCACTTTCAAGCGCCATGCGTAATTGGGTTTCCAAACTCATGCGCTCAATATTACCGTGATCCATCGTCTCTGAATAAATCAGAAAAGCGTTGCGACCGCGCTCTTTTACCTCATACATTGCCGCATCAGCTTTGCGAATTAAACCATCTATACTTTCATCATGCAGCGGATAAAATGCCAATCCCATACTGGCGGTAATCTGGATTTGACGCTCATACACCGGCATCGGCAAACGCATTCTCTCGGAAATACCAGCCACTACATTGACAGCCTCAGCTTCGCTTTCAATGCTCTGTAAGATAATCACAAATTCATCGCCGCCCAGTCTAGCCACTGTATCGCTTTGCCTGACGCAGGAGGTCAAACGTTCGGCGGCAATTTTCAGCAAGCAATCGCCAAAACTGTGCCCCATGCTATCATTGATAAACTTAAAGCGATCCAGATCGACAAAAACCAATGCTAACAACTTTGGTTTATTGCGAATGGTATTTTGGCAGGCTTGCTGCAGTCGATCATGGAACAATAAACGATTCGGTAATCCGGTAAGCTGGTCGTAATGCGCAAGAATAAAAAGCTCGCGCTGCCGTCTATAGGTTATTTCTTCCAGCAAAGCTTGTCCGGTAGCCATGCCGGCATAAACGCCTTCTTCCAGCAGAATAAAGCCATTGACCATATGCCGCATCCCGGAATCGATAATAATTTGCGCCACATCATCAATGCCGGCATTGATATCGACTATAATGGGATTAGTATCCATTATTTCGGTAATCAGTTTTTTGTGCAGCAAATCACGAGAAAAAGGCTTAAGAAATATTTCGCTTATCCGGCCTCTGTCCATAATGCCGACAGGGATGTCAAATTCATTAATGATGGCGACAACCGGCAACTCTGTATTTTTAATAAAATACTCAAGCACATCTATGCAGCGCGTCTTTGCAGAAATCGGCTCGACATAGCTTAATAGTCGCCTAACTGTAAACCCGCCAATATCGTCATCAAGCCACTCTTTCTTGGCATCCTTTAACGCAACATGGAAAGAGTCTACCGGAATAAAACTCATGGTTTACTCACCTGAAAGCACTGAGACTGACGAATTCTAAAGGCATTATATGATGCTTTGATTACCAGCTTAGCGTTTGATTTAAACTTGACAGAGTTCTGTAGGGTTTTTTCTTGATAAGAAAGCATCATACTAAGAAAAAGCACCCTACCAGTCGACCCAACAGCCAATGCTAGGATCATTCCAGTAACCACAATAAATGATAACAATCCCCCTTTTGACACCAAGCCCACTCCGCCACCCATAAGCCGGCTACCGCTGCCAATCGCCCATCCAGATAGATCAAAGGTCTGGCTTCTCGTTCCCAAGGTGGTATACCAGCTTGTTGATAGAGTTTTTTTAAGCAGTGACGCCCTGCTCTACCAGGCAATTTGATTTTTTCGCCGCCACGGCGATATTCCACTGTAACAGTATGGGTAAGCCACAATTGCTTATCGATACCGACACAGGCTTCTTGCCGAATCAACCTAAACCCATTCCGCAACCGTAGTTCGGCATCTTGCGACAACCAAACCCTATTGCCAATTTCCTGTTGAAAATACTGTTCATCCAAACAAAATAACTGTTGTTTAAATTTGCGGATGACAAAACCTTGCGTATGTAACTGAGGATTTGCGTCCTCTTTTGCATTAATGACCTGTTCGACAATCGCTTGCAAAATTGCCGAACTGGGAGGCTGCAAACCACGTTTTAGCAGCCAATGACGTAACAACCAGTTACATTGTATTCCATTATATACCCGCCAACTATCGATCTGCAGAGTCTGCTCAATCGGATCAAATACCAATTGAAATGCTTCTTCCGCCCATTCAGCCAAAAATTGATTAGCCTCTTTGCAGTGACTAGCTGCACGAAAAACAGTTTTATCTAAAGATGGCCAACGTTGCTTCAACAACGGCACTATCTGATTACGCAAAAAATTACGATCAAAATCGCTATTATCATTACTGGGATCTTCGATCCAAAATAAATTATGCCGTTTAGCATAAGCTTGTATTTCCACTTTGGCAACATTCAACAAAGGCCGCACCACCTTGCCCAAAGCCAATGACTTAACCACCGGCATAGCCGCCATACCCGGCAGACCACTACCTCTAAAAAGTTGCAACAATAGCGTTTCCATCTGATCTTCGCGGTGCTGAGCCAAAAGCAAAATATCATCTTTTTCCAGTAAGCCGGCAAATGCGTGATAGCGAGCTTCTCGTGCGGCAGCTTCTGGACTCTCGCCTGATTTTGCTGCGGCATCAACCTTGATCATTAGATAATCTACTGCCAAAGCCTGACATTGCTGTCGGCAATGATGCCCCCAGTCATCAGCTGCCTGCTGCAAGCCGTGGTGGATGTACACAGCAGTAATTTGCTGTTTGAGGCAGGCTTCTGTCGCACATAGATGCAATAACACATGTGAATCGATACCACCACTATAACCGATAAAAACTCGTCGACTACCCGCGGGAATTACGGAATTTATACGTTGAAAGCTAAGCTCTGTCATGGCAGCCTATACAAAAAAGGCCGATTGGAATCGGCCTTTTAATGTTGTAGTGAAAACTAATGCAAGTAGACTCAATACGTCGGTATTGTGTATATTATTTTCGTTTATTCTAAATAGGCACCAAAACGCATAATTCTTTGATAGCGTTTTTCCAGTAATCTGTCCATGTTTTGCGCCTCATAGCTTAATTCATCAAGATGTCTTAACAAAGCATCCCGAAGATTGCCGGCCACCTGCTGAAAATTACGATGCCCGCCACCAATTGGCTCTCTGACCACCTCATCCAAGAATCCTTGCTCACGCACCCTGTCTGAGGTAATACCCATCGCCTCTGCTGCTAATTGGGCTTTATCAGCACTTTTCCAGAGTATCGAAGCACAACCTTCTGGAGAAATAACCGCATAAGTGCTGTATTCCAACATCAATAACCTGTCACCTACGCCAATCGCCAAGGCGCCGCCAGAACCACCCTCACCAATGACGGTACAGATGATAGGTGTTCTGAGCTTGGCCATTTCAAAAAGGTTGCGGGCAATTGCTTCGCTTTGTCCACGTTCTTCAGCACCGATACCAGGATAGGCGCCTGGCGTATCGATTAGACAAATTATCGGTAATTTAAAGCGTTCAGCCAACTTCATGACCCGCAGTGCTTTACGGTAACCTTCCGGCCGCGGCATCCCAAAATTTCGGTATATTTTTTCTTTGGTATCACGACCCTTTTGATGACCGATAACCACGACAGGTTGACTATCCAGCCTTGCCAACCCGCAGACTATCGCTGGATCATCGGCATAGGCCCGATCGCCATGCAATTCATGAAAATCTGAAAAAATCAGTGAGATATAATCTAATGTGTAAGGACGTCCCGGATGTCTGGATAATTGCGAAATCTGCCAATCAGTCAAATCGGTAAAAAGTGTTTCTGTCAGGCTTTCACACTTTAGCTCAAGTTGTTTCAGTGTTTCAGATATATCGAAATTATTATCGAGATCAACTTTACGCAATTCTTCTATCTTGGCTTGCAGTTCAGCAATCGGTTGTTCAAAATCTAGAAAGTTTAAATCCATGTCTATCGGTTCGTAAGCAGTAAAATCCCGGTAATTCTAAAGAAAAATCCCATCATTGCCTATCAATTTCGTAGTAGGATGACTAATTTAATTTTTCTTGTAAAAACAATCACTCAACCGCGCCGACTTTTTTGCCGATGAACAATGAGACCATCTTAAATTTCAACCCGTACGCACCTTTAGCGGCAAGATTACGACCTACCAATATCAACGAAATAGTCGGGCAACAGCATTTACTGGCGACAGGCAAATCACTACGAGCAGCAATTGATAACGGCATCTTACACTCGTTGATTTTTTGGGGTCCACCCGGCGTAGGCAAAACCACGCTGGCAAAATTTATTGCCGGCAATACCCAGAGTCATTTTATTGAGCTATCCGCTGTGCTGGCCGGTGTGAAAGAAATCAGAGCAGCCGTCAGCGAAGCCGTTCAATTTAAAGAAATATACAACAGACAAACGATAGTATTTATTGATGAAATCCATCGTTTTTCGAAAAGTCAGCAAGATTCATTATTAGCGCCAGTTGAAAATGGTGCAATTATTCTATTTGGCGCCACCACTGAGAATCCGTCATTCGAACTTAATAATGCGTTATTGTCACGTTTACGGGTCTACGTGCTACGCAGCATTGAAGTGGATGACTTAAAAAAACTACTCAACAGAGCATTAACCGATCAGGAACGAGGACTGGGCAAACGTAATTTGTTTATTGATGCAAATACACTTGAACTCATCTGCAAAGCGGCTGATGGCGATGCCAGACGCTGTTTAAATATCTTGCAAATTGCGGCCGACCTTGCTGAAAACAAAGATGAGCAGGAAATCATAAATCAGCAAGTGATTGGAGAGGTTCTGCAAGGTCATGTTAATCGCTTCGACAAGCAAGGCGACATTTTCTACGATCAAATTTCTGCACTGCATAAATCAGTGCGCGGTACTGATCCAGATGCCGCCTTGTATTGGTTTTCCCGTATGCTTTGCGGTGGCTGCGACCCTTTGTACATCGCTCGCCGTTTGATTCGCATGGCTTCAGAAGATATTGGCAATGCAGATCCGCGTGCGCTACAACTTGCTATAGACGCAACTCATGCCTACGAAAGACTAGGCAGCCCTGAGGGTGAATTATCACTTGCTCAAGCAGTTATTTATCTGGCTTGTGCACCAAAAAGCAATGCCAGCTATGTTGCTTATAAAGCAGCTATGGCAGATGCTAAAAACAGCGAATCACTTGAAGTACCGATTCATCTACGCAATGCACCTACCAAATTAATGCAGGAATTAGGGCACGGCGAAAACTATCGTTACGCCCACGATGAAAAATTTGCTTATGCGGCGGGGGAAAATTATTTTCCAGAGAAACTTAAAGACAGGCACTATTACTTGCCTGTTGAGCGCGGCTTGGAGATGAAAATCAAGCAGAAATTAGATTTTCTTAAAAAACTCTAAAATTAGATACTTAGGCGAAACTGACATTAACTTTATAAAGTCAGTCTCGCCATTTTTGATGTACTACTATTCAGCGAAAGATGCTACGGTCTCTCTATCGACTAGTTCGACATACGCCATAGGCGCATCATCACCAGCTCTAAAACCACATTTAATAATCCTCAGGTAACCACCGTTTCTAGCTTGGTAACGAGGACCTAATTCATTAAAAAGCTTAGTGACAACATCTCTGTCGCGCAGCCTAGAAAATGCTAGACGGCGTTTTGCAACTGAATCTTCTTTTGATAAAGTGATAAGCGGCTCTGCAATCATGCGCAGTTCTTTCGCTTTGGGAAGAGTTGTTTTAATCAACTCATGTTTAAATAAAGAACATGCCATATTGCTGAACAAGGCTTTTCTATGGCTGCTATTTTTATTTAACTGTCTTCCAGATTTACGGTGTCTCATTATAGTGCCTTAATTTCAAATACCAACTTGGGACTGATCTGCCAAATTTTCAGGCGGCCAATTTTCCAATCTCATGCCTAACGATAGACCTTTTAATGCCAAAATATCCTTAATTTCGGTTAAGGATTTTTTGCCCAGATTAGGCGTACGCAACAATTCTACTTCTGTTCGTTGAATCAAGTCGCCGATGTAGAAAATGTTTTCTGCTTTCAAACAATTTGCAGAGCGTACTGTCAGCTCCAAATCGTCTACCGGTCTCAATAGTACAGGATCAAAAGGCTGCTCTTCTATAACCTCTTCTTCCTGAACCTGCTCGTTAACTTTTTCAAAATCAACAAAAACCGAAAGTTGATCGTGTAAAATTGAAGCAGCAAGTTTGATAACCGCTTCAGGATCAACTGTACCGTTTGTTTCCAGCTCAATAATTAACTTATCAAGATTAGTACGTTGCTCAACCCGAGTGCTTTCCACATGGTAAGCCACCTTGGTAATCGGACTAAATGCGGCATCCACCATCAACACACCAACAGGCGCATCATCATATTGCTCTTTTCTGAGGCTAGCGGGCACATACCCTCTGCCACGTTCAACTTTAATCTTAATAGTGAACGTTATATCTTGTGTGATATTAGCTATAACTAAATCGGAATTTATAATCTCGACGTTATGCGGTAAATCAATATCACCTGCTGTTACTTTTCCAACACCTGTTTTTGTCAGGCTTAAGGTTACTTCATCCTTAGAATGAATAAGAACAGCCAATTTTTTCAGATTAAGGATGATATCAATCACATCCTCTTGCACGCCTTCTATTGTAGTGAATTCGTGAAGTACACCATCAATAGCAATTTCTGTTACTGCACATCCTGGAATTGATGACAGCATCACTCTCCGCAATGCGTTTCCTAACGAATGCCCAAAACCTCGCTCTAAAGGTTCAATCACAATTCTCGAATGGTTGGCCGTTTCGCTGATGACCTCAACTAGTCGAGGTTTCAAAAGACCAACAATAGAACTCTGCATAGTTTAAATCCTGGTTTATTACTTGGAATAAAGCTCAACAACCAACTGTTCGTTGATATCTGATCCTAGATCAACACGATCAGGAACGGATTTGAAAACGCCACTCATGTCTTTCGGGTTAACTTCCAACCAAATCGGAAAACCGTACTGTTCGGCAACGGTCAAAGAGTCTTTAATACGTTGCTGTGTTTTAGATTTTTCGCGAATTTTCACCTGATCACCAGCAGACAGCTGATAAGAAGGTATATTAATCGCTTGATCATTAACTAAAACGGCCTTATGTGAAACTAACTGCCTAGCTTCTGCACGTGTTGAAGCGTAACCCATCCGATAAACAACATTGTCCAATCTGGACTCAAGGAAATTTAACAGATTCTGACCTGTTGCCCCTTTTTGCAAATCAGCAGCTTTATAGTAATTTCTGAATTGTTTCTCAAGAACACCATAGATACGGCGCAGCCTTTGCTTTGCGCGTAACTGAATTGCATAGTCAGAACTTCTCGTGCGTTTGGCTCCATGCTGACCTGGTCTTTGATCCAGCTTACATTTGCCTTCCAGAGACTTCCCTCTGCTCTTGAGAAATAAATCAGTGCCTTCTCTTCTACTTAACTTGCAGGCAGGCCCAAGATATCTTGCCATTTACTTACTCCAATATCCTAAACGCGACGTTTTTTGGGTGGACGACAGCCATTATGAGGAATGGGTGTAACATCCACAATATTTGTGATTTTAAAACCTAGGCTATTAAGCGATCTGACCGCAGATTCGCGACCAGGGCCAGGCCCTTTTATCATGACATCAAGATTTTTCATTCCATATTCTTGTGCAACAGCTCCTGCTTTTTCTGCGGCAACCTGAGCAGCAAACGGAGTACTTTTTCTTGAACCACGAAAGCCTGAACCACCTGAAGTAGCCCAAGATAATGCATTACCTTTTCTATCGGTGATAGTAACAATTGTATTATTAAAGGATGCATGAACGTGGACAATGCCATCGGACACTTCTTTTTTTATCCGTTTTTTTACTCTGTTTTGAGTTGCCATCAACTTACCTTATCTAAATCTTATTTGGTGACTGGTTTACGTGGGCCTTTTCTGGTCCGCGCATTTGTCCTGGTTCTTTGCCCTCTTAACGGCAAACCTCTACGATGCCGAATGCCTCGGTAACAACCAAGATCCATCAGCCGTTTTATATTCATCGACACCTCTCGTCTGAGATCGCCTTCGACCGTCATTGCGGAGATCACTTTGCGAATTGATTCGACTTGTTCTTCCGACATGTCTTTAATCTTTGTGTTCGGCTGCACACCCACTTGACTGCAGATGTCTATGGCAGTCGGCCTGCCTATTCCATAAATAGCAGTTAACGCAATTCCCGCATGTTTATGATCAGCTACGTTAATACCGGCAATACGCGCCATTCAGATACTCCCAATCGGTACTATAAATATAAAGTTAAGCAGGCCATTATAACAGGCCTAAAATTTTATTGCAAAAAAATCTAGCCTTGACGTTGCTTATGTCTGCCATCTTTGCAAATAACTCGCACAACGCCATTTCTTTTAATAATTTTGCAATTTTTACAAATTGCTTTTATCGAGGCTCGCACTTTCATGTTCTACTCCACTAATTTTGCTGTTATTTTTTCAGGTTTGCTTTTTTCATCAAGCCTTCATATTGTTGAGACATCAAGTGAGTTTGCATCTGTGAAATAAAATCCATCACCACAACCACTATAATCAACAATGAAGTGCCTCCAAAAGAAAAGGGAACATTCCAATAAACGATAAGAAATTCAGGCAACAAACAAATCAGAGTGATGTAAACAGCGCCAATTAAGGTCAACCTGGTCATCACCTTATCAATATAGTTCGTTGTCTGTAAGCCTGGTCTTATACCTGGTAAATAAGCACCAGACTTCTTTAAATTTTCTGCCGTTTCTTTTGAATTGAAAACCAAAGCTGTATAGAAAAAACAGAAGAAAATAATTGCCAGTGCATAGCACATGACATAAACCGGTTGACCAGGTGATAATACGGCCGAAATATCATGCAGCCAACCAAAACCATCCACATTTCCAAACCAACCCGCTATTGTAGCCGGAAACAGGATAATGCTTGAAGCAAAAATCGGCGGAATCACTCCAGCCATGTTAATTTTTAACGGCAAAAAGGATGTTTGTCCGGCATAAACCTTGTTACCCTGCTGACGCTTAGGGTAATTGATGGTAATGCGACGCTGACCTCTTTCTACAAAGACCACTATTCCTGTAACAACAATCGCCAACGCAAATAGCACTACTATAAAGGCACTATTCATTTCACCGGTTCTAGCCAATTCCAATGTACCGCCAATAGCATGAGGCAAACCAGAAACAATACCTGCAAAGATGATCAACGAAATACCATTACCAATTCCGCGCTCGGTAACTTGCTCGCCCAGCCACATCAGAAAAATAGTTCCGGTCACCAAAGTAATGGTGGTAATCACAATAAAACCGACACCAGGCTGCAATACCACAGCCATACCACCGGCAGATTGATTCTCCAGCGCTACCGAGATACCGATTGACTGAAACATTGCTAATACCACAGTACCATATCGCGTGTACTGCGAAATCTTTCGACGCCCTGATTCACCTTCTTTTTTAATCTGTTCCATAGCAGGAATGACTATTGTCATCAACTGCATAATAATAGAGGAAGAGATATACGGCATAATGCCCAGCGCAAATAAACTCAGCCGCATCAACGCGCCACCTGAGAACATATTGAACATGTCCAGAATAGAGCCGGATTGCTGTTGAAACATCGCTGCCAACGCATTAGGGTCTATTCCTGGTACTGGAATATGAGCCCCAACCCTATAAACAACAAACGCACCCAGCACAAACAGTAATCTGGATTTCAGCTCACCAAACCGGAACTTTCCGGCAGCCACATCAAAACCTTTCGTAGTCACCTTAAGCCTCTACTTTGCCGCCGGCAGCTTCAATTGCCTGCCTTGCGCCATCAGTTACATTGACTCCTTTTAATGTTATTGCTTTGGAAACCGATCCTGTGTTAACCAGCTTGGCTTTTTTCGAGAAAACCGGAATGATATTGCTGTCTATCAAAACCTGCAGATCAACCACATCCAGTCCAAGCGCATCAATCTCGCTCAGTCTTACCTCAGCAGTAAATTTTTTGGTTCTTGAAGTAAAACCCACTTTTGGCAATCTACGTTGCAAAGGCATTTGCCCGCCCTCAAAACCGACTTTATGATAACCGCCAGCCCGTGCTTTTTGACCTTTATGGCCTCTTCCGCAGGTTTTACCGTCTGTTGAACCTATCCCCCGACCAACACGTTTCAGCTTTCTTCTGGAGCCTGGGGCGGCTTGAATTGTATTCAAAAACATTAGACTTCCTCAACTTTTAGCAGGTAAGAAATTTTATTGATCAATCCGCGATTTTCAGGCGTATCAATCACATCGACAACCTGACGAATTCTACTTAAGCCCAAACCTTTCAAGCATTCCTGATGACTTTTCAATCGGCCATGCTTGCTTTTGATCATCGTTACACTTAATCTTTTGCCAGACATCTTCTTTACCCTGTGATTTGTTCAACGGTCAAACCACGTTTAGCCGCAATTTGCTTAGCGTCATGCATGGAAGTCAAGCCGTTTATAGTTGCTCTGACAACGTTAATGGGATTGCTGGTACCTATGCATTTTGCCAATACATTATGTACACCAACTACCTCAAAAACCGCCCGCATCGCACCACCGGCAATAATACCGGTACCTTCTGATGCCGGCTGCATATAGACTTTAGCCGCACCGGTATTTGACATAATCGAATATTGCAAAGTACCTTCTTTTAAGGCAACTTTGCGCATATTTTTTCTGGCCTGTTCCAATGATTTCTGAATTGCAACGGGAACTTCGCGGGCTTTGGATACACCATATCCGACCCGACCATCACCGTCACCAACCACGGTTAATGCTGCAAAACCGAATACTCGACCGCCCTTAACAACTTTTGCCACACGTCTTACGGATACTAATTTTTCTTGAAATCCGTCTGTACTACCTTGAGCTGGTGCTGTTGCCATACTATTCCCCTAAAACTTCAATCCAGCTTCACGTGCGGCATCAGCCAATGCTTTCACGCGACCATGATATTTAAAACCCGAGCGATCAAATGCGACTTCAGTCACGCCTGCAGCCAGCGCTTTTTGCGCAATGGCTTTGCCGACTTCAATAGCCGCATTAATATTGCTGGTATTTTTAACGCTATTTCTAACTTCAACTTGCACAGTTGATGCCGATGCCAGCGTAGACTTACCATCCGTACTAATGACCTGCGCATAGATATGCTGCGAGGTTCGATGTATGGTCAGCCTGTTCACATCAAACTTTTTAATTTTACTTCGTAATTTTAATGCTCTTTTTAACCTGGTAGACTTCTTATCCATCGTATTACCTATTTTTTCTTGGCTTCTTTTCTGGCGACATATTCATCTGCAATTCTCACGCCTTTACCTTTATAAGGCTCTGGCGGGCGAAATGCTCTAATTTCTGAAGCAACTTGTCCAACCTTTTGCTTGTCGCTGCCCTTTATTAAAAGCTCAGTTTGTGAAGGCGCTTCAACCGTAATGCCTTCTGGAATTTGATATTCTACGGGATTCGAATAACCTAATGCTAATGTAAGCAAATTTTCTTTAACCTGAGCTCTGTATCCGACGCCCACCAATTGCATTTTTTTAACAAAACCCTCTGAGACACCTTTAACCAAGTTGTTAATCGAGGCTCTTGCTGTACCAGCATGCGCCTTGGCATCTTTTACATCCGCATTCCATTTAATTCTTATGACATCGGACTCTATATCCAACTCAACAGAATCGCGCAAACCGAATGTTAACTGTCCTAACTTACCGGATACCGTCAATAATCCTCCATCCAGGCTTATTTCAACGCCTGATGGTACCGTAATTGGAGCATTTGCTACTCTTGACATGATGACTCCTTTTACCTCTAGCAAACCGTGCAGATTACTTCACCGCCATGCCCAATGGCACGTGCGGCACGATCAGTCATCACACCATTTGAGGTTGAGACTATTGCAATACCCAAACCACCTAAAACTTTAGGTAATTCGTCTTTCGACCGATAAATTCTTAAACCAGGACGGCTGATCCGCTTTACATTTTCAATAACCGGAATCCCGTTGAAATATTTCAATTCCACAGTCATTTCTGTATGACTACCGTTGGCTTCTACCTTGTAATCCGAAATATAGCCTTCTTCCTTCAAAACTTTCGCGATTGCGAGTTTAAGCTTAGATGAAGGGATTTTTACACTTTTCTTTCCAGCAGATTGACCGTTTCTTATTCTGGTCAGCATATCCGCTATTGGATCTGTCATGCTCATTATTTATTCTCCAAAAACCTAATTGTCCAGAGTTACCAACTCGCTTTTGATAAACCAGGAACATCGCCACGCATGGTCGCTTCCCTCAGTTTATTGCGGCTTAGCCCGAATTTTCTGTAATAGCCGTGCGGACGTCCTGTCAATTTGCAGCGATTACGCAATCTTGACTGACTTGAATCTCTCGGCAGTTTTTGCAATTGGATTTGAGCATTTTCCTTTTCTTCAAAAGAAGCATTAGGCGATCTAACCACTTCTTTTAAGGCTTTTCTTTTTACGTCGTGTTTTTTTATGAGCTTCGCACGTTTAACTTCACGAGCAATCATTGATTTCTTAGCCATTTTCTTCGCCCTTAGTTTTTAAATGGAAAATTGAACTGCTTCAACAACGCCAAACCTTCTTCGTCTGTTTTGGCGGTTGTCGTAATACAAATATCCATACCGCGAAGAGCATCAATTTTGTCGTAATCAATCTCAGGGAAAATAATTTGTTCTTTTATTCCCAATGAGTAATTTCCACGACCATCGAAACTTTTAGAACTCATTCCGCGAAAATCGCGAATTCTAGGAATTGAAATCGTGATCAATCTATCGAAAAATTCGTACATCTTTGCGCCGCGCAAAGTTACTTTACAGCCAATCGGCATGTCGTCACGAATTTTAAAACCGGCGATTGATTTTCTTGCCAGCGTAATTACCGCTTTTTGGCCGGCAATTTTTTCCATATCGGAAACTGCCGCCTGCAAGACTTTCTTATCTGCAACTGCTCCACCAACACCCATATTCAAGGTAATTTTGGTCAATTTTGGCACTTGCATAATGGTTTTATAGCCAAATTGTTCTAATAACGCCGGAACAATTTCTTGTTTGTATTTTGCTTCTAGTCTAGCCATAGTGTTATTACCTTAAAGACCGACAACTTCATTGGTTGATTTAAAATATCTGACTTTTTTGCCGTCATCAAATCTAAACCCTACACGATCTGCTTTTTTAGTCTTTGGATTATATAAAGCTACGTTAGAAATATCTATTGGCATATCTTTTTCGATTATCCCGCCAGAAACACCTAGATTTGGATTCCCTTTTTGGTGTTTTTTTGCACGATTCACACCATCGACAACGATTTTGTTGTTTTCTAAAATTTTAGCAACTTTCCCTTGCTTCCCCTTATCCTTGCCGACCTGTACGATTACTTCATCGCCTTGTTTGATTTTTTGCATTTTTAGTACCTTCTACTTACAGAACTTCAGGAGCCAAGGAAATAATTTTCATAAATTTATCTCCTCTTAACTCGCGTGTCACAGGACCAAAAATACGCGTACCTATCGGTTGTAGTTGGTTATTCAAAATAACTGCAGCGTTACCATCAAAACGTATTATAGATCCATCTGGTCGGCGCACACCTTTACGTGTTCTTACCACCAAAGCATTATATACATCCCCTTTTTTAACCCTTGTTCTCGGCATGGCATCTTTAACACTGACTTTGATGATGTCACCTATACCAGCATAACGCCGGTGTGAACCACCCAATACTTTGATACACATGACCTTTTTTGCACCGCTGTTATCGGCGACGTCAAGGCTAGTTTGCATCTGAATCATTTTGTAATTCCCAACTTGAAATTCGATTAATTATTTGTTAGAAGCTTCGATCACTGCTAACAATTTAAATGTTTTATTTTTAGAGATTGGCCGGCAAGAAACAATCGCGACTATATCTCCTTCCTGGCATTGATTGCTTTCATCATGCACCAAAAATTTTGTCGAACGTTTGATATATTTCCCGTACACAGGATGTTTAACCAATCTCTCCACCAAAACAGCGGCAGTTTTGTCCATCTTATTACTAACAACCCGTCCTGTTACGGTACGAACTTTTTCAACATTTTCATTCATACTTAAACTCTCGCCAATTCGCTTAATACAGTATTGATACGCGCAATATCACGTCTCACTTGTTTAATCTGACTTGATCTGGCGAGCTGCCCGGAACCTTTTTGCATCCTTAAATTAAACTGTTCTCGTGTTAATTCAAAGAGCGCAACCCCCAACTCATCTTTTGTCTTATTGCGTAATTCTGTAGCATTCATTACATTATAGTCCGTGCAGAAAAGGTTGTTTTAACAGGCAATTTAGCAGCGGCCAGCTCAAATGCTTCGCGAGCCATTTCTTCTGAAACGCCTTCGATTTCAAATAGCATGGTGCCGGGTTTAATTTGTGCAACCCAGTATTCTACGCTACCTTTACCTTTACCCATCCGAACTTCCAGTGGTTTTTTGGTAATTGGCTTATCAGGAAAAATCCTAATCCAGATCTTCCCACCTCTTTTGACATGTCTGCTAATTGCTCGACGAGCCGACTCGATTTGGCGGGCCGTCATTCTACCACGGCTTATCGACTTTAATCCATACTCACCGAAACTTACAGAAGAACCACGCAAAGCGGTTCCATTATTTCTGCCGGTGTGTTGTTTACGAAATTTTGTTCTTTTAGGCTGAAGCATTTTTTTATCCCTTCAACTATTTCTTAGATTCGGAGTTTAAGGACGCCGCATGTGCTTCCGCATCAAAAACTTCACCTTTGAAAATCCAGACCTTTATGCCTATGATTCCATATGTCGTTTTTGCTTCTGCAGTGCCGTAATCAATATCAGCACGCAAGGTATGAAGCGGCACTCGACCTTCTCTATACCATTCGGTTCTAGCAATCTCCGCACCATTCAGTCGACCTGCAACCGTGATTTTTATACCCTCGGCACCCAAGCGCATCGTATTGGTCACCGCTCTTTTCATGGCGCGGCGATACATTATGCGTTTTTCTAATTGCTGAGCAATACTTTCCGCCACCAGATAAGCATCCAGTTCAGGCTTTCTTATTTCCTCGACATTTAATTGAACCGGCACACCCATCATTGCGGAAATGTCTTTTCTCAAAATATCGATATCTTCGCCTTTCTTTCCGATAACGATACCAGGCCGCGCTGTATGCACGGTTATGTTGGCATTATTGGCAGGGCGATTGATTTGCACCCGGCTTACCGAAGCGTGGGCTAACTTCTGTTTAATATATTCACGAACTTTCAGATCTTGTAACAGAAGAATTGGGTAATTCTGGCTATTTGCATACCATCTGGAAGTCCAATCTTTTACTATCCCAAGACGTATGCCTGTGGGATGAACCTTTTGACCCATTTTCTACCTCTATTAGTTTTCTGCTACTTTGATTGTTATATGACAAGTTCTTTTGAGTATATGATTCGCTCGGCCTTTTGCTCTTGCGCTTACTCGTTTCAAGGAGGTTCCTTCATTAACAAAAACCGTTGAAACCTTTAATGCATCAATATCCGCACTTTCATTATGTTCGGCATTGGCAATTGCTGATTCAAGTATTTTTTTGAAAACACCAGCGGCTTTTTTCGAACTAAACTTCAACAGGTTCAGTGCCTTTTCAACCGGCAATCCACGTATTTGATCACCAACCAATCTAGCTTTTTGTGCAGAAAAGGGGGCATTATTTAATTTGGCTGAAACTTCCACAGTGGCTCCTTATCTTGATTTTTTATCTATTATATGGCCTTTGTAAGTCCTTGTTGGTGAAAACTCACCCAACTTATGACCGACCATGTTTTCCGAAATCAAAACAGGAACATGCTGTTTACCATTGTGCACAGCTATGGTCAATCCCAGCATATCTGGGCTGATCATGGATCTTCTTGACCAAGTTTTAATTGGTTTCCGATTATTTGTTCTCACTGCTTCTTCAACTTTCTTTAGCAAGTGATGATCAATAAATGGACCTTTTTTAATTGAACGCGGCACGTTTGCTTACCTCTTATTTTTGCTTACGGCGTCTAACAATCATGTTGCTAGTACGTTTGTTTTTGCGAGTTTTATAACCTTTTGTTGGTGTGCCCCATGGTGATACGGGATGCCGTCCACCTGAAGTTCTTCCTTCACCACCACCATGCGGATGGTCTACAGGATTCATGGCAACACCTCTAACTGTTGGCCTAACACCTCGCCATCTTTTTGCGCCGGCTTTACCTAGTGATATTAGGTTATGTTCGGAATTCGAAACCTCGCCAACAACACCTTTGCAGTCCGACTGCACTTTTCTCATTTCACCAGATCTCAGACGTATAGTCACGTAAGCGCCATCTTTGGCCACTAACTGCACTGATGTACCTGCGCTCCTGGCAATTTGAGCACCTTTTCCTGGTTTTAACTCCACACAATGAATTGTTGTACCGAGCGGCATATTCCGCAAAGGCATGCAATTTCCTGGTTTAACCGGTGTTGCTTCTGAGCTTAAAATTTCTTGACCAACTTCAATTCCTTTTGGCGCAATAATGTATCTACGCTCGCCATCTTTAAACAAGATTAGCGCTATATTTGCTGTTCTATTAGGATCGTATTCGATTCTTTCGACTACAGCCGGAATATCGGTTTTATCTCTTTTAAAATCAACTATGCGGTAGAATTGCTTATGCCCACCACCGATATGTCGAGTTGTTATTCTGCCAAAATTATTTCGACCACCAGTATTGTTCTTCTTTTCCAGTAGTTGTGCAAATGGCTTACCCTTATGCAAATCATTATTTTGTACACGTACTACAAACCGAGAACCTGGAGATGTCGGTTTAGATTTTAGAATAGCCATGCTTTTCTACCGCTCCTAATTGATCTTTTATTAAGCTGTTGCTAATTCGATACTGTGCCCAGACTGCAATTTTACGTAGGCTTTTTTCCAGTCTGACCGTTTACCCAAAGAACGTCCGAATCGTTTTACTTTTCCTTTGACGTTTAACACACGTACCGAATCTACTTCGACACTGAACATCAATTTTACGGCGCTCTTAATCTGCAATTTTGTCGCAGATTTTTTTACCTTAAATACATACTGATTATTTTGATCTGCTGCATTCGTTGATTTTTCCGATATTATCGGCGCATAAATAATGCTCGCCAATTGTATGTTCTGAATACTCATGCCAAACGCTCCTCAATTTGTCTCAAGGCTGTTGTTGTTGCAATAACTTTGTCTGCCGACACTAAAGAAACCGGATCTACACTGCTTGGCGTCACTACCGCGACGTAATGCAGATTTCTGGCGGCTAAAATCAAATTCTCATTGATTTCTTCTGTCACTATCAGCAAGCGTCCTTCGGAAAACCCTTGGATTTTAGCCAGCAATTCTTTGGTTTTTGGGGTTGCCGGGATAATATCATCGCAAACAGCTATTCTATTTTGTCTGAGCAATTCAGAAAAAATAGAACGAATACCCACTTTGTACATCTTTTTGTTCAATTTTTGATCGAACGATCTTGGCTGTGCAGCAAATGCAACGCCACCGTGCCGCCATATCGGGCCACGGGTTGTACCTGCACGAGCTCGGCCTGTTCCTTTTTGTCTAAATGGTTTTGCACCGCCGCCACTGACAGCAGAACGATTTTTTTGCGCTTTGGTACCGGCTCTCGCGGACGAAAGATATTTCGTTACCAATTGGTGCACTAATGTTTCATTAAAATTCTGCCCAAATACTGCCTCTGATACATCGAGTGGCAGCGCAGAATCTTGATTACCGATTGCAGGTACTTGCAAACTCATAACTTAACCTTTATTTAACATTTTTATTGCGGGTGTGATGATCACATCACCGCCTTTGGCACCCGGTACTGCGCCTCTTACCAAAATCAGATTTCTTTCTTCATCAACAGAATGAATAGTCAAATTTTGCACAGTCGTCTTTACCGCCCCCATGTGGCCACACATCTTTTTTCCTTTAAATACTCGACCAGGCGTTTGGTTCATACCGTTTGAACCTGGTACACGATGTGATCTCGAGTTTCCGTGTGTCGCATCCTGGGTTCTAAAATTGTATCTTTTAACAGTACCAGCAAATCCTTTACCTATACTCGTACCAGAAACATCAACGACTTGCCCGGCTTCAAAAACATTCACATTTAATTCAGAACCGGCAGACAGCTCTACGCCTTCATTATCGCTTAACCTGAATTCCCACAAGCCACGCCCAGCCGTCACGTTTGCGGAAGCATAATGGCCCGCCAACGCTTTGTTGACTTTTGATGACTTTACGTCTCCGGCCGCCACCTGTATTGCACGATAACCGTCTGTTTCGACGCTTTTAACCTGAATCACACGATTCGAGTCTATGTGCAAAACCGTAACCGGCACAGACGCGCCGTCTTCTTTAAAAATTCTGGTCATACCACATTTACGACCTACAAGACCTATTGACATCTGCCAATCCCTCTAAAATATTACTAGCTTTTATTTAAGCTTAATTTGAACATCAACCCCAGCCGCCAGATCTAATTTCATCAGTGCGTCTACAGTCTTATCGGTTGGCTCAACTATATCAAGCAACCTTTTATAAGTTCTCAACTCGTATTGATCCCGCGCATCTTTGTTAGCATGCGGAGAAATCAGAACGGTAAAGCGTTCCTTTCTGGTTGGCAAAGGAATTGGCCCTTTAACTTGTGCGCCAGTTCTTTTTGCTGTTTCAACTATTTCACCAGCAGACTGATCTATCAGTTTATGATCGAACGCTTTCAGTTGAATACGGATAGTTTGATTTGCCATTTTGCTTACTCAATGATTGAAGCAACAACACCCGCGCCAACTGTCCGACCACCTTCACGAATCGCGAAACGCAAGCCTTCTTCCATCGCAATAGGTGAGATCAGTTTTACAGTGACGGCGATATTGTCACCGGGCATTACCATTTCCACACCTTCCGGCAGATCAACTGCGCCGGTTACATCCGTCGTTCTAAAATAGAACTGTGGACGATATCCGTTAAAGAATGGCGTATGACGTCCACCCTCTTCTTTGGACAGTACGTAAATCTCTGCTTTGAAGTGTGCATGTGGTTTGATGGAATTGACATGCGCCAATACTTGACCACGCTCAACATCGTCTCTTTTAGTACCACGCAGCAGAACACCGACGTTATCACCTGCTTGACCTTGATCCAACAGCTTACGGAACATTTCCACACCTGTGCAAGTAGTTTTAACAGTCGGCTTAATACCGACAATTTCAACCTCTTCACCGACTTTGACGATGCCACGCTCCACACGACCGGTCACCACGGTGCCACGACCTGAGATTGAGAACACATCTTCAATCGGCATCAGGAACTTACCGTCAATTGCGCGTTCTGGCTGCGGAATATAACTATCCAGTGCCTCTACCAATCTAACTACTGATTGTACGCCTATTTCGCTTTGCTCGCCTTCCAGTGCTTTCAACGCTGAACCCACGATAATCGGTGTATCGTCGCCTGGAAAATCATATTGATTTAACAGCTCGCGAATTTCCATCTCAACCAATTCAATCAGTTCAGCATCATCCACCATATCGGCTTTATTCAAGAACACTACGATATAAGGTACGCCTACCTGTCTTGATAACAAGATGTGCTCGCGGGTTTGCGGCATTGGGCCATCAGCTGCAGAGCAAACCAATATAGCGCCGTCCATTTGCGCAGCACCAGTGATCATGTTTTTAACATAGTCGGCATGCCCTGGGCAGTCAACGTGTGCGTAATGGCGATTCGCTGATTCGTATTCCACATGCGAAGTCGAAATCGTAATACCACGCGCCCGTTCTTCCGGTGCATTGTCAATTTGATCAAATGCTTTAACTTCGCCGCCTTGCAGCTCCGCCATTACCTTGGTCAAGGCCGCTGTCAGTGTGGTTTTACCGTGGTCAACGTGACCTATCGTTCCCACGTTAACGTGTGGTTTTTTTCTTTCAAATTTCTCTTTAGCCATGTGTCAATACCTAATATTTATAAAAGAGTCAAGATACTTTTCTAATAATAGCTTCCGCAATATTTGCAGGTGCTTCGTTATATTTTCCAAACTGCATACTATATGTTGCTCGTCCTTGCGTCGCCGACCTTAGATCCGTCGCATAGCCAAACATCTCAGCCAGAGGAACTTCACATTCGATGGTTTTACCTGCCGGCACATCACCCATGCCGTGTATCACTCCCCTGCGTCGTGTAATATCACCGACCACTTCCCCCATATAGTCTTCCGGCGTCACCACCTCAACTTTCATGATAGGTTCAAGCAACACTGGATTTGCAGCTTCAGCTCCATCCCTAAAGCACATCGATCCTGCAATTTTGAAAGCCATTTCATTTGAATCGACATCATGATATGACCCATCAAATAAACTAACTTTTACATCTACTACTGGGAAACCGGCTATTATGCCATTTTCCATTTGTTCTTGTACGCCTTTATCAATAGCCGGCACAAATTCTTTTGGAATAACGCCGCCGACCAACTCATTGACGAACAGATAACCTGAACCCAGCTCCCTTGGCTCTAACCGTAACCAGACATGTCCATACTGCCCTTTTCCGCCGGTTTGCCTGATGAATTTGCCTTCGCATTCCACCGTCTTTTTAATCGTTTCCCGGTAAGCTACTTGTGGCGCCCCTACATTTGCGGCAACACTAAACTCCCTCTTCAGTCTGTCGACAATAATCTCCAGATGTAATTCACCCATCCCAGAAATTATCGTTTGTCCTGATTCCGAATCAGTATTCACTCTAAAAGACGGATCTTCCTGAGCCAATCTAGCAAGAGCACTTCCCATCTTATCTTGATCTGCTTTTGTCTTTGGCTCAACCGCTATTGCTATCACCGGCTCTGGAAACTCCATTTTCTCCAATAAAATCGGCTCATGCATTTCACAAAACGTATCTCCGGTGGTAACTTCCTTTAAGCCAATAACTGCAGCTATATCACCCGCCCTTACTTCACCGATCTCTTCTCGACTATTAGCATGCATCTGCACGATACGTCCGATGCGCTCTCTTTTTCCTTTAGCCACATTCAAAATCGCGTCTCCAGATTTCATAACCCCTGAGTAGACTCGGATAAAAGTCAGTATCCCCACATAGGGATCAGTGGCAATCTTAAAAGCTAGCGCTGCAAAGGGTTCTTCGTCGCAGGCATGGCGCACTACCGCATCTTTGCCATTCTCCACCACCCCTTTCACTGCTTCTTTATCTGCCGGAGAAGGTAAAAAATCAACTATCCCGTCCAACAAACTTTGCACACCTTTGTTTTTAAAGGCTGATCCGCAGTAAGCCGGCACCAGTTTGTTTAACAATACTTGAGCCCGTATACCTTGCTTAATCTCTTCATCCGTTAAAATACCTTCTTCAAGATATTTTTCAGTCAGCGCCTCACTTCCCTCGGCGGCCGCCTCTACAATTCTTTCTCGCCATTTCTCGGCTTCTTTTTGCATATTGTCAGGTATGCTTTCTTCCTGAAAGGTTAAGCCCATACTGGCTTCATCCCAGTAAATTGCTTTCATCCTCAGCAAATCAACCACACCTGAAAATGAATCTTCTGCACCTATCGGCAGCTGCATCGGCACAACCACAGCCCCTAAGCGCTTTTTAATTTGCTCAATAACCCGCAGATAGTCCGCGCCCGTTCTATCCATTTTATTGACAAACGCCAACCTCGGCACATTATATTTATTCGCCTGTCGCCACACTGTTTCAGACTGAGGCTCTACGCCTCCAACCGCACAAAATACTGCGCAAGCCCCATCAAGCACACGCAACGAGCGCTCTACCTCAATGGTAAAATCAACATGCCCCGGCGTATCTATGATATTTATCCGATGCTGCTGAAACTGCTTCTCCATACCCAACCAAAAGCAGGTGGTTGCCGCAGAAGTAATGGTTATCCCTCTCTCCTGCTCCTGCTCCATCCAGTCCATTGTGGCTGTTCCGTCATGCACTTCACCTAACTTATGCGAAACCCCCGTATAAAAGAGTATCCGTTCAGTGGTTGTGGTCTTCCCGGCATCAATGTGAGCCATGATGCCTATATTACGATAGCGCTCTATAGGCGTTTTCCTAGCCACACCAACAACCTCGTGTTTTACCAACGATAATGAGCAAACGCTTTATTAGCCTCAGCCATTCTATGCGTATCTTCACGTTTTTTAGCAGCGGCACCACGACCTTCTGAAGCGTCGATCAACTCACCTGCCAATTTTGCAGACATCGTTCTTTCGTTACGTTTACGCGCCGCATCTATCAACCAGCGCATAGACAACGCCAATCTTCTGGCAGGCCTCACTTCTACCGGCACTTGATAGGTTGCCCCACCAACACGCCTGGATTTCACTTCCACGCGAGGCTGAACATTTTCCAGCGCTTTGGAAACCAATTCTAAGGTTTCTTTATGGCCCTTGCCCTCAATAACATCCAGCGCACCATAAACAATCTTCTCAGCGACAGATTTTTTACCATCTTCCATAATCATATTCATGAACTTTGAAAGCATATCGCTTCCAAAACGCGGATCTGGATTGATAATTCTTTTTGCAGCAACTCTTCTTCTTGACATTTGTTACCAGCCTTTATTTCTTAGGTCTCTTCGCACCGTATTTGGAGCGACCGCACTTTCTATCTTTTACCCCAGAGGTATCAAGACTTCCGCGCACTACGTGATATCGAACGCCAGGCAAGTCTTTAACACGACCGCCCCTAATCAGAACCACCGAGTGCTCCTGAAGATTATGGCCTTCTCCGCCGATGTAACTGCTCACTTCTGAACCGTTGGTCAATCTTACCCTTGCCACCTTACGCAAAGCCGAGTTAGGCTTTTTAGGCGTTGTGGTATACACGCGGGTACACACACCCCTTCTTTGTGGGCAAGCCTCCAACGCAGGCACGTTGGTCTTTTCAATTTTCTTAGCACGAGGCTTACGGACCAACTGATTAATCGTGGCCATTATTAACTACTCCGATATTCATTTTGTAACAAACAAAACCAGCGTAAAAGCCTACGCTGATCCCTGTTGCCAGACCTAAATCTCTTGACTCATGTGAGCAGAACATAATACAACCACAAAATCACGAGGTCAAGCACTTTTATTTATTTCTATTCAATATTTAAAGCTTGCTTCAACGCTTCTTCAACATCCACGGTCTCAACCGCTTGACTTGCCGCATCAGTGCTTGACAAAGAATCATGTCCAGCGCGCTTACGTCTTTGCTCATGATAAGCCAATCCGGTTCCCGCCGGTATCAGCCTGCCCACAATGACATTTTCCTTCAAACCATTCAAACTATCACTAATACCTCTTACCGCAGCATCTGTCAGCACCCTGGTAGTTTCTTGGAATGAAGCCGCCGAAATAAACGATTCGGTCGCCAATGATGCCTTGGTGATACCTAACAGCAGGGAATCGTAACTCGCTGGAATTTTGCCTTCTCTTTCTGCTTTATCATTCACCGCATTCATTAGACTGCGTTCAACCTGCTCGCCTTTAACAAAATCCGTTTCACCGGAGGCAGTGATCTCAACTTTTTTCAACATTTGCCGGATAATCGCCTCAATGTGCTTATCGTTGATTTTTACCCCTTGCAATCGATAGACATCTTGAATCTCTTTTACCAGATAATCAGCAAGCTCTTCTATACCGCGCAGCCGTAAAATATCATGTGGCGTCAACTCACCTTCTGCTATCGTTTCGCCTTTTTCAACGAACTCTCCTTCAAATACTGTGATGTGCCGCCATTTTGGAATCAGGGTTTCGTATTGTTCACCCTCTGAATCCGTGATGATAACCCGTTGCTTACCCTTAGTTTCCTTACCAAAAGCCACCAAACCTGTTGCTTCCGCCAATATTGCCGGATCTTTGGTTTTACGCGCTTCAAACAAATCCGCCACACGCGGCAAACCACCGGTAATATCCCGTGTTTTACTCGACTCTTGCGGAATCCTAGCCAAAACATCCCCAACCTTCACCTCTCCACCGTCTTTAACACCGACAATCGCGCCGGCAGGCAGAAAGTATTGAGCAGGAATTTCTGTACCCGGCAAGTTGATCTGACCACCTTGTTGATCAATCAATCGCACCATTGGTCTAAGTTCTTTACCGGCAGAACTTCTTTGCTTAGGATCGGTAACCACCCGCGAAGTCAAACCCGTGACTTCATCAGAGTGCTGCTGAACGGTAATACCATCCATGAAATCAATCAGCTGGATATATCCTTCTACCTCAGTGATAACCGGATGCGTATGCGGATCCCAATTAACGATGATGTCACCGGCATTGATAGGACTACCATCCTCAATGGATAAAACCGCACCATAAGGTATTTTGTAACGCTCTCTTTCACGGCCATAATCATCCATGACACCAACCTCGCCCGATCTTGATACAGCAACCAGATTGTTTTCTCTGTTTTTAACCGTTTTCAAGTTATTCAACTTGACAGTACCAGCAGATTTAACTTGCACATTACTGACCGCCGCCGACCGCGAAGCCGCACCGCCAATGTGGAATGTCCGCATGGTTAACTGAGTACCAGGCTCGCCAATAGATTGTGCAGCCACAACCCCTACAGCCTCGCCAATGTTAACCAAATGCCCACGCCCCAAATCACGGCCATAGCATTTACTACAAACACCTTGCCGAGACTCACAAGTAATCACAGAACGCACCAGCATTTTGTCAATACCATTATCTTCCAGCACGGCAACCAGATTTTCGTCAATCATCGTACCAGCCGGCACCAAAATATTGCGCCCCGCTGGATCAGTAACGTCCACAGCTGCTACACGGCCCAGTACGCGCTCCACCAATGGCTCTACCACATCGCCGCCTTCAATGATAGGCGTCATGGTCAAACCGTTTTGCGTACCACAATCTATTTCGGCTATCACTAAATCCTGCGCGACATCCACCAACCTTCTGGTTAAATAACCTGAATTGGCTGTTTTTAACGCAGTATCGGCCAAACCTTTACGAGCACCATGAGTAGAAATAAAGTATTGGAGTACGTCCAATCCTTCCCGAAAATTAGCAGTAATCGGCGTTTCGATAATCGAACCATCCGGTTTGGCCATCAAACCCCTCATCCCAGCCAACTGACGAATCTGCGCTGCAGAACCCCGCGCACCAGACTCCGCCATCATAAAGATGGAATTGAATGATTTTTGTTTTACCGTCTCGCCCTTAGCGTTGACTACTTCGTCTTCGCCCAAACCTTCCATCATCACCTTGGCAACCTGATCATTAGCGCGCGACCAGATATCAACAACTTTGTTATATCGCTCGCCATCCGTTACCAAACCAGAAGCGTACTGGTTCTGAATTTCACTCACTTCAGCATCAGCCGCACGAATAATGTCGGCTTTCTTAGCAGGTATTTCCATATCTTCAATACCGAAAGACACGCCGGATCTGGTAGCATATTTAAAGCCCATATACATGATTTGATCAGCTAAAATCACTGTTTCTTTAATACCGAGATAGCGATAACTATAGTTAATCAAACGCGATATATTTTTCTTGGTCATGTCAACATTGACCAGCTCATACGGCATTCCATCGGGAACGATTTCCCAAATCAAGGCACGACCGACTGTAGTTTTCTTTCTGCTGACAATTGAGTCAAACTTACCTTCAGCATTCTTGAGTTTTTCAGTGACCCTGACTTCAATTTTGGTCTGCAATTCAACTGTTTTGCTATCCAAAGCTTTCAGGATTTCAGCCGCATCAGTAAAGATACTACCTTCACCCACTGCATTGATTTTTTCACGGCTGATATAGTACAAGCCCAAGACCACGTCTTGCGAAGGATTGATAACAGGCTCACCATTGGCCGGCGACAAAATATTATTAGTCGCCATCATCAAGGTACGCGCTTCAAGCTGCGCCTCAATCGACAACGGAATATGTACCGCCATCTGGTCGCCGTCAAAGTCGGCATTAAACGCACTACAAACCAATGGGTGTAATTGAATGGCCTTGCCTTCAATCAGAGTCGGTTCAAAAGCTTGAATTCCAAGTCTGTGCAACGTTGGCGCCCGATTCAGCAACACAGGATGCTCGCGGATAACTTCCTCAAGAATATCCCAAACCTCCGCACCTTCACGCTCCACCATTTTTTTAGCGGCTTTTATCGTGGTTGCCAAACCACGTAATTGCAATTTACTAAAAATAAACGGTTTAAATAATTCCAAAGCCATTTTTTTTGGCAAACCGCATTGATGCAATCTCAGAGTCGGCCCTACCACAATCACAGAACGCCCTGAGTAATCGACACGTTTACCCAGCAAATTTTGCCGGAACCGCCCCTGTTTGCCTTTAATCATATCGGCAAGGGATTTCAAAGGTCTTCTGTTACTACCGGTAATTGCTCTACCACGGCGACCGTTATCCAGTAAAGCATCCACTGCTTCCTGCAGCATCCGCTTTTCGTTTCGGACAATAATATCCGGTGCATTGAGATCCAGCAGCCTTGTCAACCGGTTATTTCTGTTAATAACCCGACGATAAAGATCATTTAAATCAGAAGTTGCAAAGCGACCACCGTCCAAAGGCACTAAAGGCCTCAATTCAGGCGGCAATACCGGCAATACCGTCATAATCATCCATTCAGGGCGATTATTGGAGGCCAACAGAGAATCAATCACTTTCAATCTTTTCGAAAACTTTTTGATTTTCGTATCAGAATTAGTGGAATTGATTTCTTCACGTAGCGTATTGACTTCTTCTTTTAAATCTATGGATTTAAGCAAATCATAAATTGCTTCCGCACCCATTTTTGCAACGAAATCATCCCCATGCTCTTCAACAGCATTCAGATATTCTTCATCAGTCAATAATTGACCTTTTTCCAATGGCGACATACCAGGATCAGTCACCACAAATGTTTCAAAATACAAGACCCGCTCAATTGAACGCAAGGTCATATCCAATAACAGCGCAATCCGAGACGGCAGTGACTTTAAAAACCAAATATGCGCCACTGGACTTGCCAGATCAATATGCCCCATTCTATCGCGGCGAACTTTGGATAGCGTCACCTCGACACCACATTTTTCGCAAATTACGCCACGGTGTTTCAAACGCTTATATTTACCACACAAACATTCGTAATCACTGATAGGTCCAAAAATTTTGGCGCAAAATAACCCATCCCGCTCAGGCTTAAAAGTCCGATAATTGATGGTTTCTGGTTTTTTAACTTCACCATACGACCAAGAACGAATCATATCTGGCGAAGCCAATCCTATATGGATAGCATCAAAATCGTCTGTACGACCTTGACGCTTTAAGAAATTCATTAAATCTTTCAAGAGTTTATCCTCTTTATTAGTTATCCGACATTAATCAGAAGCTATCGCGCAACCACCAGGGTTAGTCTTGGCGCATTTCGATATTGACCGCCAATGAGCGTATTTCTTTAACCAATACGTTAAATGATTCCGGCATACCTGCTTCCATCGAGTGATTACCATCGACAATGTTTTTGTACATACGAGTCCTGCCTGTCACATCATCGGATTTGACTGTCAACATTTCCTGCAGAGTGTACGCCGCACCATAGGCTTCTAAAGCCCAGACCTCCATCTCACCGAAACGCTGACCACCGAATTGAGCTTTACCACCCAAAGGCTGCTGCGTCACCAAACTATACGGACCAGTGGAACGGGCATGCATCTTGTCATCCACCAAGTGATTCAACTTCAGCATATACATATAGCCAACTGTTACCTTACGCTCAAACGGTTCTCCTGTCAGCCCGTCATACAACACGGTTTGCCCATGCTCCGGCAAATCCGCCAAACGCAGCATAGTACGAATATCTTCTTCAGACGCACCATCAAATACCGGAGTCGCCATCGGTACGCCACTCACCAGATTAATAGCCATTTCCACAATTTCTTTATCGGAAAAACTATCGAGATCTTCTTTTCTACCGCTACAATTATAGATTTGCTCTAAAAAGCCCCTGATCTCAGCAACTTTCGCCTGCGCTTCCAGCATTTTACCAATCTTAATGCCTAAGCCTTTGGCCGCCCAGCCCAAATGAGTTTCCAATACCTGTCCGACATTCATCCGAGAAGGAACCCCAAGCGGATTTAATAATATATCGACCGGATTACCATCAGCGGTATACGGCATATCTTCAATAGGTACAATTTGCGAGATAACCCCTTTATTACCATGCCGTCCGGCCATCTTATCTCCCGGCTGGATACGTTTTTTCACTGCCAGATAAACTTTAACCATCTTCAACACACCGGGCGCTAAATCGTCGCCCATGGTGATTTTTTTCTTTTTCAGCTCAAACCGTTCTTCAAACTCTTTACGTTGCTGCTCAACCTGCTCAATCACAGATTCCAAATGCAAATTGACGTCTTCGTCTTGGGTCTTGATTTTTAACAGTTCAGAATGCGTTAAAGTATCCAAGTACTCTGACGCTATTTCTTCGCCTTTTTTCAAACCATGCGGGCCTTTTTCTGCTTTTTTACCAATCAGCAGATTTTTTACCCGTGCAAAAATATCGTGTTCAACAATTTTCAACTGATCGTCCAAATCCTGACGATACCGTTTAATTTCAGCGTCTTCTATTTCTAATGCTCGTTTATCTTTTTTAACGCCATCACGAGTAAATACTTGCACGTCAATGACGGTACCGCGGACGTTACCAGGCACACGCAAAGAAGTATCCTTAACGTCAGCCGCTTTTTCACCAAAAATGGCTCGCAGCAATTTTTCTTCTGGTGTCAGCTGAGTTTCACCTTTTGGTGTTACTTTACCTACCAATATATCGCCACCTTTTACTTCAGCGCCGACGTATACAATGCCTGATTCATCCAGTTTAGATAAAGCCTCTTCGCTGACATTTGGAATATCTGCAGTAATTTCTTCTGGGCTATGCTTGGTTTCGCGCGCCACACAGGTTTTTTCTTCAATGTGTATCGTCGTAAAACGATCTTCTTTAACCACTCGTTCAGAAACTAGAATAGAGTCCTCAAAGTTATAACCATTCCATGGCATGAAGGCAATCAGCATATTTTGACCCAGTGCTAACTCACCTAGATCGGTTGATGGGCCATCGGCAAGGATATCGCCTTTTCTAACAACATCACCCAATCTGACTAAGGGCTTTTGGTTAATACAGGTATTCTGATTGGACCGGGTATATTTAATTAAATTATAAATATCAACACCAGGTACACCAGCAACGGTTTCGTCATCATTGACTCGAACAACGATACGCGCCGCATCAACGCCTTCTATACGGCCACCGCGGGTCGCCACAACGGTAACGCCAGAGTCTTTGGCCACAACCCGTTCCATGCCTGTACCCACCAGCGGTTTTTCAGCTCGCAGTGTCGGCACAGCTTGTCGCTGCATATTCGAACCCATTAAGGCTCTGTTGGCATCGTCATGCTCAAGGAACGGAATAATAGATGCCGCAACCGATACGATCTGCTTGGACGACACATCCATATATTGCACAGTATCTGAAGACGCCAAGGTAAATTCGTCTTTATGCCGGCATGACACCAGACCTTCGACTAACTTGCCATGCTCGTCCACCGCCACGCTCGACTGGGCAATAACATACTCGCCTTCTTCAATAGCAGAAATGTAATCAACTTGATCCGTCACCTTACCATCGACCACTTTTCGGTACGGAGTTTCTAGAAATCCGTAATCATTGGTTCTGGCATAAACAGACAAAGAATTGATCAAACCGATATTTGGCCCCTCTGGCGTTTCGATTGGGCAAACCCGACCATAATGGGTGGTATGAACGTCCCGCACCTCAAACCCGGCCCGTTCTCTAGCCAATCCGCCCGGCCCCAATGCAGAAACCCGACGCTTATGCGTCACTTGCGACAACGGATTGTTCTGATCCATAAACTGAGACAGCTGACTGGATCCAAAGAATTCTTTTACAGCAGCAGAGACCGGTTTGGCATTAATGATTTCCTGCGGCATATAGCCTTCTGAATCAGCCAAAGTCAAGCGCTCTCTTACTGCACGTTCGACACGCACCAAACCAATACGGAACTGATTTTCAATCATTTCCCCAACCGAGCGTACCCGTCTGTTACCTAGATGATCAATATCATCAACAGTACCATTGCCATTTCTGATTTTAATCAGTTCTTTCAAGACATCAATAATATCGTTTTTACTTAAGGTGCCTTCACCTTCGATTTCTTCTCTTCCCAAGCGGCGATTAAATTTCATCCGACCAACTGCGGACAAATCGTAGCGCTCATCGGTAAAGAACAGATTTTCGAATAAATTTTCGGCCGATTCTGCTGTTGGCGGCTCGCCAGGACGCATCATTCTGTAAATTTCAACCAGTGCTTCCATCCTGTTACTGGTTGTATCCAAGCGCATAGCATTGGACATATATGGACCACGATCCAAATCATTGACATACAGAGTATTGATATCCTCAACACCGGCATCAATTAATTTTTGCAGCAATGTTTCGGTTAATTCATCGTTTACATTGGCCAGTAATTCGCCTGTCGATTTATCGATGACGTTATGTCCGAGAATTTTGCCGTATAGATAATCTCTAGGTACCTCTATTTCGGTCACGCCAGATTTTTCCAATTGCCTAACATGTTTTGCGGTAATCCTCCGCCCTTCTTCAATCAGAACTTTACCGTCTTGCTTAATATCGAACACCGCCATTTCACCACGTAATCTTTCTGGAATCAGGTGAAATTTAAATACATCGCTGTTCAATGAAAATTTATTGGTTTCGAAGAAAATATTAATCATTTCTTCATTGTCGAATCCTAACGCTCGCAATAGGATCGTTGCCGGAATTTTTCGGCGTCTGTCTATCCGTACATAGACCGCATCTTTATGATCAAATTCAAAATCCAGCCAAGAACCGCGATAAGGAATTACCCGCGCGTTAAACAGCAATTTACCGGAAGAATGCGTTTTACCTTTATCATGATCAAAAAATACGCCGGGCGAGCGATGTAACTGTGACACAATAACCCGCTCAGTACCATTAATGACGAATGTTCCATTATCTGTCATCAGCGGAAGTTCACCCATGTAAACCTCCTGCTCTCTGATGTCTTTGACCACCTTAGTATTAGCCGGCGCATCTTTATCATAGATAACCAAGCGCACTAAAACTCTCAGTGGAGCTGAGAAAGTAGCACCGCGTTGCTGGCATTCTCTTACGTCAAAAGCGGGTTCCCCTAAACGGTATTTGACATACTCCAATACAGCATACCCGGAGTGACTATGCACTGGAAATACGCTTGAAAAGGCGGCATGCAAACCTTGATTGCGTCTTTTCTCCGGTTCAATGCCCGACTGCAAAAAACTTGCATAAGAATCAATTTGTGTTGCTAAAAGATAAGGAACTTCAAGTACTTCTGTACCTTTCCCAAAATTATTACGGATACGCTTTTTTTCGGTAAAAGAATAGGTCATATTGCTTCTATACCTTCGTCATCAAAGATTATTTACTACTGTTTGTTTTAGAAACAGTAAAAGGCCGACGGCAAAACGCCGTCAGCCCAGTTTGGTAGGCTTATGCCTGATATGCTATCAAATAGATTATTTGATTTCAGCTGTAGCGCCTGCTGCTTCCAGTTCTTTTTTAGCGGCTTCCGCTTCTGTTTTACTGACTGCTTCTTTCACAGTTGTTGGAGCACCTTCAACCGCGTCTTTTGCTTCTTTCAGACCTAAGCCTGTCAAGCCACGAACCGCTTTAATGACGGACACTTTATTTTCGCCGTAGCTAGTTAGAATAACGTCAAATTCAGTCTGTTCTTCAACAACTACAGCAGCGGCTGTTGGAGCAGCCACGGCCACTGCCGCTGCTGCGGAAACGCCAAATTTTTCTTCAAACGCTGTAATCAAATCAACGATTTCCAAAACAGTCATATTAGCGACTGCTTCCAGGATATCTTCTTTAGTTATTGCCATTACTTATTCCTCTAAAATTTATGAGTATTAACTGGTTGACCGCAAAATTATGCCGCTTCTTTCTGGTTTCTAACTTCAGCAAGAGTACGAGCGAGTTTCTCAACCGGTGCGATGATTACCGACATCAGCATACTGATACCTTGATCGCGAGTCGGCAACCTTGCCAAACGCTCAATCTCGGAACCATCAAAAGCCTGACCACTAATCGCAACAATTTTGGCGACTAATTTATTATGGCCCTTTGAGAACTCACTGATGAGTCTGGCTGCGCTACCTGGATCTTCCATAGAAAACGCCAGGATTAACGGACCAACCAGTCCTTGCTGCATGCATTCAAACTCAGTTCCAGCGACAGCGCGTTTAGCCAATGTATTTTTGACTACGCGCAAATATACGCCCGTTTCTCTCGCGGTTTTACGTAACTCAGTTAACTCAGTTACTGTTAAGCCGCGATATTCAGCTGCTACGGCTGAATGGGCTTTAGCGGCGAATTCAGCAACCTCTTCTACGACAACTTTTTTGCTATCTAAATTAAGCGCCACATCTACCTCCGGTAATTTTCCGAGCATTAAACTCAGAATCTATAAAACGCACCCTTTACGGATGCCCCTTACGGCGCCTTTCACCTGCTTTGCGGTTCCAGTCTCCGTCTGCGTAGGAATATTAAGCGTTAGCCCCTACGGTCTTTGACGGTTGCCGATTTTCCGGCAACCCAAAGTCTTACAAATTTATATATCGATGCTGCTTTGATCAAGCCACAAACCTGGACCCATCGTGGACGACAATGAGATTTTTTTCAGATAAACACCTTTAGCGGCAGTAGGTTTTGCTTTTTTAAGATCTGACACCAAAAACTCAATATTTTGTTTTAATGCGACTTCATCAAAAGAAACCTTACCGATTGAACAATGTATGATACCGGACTTATCAGTACGATATCTAACCTGTCCTGATTTTGCATTTTTCACGGCTGTGGCAACATCCGGGGTAACCGTACCCACTTTTGGATTTGGCATTAAGCCTCTAGGCCCCAGAATTTGACCTAATCCACCAACAACCCGCATGGCGTCCGGTGATGCGATAACCACATCAAAGTTTAACTCGCCTCTTTTAACTTGGTCAGCCAAATCTTCCATACCAACGATATCGGCACCCGCTTCTTTAGCGGCAATGGCATTAGGTCCCTGGGTAAACACCGCAACTCTAACTGTTTTACCTGTCCCGTTTGGTAAAACGGAAGCACCACGCACATTTTGGTCTGATTTTCTAGGATCTACACCCAAGTTAACACTAATATCAACTGATTCATCAAACTTGCTATTGGCAAACTCTTTGAGCAATCCAACCGCTTCGGACACTGTATATTGCTTGCTTCTGACTACCTTTTCTTTGATGGCCTTTGCTCTTTTAGTGATCTTCGCCATTACACGCCCTCCACAATCAAACCCATACTGCGCGCACTTCCCGCAATAATTCGTACTGCCGCGTCAAGATCGGCTGCATTCAAATCTTCCATTTTAGTTTTAGCTATTTCTTCCAATTGTGCACGGGTTACCGTGCCAATTTTATTTGAGTTTGGTTTGCTGCTACCGCTTTTAATGCCAACGGCTTTTTTCAGCAGTACTGTAGCAGGCGGAGTCTTAGTAATAAAAGTAAAGCTTTTATCACTAAAAACGGTAATTACGACGGGTAAAGGCAGGCCTTTCTCAACTTCTTGAGTTCGCGCATTGAATGCTTTGCAAAACTCCATAATGTTGACACCGCGCTGACCCAGCGCCGGCCCGATTGGTGGACTGGGATTTGCCTCGCCGGCTTTTACCTGTAATTTGATATAAGAATCAATTTTTTTTGCCATTTTTCACTCCTAACGGGTACAAGCGCTTTTTAAGCTCCCCTAACAAACAAAAATCCCTGCCACAAAATGACAGGGATCCGTTAAAATCTACCGTATATGTTTAAACTTTTTCTACTTGTCCAAATTCAAGCTCAACTGGCGTAGAACGACCAAAGATAAGTACAGACACTCGCAAACGGCTTTTTTCGTAGTTAACTTCTTCGATATTGCCGTTAAAGTCCTTAAATGGCCCATCAATAATGCGAACCACTTCGCCAACCTCAAACAACACCTTAGGCCGTGGTTTGTTTACACCTTCTTCTACCCGGCTCAGAATTGCCATGGCTTCTTTTTCAGAAATCGGCGAAGGCCGGTCTGAGGCTCCGCCAATAAACCCTAATACCCGAGGAACGTTTCTCACTAAATGCCATGTTTCATCATTTAGATCCATTTGCACAAGCACATAACCAGGAAAGAACTTTCTTTCACTCTTACGTTGTTGGCCCATCCGCATTTCTACAACTTCTTCAGTTGGAACCAAGATTTTACCGAAGAACTCTTCAAGCCCTTCACGTTTAATCCGCTCTTCTAAAGCTTGCTTTACTTTATTCTCAAAATTGGAATAAGCATGTACGACATACCAGCGGAGACTCATTATTTACCCCCCTGACTCATCAAAAGCTGAACGCCCCAAAATAGAAACATGTCCAGCAACCAAAGCACTAAACCGACTATAAAAACCATGACGAATACCAACAAGGTGGTTTTAACAGCCTCATCCCGTGTCGGCCAAACTATTCGACCGAACTCCAATTTAGACTCCTGCACGAAACCCCAAACGCTTCTACCTTTCGCAGTGGTAAAGGAAATCCCTATTGCCGAGCCAACGATTGCAACCAATATCAATACTCTGTAAAGTAACTGAATATCGGAAAAATAGTAAAACGCAGCCACTCCGGCAACCACAAAAATCGGCGATAAAACCAGCTTTACGATATCGACCACCGACGTAACTTCTTCTGCCTGTGCGCTCATTTAATTTACTTGTAGAAATTAACAAAACTCTTCTGAATGGCAGGCCAGGAGGGACTCGAACCCCCAACTTGCGGTTTTGGAGACCGCTGCTCTACCAATTGAACTACTGACCTATTCAGAAAACCAGCTTAAAAACCTAATTAGCTATTCGATGATAGACGCAACAACACCAGCGCCAACTGTCCGACCACCTTCACGAATCGCGAAACGCAAGCCTTCTTCCATCGCAATAGGTGAGATCAGTTTTACAGTGACGGCGATATTGTCACCGGGCATTACCATTTCCACACCTTCCGGCAGATCAACTGCGCCGGTTACATCCGTCGTTCTAAAATAGAACTGTGGACGATATCCGTTAAAGAATGGCGTATGACGTCCACCCTCTTCTTTGGACAGTACGTAAATCTCTGCTTTGAAGTGTGCATGTGGTTTGATGGAATTGACATGCGCCAATACTTGACCACGCTCAACATCGTCTCTTTTAGTACCACGCAGCAGAACACCGACGTTATCACCTGCTTGACCTTGATCCAACAGCTTACGGAACATTTCCACACCTGTGCAAGTAGTTTTAACAGTCGGCTTAATACCGACAATTTCAACCTCTTCACCGACTTTGACGATGCCACGCTCCACACGACCGGTCACCACGGTGCCACGACCTGAGATTGAGAACACATCTTCAATCGGCATCAGGAACTTACCGTCAATTGCGCGTTCTGGCTGCGGAATATAACTATCCAGTGCCTCTACCAATCTAACTACTGATTGTACGCCTATTTCGCTTTGCTCGCCTTCCAGTGCTTTCAACGCTGAACCCACGATAATCGGTGTATCGTCGCCTGGAAAATCATATTGATTTAACAGCTCGCGAATTTCCATCTCAACCAATTCAATCAGTTCAGCATCATCCACCATATCGGCTTTATTCAAGAACACTACGATATAAGGTACGCCTACCTGTCTTGATAACAAGATGTGCTCGCGGGTTTGCGGCATTGGGCCATCAGCTGCAGAGCAAACCAATATAGCGCCGTCCATTTGCGCAGCACCAGTGATCATGTTTTTAACATAGTCGGCATGCCCTGGGCAGTCAACGTGTGCGTAATGGCGATTCGCTGATTCGTATTCCACATGCGAAGTCGAAATCGTAATACCACGCGCCCGTTCTTCCGGTGCATTGTCAATTTGATCAAATGCTTTAACTTCGCCGCCTTGCAGCTCCGCCATTACCTTGGTCAAGGCCGCTGTCAGTGTGGTTTTACCGTGGTCAACGTGACCTATCGTTCCCACGTTAACGTGTGGTTTTTTTCTTTCAAATTTCTCTTTAGCCATTACGAAAACACCTTAACAACAAAAACATTCAACTAAAACTGGAGCTCATAACCGGATTCGAACCGGTGACCTCTTCCTTACCAAGGAAGTGCTCTACCTACTGAGCTATATGAGCGACATAAAGGTATTTGGAAAATGGAGCGGGTGATGGGAATCGAACCCACGCAATCAGCTTGGAAGGCTGGAGTTCTACCATTGAACTACACCCGCAGATCCAATTCAAAATTGATGGTGGAGGGGGGAGGATTCGAACCTCCGAAGGTAGAACCGGCAGATTTACAGTCTGATCCCTTTGGCCGCTCGGGAACCCCTCCGTCACATAATCTGTAAATTATCCCTGCTTATTCAAAACAAGTCAAGATAATTTTTTATTTTTTATTCATCACGCTATTTTCGACTTTTCCTATCCCGTCGAAACACGTCTGAGCACCAATAAACTCATTGATTCACAGCCACTAAGTCACCATGCAACAGCGACTCAATTTTTTCAATCATTAATCCACAAACATTCTCAAGCAGGATTAAACCATCTATAGACGGCTTTGACAATACATAATCTGCCACATTAGCACCAGACTGAGGACGCCCCACCCCCACTCTTAACCGATAAAAATCCCTGGTCTGAATATGCGTAATAATATCACGCAAACCATTGTGCCCAGCATGACCACCATCCCGCTTCAGCTTTGCCACACCTTCCGGCAGCTCAAGCTCATCATGCACCACCAGCATCTCTTCCGGCTTAAACTTAAAATAACGAAGCACACTCCCCACCGAAGCACCACTTCTATTCATATAAGTACCAGGCTTCAATAAAATCAGCTTATTGCCACCAACCGAAATACTTGTAGTCTCCCCTTGAAACTGACCACTTGCTTGCCAACTACAATGATAACCACCAGCAAGCGCATCTAAAAAAATAAACCCGGCGTTATGCCGGGTTTTTTCGTATTGTTGACCTGGATTTCCCAAGCCTACGATCAGCTTAATCATTCAAAATCAAGCCCTATTCTTCACTACCTCTGCCTTTGACGATCTGCACAACCGGATGATCATGCTCAGCACCCTGATGCAGAGCCGCCACCTCAACCCCTTCAGGCAAAACCAGATCCGACAGATGTATAGTAGCGCCTACTTCAACGCCCGCCAAGTCAACCGTGATAAACTCGGGCAAAGCAGAGGGCAGACATAAAACTTCCACATCAGCCATCAAGTGAGTAACAACACCACCACTTTTAACACCCACCGACACTAATTCATTCACAAAATGCAGCGGCACATGAACCTTCAGCTTGTGAGCAGCATCAACACGCATAAAATCTAAATGCAATATTAACGGCTTTGCAGGATGGCGCTGAATATGCTTTAAAACGGCTTTCTCGGTTTTTTCGCCAATCTTAACATCCAGCACATGCGAATATACCGCTTCATGCGCAAGATGCTTAACAATTTCATTATGATCCAGCACCAACATTTCCGGCGCCAATTCACCACCATAGATCACTGCCGGCACTTTGCCCTGACGACGAACCGCTTTCGCCGCAATACTGCCTGCCGCACTGCGAGCTTCGGCAACAAATTCAAACACGTTAGCCATTTTTTCTCCAAAAGCCTGTTCTACAAGCAATACTTAATTGTTACCACTAATCAACATAAAGCGAGCTAACAGACTCGCCAACAGCTATTCGCCGTATTGTTTCAGCCAGCATTTCCGCAACGCTAAGCTGTCTAATTTTGCCTATTGCCAATAACTCATCGGTCAAAGGAATTGTATCCGTCACAACCAACTCATCCAATACAGAATTTCTGACATTGGAAGCCGCAGAACCAGATAAAACCGGATGCGTACAGTAGGCCACCACCTTGTTAGCACCATTTTTCTTCAACGCCGCCGCTGCATGACAAAGCGTACCTGCGGTATCGACCAAATCATCGACCATGACACAGGTCCTACCCTCAACATCACCGATTATATGCATAATCTCTGAAACATTCGCTCTTGGCCTGCGTTTGTCAATAATAGCTAAATCCGCATCGCCCAGGCGCTTGGCCAGCGCTCTAGCCCTAACCACACCACCAACATCAGGCGAGACAACTATTAAATTTTCGTATTCCTGCCGCCAAACATCACCCAACAAAATCGGCGACGCATAAACATTATCGACCGGTATACCAAAAAACCCCTGAATCTGATCAGCATGAAGATCAACGGTAAGCGCCCTATCAGCCCCCGCATTGCCTATCATATCAGCAACCAATCTAGCAGTAATAGGCACACGGGCCGAACGTGAGCGCCTATCTTGCCTAGCATAGCCGTAGTAAGGCATCACTGCCGTTATCCGCGCCGCCGACGCCCGCCTTAGCGCGTCAATCATTACCAACAACTCCATCAAATTTTCATTCGTTGGAGAACAGGTAGGCTGAACAACAAACACATCCCGACCGCGCACATTTTCTTCTATTTCGACATAGATTTCGCCGTCACTAAACCGCCCAACAGTCGCCATACCTAGACGCATATTGAGCTTCCTCACAATACCCTCAGACAGCGCTTTATTGGCATTACCCGAAAATATCATTATCGAGGCCTCGTGCATTCAAGACTCCCAGAGATTTATTGTTTGGAGATTATGGCTGGGCTGCTAGGATTCGAACCTAGGTATGCGGGGATCAAAACCCCGTGCCTTACCGCTTGGCGACAGCCCATTAAACTGATTAACTAATTCCCTGTTCCATTTTCCCGTAGAGTGGCGATCTATTCAAACCTTTGGCCAAATAAACCACCCACCGATTTTCCAAAGCTAAAAACGCCGCTTTAGCAGCAAATTCAGTCGAAAACTGTGCAAAAACACAGGCACCAGTCCCCGTCAATCTTGCTTTCCCATATTTCGACAAAGCCAATATTGCATCTTTCACAGGCGGATACAGCCGACTCACAACACTTTCGCAGTCATTTCTGTAATCCCCTTCAAGGAAGTCGCTTATTTTGATTGGTTTACTATCTCTTGTCAAGCCATCAGATAAAAAAATCTCTTTGGTATTAACATGGCAATCGGGCTTTATTATCACCAGCCATTGCTCTGGAATCGTAACCGATTGTAATTTCTCACCAACTCCTTCACCCCAGGCCGTATATCCATAAACGAACACCGGCACATCCGCCCCCAAAGATAGCCCCAGCACCATTAATTCTTCAACTGATAATGCCAATTTCCATAATCTATTTAAAACCACCAACACGGTTGCAGCATCCGAACTACCTCCACCCAAACCTCCACCCATCGGCAGGTTTTTTTCAACAGCTATACGCACTCCATACTCACAACCAGTATGCCGCTTTAACAAGTTTGCTGCGCGAACCGTTAAATCTTCCTGCTCTGCAACACCAGGGATCGGATTTTGCAAACAAACCGAACCATCTGTCACAGGATAAAAAGTTAACCAATCGCACAAATCAGTCATCTGGAACACCGTCTGCAACAAATGATAGCCATCATCCCGGCGACCGATCACTCTCAACATCAAATTCAATTTAGCGGGTGCCGGCCATCTTTCACCCCAACCAAGTTCTTCTACTTTACTATCCGTCACGATAAGTCCCACTGATCAACTATCAACTTAATTTTGATACTGCCTTTTTCAACATTTATTTTTTTTGGCAGCAATTCATCGTTAACCCACTGCATTTCCTTATATTTAATTAACCAGCCCCCCTGCTCAAAACCACCATCTTGTTCAGCAAATGACTGATCAGGATCATTAACCCCCAACACCCAGCTCTTGAGCGCGCTAACCGGTATATCAATACCTATTTGCCCACTTAATACGGCATCAACGGAACCGGTATAGACTTGTTTTTTTTCTCCATCATCAACTATGACCCGATCCGCTGTCACCAAAATCGCCACCCGCCCTTGCGATAGCGGCCCTGCCAGCTCTATCTCATCCTTTTCCAGCTGATGACGCCAATTTACAGCAGCAGTGATCGAATCCTTATCATTCGCCACTGCTAATCTGCCTTCAAAATACCACTGTTTAAGTTTCAGCACATGCTGCATTCCAGCCAAGCGATAAGATGCAACCGGCTTTTCCGGCAACACCGAGCAAGCGCTTAGCAAACCAACAAGCAGCAAGTAAATTCCAAGCGATTTCATTTTATCTCGCCAGAAAAAAATCGCTTTTTAAACCCAAGCAAATAAACATCATCCGGTGATTTTTTATAAGCGGCATCAAATATGTCTTTTGCCTCTCTCAATCGCCCCAATGACCATAAAACCTCAGCAACATGCGCAGCAATCTCGTTTTCCGGACTTTTGCTGTAAGCCTTTCTTAAATATTCCAAAGCCAACTCTGAATTGCCTAATTTAAACTGCAGCCAGCCATAACTATCAATAATAACCGCCTCATCCGGTTTGATTTTCAGCGCCTGCTCAATATAGCGCCGAGCCTCGTCGTAACGATTGGTCTTATCGATCAAGGTATAACCCAAAGCATTTAAAGCCTCAACATCCTCAGGATTCTTCTGTAAAATCTTGTGCAAATCTTCTTCCAACACATCCAACTTGCCGACACGCTCCGCTAACAAAGCCCGCGCATACAACACATCTCGACTATCCGGCAGATCCTGCAACATTGAGGTCAATACATCAAAAGCATCCTGATATCTGCCAGCCTGATTTAAAAACTCGGCTTTCAACATCAAAACTCTATCCTTCTGCTCGGGAAAGCGAGTTTCCATTCGAGCAATACGCGGCCCAACCTCATCCAACCGCTTTAAGCCCAGCAACACAGAAACGCTAGCCAAATCAGCATCAAAAGCCAAGTTCCCCTCACCCTCCACCTTATCAAACCAAGTCAACGCGCGCTCCGGCCGCCGCCTTGCCAATTCCAGCTTCCCTAAATAAAAGGCTGCCCGCGCCTCCCAATCAGGGTTTTTGAATAATCTCTCAAGATTATTTTCAGCTTTTTCAAATTGATTTTGCTGCAAATGAATCAAACTAAGCGCAAACAGGCTTTCGCCATCATCCGGCTTTTCTTCCAACACATTTTGGCAAACCTTGATAGCATCATCGTATGACCCGGCATTGATCAACACCTCAAGCAGCATTTTTCTCAATTGCACATCCTCCGGCGCCTGTTTCACCGCTTTTTCCAGATTTTTGCGAGCCCTGGGCAAATCACCGCCGCGCCCAGCCAATTGGGCCTGAAAAATAATAGCCTTATTCCAATCCGGTTGAATTTGCAAAACTTTATCAATCTTTTGCTGCGCCAAAGCATTATTCGGTATCAATGATGCCAGCACAGCTTGTACAAACAACAACCCAGGTTGACCAGGCCGCATCTTGTCGACATCTTCCAACGCCTCATAAGCAAACTGAATCCGGCCTTCTTTCTCAAACAGCTTGAGCATTTCCAACAAATCAGCTTCAAAACCGGCAGGATCATTCGTCAACATCGCCTCAAGGTTTTCGACCGCCGCCTTGCGGTCAGCCTCTTTAATAGCCAATAACACCGCAAATTTTCTGGCGCCGATATTTTTGCCATCTTTCGCCAACCAAACATCCAGCGCCTCTTTGGTGCGCTTTTCGTCCTTAAGAAACAATCCGATTTTGACTGCTCTTTCAGCAATTCTAGGATCATCTACCCGTTTTGCCGCCTGAAGGTAAGCATCCATTGCCAAATAGTATTGATTGCGTTGCCCTGCCAATTCGGCGGCCATCAAAAGATATAAAACTTCCTCATCAATCAGAGCATTATGCCCGACTGCATCGACAACAATCTCTTGCTGTTCTGCTTCGCTTTCGTCTTCCGGCGCTTGCTCAGGTGTTAACGCGCAGCCCGCCAAACAAAAAAGCATTGCGATGTTTATCCATTTTTTCATGCAATCAATTGACCCAAATATTAAAATAAGTATATTGTTTATGCAGCAACAGCGTTTTTTTAATCCCGCCTACCCAAAAACTGGCTCAGGTCGGTCGGTCTTAAATTGAATCCCCGATTGTTGGCATACGATGTGTACAGTACATAGATTATCAGAAAAAGCCACTGATTTAGACTGCCGTTTTAATCTATTTGGACAAAAACAGCACATTCCTTAAAATGGCGTACTTTTCTTGTGTACTTATTAGCGGCTAATGACACTTCTTTCGGTAGGGATTAATTACAATACAGCACCAATTGCAATCCGCGAACGCCTAGCGTTCCCAGCGGAAATTCTCGATAACACCCTGAGGAACCTATGGAATGTCAAAGAAATCAGTGAGGCTGCCATCCTTTCCACTTGCAACCGCACCGAATTCTATTATCAAGCGGAAAATGACGATCACACCCCCCTGATAAATTGGATTGCCGACACAAAAAACCTGAATCCGACCGACTTTACTCCTTATCTTTACAGCCATAAGGATAGTCAATCCATTCGCCACATGTTTCGCGTTGCCTGCGGCCTTGACTCCATGATACTAGGCGAGCCGCAAATTCTCGGACAAATGAAAACGGCATACCACGCAGCTAATCAAGCGGGTACGTTGGGCAAAAATCTTAGCAAACTATTTCAACATACTTTCTCTGCCGCAAAAAAAGTCCGAACGGATACCGCTATCGGCTCCAGTCCGGTCTCGGTAGCATTCGCCGCCGTACAATTAGCCCAGCAAATTTTCGACAAACTCAGCGAACAGACAGCCTTACTGATCGGCGCAGGCGAAACCATAGAACTCACCGCCAGACATCTATATCAACATGGCATAGGCCGCATCATCATCGCCAATCGCACCTATGATAAAGCCCATGCCCTGGCAGCCCAGTTTAACGGCTATGCCATCGCCTTATCCGAATTGCCTAATCATTTAGCTGAAGCCGATATCGTCGTCTCATCGACAGCCAGCCAATTGCCCATTTTGGGTAAAGGTCGAGTAGAAAGTGCCATCAAAAAACGTAAGCATAAACCCATGTTTATGGTTGATCTAGCGGTTCCGCGTGATATAGAAGCCGAAGTTGAACAGCTACGTGACGTTTATCTATACACCGTTGATGATTTACAAAATACCGTCAACCAAAACATGGATTCCCGTCGTCGCGCTGCCGAGCAGGCTGAAGAAATCATTGATACGCAAGTCGAACATTTTCTGATCTGGTTACGCTCACAAGGCGCCCAAGAAACCATCCGCGACTACCGTATCCAAGCACAACTGACTCGCGATGAGGCTTTGCAAAAAGCCATAGCTCAACTCAACAACGGCGCTCCTGCCGAAGAAGTCCTGCAACGTTTAGCCCACACCCTGACTAATAAATTGATTCATACCCCGTGTGTGCAGCTACGCGATGCCGGCGCCAATGAACGCCACGATTTAATCGCTGCCTCACGCGAAATTTTCAAATTAAGATAAACAGCTAATGAAACCCTCAATACAAAATAAACTGGAGAACCTCGGTGATCGCTTTGAAGAAATCACCGCCCTGCTCTCACAACCCGAAGTCCAAAACAACCAAAATCAATTTCGCAGCCTCAGCCAGGAATATGCGCAAATCGAACCCATAGTCGCCTGCTACAAAGCTTATCAGAACAACGAGACCAATCTTGATGCCGCTAAAGAAATGGCTAAAGACAGCGACCTAGAACTGCGAGACATGGCCCGAGAAGAAGTACAGGCCGCCGAATCCCAGCGTGAAGAATTAGAACAACAACTGCAAATCCTGCTGCTGCCAAAAGACCCCAACGACAACCGCAATATATTTCTGGAGGTTCGCGCCGGCACCGGTGGCGACGAAGCCGCCATCTTTTCCGGGGATTTAGCCAGAATGTATCAACGCTATGCAGAAAGACAAGGCTGGAGTACTGAAATCATCAACGAAAATCGCGGTGAACACGGCGGCTACAAAGAGGTCGTCCTGCGAATTAGTGGTCAAAATGTCTATTCGCAATTAAAATTCGAATCCGGCGCCCACCGTGTTCAGCGCGTACCGGAGACAGAATCGCAAGGCCGGGTACACACCTCCGCCTGCACGGTCGCCATCATGCCGGAAGTGGATAGCATTGACGAAATCGACATAAACCCCGCCGACCTACGCATTGACACCTTCCGGGCATCAGGTGCCGGTGGTCAGCACGTCAACCGTACTGATTCAGCAATCCGCATCACCCACTTACCCTCCGGCACGGTAGTGGAATGCCAAGATGAACGCTCACAGCACAAAAACAAGGCTCGCGCGATGTCCTTGCTGCAATCCCGCCTGCTGGCCGCCGCCCAAGACAAACAACATGCCGAACAATCAGAAAACCGAAAACTACAAGTAGGCAGCGGCGACCGCTCTGAACGAATAAGAACTTATAATTTCCCACAAGGCCGGTTGACCGACCATCGCATCAACCTGACACTATACAAACTGGAAGAAATAATGGAGGGAGGCCTAGAGCATGTGATTCAACCACTGATCCACGAACATCAAGCAGAACTGCTCACGCAATTGGGCAATGCCTAATTCCATTCAAGCCCTGCTGGAGCAAGCCAGTACGCAACTCGCGGCTATTTCACCGACAGCTAGATTGGATGCAGAAATTTTGCTGAGTCACTGTCTGGACAAAAATCGCAGCTATTTGCGGGCGTGGCCGGAAAAATCACTAACCACCGAACAGCTTAGCCAATTTCTAACGTTAATCGATCAGCGACAACAAGGTACTCCGATTGCCTACCTGACCGGCAGCCGTGAATTTTGGTCACGCAACTTTAAAGTCAGCCAGGATGTGTTAATTCCAAGGCCGGATACTGAATTATTGATCGAACTCAGCCTATCCATACTACCAGATAATAAAAGCTGCAAAATCATAGACCTTGGCACAGGCTCCGGCGTTTTAGCAATTACCATCGCCGCCGAAAGACCCTTAGCCACCGTTATCGCCACCGACATCAGCCCCAAAGCGTTACAAATCGCCCAAAGCAACGCCGAACAGCTAAACGCCGGCAATATTCGCCTTCAACAATCCAATTGGTTTGACAGTGTCGCTGATTGCGATTTTGATCTGGTCATCAGCAACCCGCCCTACATAACCGCAAACGATCCGCATTTACAGCAAGGCGATGTCCGTTTCGAACCCCGCAGCGCCTTGATCAGCGCAGAAAACGGCCTAAAAGACATACGCCTACTGGCAGAACAAGCTCGCCGCCATTTAAAAAATTCGGGCTATCTGATGATAGAACACGGTTACAATCAACAAACTGAAATCCAAGCCATTTTCAAAACTTTAAATTACCGGCATGTCGCCACTCATCAAGACTTGTCCGGCAACCCTCGCGTTACCTCAGGATTATGGATACCTACATGAATACTCACAACATCAGCCTACCACGCAAGCTTACCAACCAATTACTGCATCTGGCGCAATTAACCCCGGAAGTCGAAATCTGCGGCCTCATTGCGGCCGCCTCAAATGGTCAACCAAGCCGCTGTTATCCTATCCTCAACAGCGCGCCAACCCCGCACAATTGCTTTCTGCTGGACACTGGCCAACAAATCGCTACGATGAAACAAATGCGCGAGCAAGGCGAAACCCTATACGCCATTTACCACTCCCATCCCACTGCCCCGGCCGAGCCATCGCCCGCCGATATCGCACAAGCTGTTTATCCGGCAGCATTACATTTAATTATTTCCTTGAACACTAAAGGGGTTTTAGAAATACGCGCCTTCCACATTGAAAACCAATCTGTGCGGGAATTATCACTGAGTTTGAGTGAGGAATAGGCTTTTTCCGAATAAAATAAAGTAAAGCCAGTATAATGCGGCGATTTTTTACCCTGGCGAGAGAACTATGAGACCTAGCGGACGCAATCCCGATCAATTAAGAGAAATACGTTTCACCTGCCACTACACCAAACACGCCGAAGGCTCTGTGCTGGTAGAGTTTGGCGATACTCGGGTGCTATGTACCGCCAGTGTCGACACCGGTGTGCCACGCTTCCTAAAAGGCAAAGGTGAAGGCTGGATCACCGCCGAATACGGCATGTTGCCACGCTCAACGCACAGCCGTATGGATCGCGAAGCCGGACGAGGCAAACAAGGTGGCCGAACCCTAGAGATTCAACGCCTAATAGGTCGCTCGCTACGCGCCGCCATAGATTTGAAAGCACTGGGTGAAAACACCATTACCTTGGACTGTGATGTGATTCAGGCTGATGGCGGCACTAGAACCGCTTCGATTACCGGCAGCTTTGTCGCCTTATCGATTGCGATTGAACATATGCTAAAAAAGCGCATCATCAAGAAAAACCCGATACACGGTCAAATCGCCTCAGTTTCGGTCGGCATTTATAACGGCCAACCGGTGCTGGATCTGGATTATGCAGAAGATAGTCAGGCAGAAACGGATATGAATGTGGTGATGAATGAAGCCGGACACTTTATAGAAGTGCAAGGCACTGCCGAAGGCCACGCCTTTAGAAAAGACGAACTCAACGCCATGCTGGAACTAGCTGAACACGGTATCCAACAATTATTGGAAAAACAACAGCAAGCCCTGCAAGACGCCAAATTACCCACGCCATGAGTTCAATTGTTTTAGCCAGCGGAAATCCCGGAAAAATCCGGGAAATACAAGCCATACTGCAAAACCAGCAAATTTTGCCGCAATCGCAATTCAATGTCATTGAACCGGAAGAAACCGGCTCAACCTTTATCGAAAACGCCATCATCAAAGCCCGCAATGCCGCGCTGCATTGCGGAATGCCGGCCATTGCCGACGACTCCGGCCTAGTGGTTGACGCATTAGATGGAGCCCCCGGTGTGATTTCCGCCCGCTATGCCGGGGTTGGCGCAACCGATCAAGCCAATCTCAACAAGCTATTGCGAAACATGCAAGATTTGCCGGCGGAACAACGTAGCGCCCGCTTCATTTGCGTGATGGTCTATCTTAGGCATTATCAAGATCCCACCCCACTCATCGCCCAGGGTGTATGGGAAGGCCGAATTCTGGATTATGCCATCGGCAATAACGGCTTCGGCTACGATCCTATCTTTTGGGTGGAACAATATCAATGCTCATCAGCACAACTACCGCCTGAAGTAAAAAACGCCATCAGCCACCGCAGTCAGGCGCTAAGAGCCTTAACCGCACAACTGATAACCCAGTGAATTTAGCGCTACACAACATCGCCCGGCAATTTATCGCCGGGCAATCCAGCATCAACATCAGCCCGCTAGGCAACGGCCTGATCAATACCACCTTTCTGGTCCAGGCTGACAACACAGCCTTGGTCTTACAACGCATCAACCAGCATGTTTTTCCCAACCCCGAACAGCTGACAGCCAACTTGCAACAACTGAATCGACATATCCGCGGTCGGGCCGTTGACAATGTCCGGTTACAAATCCCTGATTTATTGCTAACCTGTGATCAAAAGCCTTTTTTCTTGGATACCGACGGCCAGTTCTGGCGTGCGCTGGAATTAATCCATCCCGCCGAAAGCCGCGAACAGCTCAAGCACCCAAGCGAAGCTCAGCAAATAGGCTATGCACTAGCACATTTCCACCGACTTTGCAGCGACTTGCCCACCCAGTCTTTACACGACACCCTGCCGGGCTTTCATATCACCCCCGGCTATTACCAGCATCACCAAGCACTACGTCACAAACCGTTATCCATCCAGCCCAATAGCCGCTATCAATATTGCCTCAGCTTTATCGATAATTTTCAGGATAAAATATACGCGCTGGAACGTGCCAAACAACAAGGCATCCTCATTGAACGGGTGATCCACGGCGATCCCAAGTTCAATAACTTCCTATTCCAGCCAGACAGCAACCACATCATCAGCCTAATTGATCTCGACACCGTCAAACCCGGTCTGGTGCATTACGACATCGGCGATTGTTTACGCTCCTGCTGCCATATCCAACACGGCAACCAGTTTAATCTTGATAACTGCCACACCATATTATCCAGTTATCTAGAAGAAGCCGGACAGTTTTTCACCTCAGCCGATTACGAATACCTATACCCAGCCATTGAGCTAATCCCTTTTGAACTAGGGTTGAGATTTTTCAACGATTATCTGGAAGGTAACCGTTATTTTAAAGTCAATGACCCCGAACAGAATTTGCACCGATCCATCGCCCAATTTCAGTTATGCCAAAGCATTGCTGAACAGCAGGAGCAGATTGATCGCATTATTAAGAGCCTAATGGCGAAAAATCAAAGGAACACCTGGAAAGGTTTTTTGCCGCAATCCAGAACCTAATTATTTGTTTTTAATAAAAATTATATTCACAACACTAAAATCAGCAGTTGCCTACCCCTTGACTTTTGTATGGTCATTTGTCCAGTGGTTTATCGCCATCATTAGCCTATCAAGCCTATTTTCCAGTCAAAATCAGTCGGTGTCAGCCTGATTGGTTATAATGCAAACAATAAGGAATTTATAAAAAAACAAGGATAAACCTTTTTGTGGGCCGCTATGCGACCGCTGACTCTGGGGAAGAGAAATGGCTAGTGATAAACATAAAATCGTAATTGTCGGCGGCGGGGCCGCAGGCCTGGAATTGGCGACCTATCTGGGGCGTCGCGTAGGCAAACCGGGTATAGCAGAAGTGACACTACTGGATGCTACCTCCACGCATATTTGGAAACCCTTGTTGCATGAAGTGGCTTCCGGAACCTTAGCGGAAGCTGAAGAAATAGAGTATCTGGCGCAGGCACATCGCAATAATTTCGGTTTTCGGTTGGGCCGAATGGAAGGTTTGAACCGAGCGGAAAAAGAAATTTACATTAGCCCGACTGTCAATGATCAGGGGGTGGAATTGATTCCGCGCCGCACTTTCAAATATGATACATTGGTTTTAGCGGTCGGTAGCGTCAGTAATACTTTCGGCATCAAAGGGGTTGATCAACATTGTATGTTTATCGACACCACCACCCAAGCTTACCGCTTTCAAAAACAGCTGGTAGAGACTTATTACATAAAATCCTACGCCGGCCAAAACAGCCTGAAAGATAAGCCCTTATCGATTGTGATTGTCGGTGCCGGGGCTACTGGTGTTGAGTTGTCGGCAGAATTGCATGAAGTAACCAAACTGTTGGCAACCTATGGTCTGGAAGACTCCGATAAAGTCAACATTACCATTATCGAAGCTGCCACCCAATTACTACCGGCCTTGCCGCCGCGTTTATCCGCCGCCACCCAACAACAACTGGTTAAGCTGGGCATTAGTCTGAAGTTGGGCCGCCGAGTCACAGAAGTAACGGCAACCACGGTACAGACTCATGATGGTGAAGTATTTGATGCCGATCTAAAAGTCTGGGCAGCCGGTATCAAAGCACCGGATTGGATGAAAAATCTGGACGGCTTGGAAACTAATCATATTAATCAACTGATTGTCGACCAAACCCTTAAAACCAGCGACGATGATATATTTGCGATTGGCGACTGTGCCGCGTGCGCCTGGACCGGGCACACAGGCAATGTACCACCACGCGCACAAGCAGCGCATCAGCAGGCCTCTACCGTGGCTAAAAACATCGTTAACCGACTATATGGCAAAGCACCGGTAGCATTTGTTTATCATGATTATGGTTCTTTGGTATCCTTGGGTAAATACAGTACAGTCGGTAGTTTGATGGGCAGTCTGATGGGAACCGTCAGCGTCGGCGGTTTTATTGCTTATATGGTGTATCTGTCCCTGTACAAGATGCATCAAATTGCTATCCACGGTTATTTTCGTACGGCTATGCTTAGCTTGTCTAATCTATTCCGCCGCAGTACCCATGCCAAAATTAAAATGCATTAATCAACTTACAGAGCAACTTAAATGTTAGATATTGAATACGAATTCCGTGAGCAGGACCTAGTTCACTTTAATGAACACCGGTTGGCTAACAACGTGGAAATGCAGAAAAAAATTCGCCAAAACCGCTTGTTTGTACCTGGGGTGATGTTAGCGATAGGGCTTTTTTATTATGTCTATTATGTCGATATGATGACGACCGCTTACATCACGTTAATGGCCGTTGGCTGGGGAATTGCTTCGCCGTTTGTGATGAAAATTGATATGCGTCGGCAGTTTTTTAATCAATATACCGAAGCGGAAAAAAAAGCGCTATTCGGTATTCATAGCTTGAGCATAGAACCTGAGTTTTTACAGGAAAGAGCGCCAGGGGGGAAACACAAGACCCCTTGGAAAGAAATGTTGCGTGTTGAGCAACATAAGGATTATGTTTATATTTATATTGATGTGGATGCAGCGATTGTGATTCCCAGAGAAACGGTTAAAAAAGGCGATCTGAAAGGCTTTGCCAAACAAGTGGAAAGCATGATAGATCGTTTAGGTTAATTATCTGTCAAAAAATGACCTAATTAGCTCAAGCCGTCATTCCGGCAGATTGCCGAAACCCAGACTCCATGGATGGTTCGACACTCGCCATGCATGGCACTGGATAGCCTGCCCTACTGGTATGACGGTTCTGCTGAAACCCTTTGCTAATCAAGTATCTACGCAGCGGAGAATGGCTAAACTCCATCCTACCACCATATCTTTAAAGAACCATCTCTGTCATAACCAGTAAAAAATGAGGGTTAAAAAGACCCGGCATTAACCAAAAAATGCACTCCTATACTAGCAAAATACCCTAACAAAATCACAGGAAACCATTTCATATGGCTACTAAAGGTGTAAAGACCTTTTGCCTGTCCCATTAAACCAATGCCTGGAGCAGAGCCTATCGCCAGCAAGCTGCCGCCAACACCAAGCGTCAAGGTCAATAATAACCATTGCCCCGGCGGAATGTCTGGATTCATGGTTAATACTGCAAACATCAACGTGCCGTTGTCTATAAACGCTGATGATAAGCCTATCAGGATATTCGCCAAAGTTGGATGTAATTGGCCATACAATACGTGAGAGATAGTATCTAGATAACCGATATAACCTAAGCCGCCAATACCCATCATAGCGCCATAGAAAAACAGTAAGGTATCCCATTCTAGTCGTCCAACTTTTTCAAAAATATCCAGTCTTCTGGTTTCTAATAAAGCCGTATTGATATCACTGTCAGTTGAAAACAGGTTTGGTTGAGCTTGCGAACGATCGCGGTTTTTACCGCTTTTTTGCAGGTAAAAATAAAAGAATTGTAAAAAAGACAAACCAGCCATCATGCCGGCAGCAGCGGGGAGATGTAGAGTCATATCAAAGGCTACGGCTAAAGCTATAGTGCCCGCAAACAGAAAAATGACCCGTTTCGCACCACGCGGCAGTTCAACCTGCTCAAGTTCGATAGTCGGTCTATCTTTAGGCAATGCAAAGTACATTGCCACGGCAGGCACTAAAAAATTCACCACGCAAGGTAGAAAAAGCTTAAAAAACTCAGTAAATTGCAACATACCATGTTGCCAGACGAACAGCGTTGAAATGCCGCCTAAAGGACTGAAAGAGCCGCCGGCGTTAGTTGCAACGATGATATTGATACAGGCTAAGGACACAAAGCGCGGGCTATTTTTACCAACGGCCACCACCACAGCTCCCATCAGTAAACCTGAGGTTAGGCCGTTAATCACGCTGGACAGAAAAAACACCAACCATCCGGTAATCCAGAATAATTGCCGATAACTCATATTTTTTCGAACCAACCAAGCTTTTAATGCATCAAATATTCGCATATCTTCCATAGCGTTCAAATAAGTCATTGACACCATGATGAACAATAATAACTCGATATAACTTTGTAAATTGCTCCTGAATGCGGCTACGGCATGTTGATCATTACCTTGTTGCTGGTAGGTGACGACGATAAAAAACCAGACCAAGGCTGCCGCCAGCAGCATCGGCTTGGATTTGCGCAATTCGGTAGCTTCTTCAAACATTGCCGCGATATAGGCGGCTATCATCACAATCAGGGATAAATATCCAGCCAAATGATGCGTCAAATCCAGCTGTTTCAATGGCAGACTCACTGTTTCTCCCTCAGCAAATCCCCAAGTTGGTGCTATCAACGCTGCTATTCCAAGCAAAATATAACCACAACGCACTATGTTCTCCGATAAAATTTTAAAAGTCTGTGATTGAGTATCCAGCAGCTCAGTCTACGCGCTTTGATACCATTGCTCGCGTTACCTTATTCCTCTTCGGTAATAATTTCCTTCAAATATTGATATAACAAACGTGCTGATTTGGGCGGCTTGGCTTCTTTCGCTTCTTTTTGCGCATTGCGCTGTAACTGCCTGATATGCTGACTGTCGGCACTGGGGTATTCGGTCAATAATTGCGTCAGGTGACCACTGCCGGCATCCCCCAGCAACAGATCGCGCCAACGTTCAATTTGATGATGTTCTCTGACAGCATGGGCGCTACGATTTTTTAACCGCGCCAGTTTCTCTTGAACAGCCTCGGTATCAATCTGCCTTAGCTGCCCGGTGATGTATTTTAACAGTCTCTTCCTGGCAGAGTTTTGACCCAATTTGGCTGCATCAAGAATGGCGTGCTCTATGCTTTCCGGCAATTCAAATTCGGCAATTTGGGCGGGTGATAGCTGGCATATTTCTTCTGCCATTTCCATTACACCGGCAATTTCTTTTTTAATCCGGGTTTTATTGGGGCGTATTGCGTAAAACTCTACCGATTCATCATCGATGGCTGCTTCGTCTTGATAATATTCGTCGTCGTTCATTTCAAACCATAGCTATTAAAAAAATCACAAACATCACCACCAGTCCAAGAGGAAGCAAAACGCTTTGCCAATCAGCCTGGGTTTGTTTGCTTCGAGCCAGCGCGGCCTTCAAACCGGGTTGAATCCAGAACAGCAAAAACAGCGCCAATGCGCCAAGAATCAGATTTTCCCAGTTGCTGAGCATGATAAGTCCGGTGGTAGCGTGGTATCGAGGGACTATTCTAGCAAACCTTTGGCTTGTATAGCGTAAGCGTTCGCCGGTTCACCGGGAAAATCCTATTTGGTCACTAGCGGGATAGACTGAAAAATTAAACTTTTCGATAGCTTTACCCGCTAACTTGCTATTGCATCAGGAAAAAAACGAGTTAATCACAAAATCTGTGGATAACTCTGTGGATTACCTGTTTCGAGCCAAGCTGATGTATCAATGGTATTGGCTTCCCGTTAAATTGTATAAATTTTGGGCTCCAACAAAAACTTAATAAAATCAAACAGATAAAAACTAACCTTCTAATTCAATGAGTTATTTTGTCAAGTATTTTTATAGTAATTGTTTTTTTGATGAGGTGTGCATAACAAATTTGATCTGTATCAAACAACTTTGCTGTAGCAAAGTTGCGCTTAAAAATAGGCAGCTATGATTAGAATTTAAGACCAGATTTTATAGACTATTTTTGCGCCCCCCCCATCAAAGCTGACATTCCGGCAACAGGGAACTGCGCCAGAACTGCCCTTCCTTTTCAAACAGCCGTTGACTTTCGGCTGGCCCCCAAGAACCAGCCGGATAGGTAGGAATGTAATCACGCTCCATGGCCCAGCTTTGCAAAATGGGATCGACAATCCGCCAGGCATATTCCACTTCATCGAAACGCAAAAATAGCGAACGGTCGCCTTTCATTACATCCAGTAACAAATCTTCGTAAGCATCCACCTGACGTTCCTCGGGATGGCGAAAGCTGGCGTCCAGGCTGGTGGAACGGGTGCGCATTTCCAATCCGGGCTCTTTTACGGTCATTTCAATGCGGATACATTCATCCGGTTGTATGCCCAACAGCACCCAATTAGGATTCATGCAACTAACCTGGGTGTCACGGAAAAATTGCAAAGGTGGATGCCGAAAGCAAATAGAAATACTGGATTGCGAGGCGGCTAGACGTTTGCCGGTGCGTAAATAAAACGGTACGCCTCGCCAACGCCAGTTATCAATCAGCAGTTTCAGCGCCGCATAGGTTTCGGTGGTACTGTCGGCAGGAATCTTAGCTTCTTCCAGATAACTGCAGACTTTTTGGCCATGAAGACTACCTTTGCTGTATTGCCCGCGAAAGGCGTGCGCATGAACCGCAGATTTTGGGATCGGCCGTATGGATTTTAAAACTTTGACTTTCTCGTCACGCAAGGCTTCAGCATCCATCGAAACCGGCGGCTCCATCGCCACCAGCGTCAATAATTGCAATAAATGGCTTTGCAACATATCCCGCATGGCACCGGCGCTGTCGTAATACTCGCCACGTTCACCTATGCCCATATTTTCCGCATGGGTGATCTGGATATGATCTATATAATTGCGATTCCACAGCGGTTCCAGCATCACATTAGCAAAACGAAACACCAAGACATTTTGTACCATGCCTTTGCCCAGATAGTGATCGATTCGGTAAATCTGTTCTTCGTTTAAATGGCGGGCAATACGTCTTTGTAGGGATATTGCACTTTCCAGATCGTAGCCTATGGGTTTTTCAATGATCACCCGTCGCCAACAGTCTTCTTCCTTTAGCAGGGCTGCCTGACTCAGTGACTCTATGACCGTGCTAAAACCGCCTGGGCTAATCGCCAAATAAAACGCCATATTTCTGGAAAATTGTGCGGGATTGTTCAAGATCAACGCTAAATCCTGACAGCATTGCGGATCGTCAATATCGCCACGATGGTAAATCAGCCGATCACAAAAACGGGCAAACACCTGCTCATCCAAATCCTGGCGCGCTTTTTCCATCAATAAGGCGCGTACTTCCGCCAGCCAGGTGTCTCTGTTCCATGGCCTACGGCCCACCGCGATAATTCGGGTTTCCGTTGGTAATTTTTGTTCCAGTTCAAGATGGTAAAAACCAGGTATCAGCTTGAGCCTGGCTAGATTACCGGTAGCGCCAAAAATCACAAAGGTGCAAGGGGCGGTCATCATGGTTAAGACTCCTGAATATTGATGCTTGATACTTTACTCTGGAGTGATACATACGGCAAAAAATTGATTTTTTTTCTGCTTTCACTTGATTTAATTTATTTAAGTACCTAAAATCGCCAACCTTCTTTCAGGTGCCGGGTTTGTGACAAACAAATCCGCTTAAACAGGAAGTCGGTGCGGCGGTTTTTTCAATAACTGCCCATGCCGACGCTGCCCCCGCAACGGTAGATAAGTAAAGAGCTGCATTTTTGCCACTGTGCGTTTTGCATGGGAAGGTTGTTGCTCAGGCTACTAGTAGACCACTTATAAGCCCGGAGACTGGCCGGAAAGATCATTCGAGACAGCGGAGGGCTGTGCGCGGAATGGTCTGAGCCTGCCTCCGTCTTTTTCGTTTATCGTTATTCCTCTGTCGTTTTTTACCCGGATGCGCGGTGGGCGCAGAGGACAATATGCAAAAAATTTTATTCAGCTCTTTACTGTTGACTGGTGTCAGCGCGTATTTACCGGCACAAGCGGCATCGACCCTTGCTGCCGGCAATGAATCAGTTGATACAGAATTAGTACCGAGTTCCACAGCGAATGGTGATCAGGTTAACAACGGACTAGATGAGATAGTCGTCACAGCTAATCGCTTCGAAAGAAAAGACTCCGAAACGACTTATGCTTCTGAGGTACATACATCAAAAGAAATTGCCAATTCCGGTCTGACCACACTCTATGATTTTCTTTCCCAGAAAACTTCATTAAATATATCATCCAGCTACGGTAACCAATTAACGCCCCTAATTGATGTCCGAGGATATGGGCTGGAAGCCGGCTATCAAAATGTTGTGATTACTATAGATGGTCAGCGCTTGAATAATGTTGATCAAAGCGCCCAGTTAATTGGTGCAATACCACTCAATAATATTGACAGAATTGAAATAACAAAAGGTAGCGGATCTGTTATCTACGGCGATGGCGCAACCGGCGGATCGATACAGATTATTACTAAAAATAAAACCGGGATTACGGCTTCCGCAAGCGGTGGCAATTATGGTGGCAATAGCGAATATCTTAATGCTGGATTCAGTGAAAAATATGTTGAATTATCGGCAAGTGCCAATAGGGACACAAGCGATGGTTACATGCAAAGAGATACGACGGGCACGAGTAACGGATACTCATCAAACACGCAAAACGGCAAGCTAAAATTAAAGCCATTTGATAATCTCAGTTTCACATTTGATATAACAAACTCAATCAATCATGTGACATGGGAAAATTACCTAAGCCAGCAACAATTTAATTCAGATCCTACCACATATAATAACGAAGGGTATAACTCGCCTTATTTAAAACAGCTAATTGACACTAATCAATACAAATTGGGTGGTGAATATAAAATAACCGATACATTAACTCTTAATGCCAATCACTATATCGAAGAAAAAGTATTATCCTATTACGGTTCACCCAGCTACAATTATAATTATCAGTCAAACGACTTTTCCATAAAGTATGATAAAAATCAATATAGCGCTATTATTGGTTACAAGGATTTCGATGGCGCCAGAATCCAACAGGCTACAAGTTATAATTTTGCCAATACCACTACGAAGAACAACCAAGCTGTTTTCATTAATACCGAGTATAGGCCTGATTGGTTGACAGACAGACTCACTTTAAGCGCAGGTGGTCGGGAAGAATTTATAAATTATAAATACAATCCCATCGGAACATCCGCATTATCAAGCAATGCAACACTAGCCGCGTGGGATTTTGGCGCAAATTTTAAAGTTCTTGATAAATTATCCTTGTTTTCCAACTTCAATCAAGCGTATCAAACACCAGATGTTGATCGTTTTTTCATAGGCATTTATGACTCAAGTACCTATGCGCTAATTGGCCAGCAATTCAACGGATTCATCAAGCCGGCACAAGTCAGAACCTTAAACATTGGTCTTAATTATGAAATTGGCGATAATCGTTTTAAAGCAACTGCCTTTAGATCAAATCTTCACGATGAAATCTATTTTACGCCACACTATATGGGTGGTGGAACAAACACCAATATTGATAAATCGCATAAGTATGGATTTGAAGTACAGGATTACTATAAATTCAATGAAGAAATCAGCGCTTCCGTCATTTACAGCTATACAAAAGCCATAATTGATTTAGCGAGCCAAACCCCTTATGCCAATGGCAATCAATTGCCTGGAGTCCCTAAAAGCACGATAAGTGCCAATCTGACTTACGAATTATATAAAGGTCTTAATTTTACTGTGAATCAAAGTTATCGCTCTAGTAGTTATGCAATCAGTAATTTTACAAACGACCCAGCGTTCAAACAAAACCAATATGAATCCACTAATTTAATATTGAATTATAAAATTAAAAACTATACCTTCTTTGGTTCAATGAACAATTTATTCGAACATCATAACGATTTAGCCGTTATCGGAACTAATCCTGCTACTGGCAATGCAATGTTGGCTATATATCCAGTTGATTTTATTCGCACATGGCGTTTAGGTGTTAAGGCTGAATTTTAATTTTTTGACAACTATTCACTTTAATGGAAAACGACCGCGTAGCCTGGATGAAACACAGTGTGCGAGAAACTCCAAGCCGACATCCTCGATTTCACGTTGCTTCATCAAGGCTACGGTGAATAGTTACCAATAAAGTAAGCCAATGATTTGACGCACCGGATTCAGTACTGTAAAAAGTAAGGCTAAAACCATTACACTTAATCAATGTTTTTTCATGCTTTCAGACATTAATATCAGCTCTCCTGACTTATCAATCAGCGGCCAGTTACAGGAAAAAATCGATCAAAAAACCAAACCGCTGGGCGCACTCGGCAAACTGGAAAAGATCGCATTAAAAATTGGCCTCATCCAACAAACTCTATCACCCTGTTTAAAAAAACCGGTGATTTTGATTTTCGCGGCTGACCACGGCATTACCGCAGCCGGCGTCAGCCCCTACCCTCAGGCAGTCACTTACCAAATGGTACTGAATTTTTTAGCCGGTGGTGCAGCAATCAACGTTTTTGCCAAGCAAAATCAGATTGAATTACTAGTGATTGATGCGGGTGTAAACGCTGACTTTGCCAAGCAAACCGGTTTGATAAATGCCAAAATCGCCTACGGCAGTGCCAATTTTTTACAAGCTGCGGCCATGACCGATCAACAATGCCAATTAGCTATTTGGCGTGGCCGCGAACTCGCCAAGGCAGAAGTTGCCCAAGGCAGCAACGTCCTGGGTTTCGGTGAAATGGGCATTGGTAATACCAGTAGCGCCTCGGCATTAATGAGTGCTTTGTGCCGGCTACCTGTCAACGATTGCGTGGGCAGAGGCACAGGCCTTGACGATGCCGGAATTTTGCATAAAAAATCCATCATTAGCCAAGCCCTGACATTTCATCAAGCCTCACTGGATGATCCATTAAAAGTATTAGCCTGTTTGGGTGGCTTTGAAATCGCTATGATGGTCGGCGCCATGCTGGGTGCTGCTGAACTAGGTGCCGTGTTATTGATAGACGGTTTTATCGCCACCACCGCGCTGTTGGTTGCAGTACGTTTAAAACCAACACTTATCGACTATGCAATTTTTTGTCATCTCTCAGGTGAAGCCGCCCATAGTCGCTTATTGACCGAATTAAACGCCGAAGCATTGCTGGATCTGCACATGCGTTTAGGTGAAGGTACTGGCGCGGCAATAGCCTATCCTATCGTACAAGCAGCGGTGAATTTTTTGACTGAAATGTCTTCGTTTGCAAGTGCTAGCGTTAGTCAGCGACAAGATTAATGCAACATCAACTCCGCTTGTTTTTTACCGCTTTAAGCTTTTTTAGCCGTTTGCCTTCCATGCGCTGGGCCGGCAATAGTGAAGATGATCTGAATCATGCTGTTTGTTATTTTCCATTGGTCGGGGTAGTCGTTGGTTTATGTGCAGCAGCTAGTTATTGGCTGGCAGCATTGCTATTGCCGCAAACCCTGTCGATATTGCTGAGCATGATTTGCACAATATTAGTCACCGGAGCATTTCACGAGGATGGCTTGGCTGACAGCATGGATGGTTTGGGCGGCGGCTGGAATCAGGAACAAATACTCAACATTATGAAAGACTCACGCATTGGCAGTTACGGTGTAGTGGCTTTGGTGATGATATTGCTAACCAAATTCCAGGCCTTAACAGCGATTAACTCAACCTTGCTACCCCATTCCCTGATAGCTGGACATGCAGTGAGCCGTTTAGCCGCAGTATTCGTCATCGCCAGCCAGGATTACCGGCGAGAATCCGGTAAAGCCAAATTGATGTCCCAACAAATCAGCCGCCGCGAATTATGGTTGGCTAGTGTATTTGGCTTACTACCACTTGTTTTATTACCACTGGATTACAGTGCCGCATTAATTCTAGTCATTATGGTTTGGCTGGTGTTTAGCCGTAAATTGGCGCAACGGATCGGCGGCTACACCGGCGATTGTTTAGGTGCTATGCAGCAATTATGCGAAGTGGCATATTATGTTGGCGTCGTAGCATGCAGCTCTACTTAGTCCGTCATAGCCGACCGGCGATAGCCAAGGGCATTTGTTATGGTCAAACCGATCTGGATGTTGCCGAAACATTTGCTGAAGACTTAAAGCTCATATGCAGTAAACTGATGGATGTCTCGGTATCTATCGGCTTTAGCAGCCCTTTGCAACGTTGTACAAAACTGGCCGAACGACTGCCGCTAAAATCGCTAAAAACTGATCCATTATTGATGGAATTAAACTTTGGTGACTGGGAAATGCAAGCATGGGAGCAGATTCCACGCCAACAAATAGCTGCCTGGAGCGCAACGTATATTGACATGCCGCCACCAAACGGTGAAAGTTTTGCAACGCTACAGCAACGAGTGATTAAGTTTATCAACCAGCTAAAAAACCAACATCAGGGCGACAATATTTTGATTATTACTCATGCCGGCGTCATTCGCGCCATGCTTGCACTGGCACTGAATCTGCCTTTAAGCGAAGTCTTTAAATTTCAGTTGGATTATGGCAGCGTGACACAACTGACATTTAACGAGTCGGTTCACAGTGTTGGTTACATCAATCGATAAATCATGAATAGTTTTAATCAGCAAGAAAAAGCCGCTATTTATCGGGTCATCGCCGAAAGACGCGATATGCGTCATTTTCTATCCGATCCTGTACCAACAGAAATACTTGATCGCCTGCTACAAGCTGCCCATTTAGCACCCAGTGTTGGCTTTATGCAACCCTGGCGCTTTATTCGCATCAGTGATACACAACTGCGTTCGCAAATTCACAGCTTGGTAGAGGCCGAGCGGCTAGCTACCGCACGAGCAATGGCCGAACGCGAAGATGAGTTTATGCGCCTGAAAGTGGAAGGCATACTCGAATGTGGCGAATTGATGGTGGTTTCACTGATGAATGGCCGTGAAAAACATATTTTTGGCCGCCGGACTTTGCCGGAAATGGACTTGGCTTCCGCTGCCTGCGCAATCCAGAATTTATGGTTAGCCGCCCGCGCCGAAGGTCTGGGAGTTGGCTGGGTGTCGTTATTTGCACCAGAACAATTAGCCAAACTGTTAAACATGCCAACAGATGCCAAACCGATTGCTATTTTGTGCATAGGCTACGTCAAAGACTTTTACCTGCACCCCATGTTAGAAACTGAAGGCTGGGCAACTCGCGAAAATCTTGCCGATCTGATTTATGAAAATAGTTGGGGAATGTCCTGATAAAGAGAGTTATTTGTAATAGCCGTTAACCGGCACCACAACACTGATTGTATAAAAATTAGAGCTTAACAATCGCTTAGCCTTTCAGTTTTAAAGGCAAGCCAGCCACCATAAACATGGCATGCTCACAAACCGCTGCCACAGCTTGATTTAAGCGCCCCGCTTCATCTTGAAAACTACGATTAATTTCACCCATCGGTACAATGCCTAAACCAACCTCATTACTGACTAAAGCAATCTGACCGGGTAAATTCGCCAGACTAGCCAATAAAGCATCACGCTCCTGTTGCCAGCTGGTACCCTGTGGTGGCCGGCAATCCGCACAAAACCACTGAGACAGATATAAAGTTAAACAATCAACCAGCAAAAAACGATCAACTCGGGCATAATTACGCAAGGTATCAGCCAGAAAAAACGGCGATTCCACTAACAGCCAATCGACCGGACGACGTTCACGATGATGGCGAATCCGCTCAGCAAATTCATCATCAAATACTAGCGCAGTGGCTATATAAACCACCTCCAACCCTGACGCCTTTGCCAGTTGTTCGGCGTAGCTGCTTTTTCCTGAACGTGCCCCACCTAAAATAAAAGTCCGCATGATTAAAGATAAAAAATGAAGTATCAAGGTTAGCTTGGCATACTGACATTATGTGCCGGCAAAACCAAGCCATATAGCAATGCTATAATGGTTAAAATTCAGTGAGTCAGTGTAATTTTACGCTGTTTTCGAAACGAATGCATACACCGACAGCTTAACAGTAGTGGGGCCGGTTACAGCGTTTGAGGCTATTCTGCAAGTGCTATCCACCATGCTTCAATGCGTAATGGCTAGTGTTGTGGAGTAAGAAAAGCGTCATTGGAAAGCAAGAATCAGTCCACTTTCGATCAAAACATCAAAATTCACGCATTGCTACCAATAAAACTGGATGTTATACCTTAAACTGAATAATATGTGTCAGCTTGGCAACTTATGCAAGAGTAACAATTGACAGGCACTACTTTGAAAATTTTATTTTCAAATCATAACAGCAATAAATTTTGGAGATTAACTTAATGAGTCTAAAACAATTTTTGGCTTTAAAGCCCGGCGCAGTTGCCTTAATGTTACTGATGGCAGCCACTCGTTTCCATCATTTCGGTACACCGTTTGCGTTGCCGGATGCCTCGCTGGCTGTATTTTTTCTGGCCGGCTTATGGCTCGGTGGTCGTTATCTGCTGATAGCCTTACTGCTGGAAGCCGGTTTGATTGATTATCTGGCGATTACCCAATTGGGTGTTAGCGATTTTTGCATCTCGCCAGCTTATGTGTTTTTGATTCCCACTTATGCCGTGCTGTGGTTTGCCGGACAGTGGTGCGCTAGGTTTTCGGTACTGACAGTGGCAAATGCCATACAACAATTTGCGGCGTTGGCACTGGCAACCAGCAGTGCGTTCTTAATTTCCAACGGTAGCTTCTTTTTGTTATCAGACCGCGTGACTAACGGCTCATGGGCGCAATATGTGGACGGTGTAGTGAGTTATTTTGCACCTTATCTGACTGCCACGCTAATCTATGGCGTGATTATTTTTGCGTTGGTCAGCATCATTAAATCACTGTTAGCTCACAAAAACACCACGCAGGCCATTTAATCATGCGTTACTTACATACCATGGTGCGAGTTAAAGATCTGGATGACTCATTGGCGTTTTACTGCCAGACGCTGGGTTTATTGGAAGTGCGACGTTTGGATAGCGAAGCGGGGCGCTTTACGCTGGTTTATCTGGCGGCTCCTGGTGATCACACTCGAGCCACTGAAAGCGATGCGCCACTGCTGGAACTAACCTATAACTGGGATACCGAAGATTACACCGGCGGGCGTAATTTTGGGCATTTGGCCTTTGAAGTAGACGACATTTATGCCGTCTGTCAAAACCTGCTGGATCAAGGCGTGACGATAAACCGGCCGCCGCGTGACGGCTGGATGGCGTTTATCCGCTCCCCGGATCAGATTTCCATTGAATTACTGCAAAAAGGCACAGCCTTGCCGATACAGGAACCCTGGGCCTCAATGGCAAGTGTTGGGGCGTGGTAAGCCGCCCAACCCTCCCCCCGCTGAGCCTGTATATTCATTTTCCTTGGTGTATCAGGAAATGTCCGTACTGCGATTTTAATTCTCATCAAGCAAAAGCAGATCTCCCAGAACAGGCTTATATCAACGCCTTATTAACCGATTTGCAGCATGAGCTGGAATTACTTGGTGGGGTGCGCCCACTACACAGTATTTTCATGGGCGGCGGCACCCCCAGTTTATTTTCGGCGGCGGCGCTGGCCCGTCTGCTGATTGGCGTTAAACAGCTGCTGCCTTTTGATGAGCGCTGCGAAATTACCTTGGAAGCCAATCCCGGCACCTTTGAAAGCGCCAAGTTTCAAGAATTTAGGGCATTGGGCATCAATCGGCTATCGATAGGCATACAAAGCTTTAATGATAGCCATCTGCAGCAACTGGGGCGGGTGCATAGCGCAGCAGAAGCACAACGTGCAATCAGCATTGCGCAGACGGCCGGTTTTGACAATATCAATCTGGATTTGATGTTCGGCTTACCGGGGCAAACGGCAACTGAAGCCCTAATGGATATAAGCACTGCGGTGTCCTTAAAGCCTAACCATATTTCTTTTTATCAGTTGACACTGGAACCCAATACTTATTTTCATAAGTTTCCACCGAGACTACCGGACGATGAGACAATATTCGCTATCCAAACCGCCTGTCAGCAGGTTTTAACAGAAAACGGTTATCAGCAATACGAAATATCCGCTTATGCCAAACACGGTCAACAATGTCGCCACAACCGGAATTATTGGCAATTTGGCGATTATCTGGGGATAGGGGCCGGAGCGCATGGCAAAATCAGTCAGGCCATACCGTTAAACATTGTTCGTAGCGTCAAGCCTAAAAATCCTGAGCAATATTTACAGCAACCGACGTTTTCTGAACGGACAGCGATTGCAGTAGCACAGTTGCCGTTGGAATTTATGATGAATCAATTGCGGTTACGCGAGGGATTTAGTTTAGCCGATTACCCACAACGCACCGGCTTGCAATGCAATAGCCTGGAACCCGGCTTAAGCCAATGTCTGGCGCAAAACCTATTACTAAAACAACAGCAACGCATTTTTTGTTCGGAAAAAGGCTGGGATTTTTTAGACGCGATTTTAGAGAAATTTGTTTAACGCAAGGCCTTGCAGTTTCAGCTGCATAGCAAGCCGGTTATAATCCTGTCATCAACTACCTGTCATAAAACCATGCAAGATTATCAACAACAATTTATTCAATATGCGCTGGATTGCGGTGTTCTTAAGTTCGGCGAGTTTCAGCTTAAATCCGGCCGCATCAGCCCTTATTTTTTTAATACCGGGCTATTCAATACCGGTGCGCAACTTGACAAGCTTGGCCAGTTTTACGCTCAAGCGTTAATCAGTTCAGGCTGCGCAGTAGATGTATTGTATGGCCCGGCTTACAAAGGTATTCCGCTGGTCAGTACCACGGCTATCGCTTACTCACGCTTGAAAGGGGATATTCCTTTTGCCTTCAATCGCAAAGAAGCTAAAGATCATGGCGAAGGTGGAGTGTTAGTCGGTGCACCGCTGCAAGGTAATGTCTGGATTTTGGATGATGTGATCACCGCCGGCACTTCGGTACGGGAATCAGTCGAGATTATCGGCGCAGCAGGCGCTACGGTTGCAGGCGTATTGATTGCGCTGGATCGTCAGGAAAAAGGCCAGCAGCAATTGTCTGCGGTTCAGGAAGTCTCGGCGCAATTCGGCATTCCGGTGGTTGCGATTATTTCGTTGGCGGATATTATTGAATTTATCCGTACAAATGAGCAAAACAGCGAGAAGCTGGCAATTATTAGCGCTTATCGGCAGCAGTATGGGATAGATGACTAACCTGTCCTATCCAAACTCAAAACAATAGCATCGTAAGCGTTCGCTTCCCCCTGTTTCTAAGAGGGGGACTGAACAGTTAGATGATTAAACAGCCTGCACAATAACGTAATTGACCATAATCTCAGCATGGAAGGCGGAAGAGATCGCCGCCCAATCCACTATCTGAACAATAACGGGTATGTTACTGTCTGAAAATGCCTCTACCACATCTCCCAAGTGGCTTTGCCTTCGGCTCAAATCACCGGGTTGACGCACCACTAAATCAAGATCGCTAGCATCATAATAATCACCATTAACCCGACTGCCGTAAGCCCATACTTCGGCAGTGGGCAAATAGGTTTTTAAAATATCCTGAACCATCAGCAAATAGGGCTCAGGCAGGTGCAGTTTTATCGCGTCAACTGTCAATATGCTCCCCTTCCTTACCCAACTTGCGTTCCAATACATCTGCGAGCGTTGCAATATCCTGAAGAAAATTTGGGATCAGCACCAGCGTTTCGCCTGCAAATTGTTCACCATAATCATGGGCCGTCTTGTTGCGGTTATCCTGGTAAAGAAACCAACGCTCGACTTCGACTATGGTCATTAAGTCATGAACTGCAGCCAGCCGCAAAATATCTTTAACCGGCGTCGCTTCCAACTTTCGGCTGTTATGCCCATAAACCTTAAGGGCTTTCTTAAGTAACTTAAAAGCAGTTTCTTGAGTTAATTCGTAACTTTTAATGATGGCATTGCGAAACACTTCCTGATCAATGCTGTCAACATCCGCTTTACGGTAAAGCGCCAAGGAAGAATCTAAAGTTTGCATACAGCGCCTCAAATGATCCAGATTCAGGTACAACATATTTGCTCCGGCTATTTATGCTACCACAAAGCACTTGCATCCTATGGAATCCAAATTAGCGCTAAGTTTGTCGACAGCGGCCCAAACTGTCCTTTTGATATCGTCGATCATCCTAGAATCATAAGTTTTGATTGCCTGACTGCATTGCTTTTTCTTGCCTAGGAGTCTGTCGGACTTTATTTTCAAGCTATTGATTTTATTAGATCAGCGCTTTCTTCATAATTTAATAATGCATTTAATATCAATAGTTTGAGTTTATTGAAAAATCCAAGTCCGACAGACTCCTAGGTGTAGCCACGCCAAGAAAAAGTGCTTCCATTCAATCGAAAAACAGCACTGGTGTGTACGTGCCCAATTGCCGGTTCTAGGATCGAGCCGGTTCAATTCCTAAAGACGTTCTTGAATAGCATCCTAAGATCTACGCTTAGGAATAGTGCAATTAGATTGACAAGGTAAGAATTTTTCCTTACATTAACAATCTACATTTTATGGGAGCACAAAGATGCCGCACATTCATGAAACCGCTACTGTCACATCAAAAGGCCAGATCACCCTGCCCAAACCTATCCGACAAGCTCTTGGTATTTCAGTCGGCGAAAGGATTGTGTTTGACTTAAGAGGAACTGAGGTCATCGTAAGTAAAGCAGAAGAATCCGAACATATTGACCCTGCCATCATGGCTTTTTTGTCTTTGCTAGAACAAGACATTCAATCAGGAATTCACTTAAGCTCTCTACCGGATGATTTAAAATTAGCGATGCTTAGTCATCAAGATCACAGTATCGATCTTGATGAGGAAATTTTGGGCGATGTCGAACTATAATGCAAAAACAGGGTTGGACACTGCTGTTTCACGCTTGTTTGATCGAGCAACTACAAAAACTGAATGCTGCCGCTAATCGGGCTATCGAATCTGATCCTGAAGGTTTTGAAAGTAATGCCAACGTCAAGCTGTTTCGAGCTTTAAGCCAGCTTATTTTAAAAACCATACCAAGCGATCCGGCGCGGGAGGAATATCGCCAAGGGAATACAATGGGCGCCAATTACCGCCATTGGCGGCGCGCAAAAATCGGTCGGCGATTCAGATTGTTTTTTCGGTATGACTCTAAAGCAAAATTGATTATTTATGCCTGGGTTAATGATGAACAAACCCTGCGCTCAGCCGGCAGTAAAACCGATCCCTATGCTGTTTTTCAAAAAATGCTGGAACGGGGTAATCCTCCGAATGATTGGAAAAATTTGGTTGCGGCATGTCAGGAAGATTTTTTAGATTAATTGAACGATTAACTTAATAACTAGATCAAAAAATGACTTTAAGGCCCACTGATGGAGAACATATAGCTAGAATTGGATACGGAAGCACAAGATATGGAAAATCGCCACACAATCAAAATTGCCTATGCACCAGATTTGACTAAATCTCTTCGATTGTGCAAAAATACAAAGTTAACCTGATAAGGTTAAATCAGATTTTTCTAATTGTTGATAAAACTGAAGAATCTTGCCATCAGCTTTGACATCTTTCATTGATATTGGCCTTAATAGAGTAATACCAGCCATAGATCGGCAACGAGACAAAGCGACATAGGTTTGACCGCTGCAAAATGCACCGTCTCCCAAATCAATTTTAACATTATCCAAAGTCATCCCTTGCGACTTATGTATCGTTATAGCCCAGCCTAATGTTACTGGAAATTGTTTAAAGCTTCCGACACTGCGACTTATGATGCGTTTTTCCCTGGGATTGTATTCATATTGAATTTTATCCCAGCTTTCCCTGTTTACTGTCACAGTATTACCGGTGGCAATTAGCTCTACCGTTAAACTATCTTCAGAAAAAGCAACAATTTTACCCAAAGTCCCATTCATCCAATGCGGATGATTATTTTTAACAAACAAAACTTGCGCCCATTCCTTTAATTCCAAACAAGCAGGCACAGGAAACTTATCATGTTGAAAGTTTATACGTCCTTCAATTTGGGCATTATATTGTCTTAATTGGCCAGGCAAATCTTTCAGATTCTTTTTGTTAATCGATTCTGCCGATCTTTTAGTAGGTACCAAATACATGGCAGATTCTGGATTACAGACCTTATCTCTAAAACATTCACGATTAAGCCGTGCAACGGCATCACGATGATCTTGGTTCAATCTTATTCTATCCAATATTTCAATAAACTCCTGATCCAACTGCCTAAAGACCCTGGTCAACTGTATCGAAGTAATGCCTATTTGTTCAAAAACAAAAGCAGAAAAGAAATTTGCCGATAGATAACGATCACTGTAAAAAACAGCTAAAACCGGGTCAGAAATGACCGGAGGCAATTGTAATAAGTCTCCCACAAATACGACACTGATACCACCAAATGCTAATTCATTGTTTTTTAATAATTTTAAGCTATTGCTAATACTATCAATAATATCTGGTGGCACCATAGATACTTCATCAATTATCAGCACCTGAAGATTAGCGATAACCGGACGCAATTGCGTTTTTGGTTGAAAAACTTCATCTGAATTTAACGCCCTAGGAGGAAAACCAAAAAAAGAATGGATCGTTGTACCGCCAACATTTATCGCCGCTAAGGCGGTTGGCGCAACCACCGCACAATTTTGAAAATTCCGGGTAAGAAAACGAATTAAAGTGGATTTACCTGTTCCTGCACGACCGGTAACAAACACAGCAGTATCTTGCCTTTTTATGGCATCAATGACCAATTGATATTCCGGAAGAACGACAATTTCACTATCATATTGATTTGCAAGCCTAATCGAGGTGATATCATGCATTTCCCGTTTTGGCCGAATCGCATAAAGCAATTTATTGATTACGGAAAAATCAATGATCTTGGTTTTCACTAGTAGCCTGTATTGATGGTCACACTATGCAAACATTAAATCGGTTCGGCACGCAGATGAATACCTAAACCTTGAGGATCGTATCAAAACTAGGAATGAGCTCACCGTCCAGAGACCTATATAGACTTTCGCGAGAAAGGCCAGTACTCTGTCAATTTGCGACACTTGCCGCTCCCCAATTGATTTAATAACCTTCAGGATCACAACTCTGGGACCAATGGTGTTAAAGAAGCGTATTTCTCAGAAATTACGCTGCCTTTCTGTTAACCAAACGAAACGCGTCAATTTGAGCTTCACTTGATCAAGCATGATGCAAAATTGAAAAAATTATTCTGCATTCTAAAACAAAAAGCCTGTAAAAACAGGCTTTAATCCTTACTCGATCAATCTCAACATCACATACCAGGACTTGAATTGATAATATAAGACATTGATTTATAATGCTTATTTTAAAATGGTACCGATGGCCGGATTTGAACCGGCACGACTTGCGTCACCACCCCCTCAAGATGGCGTGTCTACCAATTTCACCACATCGGCTTTAATCTAATCTTATTTTGCGCTTGGCTGCTCTGCCGGCATTTGTTCTACTTCTTTAATGGCAGGCGCTTCCGGCAATTTTTCTGTCGGCACTTCTTCGGTGACTGCTTTAGTTTGCGGCGACTGAGATAAAGGCACATCCGATTTTGATTCTTCAATCGTAATGGTTTCAATCAAATCGGCTTTTTTGCCTTGATGCCCACTTAATACTGCCAGACCAAGACTGCTGATAAAAAACAGGGTTGCAAACACAGCCGTGGTTCTGGACAGAAAAGAGGCTGAGCCTTGCGCGCCAAAAACCGAGCCGGAGGAACCGCTACCGAAAGCAGCGCCGGCATCTGCGCCTTTACCCTGCTGCATTAAGACTAGGCCAATGATACAAAAGCCTATTAGTCCATGTATTACAATAATCACTTGGTACAACATATAAGTCCTAAACCAAAAAAAACTAAACTGAATGGCAAATCTGTAAAAACCCTTTTGCATCCAGCGAGGCACCGCCTACCAGACCGCCGTCAATATCGGGCTGGGCAAACAGACCTTTGGCGTTGTCAGCTTTTACGCTACCGCCATAGAGAATTTGCAGTTTGTCTGCGATTGCCGGATTTCTGTCGGCGATACGCTTACGGATATAATGATGAACTTCTTGCGCTTGCTCATCAGTTGCTGTTTTACCGGTACCAATAGCCCACACAGGCTCGTAAGCAATCACAGCGTTGGCAAAGGCTTCTATGCCTGCCGCGTCAATAACGGCGTCAAGCTGCTCATCCACGACCTTAAAAGTTCTATCCTCTTCCCGCTCTGCCAGGGTTTCACCTACACACAACACCGGAATCACATTTTGTTTTTGCGCCTGCACAAAACGTTGCGCCACAGATTGATTGGTGTCGCCATAGTAGCTACGTCTTTCGGAGTGACCGACCAGCGCGTATTTTACCCCTGTGTCAGCCAACATTGCGGCGGATACTTCACCGGTATAAGCACCTGCCGCCTGATCGGCAACGTTTTGCGCGCCCAGAGCAATATTAGAGGCAGCCAATACGTTACGAATATCTGACAAATAGATAAATGGAACACAAACAGCAACTTCTTGAGTGCCGGCACTCAGGCCTTCGACCAAAGCTGTTGCTAGTTTCTGGCCGTCTTCCCTAGAGCCATTCATTTTCCAGTTCCCCATAATCAAAGACTGCCGCATCACATACTCCGAGCTGAATAAAGCTCTATATGATATACGTTGCCGGACTTCAGTTCAAGATGTGATTGAATTCTTGACAACATCCGCCAATTGATGAGCAAATTTTGTAACTTCCTCCTGATCCACGCCTTCCACCATAACCCTAACTAACGGCTCCGTACCTGAGGATCTGAGCAGCACCCTACCCTTATCACCAAGCTGCTGCCTAACAGCGGCAAGGGCAATGCTAACGCTCTCTATCTCTTCAATATTGACTTTTTTCTCAATTCTGACATTAACCAATACTTGCGGGTATTTTTTCATGCCGGATTTCAGCTCATGCAGGGTTTTACCGGTACGCTGCATTTCCGCCAAGACCTGTAAGGCGGCGACGATACCGTCACCTGTGGTAGTTTTATCCAAACACATAATATGCCCGGAACCTTCACCGCCTAACATGCCATTTTTCTCGGCAAGTAATTCCATCACATAGCGGTCGCCGACATTAGCACGCAGCAAATCCACCCCAATAGCCTTTAACGCATGCTCCATGCCCAAATTCGACATCAGCGTACCAACGACCGGCCCAACTAATTTACCTTCTTCTTGACGGGATTTGGCGATTATGTAGATCAGCTCATCGCCATCGACAATCTCGCCGTTATGATCGACCATAATCAGTCTATCGCCGTCACCATCCAGCGCAATACCTAGATCGGCACGGGATTCCAGAACCCTTTGCGCCAAAGCATCCGGCTTGGTAGCGCCGCATTCATCGTTGATATTCAGACCATCAGGTTGATCGGCTATAGAGATAACTTCCGCGCCCAACTCACTAAACACATATGGTGCAATATGGTAAGTAGCGCCATTGGCACAATCAACCACTATCTTCAGATTTTTAAAATTAAGTTGCTGAGGCACGCTGGCTTTACAAAATTCGATATACCGGCCCGGCGCATCAGCAACCCGCTTTACTTTGCCTAATTTGGAAGAATCTACCGTAGTCATCGGCGCATCTAAATATTCTTCAATTTGATGCTCCAATTCGTCCGGTAATTTAGTACCGTTTATGGAGAAAAATTTGATGCCGTTATCGTAATAGGGGTTGTGCGAAGCACTAATGACAATGCCGGCCTTAGCCCGTAACGTACGAGTGAGGTAAGCAATGCCCGGTGTCGGCATGGGGCCCAACATTTTGGTATCAACACCTGCCGCTGACAATCCGGCTTCCAGCGCGGATTCAAACATATAGCCGGAGATACGAGTGTCTTTACCAACCAACACAAAACCACTGCCTTCTTTGGCAAATACTCTGCCGGTCGCCCAACCCAGCTTTAACATAAAATCCGCTGTTATCGGATATTCTCCGACTTTTCCACGTATACCATCTGTACCAAAATATTTTTTTGCCATTATCTATTCTCCTTTATTCTAGCCAAAAAAAAGAGAGACCGAAGCCTCTCCATTTTTGGTTCCGGTTTTACTTAACCTTGCTCAGCAGCATCGCCCAATGACGGGCCGCTACTGTCATGTTCCCAAAGATCAGCTTCTACACCGTCATTAGAAGGTGGTGCATCATCCCAGCCTTTAGGGGCTCTGACAGGTTTTCTACCCATCAAATCATCAATCTGATACTTATCTATCGTCTCATATTTCATCAAAGCGGCTGACATGGCATGCAAGATATCTTCATTCTCTTTTAACATTTTTTCTGCTCTTTCATAGTTTCTATCTATGATGGAGCGGATTTCTTCATCTATGGTATGCGAAGTTTCTTCCGCTACTGATTTATGCTGGGTAACGGAACGCCCCAGAAAGATCTCTCCTTCTTCTTCGCTGTAAGCCAAAGGCCCTAGCCGTTGCGACAATCCCCATTTGGTGACCATGTTTCTGGCTAGTTCAGTAGCGCGCTCAATATCGTTAGAGGCGCCGGTTGAAACCTGCTCCCAACCAAAAATCAGTTCTTCGGCTATACGACCACCATATAGACTGGAAATCATGCTATCCAGCTTGCATTTGCTGGCGCTGTATTGATCGCGTTCCGGCAAAAACATGGTAACACCTAAGGCGCGACCACGCGGCATAATGCTGACTTTGTATACCGGATCGTGTTCCGGCACCAACCGACCAACAATTGCATGACCCGCTTCGTGATAAGCCGTCATTTTTTTCTCTTTCTCATCCATAACCATGGAGCGTCTTTCTGCCCCCATGATCAGTTTGTCCTTGGCTTTTTCCAACTCCACCATGCTAACTAAGCGCTTGTTGAAGCGGGCTGCCAGCAACGCGGCTTCATTGATCAAATTAGCCAGATCGGCACCGGAGAACCCCGGCGTACCTTGAGCAATGTATTTAACTTTAACGTCATCAGCGGCCGGCACTTTTTTCAAATGCACATTAAGAATTTGCTCGCGGCCTCTCACATCCGGCAAACCCACCACAACCTGTCTATCAAATCGCCCCGGACGCAGCAATGCCTTATCCAGTACATCAGCACGGTTAGTAGCCGCTATAACGATGATACCTTCATGCCCTTCAAAGCCATCCATTTCAACCAGTAACTGGTTCAAAGTTTGTTCGCGCTCGTCATTACCACCACCCAGACCAGCACCGCGTGAGCGGCCGACTGCATCTATTTCGTCAATAAAGATGATGCAGGGCGCATGTTTTTTGGCTTGCTCAAACATGTCGCGTACCCTGGAGGCACCGACACCCACAAACATTTCGACGAAATCAGAACCAGAAATCGTAAAGAAAGGTACTTTTGCTTCGCCGGCTATCGCTCTGGCCAACAACGTTTTACCGGTTCCCGGCGGGCCAACCATCAAAGCGCCACGCGGCACTTTGCCACCCAGTTTCTGATATTTGGCGGGATCTTTTAGGAAATCGACCATCTCTTCGACTTCTTCTTTAGCTTCATCACAACCGGCTACATCGGCAAAAGTGACTTTATTCTGATCTTGCTCCAGCATCCGCGCCTTGCTTTTGCCAAAGCCCATCGCACCGCCACGGCCACCTACCCCGCCGCCCTGCATTTGCCGCATAAAAAACACCCAAACCGCAATCAGCAGCAAAATCGGCCCAAAAGAAACGAAAATCTGCATCAGCATGGAAGGCTCTTCCGGCGGTTGCACAATAATTTCTACACCATTAGCCAGCAAATCATCAATCAGATGCGGGTCATTCGGCATATAGGTCTTAAACTTCTCGCCGCTCTGCATTTTACCTTTTATGGTATTGTCGGCAATGGCAACTTGCTGCACTTGTCCTGACTTAACCGCATCAATTAATTGCGAATAGGACAAAGTGGAATCGCTCCTGACTGCTCTGGAGCCAAAGTTGTTGAATACCGCCATCAATACCACTGCGATGACGACCCAAAGAACTACATTTTTTATCATATCGCTCAAAATTGTGCGCTCCAGCCATGATTGGCTATTGTATTTAAAAACCGAGCTTTCTATCAGGAAACACCCGTGCCTTTATCTCACATCATAATCCGTTATTCGGCAATGTCTGCTAATTTTTTTTAAATCCTTTCGCCAGAATATAAACTTCGTTGCTTCTTGCTCGCGAAGCCTTAGGCTTTCTGATCACGACACTGGCAAAATATTGCTTAACCTGATTATGATACTCATCAAATCCCGCCCCCTGAAACATTTTAATCAAAAAAACGCCGCCTTGGGTTAAAAACGTAGTCGCTGCATCCAACGCCAACTCTCCTAAATAAATGGCTTTAGGTTGATCCACCTCCTTGTTTCCACTTATATTGGGCGCCATATCGGACAATAACAAGTGTACCGGCTCGCCAGCAAGCAAATTCTTTAATTTTTCCAGCACTTCATCCTCTCTAAAATCACCCTGAATAAAGTCAACCCCAGCAATCGGCTCAATATCAAGTAAATCCAGCGCAATAATTTTGTTATTTTTGCCAACGATCTTGCTGGCATATTCCGACCAACCGCCGGGTGCCGCGCCCAAATCGACGATGTTGATGCCTGGCCGAATGATCTTGTCTTTTTCCTGAATCTCAATCAGCTTAAAAACGGCTCTGGATCGATATCCCAACATCTGGGCTTTTTTGACATATTCATCCTGAAAATGCTCTTGCATCCACTGGTGGCTACTTTTGCTGCGCGCCATATTTTTATTGGTGTAAAATTATCTATTGTGAAAAGTCTAAGGAGACAGAGTGAATCCGATTGAGAAGAAAAAGCTTAAGGCCCAGGCCCATCCGTTAAATCCAGTGGTTATTATAGGTCAAGCCGGCTTGACCGAAGCTGTAACCAAGGAAATTAATCTGGCGCTGGATGTTCATGAGTTGATAAAAGTTAAGATTCGCGCCGAAAGAGATGAGCGCAACCTGATTAGAACCGTTATTTGCACTGAAACCCAGGCTGAATTGATACAAGCCATTGGCCAAGTGGCTGTATTTTACCGAAAAAATCCTAAGAAAAAATAAAATCCTTTGTTTTTAGCCACGGTAAATAGATAAACTGCATATCGCAGGAGGCGCATCAATCGCGGAAGATGCGCTTCACGCCGCGAACAACATCTTATATCTCTTTGTTTTTAATACCATCATTAGACAGAACCGACACCCCAACGGCACCGATTCTGTCAGCTGCTTAAATATATTGAATCGCAATAATTTCGTACTCAATATTGCCGCCCGGAGCCTTAACAACCACAACATCTTCAACTTCTTTGCCGATTAATGCTCTGGCTATCGGCGAACCGACCGAAATCCGTCCGTCTTTAATGCTGGCCTCATCTTCCCCGACAATTTGATAAGTCACAATTTTGCCGGAATTTAAATCTTCAATCTCCACAGTAGCGCCAAACACTACCTTGCCATTGGCGTCAGTTTTGGTGACATCAATAATATTAGCATTGGACAATTTGCTTTCTATCTCGGCAATTCGGCCCTCGGCAAAACTTTGTTGCTCCCGCGCGGCGTGATATTCGGCATTTTCCTTTAAATCTCCATGCGCCCTGGCTTCAGATATGGCTTGAATAATTCTGGGTCGAACTACTGATTTTAACTCTTCTAGTTCAGCGCGTAATTTATTAGCCCCTACGACCGTAAGCGGTACTTTAACCATAGACTATCCTCCAAAATATTTCGAACACGCGTCCGTTAAAAAGTTTTATGCAAGTCTTGCAAACAATTGACATCACCAGCAGATAACTCACCCAAGGCGTAACAAGCAGCCTTAGCACCGGCAATGGTTGTGTAATAGCTTACTTTGCGCTGTAAGGCTTCCCTGCGAATGGTGAACGAATCAGCAACAGCTTTTATACCCTCAGTAGTATTAACTATCAAATGTATTTCGCCGTTTTTAATCATATCCACCGTGTGCGGCCTGCCTTCATTCACCTTGAAAACTTCCTGACAGGGAATACCCGCCTCTTTCAAAACTCGGGCGGTTCCACGGGTGGCGACAATTTCATAATTCTTATCGATCAGCATTTTAGCTAATTCCGGTAATTTAGGCTTATCGGCATCACGAATACTGATCAATACTTTACCGCTATGGTTCAACTCCACGCCGGCTGCGCGTTGAGATTTAGCAAACGCTTCGCCAAAAGTTTTACCAACTCCCATCACCTCCCCGGTCGATTTCATTTCCGGCCCCAATAAAGAATCAACACCTGGAAATTTGATAAAGGGGAACACGGCTTCCTTAACCGAATAATAACTCGGAATGCGCTCTTCGGTGATACCTTGCTGTTTTAAGGTTTTACCGGCCATGCAGCGTGCCGCGATTTTAGCCAACGGGTAACCGGTTGCTTTGGAAACAAACGGCGCAGTTCTTGACGCACGCGGATTAACTTCCAATACATAGATGGTTTCACCCTGGATGGCAAACTGGGTATTCATTAAACCACGCACCCCCAGCGCTTCTGCCATTTTTGCAACCTGCGCACGCAACTGATCCTGGATAGCCGGGGCCAAATCGTAAGGCGGCAGCGAACAAGCCGAGTCGCCGGAATGTACGCCGGCCTGTTCGATATGCTCCATCAAACCACCGATCAGGACGGTTTCACCATCGTATATAGCATCCACATCCATTTCTACTGCATCATCCAGAAAGCGATCCAGCAATACCGGCGAATCGTTGGAGACGCTGACGGCTTCTTTCATATAGCGCCGTAAATTTTCTTCATTGCAGACAATTTCCATCGCCCGTCCGCCAAGTACATAAGATGGCCGCACGACCAGCGGATAACCCAGTTCTTTGGCAGATTTAACAGCCTCTTCAACTGAGCGAGCTGTCGCGTTGGGTGGCTGCAACAAATTTAAACGCTCCAGCAGCTTCTGGAAGCGCTCGCGATCTTCGGCTAAATCAATGGAATCGGGCGAAGTACCGATAATCGGCGCGCCAGCGGCTTCCAACGCTCTGGCCAATTTCAGCGGGGTTTGCCCACCGTACTGGACGATCACGCCTTTGGGTTTTTCCAACAAAATGATTTCTAAGACATCTTCCAACGTCAGAGGCTCAAAATACAGCCTATCGGAAGTGTCAAAATCTGTCGAAACGGTCTCAGGATTACAATTAATCATGATGGTTTCGTAGCCATCTTCACGCAAAGCCAGCGCCGCATGGACACAACAATAATCAAATTCTATGCCTTGCCCGATCCGGTTGGGGCCACCGCCCAAAATCACGATTTTATCTCTATTGGTGGGATTGGCTTCGCACTGTTGTTCGTAAGTGGAATACAGATAGGCAGTATCAGAAGCAAATTCTGCCGCGCAAGAATCAATCCGTTTATAAACAGGGTGAATACCTTGCTTGTGGCGAATGCTGCGCACTTCCGATTCTTTGGCATCCAGTAGTTTCGCCAACCGCGCATCAGAAAACCCTTTGCGTTTCAGAGAGTACAACTCTCCCGCCGCCAAGGTCGCCAACGTTTTGGTGGACAGCGATTTTTCGGTGATGATCAAATCTTCAACCTGCGCCAAAAACCAAGGATCTATCTTGCAAGTTTGATGAATTTCTTCAAAACTCAAACCGCTACGAAACGCATCGCCCAAATACCACAAGCGTTGCGAGCCGGGGTAACGCAATTCACGCAGAATGACATCGATGCTATTGGGATCGGTGAGATCAACAATTTCATCAAGCCCATCCACGCCAACTTCCAAACCACGCAAGGCTTTTTGTAAAGATTCCTGAAAGGTACGGCCTATCGCCATAACTTCACCCACCGATTTCATCTGGGTAGTCAATCTATCATTGGCTTGTGGAAATTTTTCAAAAGCAAAACGCGGTACTTTAGTCACCACATAATCGATTGACGGCTCAAAAGAGGCAGGCGTGGTGCCACCGGTAATTTCATTACGCAACTCATCCAGCGTATAACCTATCGCCAGCTTTGCCGCCACTTTGGCAATCGGGAAACCGGTGGCTTTGGAGGCCAACGCCGACGATCTGGACACCCTGGGATTCATCTCAATGACAATCAGGCGGCCATCTTCTGGATTGATGGCAAATTGCACATTGGAACCACCGGTATCCACGCCGATTTCGCGCAATACCGCTAAGGAAGCGTTACGCAAAATCTGATATTCCTTATCGGTCAAGGTTTGCGCCGGCGCCACAGTAATAGAATCACCGGTATGCACCCCCATAGGATCAAAGTTTTCGATGGCGCAGACGATGATGCAGTTATCGTTAGAATCGCGTACTACCTCCATTTCAAACTCTTTCCAGCCTAATACCGATTCTTCGATCAACAATTCACTGGTGGGCGATAAATATAAGCCTCTTTCGCAAATTTCGATAAACTCTTCGCGATTATAAGCAATACCGCCGCCACTGCCGCCCATTGTGAACGAAGGCCGAATGATGGTTGGATATCCCACCTCTTCCTGAGCGGAAAACGCTTCTTCCATGTTATGCGCAACTTTAGATTTGGCGACGCTCAAACCGATTCTACGCATAGCCTGATTAAACAAATCCCGATCTTCGGCTTTGTTGATAGCCTCTTTAGTAGCACCTATCATTTCCACGCCGTATTTTGCCAGTACGCCATGCTTATCCAATGCCAACGCGCAGTTCAAGGCAGTTTGTCCGCCCATCGTAGGTAAAACCGCATCTGGGCGTTCTTTTTCGATAATTTTTTCGACGGTTTGCCAATCGATAGGCTCAATATAGATAGCATCGGCCATATCGGGATCGGTCATGATCGTAGCCGGATTAGAGTTAACCAGAATTACCCGGTAGCCCTCTTCGCGCAAGGCTTTACAGGCTTGAGTGCCCGAGTAATCAAACTCGCAGGCCTGGCCGATAACGATAGGCCCGGCGCCCAGCAATAAAATAGATTTTATGTCGGTTCTTTTTGGCATAGGACTCTTTCTTAGATAACTAGGCGGTGTGTGACTGATTCATCAGTGCAATAAAATCGTCGAACAGCATTTCGACATCATGCGGGCCGGGACTGGCTTCAGGATGTCCTTGAAAACTAAATGCTGGTTTATCGGTACGCGCAATACCCTGCAAGCTGCCATCAAACAATGACTGATAGGTAGCAACCAGATTATCCGGTAATGAAGCGGCATTGACAGCAAAACCGTGGTTTTGGCTGCTGATCATGACTCGCCCTGAGGCAATATGCTGCACCGGATGATTGGCGCCGTGATGACCAAATTTCATTTTCTCTGTTTTGGCGCCACTGGCTAAAGCCAGCAATTGATGGCCTAAACAAATACCAAATATGGGAATATTTTGTTCCAAAATTTGTTTAATGGCCTCTATCGCATAGGTGCAAGGTTCTGGATCACCAGGGCCGTTTGATAAAAATACGCCATCAGGTTGCAATGCCAACACCTCGGCTGCGGTAGTGGTTGCCGGCACCACGGTAACCCGACAACCACGGCTTACCAGTAAACGCAAAATATTCTGTTTAATGCCAAAGTCGTAAGCAACGACATGTTTAATCAGATTAGTAGCCTCAGCATGGCCTTCGCCCAACTGCCAGACGTTCTCCGTCCAAACATAAGCTTGCTTTGTCGTCACTTCTTTAGCCAAATCCATACCTTGTAAACCCGGAAAAGAGCTTATGGCTTGTTGTGCCACGGCAAGATCAACGGCATCGCCGGCCATGATGCAGCCGCGCTGGGCGCCTTTATCACGTAGCAACCTGGTTAGTTGTCTGGTATCAATATTGGCTATCGCTACAACCTGATGCTCGCGCAGATATTCGGGCAAGGTTTTCTGCATCCGCCAACTGCTGGCCAAAATAGGCAAATCGCGAATCACTAAGCCGCTGGCGAACACGCTTTGCGATTCATCATCTTCGTCATTGGTACCGACATTGCCGATATGTGGATAGGTCAACGTTACTATTTGCCGGGCATAGGAGGGATCACTAAGAATTTCCTGATAGCCGGTTAACGCTGTATTAAATACAACTTCTCCAACGGAACAGCCGTCTGCGCCTACTGATACGCCGTGAAACACAGTCCCGTCTTCTAATGCCAGTAATGCTGGTTTATTCAAGATTGGTCACCTTAGATGTAGAAAACGGGATAGCCTGACGACTGATCCCGTTCCAGATTGATTAACAGATCTAATTTTACGAAATTATGGCATGTTGGTCATTAACAATTTTTTCTAAGTGATAATCCTTTCCGATTAGACCTCTTTCGGGTTAGTATTCTAGCCATTTCATCACCCTTGCGGAACCTGATTATGGCCAAACCTGTTACCCCTTTATTGGCTGCCGACGCCATTATTGAATTATTGGATTATCCTGAGCGTCCTTTTGTGCTGATTGAGCGTGCTTACCCGCCCTATGGCTGGGCAGTGCCGGGTGGCTTTGTGGATGTCGGCGAAACCCTGGAACATGCGGCGATACGCGAAGCAAAAGAAGAAACCGGTCTGGACGTGGTGTTAACGGTTTTGCTTGGCCTTTACTCCAATCCGCAACGTGATCCGCGCAATCATACCGTGACGGCTGTTTATGTGGCACAGGCACATGGCCTGCCGCTGGCGGCCGATGATGCCAAAAATAGCGGTCTGTATACATTTGATAATTTGCCGTTGCAACTGGCGTTTGATCATGCGCAGGTGCTGGCGGATTATCGGCGTTATCGGGAAACAGGATTGGTGACGCCTTTGCGGGTTTAGGTGGTGACTTGTAAATAGGATTGAGCTTTGATGTTGACAGCTTCGTGAGGATTGAATCGGGTCAGAGGAGGCCGCAGCCTCCGTCTGCCCACAGAACCGTGCGTACGGGTCCGTACACGGCTCATCACGCAAGATACACCCATTTAGATACATCAAACCAATGCGCTTCTTTCTGG
>Ga0316222_1000145_pt1 | contig 114936 bp, 89 predicted proteins | sample TBH18011metaG_FD_206008 | JGI IMG/M metagenome (GOLD analysis project Ga0316222, IMG submission 206008) | Freshwater microbial communities from Trout Bog Lake, Wisconsin, USA - TBH18011 | ecosystem: Environmental > Aquatic > Freshwater > Lake > Hypolimnion/Profundal zone | place: USA: Wisconsin...
TGTTGTTTACGATGAGACGAGGTTTTCCCGCATGTTTCGTGCCACGCATGGCATAGGGGGGTATGGTCCGAGGCAGGCGAGTAAAGCGCGTCGATCAGCGCCTTGATGTGCTTCAATTTCACCTTGCACTGTTTTAATTGCAACACCTGCTGCCCGGTTTCGAACGGCCCGGCCGGGTGCCGGGTGTGTTACTGTGCGGCCAGCTTGGTGCTTTATTGGCGATAGAGAAAAATAGCGATATCACCGGGCTGATGCAAATTTCAGTGCCACTCCAGCGGCCGTCGAGGAGACAACATGCAAGTAGTACATGAAGGCCCCCAGGCCAACCGCCCGTAGCGCATTGACGCAAAGCGGCTGCGCGCGATAAGTGAATCGCCTTCAATAAGGGCTCTAACGTGCAGTACTTCCTGGGCAAGCTGCTGGAGAAATACGGCCTGAAGTACAGCGACGTCACACCCGTCTTTTTGCTGCCACCCGATGCCCTCGCCGCCTTTCAATAGGGTGCAGTTGATGCCTGGATCATTTGGGACCCATTCCTCGCCGCAGTGCAAAAGACACTTGAAGTGCGCCAGCTGGTGGATGGCAACGCCATCGTCAACGACCGCCAGTATTACTTCAGCTCGCGCGACTTCGCTATCAAGAACACCGACGTGCTGAATTGGAAAATGTCACCCACTTAGGGTTACGTAAGGGCGCATGGTTGCGCCGGTTTGCGTACAGCTATGTTGAATTGTTTGTACCCACTTTGACAAAAGAGGTGGTGAATGCAGCCTTGAAATCGGCTAACTGAAGGGCGATTCAGGCGGTGACAAAAGGCGAGCGAATGTCCGACAGGAACTGCTGGGCCCTTGGGTGCTGCGGTGTGTTGAAAAAGGCCTGTGGTGTAGCGCGCTCTAGTACATGGCCGTGGTCCATGAACAGTACCCGGTCGGCGACCTCGCGGGCAAAACCCATCTCGTGTGTCACCACCAGCAGCGTCATGCCGTCGCGCGCCAGCGCCTTGATCACTTGCAGCACCTCGCCTACCATCTCGGGGTCAAGCGCACTGGTCGGTTCGTCAAACAGCATCAGCGGCGGCTTCATCGCCAGGGCGCGGGCAATCGCCACGCGCTGCTGCTGGCCACCGGAGAGCTCATTGGCATGGGCATGCGCCTTGTGCGCTAAGCCGACGCGCGCCAGCAGCGCCATAGCCTGCTCATGCGCTTCAGCCTTGCTCAAACCCAGCAGGCGTACCGGTGCCAGCGTGCAGTTCTGCAGCGCGCTCAGGTGCGGAAACAGATTGAACTGCTGGAACACAAAGCCAATGCCCTGGCGCAGCGCGTTGACGCTGGCCGCGTCGGTGTAGATGTCCTGCCCGCCGATATGGATGCTGCCGGAGTGGATGGGCTCCAGCCGGTTGATAGTGCGGATCAGCGTGGATTTGCCCGAACCCGAGGGCCCGCACACTACCACCACCTCGCCCTTGGCAATGGTCTCGCTGATGTCAACCAGAGCGTGATACTTGTCAAACCATTTGTTGACCTTGTTGAACTGAATCATGCGGTGACTTCCAGGGGGGCAGTGAACTCGCGCACGGACAGTCGCCGCTCAAGCCAAAAGGCCAAGCGCGAGAGTCCGAAACACAGGATGAAATAAGTCAGGCCCAGCGTCAGGTATATCTGCGTGGGCAGTACAAACACCAAGGTGTTGATCTGGGTGGCGATGAAAGACACCTCGGCCAGACCAATGATGTAGCCCAGCGAGGTTTCCTTGATTGTGGAGACAAACTGGTTCACCAGCGAGGGAAGCATGTGGCGCAAGGCCTGTGGTAGCACCACTAGGCGCATGGCCTGCAGATAGCTCAAGCCTAGCGAGCGTGCGGCTTCGGTTTGGCCTTTGGGTAAGGCCTGGATACCGGCGCGCACGATCTCGGCCAGGTAGGCGGCATCAAACACCACAAGCGCAATAAGCATGGTGTTGAAGCGGTCGGTGCGCACACCGGTGAGGCTGGGCAAAAAGAAGTAGGCCCAGAAGATCACCATCAGCAGCGGCGTGCCACGCACCACAAACACCAAGGCGGTCACCGGCCAGCGCAGCGCGCCCCAGGGGCTGATGCGCCCTAGGCCCAATAGCAGTCCCAGTGGCAGGGCCAGTAACAGCCCCGCACTGGCCAGGGCCAGGGTGAGCGCCAGGCCGCCGAGCGGGCCCTTAGGATACAGGCCCACCAAGAAGTACAGGCCGTACTTGTCCAGCATCTCCAGATAGGTCATGTGGACCTCGCCGGGTAGCGATGCTGGTACCACAGGCCCAGACCAGTGATCAGCAGGGACACGCTCAAATAACTCAGCGTTGCAAAGCCAAAGGGCTCGAAGCTGCGGAAGGTGGCGGTCTCAACCTTGGCGGCTTGGTACATCAGTTCTGCCGTCCCGATAACGGTGGCAATGCTGGTGTCCTTCCACAGATTGAGTGTCTGGGAGACCAGCGGCGGCACCGTCACGCGCAAGGCTTGGGGCAGGATGATCAAGCGCATGGTGGCCAGAAAGCCAAAACCCAGTGCGCGCCCGGCTTCGAGTTGCACTTTCGGTATCGCGCGTATGCCGCTGCGCAGGTCTTCCGACATATAAGCGGCGGCATACAGAGTGAGGGCGACGATGGCGGCCACAGCCTCGAAGTTGTGTTCATAGAGCCAGGTGCGCACTTCTTCAGGTAGCAACTCGGGTGCGCCGAAGTACCAGAACAGCATGTGGGCGAGCAGCGGCACATTGCGAATGGCCTCCACATAGGTCCAGGCAATGGCCTGCAGCAATCGAGACTCGGACAGGCGCATCAACGCAATCAACAGTGCCAGCGGCAGGGCCAGCGCCAGGGTGATCAGCAGCAGTTGCAGCGATAGCAGTAGGCCGCCCAGAAGCATGTCGTGGTAGCGGCCAGTAAGCAAAATTGAAAAGTCAAAAGCAGTCATGCAAATCCGTATCTCTCGTGAACGCCAAGGCCGCACTGCGTTGGCAGTGCGGCCTTGGCACCTCCCTTGAGCTCGTCCTGGAACGCGCTATTGCCCTTTGCAAATTGCTTAGCTATCGACCTTGTCGGTTTCAATCTTGAAGCTGCGCTTGTCAAACTTCAGGTTGGTAGCCGGGCCATACCATTTCACGAAGGCCTTGTTGGCTTCACCGGACTTCTCCAGACCGCGCAGCGTGTCATCCACCACCGCCTTGAGGCTGGCCTCGCCCTTGCGAATGCCCAGAGCCAATGGTTCTACGCTCAGGTTTTGAGGCAGGATCACGTAGTCTTTTTTGGCCGAACCCAACTTGGCGTAGTCGGCAATCAGGCTGACCTCGTCATTGACAAAGGCGGTGCCTTTGCCCTGTTGTAGTGCCTGGAAGGCCTGTTGCGTGGTCTCGAACGTAACTACATTAGCAGTCGGCACGGCCTTGAGGATGTTGGGTTCCTGCGTGCCGCCTTTGACGGTCAGTACCTTCTTGCCCGCCAGGGCGCTCAGGTCCTTGATGCCGCTGCTGGTCTTGACCAAAACTTTTTGCCCGGTGACAAAGGTGGTGAGCGAGAAGTCAATCTGCGACTCACGTTCCTTGTTGTGCGTGAGGGACGCCGCCAGGATGTCCACGCCACCCTGCGTCAGTTCAGGAATGCGCGCTGCCACGGCGAGTTGTTTGAACACCGGCTTGACGCCAATCTTGGCTGCAATGGCCTTGGCCAGATCAACTTCGTAGCCTATGAATTCGCGGGTGTTGGCATCGACAAAGCTGTTGGGCTCGTCGGTGCCAAGTACGCCAAAAACGATCTCGCCTTTTTTTTTGATGTCACTCAGTTGGTCGGCAAAGGCGGAGATGGCTGACAGTGCGATCAGACCGGCGGTGAGGGCTTTGAGTACGAAGGGAAAACGCATGGTTTCTTTCCAGTGAATAGGTGTTGCAAGCTAAAAAGTTGGGGAGCTTGTGACTCTCCCTGCCTGCAGATTAGGGCGTTTGCTGCGGGATTGGAACAATGCAATTCGCATAAGCAAACTCGCTTGCGCAACATGCGAGCATCGCCTTGTGTTCAGACATGTTCGCATGTATGGATGGGTGCTGGCGTACTTACGCGCTAAGGTTATTTGGATTGACGTTTTTCTTCGTTTGGTTTTGGCGTATGCCCAAGCACAATGGCCTACCCCGTCACTCAGGGCGCCAGGAGTAAACCATGTCACACCCAGAAAAGTTGCAACGCAGCGACTCAGTAGCACCCTACGACCCCGATGCGTACAACCCGTTTGATGAGGTCGAGTTTCTGCCGGGCCTGGGCCTAGCTACCTTGTGGGTGGTACTTGCATTCGTTTTTGTGAACCTGTTGCTGCTGCCCGTGCATCCGTGAGTTCCAGCTTCTTTACTCCTATCACCGGCTCGGTGCAGCCGCGCTTTGCCGGTGTGGCTTCGCTTATGCGTCTACCCCAACTGGCGCTGGACGACGCGCGCTTTGCACAACTGGATATTGGCCTGGTCGGCGTCCCCTGGGATGGCGGCACCACCAACCGCCCTGGCGCACGCCATGGCCCGCGCCAAGTCCGCGACGCCTCCACCATGGTGCGCAATGTCAACCGGGCCAGCGGCATCAACCCCTTTGCTCTGTGCAACTGTGCTGACCTGGGCGACGCGCCGGTAAATCCGGTGGACCTGATGGACTCGCTAAGGCGCATTCAGGCCTTTTACGAGCGCCTGCATTCCTCAAAAGTGGCGCCACTTTCCATTGGTGGCGACCATCTGGTGAGCCTGCCCATACTGCGCACACTTGGCAAAAACGGCCCGGTCGGAATGGTGCACTTTGACGCCCATACCGACACGTGGGACAGCTACTTTGGTGGTTACAAATACACCCACGGCACCGGCTTTAGGCGCGCCATTGAAGAGGGCGTACTGGACCCAACGCGCACTATACAAATTGGCATACGCGGAGCGCTGTACCACGATGCCGAAGACACCTGGGGCCAGGAGCAAGGTATCCGTGTGATTGACATCGACGAGTTCCATCGCCTCGGCATTGACGCAGTACTGCTTGAGGCTCGCCGCGTGGTCGGTGACGGCCCCACCTATGTGAGCTTTGATGTGGATGCCCTGGACCCGGTGTACGCACCCGGCACGGGCACGCCAGAAATCGGTGGGCTCACCACCCTGGAGGCGCAGCGGTTGCTGCGCGGCCTGCAAGGGCTGAACTTGGTAGGCGGCGATGTAGTGGAAGTTTCGCCCCCGTTTGATGCCAGTGGCAACACGGCGCTGGTGGCGGCCACTTTGGTCTTTGAAATTCTGTGCGTTCTGGCCGACAGCGTGCACTCCCGCAAGGCATCGATCTAAAGCCTGCGCACCACTTTTCCAGGAGTTCTACGGCCATGCGTCCCGCTCTCACCCCCTATGATCCCCAATACGATCCCCTCATAGCCCGTTCCCCGGGTGCTGGCAGGGCCCACGCGCCCACGTATTGGATTGACCAAGCGGGCCGGAGGCCGGAGGGTGATAGCCCGCTGACAACCGACATACAGGCTGACGTGGTCATCATTGGCGCCGGATTGACGGGCATCTCCACCGCACTGTACCTGGCGAAAGAGCATGGCACCCGGGCGGTGGTGCTGGAGGCCAATCAGAGTGTTTGGGGTTGCTCCAGCCGCAATGGTGGACAAGGCCAAAATGCCAGCGGCCGCCTGAACCGCAAGCAATGGATTGCGCGCTGGGGTCTGGATGTGGCCAAGAAGCTGGATGCGGAGATTCGCGCTGGCTTTGACAACTTCAGACACCTGGCCCGCCAGATCGACTGTGATGCCGTGGATGCAGGCCATCTGTACATCGCCCACCGGCCCGAGAAGTTGGACTACTTGCAGGACCTGGCGACCGTGCATCGCGAGGTCTTTGGCTACGATAACCGCATCCTGAGCGCACAGGCTGTGCGCGCCGAGTTCTGCGACGATCGCGACTCCTCTGGTGCCCTGTTTGAATCAGAGGGCGTTGGCATTAATCCCGTCAAATTTGCCTTGGGTCTGTTGCGTGAGGCAAGGGCTCTGGGCGTCAAGCTGCATACTGGCAGCCCAGTGGATGGCTGGGAGACCATTGCAGGCGAGCACCACTTGCACACGCCAGGCGGGACCGTGCGTGCCAAGCGGGTAGCGGTGTGCACCGGTGGCTACACCGGACAGGTGTTGACGCCTCTGGCCAAGAACAAGATCATGCCCATCCTGTCCAACTCGGTGGTCACACGGCCGCTCACACCTGCCGAGCTGGAAGCTACACAGTTCCGCTCGCATGCCATCCTGACGGACACACGCACGCTGCGCTTTTACTACCGGTTGCTGCCGGATAGTCGCCTGCAATTGGGCAGCCGCAGTGCCGTGACCGGTGCCGATGCTGCAAACCCCCGGCATTTGAAATTGCTAACCGATGCCATTGCGCGCAAGTTCCCGCCTCTAGCAGGCATTCAAATTGACTATTCCTGGTGGGGTTGGGTGGATGTCAGCCACGACATGATGCCGCGCATCACACGGCCGGATCCTGGCCAGAGCGTCTGGTATGCGCTGGGCTACGGAGGCAACGGCGTGGCGTTTTCCACCTGGGCCGGAAAGCGACTGGCCCAACGTGTCGCCGGCAAGGATGAAGCCTGCGAGGTTTTCAATCTGCCGATCTACAACTCACCCTTGCAATACCCCAACATTCTGGGCGCCGTCAGATCGCCTGCGTTGGCACCGTTTCGGCGCCTGGGTCAACGGGCGCTGTACCGCTGGTACTGGCTGGAGGACGAGAAGTTCCGTCGTCCAGAATCATTCGCGCAGCCTTTTCTCCAATCATGACAGCAGTGGCGTGCGTGTTGCCCGACACCAGCGTGGGCATGATGGAACAGTCCACCACACGCAAGCCCCTGACACCGTTAACACGCAGGCGCGGGTCCACCACCGCATCCGCGTCCACACCCATGCGGCAGGTTCCCACGGGATGGAAGATGGTGGCGGCGTTTGCGCGTATGAATTCCAGCAGTTGCTCATCGCCGACAGCAGCCGGTCCGGGGTTGACTTCGCGCGCCACATAAGCACGCAAGGGAGCAGAGTTCGCAATGCTCCGCGCGGCTTTGACGGCGGCGACCGCCGTGCGCTGATCCTGCTCTTCTCTCAGATAGTTGGCCACGATCTCTGGTGTCTGAAAGGGGTCATCCGATTGAATGCGGATATGCCCCCGCGACTCTGGCCGCAGTTGGCACACCGAAAGCGTAAAACCGGAATAGGGATGCACCGCACCACCCGCCATATCAGCCGACAGCGTGGCCACATGAAACTGAATGTCCGGCCGATCTGCGCGCTGCGGCATCGTCTGCATAAAGCAGCCACCCTGGTTAATGCCAACAGCCAGCGGGCCGGTGCGAGACAGCAGCCATTGCAGCCCAATCTTCACCTTGCCCCAGAAGCTGTTGAGCTGGTCATTGGTGGTGATCGGCTGTGTGCACTGGTACCCCAGGCGAATCTGCAAATGGTCCTGCAGGTTCTCACCCACCCCGGGTGCGTCGACACGCAGGGGAATGCCATGTTGTGCCAGCAGCTTTGCCGAACCTATGCCACTGAGTTGCAACAACTGTGGCGACTGGATAGCACCGGCACTCAGCACCACCTCGCCGCGGCATTGCGCAGTCTTCATCACGCCGTCTTGGCGATAGCGCACACCGCTGGCCCAGTCTTCATCAAACAGAATGCGCGCGACCTGGGCGTTGGTTTCAATATGCAGATTGGCGCGCTTGCGGGCCTGGCGCAAAAAGGCGCTGGCTGCACTGCAGCGCAGACCATTGTGTGTGGTGAGCTGGTAGTAACCAGTACCCTCCTGGGTACTGCCGTTGAAGTCTTCGTTGCGAGGCACGCCGAGCGTCTTGGCCCCTTCGATAAAGGCCTCAATTAGCGGGTGTTTTGCGCCAATATCAGAGACGCATAACGGGCCTTGATCGCCGTGGTGGGGCAAGCCTTTGCTTTGATTGCTTTCGCTTTGGATGAAGAGCGGCAGCACATCGGCGTACGACCAACCGGTATTTCCCAACGCGGCCCAATGGTCAAAGTCCTGTTGCTGACCCCGTATGTAAATTAGCCCGTTGATAGCGCTGGATCCACCCAAGGTCTTGCCACGCGGCCAGTAAATGCTGCGGCCGTTCAGCCCGGCTTCAGGCGCGGTGTTGAATCGCCAGTTGTAGGTGTTGCTCCACATCGTCTTGCCGTAGCCGATGGGAAGATGAATCCAGGGAGAATGGTCAGGCGGGCCGGCCTCCAGCAGCAAGACTTTCTTGCTGGAGTCTTCACTCAAACGCGCGGCTAGTACACAGCCTGCAGAGCCCGCACCCACCACGATGTAGTCGTACACCATGTCGTTCAAACATAGTCTTTGTACTTCTCCAGCAGGCGCACCGGCTTGGACAAGGCGTCGCGACGGAACGGGTCGCCCAATTCGCGTGAACACATAATCTCGATGACCGTGGTCTTGCCGTCTTTCATTTGCGCATCGATCGCGCGAGCCAGCGCCGGGCCGACTGCATCGATGTGATCAACCACCACGCCCTCAGCGCCCATGGCGATGGCAATGTCGGCGAAGCTGGGGTTGTCGAGTTCACCAGCTACAAAGCGGCGGTTGTAAAAGTCCACCTGGTTCTTCTTCTCCGCACCCCATTGGCGGTTGTGGAAAACCACAGCGGTAACCGGAATGTTGTGGCGCACGCAGGTTAAAATTTCTGACATGCTCATGCCCCAGGCACCGTCACCGGAATAAGCCACTGCCGGGCGATCGGGTGCCGCGCACTTGGCGCCAATGATGGTGGGCAAGGCGTAGCCGCAGTTGCCATAGCTCATGGGTGCGAAAAAGCTGCGCGGTTCCTCAAAACGCAGATAGCTGTTGGCCACCGAGTTGATGTTGCCAATGTCGGTGGATACCATCACGCGCGCAGGCAAGGATTTTTCCAATTCGCGCAGCACTTGGCGCGGATGCATCCAGTTGCCTGCTTCGTTCTTGTGCTCCTCAATCATTTCCAGGCTGAATGGGTCGCGCTCGTGCGGCCATGCATCCAGTTCGGCTTCCCAAGCAGCCTTCTCCGATGCGATGATTTCTACGCGTTCGCTGCGGTTGGCGTCGCTTGCCAATGTGCGATTGCCGATGCGCTCAAACAGCGCCTGTGCCGTGGCCTTGGCATCGCCATGGATGCCAACGCTAATCTTCTTCACCAGCCCGAGGTTGGTGTGATCGGCCTCCACCTGGATTATTTTCGCGTCCTTGGGCCAATAGTCCAGGCCATGCTGTGGCAGGGTGCCAAACGGGCCCATGCGCGAGCCCAGTGCCAGCACTACATCAGCCTGGGCGATCAGTTTCATTGCTGCCTTGGAGCCCTGGTAACCCAGCGGCCCGGCCCACAGCGGGTGGCTGGCAGGAAATGCGTCGTTGCGCAAATAGCCCGTCACCACCGGTGCACCCAGGCGCTCGGCCAGTACCTGCGTCTCGCGCACGGCGTCCCCCATCACTACGCCACCACCGGCCAGAATGACCGGAAACTTGGCGCCCGCCAGAAGCTCCACCGCATTGCGCAAACTGTTCTCGCCACCGGCGCTGAGCTCTACGCGAGTTGGTGCGGGAATCTCGGTGGTGATGTCGCCATAAAAGTAATCGCGCGGAATATTCAGTTGTGTGGGGCCCATCTCGCTGATGGCACGGTCAAAGCAGCGCCCGGTGTATTCGGCAATACGCTTGGGGTTGTTCACATGGCCTTGGTACTTGGTGAACTCTTGAAACATCGGCAGCTGATTTGCCTCTTGAAAGCCACCTAGACCCATGCCCATGGTGCCGGTCTCGGGCGTCACGATCACCACCGGGCTATGCGCCCAGTAGGCCGCAGCAATGGCCGTCACACAATTGCTGATGCCGGGGCCGTTCTGCCCGATGACCACACCGTGGCGGCCACTGACGCGGGCATAGCCGTCGGCCATGTGACCGGCACCCTGCTCATGCACCACCGAGATCAAGCGGATACCCGCCGGCGTAAAGATGTCCATGGCGTCCATAAAGGCCGAGCCCATGATGCCGAATATTTCCGTGACGCCGTTGGCCACCAGGGTTTCGACAAAGGCCTCGGAAGGGGTCATGCGTTGCAGGCCGCGCACGGCCCCGCGCGGGGATGAAGTTGGATCATTCATGAAGTCCTGCCTCGGCTTTCTTGGGTTCAGTGGGCGTCGACAAAGCCATCGACTGCAAACCCGAATTGGACGCCGAAAAGCGCCACATTCTTGGCTCTGCTTATGCGGCTTTCAACTATACGTATTTGAAAAGTGTTGCATTGGCGAGTCCGATTCTCACTATCCGAATATGCAATTTTGAAAACGGTCTTTGTTCAATTCAGTGCCAGTGCTTACAGTTTGAATCAGGGCGCGACGGCGCGCACCGTTGAACTCAAAAAGGACCTTGAAAATGAAGATCGTCAAAAGACTGCTCACCGCCACCGTTGCTGCGCTGACGCTTGCAGGAGCCATCAGCGCCGCTGCAGCTGACAAGCCCGTTGTTGTGGCCTACCAGACCGATGCCCTTCCATCCTCGCTGGGCATCGCCAACGGTGACTTTGAAAAAGCCACTGGCACCAAGATAGATTTTCGCAAGTTCAATTCCGGTGGTGAGATTTTTGCGGCCATCGCCTCCGGCGATGTGCAGGTTGGCTATGTGGGCTCCAGCCCCTACGCTGCCGCCACTTCGCGCGGCCTGGATGTGAAAGCGTTCTACCTGGCCTCCATCTCCGGCACCGACGAAGCCCTGGTAGTGCGCAACGGCTCTGGCATCAACTCTGTGGCCGACCTTAAGGGCAAGAAGCTGGCCGCAGCCCCTGTTTCCACCGACCACTACCAATTGCTGGCCCTTATCAAGAGCCAGGGTCTGACGGAAAAAGACGTGCAGGTGTTTGCAATCCCACAACCCGAAATCGTGGCCGCTTATAACCGCGGTGATATCGATGGAGGCTTTGTCTGGGACCCGGCGCTGACTGAACTGAAAAAGACCGGCAAGGTGCTGGTCACTTCTAAGGAAGTAGCCGAAAAGGGTGCTCCCACTTTCACCGCGTGGGTCGCCACCGGCGCCTTTGCCAAGGACCACCCCGAATTCCTCAAGGCCTTTAGCGGCGTGATCGAAAAGCACACGCAGTCCTTTGTGAGCAACAAGGCCGCTTGGAACAAGGACAGCGACAACGCCAAGCAACTCGCCAAGCTGTTGGGCGGGACACCGGCCGACCAGGCCGCTGGTTTGCTCAACCTGAATCTGGTGCCTTTGAATGCGCAGGCCTCTGACGCCTGGCTGGGTGGTGGCGAGAAGTCCGGCATTGCTAAGATCCTGAAGGAAACCTCGGTGTTCCTGAAAGAGCAAAAGAAGATTTCGGATGTGCTGCCCAGCTATGCCGCTTTTGTGACGCCCACGGCCGTGGCGTCGCTCAAGAAGTAAGTCGCTGCTTTCTGGACTCTAGCGCCGTGCCGGTGGCAAGCACCGCACGGCGTTACCAATTTCTAGACCAAGAGAAGCACATGTTGAAAGTTGAAAACGCCAGTGTCTTTTTTGCCGCGCGCGATGGCATGGCGGTGCAAGCGTTGGACCGCGTGTCGATGGACATTCCCAACGGTGGCTTTGTCGTCGCGCTGGGTACCTCGGGCTGCGGCAAGTCCACCTTGCTCAACGCCATGGCCGGTTTTCTGCCGCTCTCCAGTGGTAGCATCACACTGGACGGTGTGCCGGTAACATCGCCTGGTGCAGACCGAGGCGTGGTGTTCCAGAAAGACACCTTGCTGCCCTGGAAGTCGGTGCTGGACAATGTCTCACTCGGACTCAAATTTGCGGGGGTGTCGCGCTCTGAGCGCAATGAGCGCGCGCACGAACTGTTGCGTCTTGTCGGCCTGCAGGACTTTGCCAAGTCTGCACCGTATGAACTCTCCGGCGGCATGCGCCAGCGCGTCGGCCTGGCGCGCGCCCTGGCGCCCGACCCCAAGATCTTATTGATGGACGAGCCCTTTGGCGCGCTGGACAGCATGACGCGCGAGCAGATGCAGGAGTTGCTGGTGTCTGTTTGGGCACGCACCGGCAAGCAGGTGTTCTTCATCACCCATTCGATTGAAGAGGCGCTCTTTCTGGGCACGCAAGTCATCGTCATGTCGCCGCGCCCAGGGCGCATCGTGGCGCGTTTTGACGTGGATTTCGTGCGGCGTTTTGCAGCGGACCGCGACGCTCGCGCCATCAAGACGCTGCCCGCTTTTGCGGAACTGCGTGAAGAGATCCGTGCCATCGTGCACCAAGCCGAAGAGCAGGAGCATGCAATCCTATGACCGACCTTGCCGCACAACTTTCCCTGATTCAACATGTAGATGCCAGCGCCACCCTGATGTTGCCGGACGCCAAAGCACCCACGCAAAAGCTGGTGAAGATGCGGAGTTTTGGTGTCGGCGAAGGCAGCACGGTTTTCATCAGCATTGCCACCGGCATCGCCATCCTGAGCCTGTGGTGGCTATTGGCGCAGACCGGCTGGGTTCCTCATCTGTTCTTGCCAACGCCCGCAGAAGTTATCCGCCAGGCGCAAAGCATTTGGGACGAAGGCTATGCCAACGCCACGCTGTGGGAGCATGTCTCAGCCAGTCTGGCGCGCATACTGACCGCTGCAGCCATCGCCGTTTTGCTGGGCATTCCCGTGGGCCTGCTGATGGGCCTGAACCGTTGGGCCAAGGGCGTGCTGGACACGCCCATCGAGTTCTATTGGCCGCTGCCGCCGCTGGCCTATTTGCCGTTGATGATTATCTGGCTTGGCATTGGAGAGGCCTCAAAGATCACGCTGCTCACGCTGGCCATGTTTGCGCCCATCGTGCTCTCAGCCCAAGCTGGCGTGCGCGCCCTGCCGCTGGAGCGGGTGAATGCCGCGCTCTCCTTGGGTGCCACGCGTTGGCAACTCTTTACCGCAGTGGTGCTGCCCTCGGCCCTGCCGGAAATCCTCACCGGCATACGCATTGCGCTGGGTGTGGGCTGGGGCACGCTGGTGGCAGCTGAGCTGATTGCCGCCAACCGTGGCATCGGTTTCATGATCATGTCGGCCTCGCACTTTCTGGCTACCGACGCGGTGTTTGTCGGCATTGGCGTGATTGCCGTCTGTGCCTTTGGCTTTACCTTGGCCATGCGTCTGTTGGAAGGCTGGCTGGTGCCCTGGAAGGGCAAGAACTGAAGCTGCAAATCCTTTGCGGTCTATAGGCCGTTCGGCATTCGCTTATTTGTTTTTCGAGTAAGCAAGGGCGGTTTCAGTCGTTTGTTTTTGCCCGGTGGCTCCTTACGCTCGCAGCACTTCACCGTTTTTTCACCCTACAAGAAGGACAGGAGATTCACCATGACAGTCGCCACCGAACCCGGCACCTTGCCTGCGGCACTGGACCCCATACGCGCCGTAGCCCTTTCCACCGGCCTGCCTTATGCGGGCGCGGTGCCGCCGCATCTGGCCTGGGAATTATTCTCGGCCGGTGAAGCCGTGCTGGTCGATGTGCGCACCACCGAAGAACGCAAGTTCGTCGGCCATGTGCCCGGCAGCCAGCATGTCGCCTGGGCTACCGGCACTGCGTTGACGCGTAACCCGCGCTTTGTGCGCGAGCTCGAAGTCAAGGTGGGCAAGCAGGCCACCATCCTGCTGCTGTGCCGCAGCGGCAAGCGCTCGGCTCTGGCGGCGCAGGCCGCCGCCACCGCCGGCTTTACCCGCGTGTTCAACATCCTCGAAGGCTTTGAAGGCGAGATCGACGCCAGCAAACAACGCGGCGGCAAGGACGGATGGCGCTTTCACCAATTGCCCTGGGTACAGGATTGAGCGGAGCGCTGACTAAGGAAGCTATGGCAACTGAATACAACAAGACGGCCCAGCCGCTGTTTGATCTGGAGAATGTGGTGGGTCAGCTCGCTGCCGTGCGCCAGGAATGGCGTGCGGCCCAGCAGCGCTCCAACGAGCCCGGCGGTCGCGAGCTGCCCTCACGCGATGCGCTGGCCGACATTTTGCGCGGCCTCAAAGGCGTGCTGTTTCCCATGCGCCTGGGACCTACGGATTTGCGCCAGGAGAGCGAAGACTTTTATGTCGGCCACACCTTGGGTGCGGTGCTGCATGCGCTGCATGCCCAGGTGCGTCTCGAATTGCACTACACGGCGCGCCACCAGGAAAGCATCGCCTGGGCAGCACTGGACGCACAGGCATTGTCCATCGCGCGCGACTTTGCCAGTGCGCTGCCCGACATCCGCCGCTTGCTCGACAGCGATGTGATGGCCGCCTTTGAGGGCGACCCGGCCGCGCGCAGTGTGGACGAAGTGCTGCTGTGCTACCCCGGCATCCTGGCCATGATTTACCACCGCGTGGCGCACCGGCTGTACCAGTCGGGTGTGCCGCTGCTTGCGCGCATTGCGGCTGAGCTGGCGCATGCCGAGACTGGCATCGACATCCACCCCGGCGCGACGATTGGACCGGGCTTCTTCATCGACCACGGTACCGGCGTGGTGATTGGCGAAACCGCTGTCATCGGCAAGCGCGTGCGTCTGTACCAGGCCGTGACGCTGGGCGCCAAAAGCTTTCCGGTGGATGCCGATGGAAAACCCATCAAGGGCCAACCGCGCCATCCGATTCTGGAAGACGAGGTCGTCATCTACGCTGGCGCCACGGTGCTGGGCCGTATTACGGTGGGGCGCGGCGCATCGATTGGCGGCAATGTCTGGCTCACACATGACGTGACCCCCGGCACGCATATCACCCAGGCGACCTCGCGCCAGGACGCGGAGGCCAGTTGATGGCGCAGCGTCCTAACGCCACGAATTGCCTGACAAAATGCTTCGGGAACACCGTGCGGCAATTCCGTGAGCAAAAGGGCTGGTCGCAAGAACTGCTGGCTGAACGAGCGGACCTGAATCGCTCCTATGTCGGCGAGTTGGAGCGCGGCCAAGCCATTGCTTCGCTGATCACACTGGAAAAGCTATCTACTGCCTTTGGTGTGAGCATGAGCCATTTGCTGTCGCACACTGAACGCTTTGCCCAAAGAAAAAGCACCAACGCCTTTGAATTGACGTCTATAGCCTGTTGAAAGCCGTCTATAGACATCAGAAAATCGCCGACATCCCAATTACTTACCACCACCGGAGGCTCCCATGTCGGAACACAACCCAGGCCAATCCGCGCTCAGCGACAACGCAGCGCGGCAACTAGCCAATGCCACCAAGACCGTACCGATTCTGTCGACCATCAGCCCGCGCTGGCTGGTGCACCTGTTGCAATGGGTTCCCGTGGAAGCCGGTATCTACCGCCTCAACAAGGTGAAGAACCCACAAGACGTGCTGGTGGCCTGCGCCAAGCGCGATGAGTCCGAACTGCCACAAACCTTTGTCGACTACGAAGAAACGCCGCGCGAGTATTTTCTCAATGCTGTCTCCACCGTGCTGGACGTGCACACCCGCGTCTCCGACCTGTACAGCAGCCCGCATGACCAGATCAAGGAACAACTGCGCCTGACGATCGAGACCATCAAGGAGCGTCAAGAGTCCGAACTGATCAACAACCCCGATTACGGCCTGCTGGCCTCGGTCGCGCCCGATCAGATCATCTACCCGCTGACCGGCGCGCCCACACCAGACGACCTGGACGAGCTGCTGACCAAGGTCTGGAAAGAGCCTGCCTTCTTCCTGACCCACCCCTTGGCCATTGCCGCCTTCGGTCGCGAATGCACCCGCCGCGGCGTGCCCCCGCCCACCGTGAGCCTGTTTGGTTCGCAGTTCCTGACTTGGCGCGGCGTGCCGCTGATCCCCAGCGACAAGGTGCCTGTGGCCGACGGCAAGACCAAGATCATTCTGGTACGCGTGGGCGACAAGCGCCAGGGCGTGGTCGGCGTGTTCCAGCCCGGTCTGGCCGGCGAACAAAGCCCGGGTCTGTCGGTGCGGTTCATGGGTATCAACCGCAGCGCGATTGCCTCCTACCTGATCAGCCTGTACTGCTCACTGGTCGTGCAATCTGACGACGCGCTGGCCGTGCTGGAAGATGTTGAAGTGGGCAAGTTCCATGACTATCCAGACACCTACAAGTAATCTGCCGGGAGGTTTGCCTCCTGCTGGTCTGCCCGATATCGCCATGCTGACGCAGTTGGCCGGTGCCTTCTTCTCGGCTTTGCCGGGACAGGCGCCGCAGTTGCCGGCCTCTGCGCCTTCGTTTGGCAGCCTGCCGCAGCCCTCGCCGCCAGCATTGGCGAATGTGCAGCCGACTGCGCCCGCCTTGGGCGGTGTACCTGCGCCCACCAACGTCCTGCCCGGTGGCAGTTCGCTGGGCCCCACGGCGCGTGAGCCGCAGTCGCCTGCGGCCTTTCCCTTTGGCTCGCCACCTCCGGGGGCCAATATGGCACCCACCACGCCACAAAATGCGCTCAACCTGGGCGCATCCACACCGGCACTGGTGCCGCACTCCGCAGCCCTCAACGGCCTGCCCGACAACGCCACCCTGGTGGCGCCTGCCGTGGATAACCGCATCGGTGCGCAGACACTGGGCGTGCCCCAGGCTGCGGGCACAACCTCGCCGCAAGCAGCACCCGCAACCGCGCCATCCAAGCCCACTGCGGGAGGTGCTGCGGTGCCGGCCGCTCCGGGCATTGGTGACTCGGCTGCAGAGACCGCTGGCAGTGCAGCGTTGCCTGCGGACGGTGCTACTGCACCGGCACCGGTGCCGGCTGAAGCCTCACCGTTCTACTTCGTCAACAGCGGTGGCGGTTATCCGTCCAAGATGAGCGAGTTCAGCGTGCCGCGCGAAGACCGCGTCACCGCGCACTCCTTCGGGCTGCCTGGTGCCGACGATTTGCGTGCGCTGCTGAGCAACAACCCAAGCGTGGCGGCCCAAGCTGGTGCTGCACCGGTTGCCAACGGCAGTGGTGCGCAGGCGTCAGGGCCGTTCTACTTTCTGGAGCCCAAGCGTGACCCTAACGGCTACGCCGGGCCACATCCACAAGGTCAGCCGGAGATTGATGCGTCGCGCCATCCTGCCTTTGACGCCCACGCCGTCCGGCGGGATTTCCCCATCCTGCAGGAACGCGTGAATGGCAAACAGCTGGTGTGGTTTGACAACGCAGCCACCACGCACAAGCCCAAAGCGGTGATTGACCGGATCTCGTATTTTTACGAACATGAGAATTCGAATATCCACCGCGCGGCGCATGAGCTGGCGGCGCGCGCCACCGATGCCTACGAAGGTGCACGTGAAAAAGTGCGGAACTTCCTGGGTGCCGGCAGCGTGGACGAAATCATCTTCGTGCGCGGTGCCACCGAGGCCATCAACCTGGTGGCCAAGACCTGGGGTGTGCAAAACGTGCTGCAAGGTGACGAGATCATCGTCTCGAATCTGGAGCACCACGCCAACATCGTGCCCTGGCAACAGCTAGCAGCGCAGAAGGGCGCACGCATCCGCGTGATCCCCGTGGACGACTCCGGCCAGGTGCTGCTGGACGAGTACAAAAAGCTGCTCAACGACCGCACCAAGATCGTGGCCGTGACACAAGTTTCCAACGCCCTCGGCACCGTGGTGCCGGTGAAGGAGATTGTGGAGCTGGCACACCGTGCCGGGGCCATCGCCTTGGTGGACGGTGCGCAATCGGTCAGCCACATGCGGGTGAATGTGCAGGACATCGGTGCGGACTTCTTCGTGTTCTCCGGACACAAGCTGTTTGGCCCCACCGGCATTGGTGTGGTTTACGGCAAACGTGCTTTGCTCGACGCCATGCCACCGTGGCAGGGCGGAGGCAACATGATTGCCGACGTGACCTTTGAGCGCACGTTGTTCCAGCCGCCGCCCAACAAGTTCGAAGCTGGCACCGGCAACATTGCCGACGCGGTGGGTCTGGGTGCGGCCATCGACTATGTGCAGCGTCTCGGTCTGGAGAACATAGCGCGCTACGAGCACGACATCTTGGCTTATGCCACGCATCTGCTCAACCCCATTCCGGGTGTGCGGCTGATTGGCACAGCGCATGAGAAGGCCAGCGTGCTGTCCTTCGTGCTCAAGGGCTACACCACCGAAGAAGTGGGCAAGGCCTTGAACGAAGAAGGCATTGCGGTGCGCTCCGGCCACCACTGCGCGCAGCCCATCCTGCGCCGCATGGGTGTAGAGACCACGGTGCGACCGTCGCTGGCGTTCTACAACACCTGCGAAGAAGTGGACAGGATGATCGCGGTGGTGCGGCGGTTGAGTTCGGCCAGGACGCACTGACGGAAAGCGGTCAAGCACAGGCCAGAATGCCCGGTGGTGCATGTAGTCCAGACGACGGATTGCAACGCCACCGGGCTTTTCCCATTTCTTTCTGTAGCTTGCAACGGAACGAATTCCGTATCAAATCGCTTTCGCAGGATATATGTACGCGTTGTGGTCGGGTGTTTACCGGCCAGCACAGCAGGGCCGTCAATAGCGCCAGTGTCACATGGCAGCAATACACCGGGATAAAGCTGCCATGGGTCAGCCCCGTGCGGCCCAGCAGCAGTACGGTGAAAGCCACACCCATGACCGAACCAATCTGGCGCGTAGCTTGGTTGACAGCACTCCCCACGGCATATTGCGCGGCCGGCAGGCGGTGGACGGCAGCTGCTGAAAGCGGGGGCAGCACCAGCCCCACGCCCATGCCGGAGAGCAGCAAGCCAGGCCACCAATGGCTAAGGTAGGTCGGCTCGGCCCCGGGCACCAGCAGAAGCCACAATCCGCTGCAGGCATAGACCAGCGTCCCGCCCACCAGGAAGGGCCGATGTCCCATGCGGCTCGCCAGGCGACCCGACAGCACCGCAAGGGGAATCACCGGCAAAGGCCCGGGCGTGATGGCCAGACCGGCCTGCGGCAGCGAGTAGTGCCATACCTCGGTCATGTAGAAGTAGAAAGCGAAGAACATCATCGAGAATGCAATGCCGAAGGCCAGGGTGGCCAGGGTTACAAAGGTGTAGATGCGGTTCTGGAATAGGCGCAGGTCCACCAGGGGCGCGGGAGTGGAGCGGGCCCACAGTACAAAGCCGACCAGCGCGATAAGGCCTAGGCTAGCGGCTGCGGTGAGTTCGCCTCTGCTCCAGTTGGGTGAATGCAATTGAACATTGCTCAGGGCGAGCGCGCCCACCCCGACGATCAGCAAACCCATGCCAAGACCATCCACCGGGCGCCGGTTTTCAGGCCAACAGTTGCTTTAATGAAGCTTCGGGGAGTGCGTTCAGTTGTGTCATGTCGAGCCTACGATTGTGAAGTGCCCCATTTTGAAAGTGCAGCATGTTATGCGGAACGACTAAAACCAAAGTTCCAAATTACAGAAGTGAGTAAGCGGTGAGTTGGCACGTATTGGCCGACGTATCCTTCATTTCAATGGGCCTGGCAGGTAGCCGTTTTTGTAGCTTGCAACTGAATATTTTTTCGTTCCAACATCGCTGCCACGCACCCACAATTCGGACATGTCACACACTCCAGGAGGCGATATGCCGCGCAATCAAAGGCCATCTCAAGGGCGCAATTTCATCTTGAAGATCACGGAAGAAAGTACAGGCCAGGTGCAACGCAACCTGCTGCGCATATTGGCCGTTACATCAGCCTCTTGGAGCCTGGGGCACGGCAAACGCACGCTGTGCGGCAGTCCAACGCGCACTGCGCAGAACACCCCCGTCCGATCCCGGAACCTGCCATGGTTTGGCTGCGCCGGATCGACGCTCAACCCAACGCAGCGCTTCTGTGAATAGAGCGCAGCACTTGAAAGAACACCCATGACACTAAAATTCACGTCAGATCACGAGTGGCTGCAACTGCTTGATGACGGAACCGCTGTAGTCGGTATCACGGTCCATGCACAGGACGCTTTGGGTGATGTGGTATTTGTGGATCTGCCTGAAGTGGGAAGGAGCTATGCCAAAGGAGAAGTGGCCGGAATTGTCGAATCGGTCAAGGCCGCTGCGGATGTGTATATGCCTTTGGACGGCCGCATCTCGCAGGTCAATGAAGACTTGCGCGCGGACCCCGCATTGGCTAATAGCGACCCCTTGGGTCAAGGTTGGTTCTTCAAGATCACGCTATCCGCAAGTGGCGAGTTTGACAGCCTGATGGACGAGGCCGCATACGCCCGATTCGTAGACACGGTTTGAGACTCACTGCAAGCACCGATGCAAACCGGTCCTTGCAGTGTAGGATCAATCCAGGGTTTGACCGACTTTGATCGTGACCTGCCAGTGTGCCACCTTGCCGTCCTGCACTTGGCCCCGCGTTTCCACCACTTCAAACCAGCGCACGTTGGTTGAACCTTGCGCCGCCTTGGCAATCGCCTGCTGGATGGCATCGTCGCTGCTGAGGGTGGAAGAGCCTGTCAGCTGCAATATTTGGTAAATGTGGTTACTCATGGGATCCTTGAAAAAGTGGCTTAAAAAAGCTGCCGCAAACCACGCACCAATGGCGTTGGTGCGTGGTTTGCGGCGCAGGATTGCGCTGCTTACATGGGCGGCGCAAATCCATTGCGTCCGATCACCTGTCGTGTCACGGTGGGCTTGCCGTCCACTGTAGTGGCCACGATAAATACTTTGGCTCCGGCTTTGATTAAATCGGGCGCGCCGGGTTTGAAGGTCACCACCGGCACGCAGTCGGGCACCTGCACCGTTTTCTCGCCATCCTTGTTTGCGCAGCGTCAGGGTGCGCTGGCCAGCGTTGTCCACCAGATTTGCCACTGTTGCATTGGTCATTGAACTGTCGGTGCGCAGGTCCCTGGGATAGTGGCCTTCGCCGGTGCCACGCAGCCTCTCCGGCGCCTGGATTTGCGCCAGAGCAGTGAGAGCATTTTTAAAGGGAATGGGCATGGGTTCTGATGGCTCCGGGATTGCGCGGATTGGCAAGGATGAATGCAAACTGTAGGGATTGCAGACAACCTTGCCAACGAAGCAATCGGTATTTCCAAATGCGGAAAACGGGCTCGGGCACCGCGTAAGCTTTCGCCGCTTTGCAGCCGTTCGATCGAACTACGCAGCCAGCGCTGCCTCACGCCGTGCAATCTCCCGCCGCAAATGCTTCAGTGCTGGTGTCACGATGGCCACAAAGTAGGCCTCGCGCAGGCGACGCTGGGCTGTGGCGTCACGCAGGTAGCCGCGCGCGCCCTGGTGCAGCATGGCGGCATTGGCGGCGCGTAGTGACAGCTCGCCCCCGGCCAGGCGTAGGCGCAGCACACCCAGCAGGATTTCAGGCAGCGCCTCAGCTTCTGCACCCGCATCCAGCAAGGCGGCCAGACGGGTGGTCTCGGCTTCGGCACCCGCCAGCGCGGCGGCCAGCTCTTCGGCCTGGTCGGTTTCAAAACAGTTGATGTGCTGGTGCGTGCGGCTGCTGGACTCAATTAGCTTGACGCAGTCGCGCACTAGGCCCAACCTCATGCCCATCTGCGCCAGGATCATGCCGGGCTGTATGCGCAGCAGATAAGCCTTGGCCTCATCCGGGTGGGCCAGCACGCGTGCATCGTCAATGCGCACCGCGCGGAACTGGCAGGAGAAAGTGCGCGTGCCTTCCAAGGCAGTGAAGTGGGCACTTTGCCGGAGCTTGAAGCCGTCCTGGTTGCTGTGCACGACAAAGAACACCAGGCGCCCATCACCCTCCACCGGGCAGCCGGTGACAAATACATGGTCCTCGCCCAGGTTCGAGACCCAGGGCAGGTTGCCATTGATCTCGTAGCCACCCTCCACGCGCTTGGCACTGAGCAGAAAGCGTTCGATCTCGCAGCTCGATTTGAAGGTGTTGGATAGGCCGGTGCCGCCCAGCAACTCGCCGCTGGCCAGGTCGGGCAGCAGTTCTGTCTTGGCCTGTGTGTTGTCCGACACTTGGATGTAGCGCGCGCACGCGGTCTGGCACCAGACCGCAAAGGCGGTGGACAGGCAGACCTCGCCCACCTGCGCCATGGTGGCAATGGTGTCGGCAATGCCGCGCCCGGTGCCACCGTAACCGGGCAGCACCACGCCGCCAAAGCCACCCAGGCTGCCCAGTGTGCGCAAAAAGGCTTCCGGGTATTCGCCGTCCTGGTCAATGCGGTTGACGATGGGCAGCAGGTCGGCCTGGATCAGGCTGCGGATGGCAGGGGGGTCAATGTTGAGCACGGTGGCAACAGTCATGGTTCTTCCAGTCAGTGAATTCAGTCGCCGCTCCAGCGGCGGTGGGCCAGGCGGGCCAGCCAGTCCAGCACAAAGCCCAACAGGCCGATGAAAAGGATGGTGGCCATCAGCTCGCCATAGGCCATGCGGTCGCGCGTGTCGAGGATGAAGTAACCCAAGCCGGCGTTCACCCCCAGCATTTCGGCTGGCACCAGCACCACCCAGATCAGGCCTATGGCCAGGCGGATGTACATTGCTTAGGAGTTCAGAACGTGCACAAACCGGGAACACAGTACGCATTATTTGAGTCGGCGGAAGCAATGCCGGTGGAGCAGGCCGCTCAGAACATGGGCACTCGGCGCTTCAGTGATTATGTGGTGTACGTGGACGAGAGTGGTGACCACTCGCTGGCCAGTATTGACGCCGATTACCCGGTTTTTGTATTGACATTGTGCATTTTCCACAAACGGCATTACGCCGAGAAAATCATTCCTGCAGTTGAAAAGCTCAAGTTCAACTACTTTGGGCATGACAGCGTGGTTTTGCACGAACATGAAATCCGCAAGCAGAAAGGGGACTTTTCGTTCCTGAGTCATTTCCCTACGCGGGTTGAGTTCATGGAGCGACTGACGTCGATCATGAACGCGAGCAACTTCATTCTGATTGCGTGTGTAGTGGACAAGGCACGCGTGAGTCGGAGTGAAGGCGCCAATTCCAACCCGTATCACATTGCGCTTGGAATTTGTCTGGACGCGTTGCGTGATTTCCTGGCGGAAAAGGGGCAGGATCAGCTTCAGACACACGTAGTGGTTGAATGTCGTGGAAAAAAGGAAGATGCCGAGCTGGAACTGGAATTCCGGCGAATATGCGACGGCAACAACATGGGTAACCGGCACCTGCCATTTGACGTTGTCTTTGCTGACAAGAAGACAAACTTGGCCGGCTTGCAATTGGCGGATCTGGTTGCGCGTCCGGTGGGGCTCAGCTACATCCGGCCAGCCCAAGCTAACCAGGCGTTCGAATTGTTGCGAAAAAAAGTTTTTCTGCGACGGCGGTCGTGCAAATGTCGGCAGTGCTTACGAAAACGCGGGACTGATGATTTTCCAGCCCAGAAAGCGAAAAGCCCCGATGAACCCACCGATGCAGTAACGCCGACCGGGAACCCCCAATCCACTTGAACTGGAGTTTAACGCAAATCGCCCCGAGGGGGTGAAAAGTTGGGGCCGTAGGCGTTGGGTGTGGCAAGCTGCACGGTCGTTGCGTCACAGTCAAAAGGCCGCCTTCACCCGTCTTGCGCAGTGAACAACCCAATTGTCAAATTAGAGCTAGACGAACGTTAAACGCTGTCGATGTAAATTGGCGTTGTGACCTAACCGTGTGTGATTGCGCGTGTAGTAATCATCAGTCGTTTGCCGTGACCCCCATTCGATATCCCATAGCCCGGTAGCCGTTTTGACGCTTGTCCCACATTCGCAGCAGTGCCGGGTGCCCAGTGTCCACAAAATCGATGATGCGCACATCGGTCTTGCTGGCATGCTCTCGATGCAAGCGACCAGCATATTGCTGCAACGTACCCTTCCACGATACGGGCATCGCCAGCACCAGAGTGTCGAGCGGGGGGTGATCAAAACCTTCGCCGACCAATTTCCCCGTAGCCAGCAACACCCGTGGTGCGTCCGGTGGCAAGGCATCCAGTGCAGTTATCAGAACTGAGCGCTGCTTCTTGGACATTCGCCCGTGCAACACATATGGCTCCGGTATCAACGATTCCAGCGCAGTTCGGATGGCGTCAAGGTGCTCAGTGCGCTCGGTCAGCACCAGGACCTTGCGCCCCGAGTCATATGCCGTCTTGACCTCATGGGCGATGGCCAATGTGCGTGCGTGGTCGGTGGCAAGGTGCCGAAAGACATCTTGAATTCCCGCATCCGGTGCCAGGTCGATTCGTTCAAAACGTGAGTGCGGAACGACTACCAGGTCGTGCGGCGCATTGGCTGCCTTGGCAGCGGTATACCGAATCGGCCCACACTGCATGAAGATGATTGGCTGCTGGCCATCACGGCGGATCGGCGTTGCGGTAAGCCCAAGTACAAACTTTGCCTTCGTGCGTTTCAATATGGCGTCAAAGGATGCCGCGCCAATGTGGTGACACTCGTCAACGATGACCTGTCCATAGTTTTCGACCAACGGGTTCACATCTCCCTGGCGGGACAGTGATTGCATTACTGCGATATCGATTTTCCCCGTCGGTTTCGATTTCCCGCCACCAACGGTGCCGATCACTCCTTTGCCAACATTGAGAAATGACTGCAAGCGCTCTTGCCACTGTTTGAGCAACTCTGTGCGATGCACCAGGACCAGGGTGTTAACTCCGCGTTGAGCGATCAACGCTGCAGCGGTCACGGTCTTGCCAAATGCGGTTGGTGCGCAAAAGACACCGCCGTCATGGTTGAGCATTGCAGCCACGGCGGTTTCCTGATCCGGTCGCAGGGTGCCAGCGAACGTTACGTCCAGCACTTCCCCGGTATGTCGTTCATCACGCAATTCAGGGCGGATGTCATTGGCATTCAGCAACCCCAGTGCTGGCTCAAGACACCCACGTGGTAAAGCAATGTGGTTCGGAAAATTCTCGGCGCAGCCAATCACGCGGGCCTTGTCCCAGGTCGACAATCGCATGGCTTGCGCCTTGTAGAACTCGGGGTTCTGGAACGCCGCCAGGCGAATGAGCCGGTTAGCCAGCGACTGTGGCAACTCGGATTTCTCAAAATAGACCATGTTGGAGACCGTCACAGTCAGCGCATTCGGCATGGGGCCCGGTAGCTTGCTCGTTGTTGCCACCGCCGAGCGCTTCCAAGGCTCCTTGAGATCTTCTTCATCGATGAAGGTCACGTCCAATGGGTGCACGCCTCCAGTTGCCCGCAACACGGTCGGCTCAATGTCGTGAGGTGCCATTGGTTGAATCGAATCAAGATACCCCCACTGGTCCGGATAGGGCTGCAGGTGGGAATCTACAAATAGGCTGAAGCCACGTCCACGGGGACCCTTTTGTAACGGCAGCGCGATCAAATTGCCAAACCCGCCCTTGGGCATGGTGTCCTGATTCGGAAACAACCGATCGTAGGAGTTGAGTTGCAATTGCCGGGTCCTCGCACACGTGTGGCTGATCAATGCGGTTCCCAAGCGGCGCGCATCGCGAGCAGTTACCCTGTCTGAGAAAAATATCCAGAGATGGGCACCGTTTCCCGACCGGGATATTTCCATGGCAACAGGCACGCCGAGTTCATGGCATGACTGGCGCAAGGCCTGGGCGTCTTCTCTCCAGTCAGCCTCATCGAAGTCAAGCGCCAGAAAATTGCAGGTGTCATCCGTCAGCAGCGGATAGACACCGATGGTGCGTTTGCCTGTAAGGTGATCAAACAATACCGACTCGGATAAAGGAATCAGTTCACGGTTGCCACAGTCCGCACACTTGATGCGGGGCTTTTCGCAAACACCGGATACCCATTCATTGGCGCACGCTGGGGCGTAACCCGATTTTCCACTGGACTTTCCTTCCCATCGGATGGGGAAGACATCGGTACGACCGCGAAACAGGCGGCTGAAAAGCGCCAGTTTTTGACGGGTCGACAAGGTGTTGGTGTCGGATTCAGCCACTGGACTGACCGGCAATACAGAAATGACGGGTGGGTCGGAAGCGGGAGCACGCCAATCAATACCGTTGGCTTCAAGCAGCGCGATCAAACGCGCGTTTTCAGCCTGAAATTCCGACAGCTGATTGCGCTCAGCCATGGGGATCGAACGTTGTAAGCAAGTCGCTCATTTCATCGCTCACCCCATATCCGATGCTGCGACAGATTTGTTGTACAGCTTCCAGTCTGCTGCGCAGTGACACGCGCAGCGGCTCTGGCAAATTGCCAATAGCTTTTAATGCCTGTTCGTACATCCGCACCAGCGCATCGAAGTAGCTCTCGTTTTGAAGTCCGACATCGTTGCAAAAACCAGCCGCCCGCTCGCAATAGAAAACCATCAACTCCGCGAGACCTTCGGCTTTACCGATTGCCTTCTTGTAATCTGAAATGGCTTTCTTGGCTTTGGCGACGGAAGTATCCTGGTTCTTGAAGGGATCCGGCCAAAGCCAGCGGTCAATACTTACCTTGTACGGTTTGAGGACATCGTCGCCCAAAGCAAAGCGCGCATGCAGAAAGACTTGGTTGTCCTTGCTTGCGCTATACATGTCTTGTACCAGGCCAATCAGGCCCGCACGGTCGAAATCCATGAGCTTAACTTTTACGTCGCTCCAGGACGCTTGGGCTCTTTTTGTGGCCATTGTGATGTTTCCGGTTTTCCTGAGTGAAGTGATCGATATTAGGTTGCTCAAATTTACCGGGCGTATCCCTGGCACTTGGGCGGGGACGCTCACTTTGGCGTCGGCGCTTACAGTCAACCCACGTCCGCAGCAGATCAGATCTATAGCCTGGCCTTCTGCTTTTATGGACGCAGTCGGCGTAATCCCAATCACGCAACGTTATTGCGACACAACCGGTTCGCGCTCGGGAGACCATTGCGCCATCTCTTGAGCGATGAACTCTGCCAGAGGGGTGATCTGGCCCTCCACGCTCGCGGCTTCCAGTGCTTTCATGTACGCATCGCGCCGGCTTACTCGGATCACTGTCCAGGGGTAGCCGCCGGAGGCCAATAGGGCATTCATCAGGAACCGGCCAATACGACCATTTCCGTCGAAATAGGGATGAATGAAAACGAAGAGGTGGTGTCCCAGGACCGCGCGAACCGACGCCTCGGGCTCCGCTTTCAGTAGGTCCCAGAGGGCTTCCAGTGAGTCCAGAATGGCTTCACGCGGAACGGGGGTGTGCATCGAGTTCCGGATGAAAATGGGGCCGCTCCGATAGCCGGCCAGCTGGCTGCGTTCAACGATGCCGGCGGTGGCCGCCGGTCCGAACAGCTCGGCATACCAGTCGTGGTGATCGCGCCCAACCACGGCTCCGGCGTCCTCACCCACCAGCACCTTGCCGATACTGTTCTTGACGACGTGGAAGGCCTGGAAATATCCGCGCGCAGCCAGTGCGTCCTTTGTCTTGTTGTGTTCCGGGTCCCCGTCGGGGTCCCAGTCGCCACGCGCCACCCGCTCGATAAGCGCGTCGGTGACTCGGTAACCTTCAATCGACAGGGAGTTGTAGGCATCTGAGACGTAGCGCTCCTCGACCTGCGCGAGATACTCGTCGGCTTTGCCATTGAGCCCCGGCGCTGGCGGGAAAGCGTTGATGACATCTTGGCGCCAACCCGCCCACATGGACCGTAGGCGCAGCACGTAAGGTGAGCGATCCCGGGTCGGCTCAAGAGTGGGCTCAGTGAGATTGAAGGGATTTACTGGCTTGAGATTGATCTTTACCTGAGCGAAAGCCTTCACGATTCGGTCTGCGTCATCAGGTCGCTTGATGAATTGGAAGGCGCCGGCCAGGCGGGCGGCGGCTGTCACCAGCATGTCGCCCGCCAGCAGTGTCGTAAGCAACTCCGAGGCGTTGCGTACCATAGCTAGCGCGATTTCGGCCTCGCGAGGGTTGTTCACGAAGAACTGCGGGCCTGTCATGCAAAGCGCCTCAGTCACGGGCCAGACCTGCAGGCCTCGGATTTCCACGCGCGAGGTAGGCACGTTCTTGGGCTGAGGGTAGATCAGCAGCGAGGTGGAAAAAGGCAAATCCACCTTGGAAGTTCCGCTCTCGATGGTGACACACGTGACTTGGTGGGGAACTGTGGTGTTGCCCGTGTGAAGCATCAGCGAAGCCTCGGGATTCAGGCAGTAGCGCTTCCCGAAGCGCTTGCTTAGGTAGCCCGACACGAAAGCCCAGTAAGTGGCGTACCAGGACGTTGTGTCTCCGGCGCTGTCGCGGGGGTTGCCGCAGACATACCAACCTTTCATGATCGGCCTCAGAAATCCAGTGTCCATCAGCAGGACACGGTACCCCTCGGCAAGGTCAGAGGCTTCGACCACACCCTGGTGTTTCTCTTGTAACCGCTTGAGGACCCGCAGGGCTGCGGCTAGCTCGGGATTGCCTTTTTTTGTAGCGGGCTGGTTCATAAATTTACTCTGGTAATGCCAAAAATTTTACTCTGGTATTTTCAGAAAATATACTTTTCTATCATGTAAAAATTTACTATGTTATTGGTCCCTTCAACACAACGAAGAGTCTGCCAAGAAGCCGGAAATGGCGCAGCAGCACGGTATTTAACTTGTTGACCGACTGTGGCATCTGTTGGTGGACGGTGAGTTAGCACAAGTCCTGAATTTCCGCAAGGTTAGTGTGGAGTGTGACGTTGTACCTCTTATCCAGCTTCGCCTGACGCGAAAGAGAGATGAAGTTCTTCTCGCTCACGAGATGGTCCGAGTATGGAATCGCCGTGTAAAACGATAGGACATCGCGAATATCGTTTACGTCTAGGGATCCCGTCTGCGACTCAAGTCGCGCCACTAGGTGCGCCTCGATGTCAAAGCTTGGCACATTTCGCATGAACTCCAGTATCGCGTTGCCACCCAGGGCTTTCATTTCATCAACCGTGTGTCCATTGACCTGCAGCATGTAAGCCACATATCCCTGGTGATCCAAGAACAACGTTGCGGCATACGCGCGATATCGGAGGTCTGTCGATGATCCACTCATTAAGGCGCGCCGCTTTTCGATTCGTGTCAGTAGGGACTTCGAGTCAGCCGCAAACGCAAGTGTCCCTTCCCGGCGCTGCGCATCGTCCTGATTCAGCATGAAGTCCAAGTATTGGGCGGAAGCATCGGTATACTTATTGAGAAATTGGGTCACTTGAATTTGCTTTAGATCACCCACTGCCGAATCGAACGGCTCAAATGCCTGCATGAATCCCGGAACAATTGCCCAGTGCAGGGGAAGTGGATCTGGATCCTCATCAAATATCTTGTGAAGAGCATTGCGCATCTCCATAAGAATCCTTGCCTTTCGACTCCGGTAGACGTGACCCTTACTTAGAGCCGCCTGAACAGTCGCCACGTCAGTGCGCGTGCGGAGATCGCTGCGCTTTGCGGTTTCCAATATCTGCGTAATGGTGAGTGGACAGATAATGTTCCCGGCATTTACCTCAGCTAGGAGTTTTTTGAACACTGGCCTCGCGGGGTGTGCCCCATCAATCATTCCCCGGGCCAAATCAATCCATTTGTTCTGATCGAGAAACACGATGCGCATGGGAAAGAACTAATGATTTTGGCGTTTGCTATGTCGTTGTGGGCGTGGGCAGTTCAATTTCATATGCCATTGCAATGCGGGCCGTTAATTCTGCGACGGTGGCATTGCCAATCTGCAGTGCTTTTGGGTCAATGGACTTGTCGGCCGCGACGGCAAGAAGAAATCGGGTCAAGTCGTCACTGATTTTCTTGGCAAGCGCAATGCGTGTGGCTGGTGCCAGTAATTGCGACAATCGCAGCACGTCGTTGAGGTGTTTACGCACATCCTTGGCGTCTATCTTGGCACCCTGCTGTTTTCGCGCGGTCAATTCCAGCCACGCGATGGCCTTGAGCGGAATCAGGCGATCCTCTCCGACCCATGGAAGCCTATCGACTTCGCGACGGCCTTCCATGATGAATGCGTAGTAGACATCGTCCAGCAAGATGGCGGACAAGCTGGCGACGGCTTCGTCCATTGGTATCGGTGTGAGCTGACTTCCTTCGGAAGGTTGCAATCCGTCGGGGGCTCTTGCAAATAGCTCAATCATTGCAGGGTAGCGTTCATCAGCAGGCTTTTGGAACCGATAGAAGATCGGCCTCCCGGTATCGCTTGCCTGCCGAATTTCATAGCCACCATCCTCGACGAATTTCCAGAAGGCTATGCCAAACGCCGGTGTCAGCGCCTCTACATGCAGGACGATGTCGAGGTCCTTGGTGGCACGGAATTCCAGACCGGCCTCTTCCATGCTCAAGCTGGCGGCGGTGCCGCCAATCAGGACGTACTGGTCGACGTAAGGGGCAAACTGTTCCTGAAAAATGCCCAAGCCCCTCACCATGGAAGTTGTCCTTTCAGTTCATCCAGCGCCAGTTGGATTCGGTCGTCTGCGTTTTCTTGCAGGCTTAGCATTAGCGAGAGCGGGTCTACAGTGCTGCCGTCGGGCACCAACGCCGGGCTGTAGCTCCACAGCTGCCATTCTTGCGCGCCCGCCTCTGGTTCAGGCAATGCTTGAACGCCTGCATCGGTCGCGGCATTCCAATCCGCGGCGGCAATCGCATACACAGGATATTTCGGCTCAGCCAGCATGGAACAGCGCGCGAGCGCGCTCGTACCTGCGATCCGACGGGATAAATTCGAGATGCTGCTATGGCCCGCCACCCACACCGTGCGCTTGACCGGCGTGCGCAAGGCCGGATTGGCAAGCTCCCAGATTCGCTCCGGTGGCTGTTCCATTTGCAGCCAGCGCGAACGCCCGACTGTGTATGCGGTAGCCAGGCCGGTTGCTGTCAACTCCTTGACCGCGCGCGAGAGAGTCATGGGCGTGTAGCCCAGGGCGACGGCGATCTTGGCAGGTTGCCAATCGGATTGCCACGGCTGACGGAGCAGGGCTGTGATCAGCATGGCTTGCGCGGACGGGCTCAGCGGCGACTCCTTGGGAGCAGTGCGTTTCCGAAAATACTCACGCAAATCGAGCCCGAGGTCCGGTAGGTAAAGCTGATTGCCTGGGACGATGAACGGAATTTTTTGCTCGATCAAACGCCGGCGCTCGTAGGACGCCAAGGCCTCAATGGCGTAGACCACCGGCTGACCGGCCACCGCCTTGACTTTGTCCAGCCAGGTTCGGATTTCGCTGAGCGACGGCTTGGCCTCGGCTCGCGCTATGACCAGCACAAGGGGCTGGCCCAGCAACTCAAGTTGCTGGAACTCGAAGGCGTCCTGCAGGAAGTAGGGCAGCTCGTTGACACGCGCCCACGGCTTCACCTCCTGCGCTTTGATGCCCAAGACGTCCTCAAGGTGCCTTAAAACTGCGTTCGCGATTGCTTGCAAAGTGCGTTCACTATAACAACATTAATGAACGTTAACATACGTAGTGTTATCGTGCAAATATATGTTATTTGTTGGAGGCATTGCCAACCAGCCGTCACGCCAAAAGTAGGCGGGTTATTCAGGTTCCGAAATGAAAAATGCTCTCAAGGGAGCTAGCTCAGAAAAGAATCGGGCCTCTTGGTTATTCCTTCACTTGGGCGGGAACCCCTTTTCAGGGCGGGATCAATGCACAGCTTTTGCCGCTCCGTTTATACGTTGACTTTTGAATGGTACCGCTTTGGTGTGAGGGTGGCAAAAGCCTTTTTGGGTAAGTATGCCGGAGCTTGCATGGTCAGAAGGCCGTCTTCACCCGTCTTGCGCAATGATCAACCCAATGGTCAAATCCGATTCCGGCGAACGCCGAGAGCTGTCGGTGTAAATTGGCGTTGTGACATAATCGCGCAACCTTTCAAGGGAGCCCTTGGGTTGGCAGTGACTGGATGAGTTCCGCGAGCTGGTTGTAAGTTGTTGATTTGTAACGAGAATATTTGGTTGGTTTCGCGGCTTAATGTGCCGACACCGATTGAGACCAATTGATCAACCTGTTAGGTTTTTCGCCTCATAACCCAAAGTTCAAATCCTTCTCGCGCAACCAATCAATACGGGGCTTCCCGTAACAGTAATGGCTCACTTCGGTGGGCCATTACTGTTTGTAGCCCAACCGTAGCCCGTTTCTAGCCCATCTGTAGCCCACGGCATTTTGTAGCCAAATGAAGTGACCAATGAGTTGATCGCGGGCCTGTGGGGGTCTTTAACTGTCTAACAGTTAACGCCAGCGCCGCAATCTGTGGCTGGTCTTGCTCGACATACTTCATGCTCCTTGGTGACATGGTATGCCTCACACACAAAATTTCTGACAGGCTCCTACAACCTTACGCGCATTCGCACCTTGGAGAAAATCCGTCTGCAAATGGCATAGAGGCAGGAAAACGATGGAAAGTGGCACTCAATCTATCGAAAATTAGATTCGCGAGCGCCGATTACCGGATTGCGGAATGTGCTGAAGAAAATATCGCGTATGCGGAGCGTGGGGGGCTATCTAGCCGACTAATATTTCATCGGCACTGTTAGTGCGCGATCGCTATCGTGAGATCCTTGTAAAGAAATTGAAGAAAGATCAAGGTGCGTCACGGTATACAAGCCCAAGACCTCAAGTCCATCCTCCATTCCAAACGCGCCAACATTGACTACCTTGAATATTGCCGGGTACTGGTGAATGGCGGTCGGGTGTCCATTCATGCGCGCCAGGCTGCCACAGCATATTCACGCAAATGCGAAATGGAATTTGAGTTTCGACGGTGCCATCGGCCTCGAACGTTTTGGTACGGAACGCAGGCGGGTGTTGCACCGTATCACCCGCTACGGTTGGCAGTATTGGAGTATCTTGATACGGAGATATTCGAGCGGGCCTGCCGGCTTCTGGCATCGGCGTGCCGTGATGGCGTCTGATCCGGCATGCAGGTTTGGGTGTTATATGTGCGGTGCCGCACATGCAGGGTTGCGTAAATGCACCTTTTAGAATATTCGGATCATGTGGATACCGGTCTGAATCAGCCGGGAATAAAAAAACCACCCGATACAGCACAGTAAGGAATCCTCTTACATCTGGATAACTCTGGCGAGTCTGTGGCAGACGGATCGGGATGGGCTGTAGGCGTCTTTCTCACCAATAGCGGGGCTATGGGCGAGAAAAGGGTCCTAAGGGGTGGGTTTTGTGTTGCGGGTGCGTCTAAAGGCCGCTTATGCGGCAGACTGAATTGCGAATTCTTCCCGGCTGCGTCCGGCGGCCACCAATGTAGCCAGCCATTTGGGTGACAGTCCTCGGCCCGACCAGGTTTCGCCGTTCGGGCCTTTGTATTTGGCGGCTACTTTGATTGTCGGGGCATCTTTTTTGGGTTTAGGTGCTTTGGCCACGGGGCCTTTGACCTTTTTGCCGCGTGGTTTGCCCGCCGCCGCTTGCAAGTCTTTCGCAGTAATGCCAAAGGCGGTCATCTTTGCAACAATGTCCTGAACGGTTGCGTCGAATTCCTTGGCCTTAATGACGGTGGCTTGCTTTTGCAGGGCTTCGATTTGGGATTGGATTTCAATCAACTTTGACATGGTGTATCTCTCTCTCGGAAGTTGCCAACGATTTGATTCCAGTGCAATTTGTATATAAATGGTTCGCCATGCATGCATGGCTGCACTGTGACTTTTTAAAACCCGATTCGGGCTTCGGGGTGCAGCATACCAATACTTCCACTGAAGCGGCCATAGGTAAATTGAATTTATTTCCCCATTGCGGTGAATATTTGCAAGAAGTTACAATTTCCGCGCTGGAATCAATCTGACTTTCGACCGTTCGCAAGGAAGTCGTTGCCGGAGCAGGATTGGTTTTGAAATGGTGAATGTCAGAAATATCCGGCGGTGGGGACTTCCCTGGCGTTCAGGACACTGGCGCCAGAATCTTGCGGGACCAGGTATCTCAGGCGTGATGGGTGTGTTGCATGTCAAACGCACAATGGGCGTTGTGCAAGGTGCTCGCGACGGTGCGATAGGCTTGTTTGGGCTGCCCTGATGCATCAAAAAGCGTCGGTCTTTGCGGTTGTCCATCCGCGCGTCGGCGACCTTGTGTTGGTTGATTCAACCAGGTGTCGCGGTCCGTGACATTCCACATGACGATCATTTCCACCGCCGGATGATCGACGCAGGTTTGGAGGAAATCACGGTACAGCGCGGCAACCGCTGCGTCGCGTGCAGCGATGTTTCCTTCGAATTGCTGGTCGCTCACATCCAGCTCGGTAATTTGAATGCGCAGTCCCAGGCCTTGCAAGGCATCGAGAAACTGTGTGAATCGCGTGGCAGAAAATGGGTGCGACACATTTAAATGGGCTTGCAGTCCCATGGTGTTGATGGGCGTGCCACGACGAATCCACGCCTCCAGCATGCGCAGCGCTGCCGTACGGCGCTGTTCGCACCAGGGTTCGTCTTGCTCCATGCCATAGTCGTTGTAAGCCAGGTTTGCATGCGGATCGGCATCGTGCGCCAGTTCGAAGAGTTCTGGATAGCGGTCTGCTCCCCACAGATGAGAGAGCACCGATTCACGCATGCCGTTGACGGAAGATCGCGTGATGTCAATGGCTTCATTGAGTACGTCCCACGTATGGATTTGCCCTTGGTAGCGCGAAGCCATGGCCTTTATGTGCAAGGTTTGTGCACGGACAAAATCGGCTTTGCTGGCCGTGTACAAACGGGCGGGCGTTGATTGGTGCCAGGCCAAGGTGTGTCCGCGCAGCGCCGCGTTTAAACTGGCCGCCAACGTTGCAATTTGATCCGCCTTGGTGTAGTCGGGGTTGCCAAAGACGTCTTCACTATTGCGCCACTTCATGGCATTTTCGGCGGTAATAACGCCTGCATTCGCACGCAACAACCCGCTGACCGGTTCCTTGTCCGCGTAGTCAGGGCTAACCGAAAATCCGAACCTTCGCCCCGACTGCCGAGCCAGCGCATGGAGGCCCAGTGCCTGCCGGTCCTGTGCCTGCCCGCGCAGACTGACACACGCCAGCATCGCGCCACTCAACCACGTGCGCCGACTTATTTCACAGGCGGTCCTGCATTGCGACGGGGCGGTCCAGACTGGGAGTGCGTTTCTGGTCATTGCGAATGGGCCTGCATAAATCGGCGAAGTGGTGTTGCCGATGTTAGCTGGGCTTGCCGCAGCGTACAACCAGGGCTATCAGCGACACAACGGCCGCCAAACGGGTAACGCGAGCCACCCGTAGCCTGCAAGCAGCATGGTGCCAGCCACCGAGCCACCGAGCCACCGAGCCGACTGCCATGCCGATCAGGGTGGTCTGCCGTGTAGGGGTGGTGCCAGCGGCAATGTGCGGGTTGACATGCGGTGCGTTGGGGGGCTCAGGCAACTTCGCGCGCGTCCCATTTCATCTTCTCTTCCAGTAGCTGCGGCAGTAGTTGTAAAAACGTTTCAACCAGGCGCGGCTCGAAATGCAGGCCTGACGATTCCTGCAGGAGTGCCGTGATGCGATCGAGCGGCCAGGCATCTTTGTACGGGCGTTTCATTGCCAGGGCATCAAAGACATCGGCGATGGCGACGATGCGGGCCGACTCCGGAATTTCCAGGCCGGACAGGCCGCGCGGGTAGCCGCTGCCGTCCCATTTTTCGTGGTGATTCAAGGCCACTTCGGCGGCCAGTCGGAACAGACTGGAGTCGCTCTTGCTGAGGATGTCGTGGCCGATCTGGGAGTGGGTTTTCATGATCTCCCATTCCGCCGCGTTGAGTGTTCCGGGCTTTTTCAAAATGACGTCGCTGATGCCAATTTTCCCGGTGTCGTGCATGGGGGCCGTCAGGCCCAGCAGTTCCGCGCGCGGCACGCTCCAGCCCATGGCCAATGCCAACAGACGGCAGTAGGCGGCCATGCGCCAGATGTGCACACCGGTGTCGTTGTCGTTGTAATGACCGGCTTCGCCCAGCATGTGTACGGCGGCCAGGTGACTGGCTTCCAGTTCGGCTACTTTGACCAGCGACAGGTGGGTGCGCACGCGCGCCCGCACGATGGCCGCAGAGATCGGTTTGGTGATGTAGTCCACGCCCCCGGCATCAAAACCGGCTTGTTCATCCAGCTCATCGGACGAGCCGCTGACAAAAATAATGGGAATGTGACTGGTTGCGGGATCTGCCTTCAACCGCCGAGCGACTTCAAATCCATTGAGGTCGGGCATGTTGACATCCATCAGCAGCAGCGCGGGATTGTGTTTGGCCACGGCCTGCAGTGTCTCGGCTCCATTGCGGGCGAACACCAGTTTGTAGTCGGCTTGCAGCACGTTGCGCATCAGGGCCAGGTTGCTTGGCTCGTCGTCTATACAAAGAATCGGGCGGTTGGTCGTGTCCATGGTTGTTGCCTGCTATTTTTCGGCCATCAGGGCGTGCACCAGCTTTTCGGCTCCCCGGAAATCAAAGGTGTCTACGCAGGCGCAAATGGCGTCAAATGTGTCGGTTGACAGTGCGCTGGCGAGGGACGGTAGCGTGGGCTCGATGACGTTGGGATCGTCGCTGTTCAAAGACACTAGCAGTTTTTGCAGCGCCGTATTGCGATGGACCGGTGTGCCGGGCTGCGCCGCTGTGGTGGCGCCAGGCGGCGCCGTGACGGCGCTGGGCGTGGCAATGCAGGCCGCGATGGCGTCCAGCGACAGCGCCATGGCGGACGGCAGCGCGGTGCGTACTTCCGTGCCCGCTTCGCCGTCGATGAGCGCGTCTTCGAGTTGCGTCGTCAGGTGAAACAGGCGGCTCAGTGCCAATGCGCCGGCGGCGCCCCGCAAGCGGTGCACCAAGTCTTTGGCGGCATGGATTTTCCCCGACTGAAATAGCGCTTCCATGTGTTGCACGTCGTGCGCGTGGTCGCGGGCAAAGAGCCCCAGGTGCTTTTGGTAGACGTGTGCATCGCGCCAGGTTTTGAGTCCCGCGCTCCAGTCCATCACCATGGCGTCCGTGGCCAGGGCCTCCCTGGGACGGCGGTCGGGCACCGTGACTACGCGGCGTTGCACTCCGTGTGTCAAATCGTGCACCAGCGTAATTAAAGTCTCTACGTCAAAGGGTTTGGATATGAAGTCATTCATGCCGGCCGCCAGCGCGGCGCTTTGGTGCGACCGGAACGCACCGGCGGTGAGTGCCACCACGGGCAGGTGTTGCAGACTAGGCGTGCTGCGAATCACGCGGGTTGCCATGTAGCCGTCCATGACGGGCATCTGGACATCCATCAGGACGATGTGAAAGAACGCAGGCCGCTCATTGAGCAGTGCCAGCGCCTTTTGACCATCCGCTGCCAGGCAGACTTCCGCACCTTCGCCATGGAGAATTTGGTAGGCCACTTCGCGGTTGATTTCGCTGTCATCCACCAGCAGTATGTTGAGTCCGCACAGACGTTCCACATTTCCGTCGGAACGCGCTGCCGGACCGACTTCCCCGCGTGCGTTGCGCGCCTGCGTCACCACGTTGAACAGGGATGAACCGGTGAGGGGCTTGGTTGCAATGGCATCGGCGATGGCGCTGCCGGGCTGCTCCATGAGCGTCGCCCGGTCGTGGGCTGTCACCATGATAATGACCGGCGCGTGGCTATCACCCAATTGCTGCCGTATGGCATTCGCCGTTTCAATGCCGTTCATACCCGGCATACGCCAGTCCAGCATGAGGACGTCAAAGGGCTTTTGGGCGCGTTGAGCGGACAGGGCGAACGCAACCGCCTCGACCCCGGATGCCGCCGATTTCACGTTCCAGCCCAGGCTTTTGGCATTGGCGCTCAGCAAGGTGCGGGCGGTTGCGTTGTCGTCCACGATCAGGATGCGCTGGTGTGCCAGGGACGGTGTGGCGCTGGCGGTTGGGTTGCTTGTTTCAAAGGTCAGGGCAAAGGAAAACGTACTTCCCTTGCCCACCGTGCTGGTCAAGCTCAGTGTGCCGCCCATCAGTTCAACCAGATTGCGGCTGATGGTCAGGCCCAGTCCGGTACCGCCAAAGTGGCGCGTGGTGGAGGTGTCTGCCTGGTTGAAGGCGTTGAAGATGTGTTCTTGTTTGTCGGGCGGAATGCCGACACCGGTGTCACTGACCGTAAACCGAAGGTGCCGCAGGCCGGTGGGGGCGTCGCTATCGGAACCATCGATGCGCACCACCACTTCCCCGCTGTGGGTGAATTTGATGGCATTGCCAGCCAGGTTGATCAGGACCTGACCCAGGCGCATGGCATCGCCGCGCAGGTAGTCGGCTCCGTGCGGCACCGGAGCCACTACCAGTTCAATGTCCTTGTCGCCGACGGACGACGCCATGATGTTGGCGAGGTTGTCCAACACATCCGAGAGTCGGAAGGGAATGGATTCGATCTCCAGGTGCTTGGCTTCTATTTTGGAAAAATCCAGAATGTCGTTGATGATGCCGAGCAAGGCCCGGCCTGCATTGCGAATGCTGCCCACCATGTCGCGCACGGTTGGCGCCAGTTGCTGCTTTTCGAGCAGATAGGCGAGGCCCAGGATGGCATTCATGGGCGTGCGGATTTCGTGGCTCATATTGGCCAGGAAATCGGACTTGGCGTTGTTGGCCTGTTGTGCTGCTTGCGTCGCTTTGCTCAGCTCCATGGAGCGTAGCTGCACCTTTTCTTCCAGCGTGGCGTTCAGGTAGGTCAAGGCGGCGGTACGCTCGGCCACTTGCAGTTCCAGCGAGGCATTGATCTCGCTGATGTGAATTTGGGTTCGTTTGCTGTCGGTGATGTCGCGGTTGCTTCCCACCATCTGGTTGGGGTGTCCTTTGTCGTCCAACTCCAGGATGCCGACGGCGTGGATGTAGCGCACTTCGCCGTTGTCGCGCACGATGCGGAATTCTGCATCGTAGGTGCCGATGCCGGCCAACGGTGCCGCCAGCTCCTGCTCTGCGGCTTGCACATCGTCCGGGTGTACTTTGCTTTTCCAGAAATCGTAATACAGGCCGGTGTCGCGCACGGAGGCGGGTGCGCCATAGATTTCCAGCATCCGGTTGTCCCAGTCCAGCACGCCACTGTCCAGATGCCAGACCCAGATACCGATGCCGGTTGATTTGACCGCCATTTCCATGCGCGCAGCGGCGGAGTGCAGTTGCGCTTCCATTTGTTGGCGCAGTGTGATGTCACGCAAAATGACGGTGTAGTAGGTTTCACCATTGACGGCGAGTTTGGAGATGGAGGCTTCAATGGGAAATTCTTCGCCGTTGGCGCGCAAACCGGTGACGGCGCCCAGTCGGCCCATGCGCCGTTGCGATACGCCGGTGGCGTCAAATTGCCGGACTTTCTCAGCGTGCCCGCGGCGAAAGCTTTGCGGCAACAACTGTTCCAGCGGCTGATCCAGCATGTCGTTGGCCGTGTGGCCAAACATTTGCTGTGCTGCCGGGTTGTACACGACTACGCGCTGTGCAGAATTGACCATGATGATGGCATCCATGGCCGAGTTGATGATGCCTGACAACTGGCCGCGTTGCAGTTGCTGCATTTCATCGGCCACCATGCGCTGCAGGTCGCTTTGGCGTAACGCATCGGCGGTGCGCCAGATAAACAGCAGCAGCACGGCAATGTAGGTGACGGTGACCATGGCAATGCCAAAGTCGACATCCACCAGCCGCAAATGGCCGGCTTGCACGCGCAACCAGCCAATGATCAGGGGTGCGAGCAGCGCCAGTGGCAAAAGGCGGCGCGCCATGACGCCACCTGCCGTGGTGCTGGTCAGCACGCCGAGCAGGCCCCTCTGTGGCCGTGACATCAGAATCCCGATGTTGACAACCAGCAATGCCAGGGCGGTGTGTATGGCCACGGTGGAGAACATGAAAAATCCGTAGAGTGCCTTCACGTCATAGGCATAGCCCAGCAGCGCGAGCAGACCGATCAGGAATCCGAGCATGGCCATTGCCTGGAACAGGAAGCGGTGTATGCGGTCATGCCGCAGCAGCAAGGCCAGGCCGGTGCTGGACAAGCCTGCGGCCGTCGCCAGGGCCATGCGACCGACGGGTGCATGCGTGTTGGCATCTGGCGGTGCAGCGAACCATATCCGGTCAATACCAAAATCCGCATCCAGCCCGTATTCAAGCAGTGTCAGCACGCCGATCAGCGTGAGTGCTGCTGCCAGCAGGGAATCGAGGTGGCGTGCGCCCACGCGCATGGTGCGCGACTCCAACACCAAGGACACACCAGCAAATGCAAGGCCAAGGGCCGTATTGGGCTTCATCGACACCCAGCTTGGCAGCACGCGCGTGAGCGCCTCAACGCCGAGCAGCCAGCCCAATAAAACGAGGATGCCCAGCACCGCAGTGGCCGCACCACAAACGAGTGCCCCGTTCCGGCAGCGCGCCACAAGCGCGCGATCGACCTCCTTGGCCTTCACCGATTGAACGATGGACTGCAGTGATGCGGAGTTGGTTGGCATTCCGTCATTCCGTGATGGTGAAAGGCGAATCTCCAGCGGGGTTTTTTCAAATCTGCGGCTGATTACAGGCGCAGAAATTTGGAAATTGCGTTGTCGAAATCGTCGGCAGAAAATGGTTTGGACACATATTCCAGCAGGTTGATTTTGTGTTCTTTTGCAAGGGTTACGGCAAATTCTGCCCAGGTTCTGGCCGCAGAAATCAGAATCAGCGCCCCGGTGAAGTTGCGCTGGGCCAATTCCTGAATGACTTCAATGCCGTCTTGGTCAGGCATGAATACGTCGCAGATGACCAGGTCCGGATGGTGGTCCGAGCGGTCAATGTGCCTGAGTGCCTCGATGCCATTTTGCGCGACGGACACGCTGTCAAAGGGATGGGCGCTGAGTAAATGCGTTATCAGGGACAGATGGATATCATCGTCATCGATTACCAGTACGCTGGAGCGGCGCGTCATTTTGTTCGTTTCAAAGTTTGGTGTTGAGAATCAGTGCACCATTTTTATCATATATTGTCAATTCAGGTATGGCGCCGCTGTAGTGCCAGTGGCGTGCCCAGGCTAAGGACCCTTTGAGGGGCCCTAAACCTTCGGCTAAGATGTTCTCATGAAAATACTGGTAACCGGTTCGGCGGGCTTTATTGGAGCTGCAACGGGATTGCAATTGCTGGCGCGGGGGGATTCGGTGGTGGGGTTGGATAATCTCAACGCTTACTACGACCCGGTCTTGAAGCAAAGCCGTGTTCGCCGGTTGGCGCAGCACCCCCATTTTAGATTTGTTCAAATGGGTTTGGAAGATCGCGCTGCGATGGCGGATTTGTTTGCCGCTGAAAAGTTCGACCGTGTGATTCATTTGGGAGGCCAGGCCGGCGTGCGTTATTCCCTGCAGAATCCGCATGCCTATGTGGACAGCAATCTGGTGGGGTTTGTGAACGTGCTGGAAGGGTGCCGCCACCATGCGGTGCAGCACCTGGTCTATGCCTCCAGTTCCAGCGTCTATGGCGGCAATACCAAAATGCCGTTTTCTGAAACAGATTCGGTAGACCATCCGGTGAGCCTGTATGCGGCAACCAAAAAAGCCAATGAGTTGATGGCGTACTCTTACAGCCATCTGTACGGAGTTCCAACTACCGGCCTGCGATTTTTCACGGTCTATGGACCTTGGGGTCGACCCGACATGGCACCGTTTCTGTTCACCCGGGCCATGCTGGCGGGTGAAGCCATTAAGGTGTTTAACTACGGCGATATGCGGCGCGATTTCACCTACATTGACGACATCGTGGAGGCGGTTGTTCGCGTGGTGGACAAAGTGGCAACGCCCGCGGAGACCGCCGCACCCTACCGTGTGTTCAATATTGGTAACAACCAGCCCGTGGCTTTGCTGGAGTTCATTGGCTGTTTGGAGTCTGCGCTTGGTGTTCGGGCAATAAAAGAGCTGTTGCCGATGCAGGACGGGGACGTGCCCGCAACCTTTGCAGACGCGCGGGCATTGGATGCCTGGGTTGGCTTTGCCCCGGCGACCCCGGTTCGACAGGGCGTGCAGCAGTTTGTGGATTGGTATCGCAGTTACTTTGCGGTGTAGTTGCGCAGGAGCCCGTCAATAGCGGCCTCGCACAGATCCAGCACCAAATCAAAGGCCTGCGCACTCCCGAAGTACGGGTCGGGCACGTCAGTGCGTCCGGTGTGTGGTGCAAAACTCAACAACAGGCGCAGTTTTTTGACGTCCTCAATCGGACATCGACTGTGCAGTGCTGCCAGGTTTTTACTGTCCATGGCAAGCACCAGATCAAACTTCTTGAAGTGGCTGGGCGTAATGCACTTGGACAGTGATGGCTCGGGGAGGTAGTGACGGCGTTCGAGTGCGGCAACAGCACGTGGGTCGACCGGCTGTGCGGGTGTGTGTGCGTGTGTGCCGGCAGACTCCGCTTGCAGCGTCAGAGTCAGGCCGCGTTCTTCGATCCGTTGGCGCGCCACGGTAAGCGCCATGGGAGAGCGGCAGATATTGGCAGTGCAAACAAACAAAAGCTTTGTCATTGCAGTGTATTTTAGGTCTTATGGGGCTGTGTGTGTACGCGTCCGTGCCCTGTGTGGTGTGTCAAATGCGCTATAGTCGTCGCAGGGTCCGGGCATGTGAAATTTTGGTAACTGGGAGTCACTTTGAGTACCTGTAACTGCAACAGCATGAGGGCAACGGTTTTGCGTTGGATGGCGTTGCTTCTTGTACCAGGTTTGTTGGCGGCCTGTGCTGGCAGCGGTGGCGGCCTGAACCCGGCACCCGTGGCCGCAGCCGCAACCAATTACGATTACATCGTAGGTCCGGGCGACATTCTTAATATTGTTGTCTGGCGCAATCCGGAGTTGTCGCTGGTTGTGCCGGTGCGCCCGGATGGTAAGTTGTCCACGCCGCTGGTGGATGAGTTGGTGGCGCAGGGCAAAACGTCCGTAGAAATTGCGCGCGAACTCGAAGCCGATCTGGGCAAGTATGTGCGCGACCCCATCGTGACCGTTATCGTCACGGGCTTCGTGGGGCCTTACAGCGAACAGGTGCGTGTGGTTGGTGAGGCGGCCAAACCGCAGGCGCTTGCCTACAAACAAAAAATGACCGTGCTTGACGTGATGATTGCGGTGGGCGGTCTGACTGATTTTGCGGATGGCAATGATGCCTCCATTTTTCGGGCGGCCGAGGGTGGGAAGCGCTATACGGTTCGTTTGAAAGATTTGTTGAAACGCGGCGATATTTCTGCCAATGTGGAAATGCGCCCCGGCGACATATTGATCATTCCCCAGGGTTGGTTCTGAGTCTGGCCACGGTGCCTGGACAGGAAGCAGTCGCGTGGGAGGCGCGATGCTGATTTCTTCGATTTACGAGTGATACACAGCCATGGATGAGGTTATTAATCGGATTCGGATCATCCTGCGTGGTATGTGGCACCGCAGGTGGGTTGGTCTGCTCGTCGCCTGGGTTGTCGCGTGCGCTGGCGCCGTGTTGGTGTTGCTGGTGCCTGACAAATACGAAGCCACCGCGCGTGTCTATGTAGATACCCAATCCATTCTGAAGCCATTAATGTCGGGCCTGGTGGTAGAGCCCAATGTGGATCAGCAGGTCATGATGCTGAGTCGTACCCTGATTAGTCGTCCCAATATCGAGAAACTGATTCGCATGGCGGACCTCGATCTGGGCGTGCGGTCCAAGGATGCGCAGGACGCGCTGATTGACAGTCTGACGCGGTCGCTGGAGATCAAGAATGTAGGGCGGGATAACCTGTATTCACTGTCCTACCGGGATACGGATCCTGAAAAGGCGAAGCGGGTGATCCAGTCGTTCGTATCGATTTTTGTGGAGTCCAGTCTGGGCGATAACCACAAAGACTCCGAAGTGGCCAAGCAATTCATCGATGAGCAGATCAAGAGTTATGAGGGCAAGCTGCAGGAGGCGGAGACGCGTTTGAAGGAATTCAAGCTGCGCAATATCGATGTTGAAACCAGTGATGGCAAGGGCGTGGTTGAGCAATTGGGCGGCATCAGCGCCCAGCTCAACCAGGCCGAACTGGAGTTGCGCGAGGCTGAAAATGCCAGAGATTCGGCGAAGCGCCAAATGGATCAGGAGCACGCGGCACACACGCGCAACCTGACCCAGGATAGTGGCTCCAGCGTATCCACGCCCGATCTCGACACACGCATCGAAACCCAGCAGCGCAGCCTGGACGCGTTGTTGCAGCGCTATACCGATCAGCATCCCGATGTGATCAGCGCAAAACGCCTGATTCAGGAGCTTGAAGCACAAAAGCGCATTGAAGTGGCCGCGTTGCGCAAGGCAGCGTTGGAGAATCCCGATGCGGCGCCCTTGCAAAGTCCAGCCGAGCAGGAGATGGCGCGCATGTTGGCGAACTCGGAAGTGCAGGTCGCCTCTTTGCGCGCGCGCGTGGCGGAATACACGTCGCGTTACCAGAAAGCGCGGGAACTGTTGAAAACGGCGCCGCAGGTGGAGGCTGAATTTTCCCAGCTGAACCGTGACTACGACGTGAACAAGAAGAATTACATCGACATGGTGGCACGGCGCGAGTCGGCAACCATTTCGGGCGAGTTGGGCAGTGCTGCCGGTGTGGCTGAATTCCGATTGATTGATCCGCCGCGCGCGTCGTCCAAGCCCGTGGCGCCCAACCGTTTGTTGCTGTTGCCCTTGACCCTGATGGCCGCCATTGCAGCCGGGGTTGCGGTCAGCTTTCTTCTGAGCCAGATACGGGCGGTGTTTTTTGATGCCCGTTCGCTGGGCGATGCGTTCGGCCTGCCGGTGTTGGGGGCGGTAACGCTCCAGGTTGACGACGCGCTGCTGGCCGCCCGCAAGACTGAACTCAAGAAATTTTTAGGTGTTTTTGGTGCACTGGTGCTGCTTTATGTCATTGGAATGGCGGTCATGGTGTATTTGGCGGGGCGTGCAGGATGAACCACTATGAGTAGCCTGATTGAACAAGCCGCACTGCGCCTGGAGCAGTTGAGAAATGCGGGAGCCCACATTCCGGCCGCGGCCCCGAATGCCATTGCGGCGGCGGCGGGGCCACGGGCAAGCCGGCGTGCGGCCGTCGCTGAGCCGGCGCGTGTGCGGCGGCACGTCGGCACATCGCGCATGGTCGAGATTGACCTGGAAGCACTGTCGCAGACCCATATTGTCAGCACGAACGAGTACCGCTCGGTGATTGCTGATCAGTTCCGGGTGATCAAGCGTCCGTTGATTGCCAATGCCGTTGGCAAGGGGCCGACGCTGATTCCGAATGGCAACCTGATCATGGTGACCAGTGCGCTGCAGGATGAAGGCAAAAGTTTTACAGCCCTCAACCTGGCCATGAGTATTGCGACGGAGTTGGACTACACCGTCATGTTGGTGGATGCGGATGTAGCGCGTCCCTCGGTGCTGGCAAAACTCAAGCTGGCGCCAAGTCCTGGGCTGCTCGATCTGGTGCTCAGCGGTTCGTTGGATGTGTCCAGCGTTTTGCTCAAGACCAACATTGACAAGCTGACGCTGTTGCCCAGCGGCACGCCGCATCCGCGCGCGACGGAGTTGCTTGCCAGCGACGCCATGACCCGTTTGCTGGAAGACATTGGTAGCCGGTATTCGGATCGCATTGTTATTTTTGATTCGCCGCCGCTGCTGCTGACGACAGAGTCCAGGGTGCTTGCCGCCCACATGGGGCAAATTGTGTTTGTGGTCAAGTCCGGCTCCACCTTGCAATCCGATGTGCAGAATGCGCTGACCACGATTGAAGACTGCCCGATGAAGTTCTTGCTCCTGAATCAGGCCACCACGCCATTTAAGGAAGGTTATAGCTTTAGCTACGGATACGGCAATGAAGATCCTTTGCCCCGCCGTTAAAGTTGGAGCATGGTGTGGGGGAATACTGCTGCTGGTCCCGCTGGCGCAGGCGCAGGTGGCCGATGACGCGACGTCCAAGCCTTCGCTCAGTGTGGTGCCACGGGTTAGCGTGTCGCAAACCTGGACCAATAATGCGTTGCTGACAACGGTGAAGCAGGCCGACCAGGTGACGGAAGTTGACCCTGGGCTGCATATGGAAGTGAATAACGCCCGCCTGAAGGGCTATTTTGACTATGCAGTCAGTGGCGTGAATTATGCGCAGGGGAGCGCTCCTTTTCGCAGTACCAATGCGTTGTCCACGGACTTGACGCTGGAAGCGGTGCCCAATACCTTTTTTATTGAAACCAGCGGCAATATATCGCAGCAGGCAATTTCCGCTTTTGGCACCCAGTCGGCGGATAACACGACCGCCAATCCCAACAGCACCCAGGTTTCGACCTATACCGTTACACCTTATTTTCAGGGACAACTGGGTGATAGTGCCAGTTATCTGGCGCGCTACAGCCGCAGTGTGACCAGTGGTGACGGCACCATCACGACCAGTAACCAAGTGGCCATTGGACTCAAGGATGGAAGCGCGATGGATGCGCTGGGGTGGTCGCTCAACGCCAATTACCAGGATGTCAATTACACCGATGGCCGTCCGACGGCGGACGAGACCCTGATTGGCGGGTTGAATTACGCCCTGACGTCACAGACCACCGCTTCGTTTCAGTTGGGTGCAGAGGCTGACAACTACAGCAGCCTGGACATGCAGTCCAGTCCGGTCTATGGCGTTGGCCTGACATGGAATCCGATGGACAGCACCCGTTTTTCGTCGAGTGTGTTGCACCACAGTTATGGCGATACGTCGCAGGTAACGCTGGATCGCCTGACGGGACGTACCGTTTGGCATTACTCCAATACCACTGCGGTCAACCAGACGCCCAATCAACAGGGGGCGCTGGGCATGGGCACGGAGTACGATTTGTATTTCGCACAGTTTGCAAGCATTCAACCGGACCCGGTGGCCCGCGCCCAATTGGTGAACGCGTTTTTGCAGTCGTATGGCATTGCGCCTGGTGCCCCGGTCACTGCCGGATATCTGGCGTCAACCCTGGTTTTGCAGCACCAGCAACTGCTGTCGTTTGCGTTGCTGGGGGTGCGCGACACCATCACTTTTATCGGTACGCAGACCCAGAGCAATAACCTGGACGCGTTAACGACGGCGCTTGCCGACTTTTCTACGGCGTCGAGTATCACGCAGCAGGGTCTGGCGGCAAATTTTGCGCATCGACTCACGCCGGATTATTCGCTGTCGATGCTGCTGTCGCAATTGATTACCACCGGCTCGCTGGCAAGCCAGGCCAGCACTTTGAACTCGCTGAATTTGAGCCTGAGTGGCAGGTTGGGGCGTCGTTCCAGCGTAACATGTGGCGTGCGCCAAACGATCTACGCCAGCAGCGTGGTACCCTACTCAGAAACCGCACTGATGTGCGCCCTTAACTTGCAGTTGTGACCCATGTATGAAGCATATTACGGGCTGACTGGTAAGCCGTTCCAGCTCAATCCCGACCCGGCTTTTTATTTTGCCAGCAAGCAGCACCGTCGTGCGAGCGCCTACCTCAAGTACGGCATTCAGCGCGACGAGGGCTTTATTATTGTCACGGGTGACGTGGGGGCGGGCAAGACGACGCTCGTGCGCGGACTGTTGTCCTCGCTGCCGGACGACACCATGGTTGCCGCCAACCTGGTGACAACCCAGCTCGACGCAGAAGATACTTTGCGCATGGTGGGAGCGGCTTTTGGCGTGCGTGTTACGGGCGCCAGCAAAGCAGAACTGCTGATGTCTCTGGAAGCTTTTTTCATCACACAAATGGTGGCTGGAAAGCGCTGTTTGCTGATTGTTGACGAGGCCCAGAACCTGACGCCGAGTGCCGTCGAGGAACTGCGCATGTTGTCCAACTTTCAGTATGGCGAACATGCCGCGTTGCAGACATTTCTGGTGGGGCAATCTGAATTTCGCGACACCTTGCGCAGCCCGTCCATGCGGCAATTCCGCCAGCGCGTGACTGCTACGTGCCATTTGGGGCCGATGGATGAAGAGGATACGAAGGCCTACATAGAGCACCGGCTGCACTGTGTCGGTGCCAAGGGGCGTCCATCGTTCGACGCCGCCGCTTTCAAGGCCGTGTTTGAAGGCTCCGGTGGCATTCCCCGGCGCATCAACCAGATTTGTGATCGGCTTTTGTTGCTGGGGTACCTGGCGGGTAAGGACGCGTTGGAGGCCACTGATGTCAAGCAGGTGGTCGATGAATTGAAAGAAGAATACACGTGGTCCAACGGTGCGGACGACGTGCCGGCCGCCCATACCGCCGCGCTGCAGACGCATTCCGAACTGGCGAACCAGATGGCCACGCGGGTCGGTCAACTGGGTGTGGAGCAAACGGATGCACGCATTCAACGCATGGAGCGCAGCATGTTGCGTCTGGAGCGCATGAATCTGGAGACGTTGACCTTGATGCAAAAGCTGGTCGCGGCCGTCACGAAGTCCAAGCCCAAGGATTCAGACGTGCCATGATTACCAATGCGCTGACGATTGACGTTGAAGATTACTTTCAGGTTTCCGCCTTTGCACCCTATATCGACCGAGCCCAATGGGAGCACTGTGAATGCCGGGTAGAGGGCAATGTGGATCGCATCCTGGCGCTGCTGGAGCGCCATGGTGTTCACGCTACTTTTTTCACGTTGGGCTGGGTGGCCCAGCGGTATCCACAACTGGTCAGGCGCATTGTGGCGGGTGGGCACGAATTGGCCAGCCATGGATACGGGCATGCGCGTGCCAGTGACATGACCGAGGCGGCCTTCCTGGACGATATTCGTTCAGCCAAGGCTTTGCTGGAAGATATTTCCGGTGCGGCGGTGGTTGGTTACCGCGCGCCCAGTTTTTCCATTGGAACGGGCAATTTGTGGGCCTTTGACTGCCTGGCCCAAACCGGACACCGCTATAGCTCCAGTATTTATCCTATTGCGCACGACCACTATGGCATGCCTGATTCGCCGCGCTTCGTGCACGAGGTGCGTCCCGGCCTGATCGAGGTTCCCATCACCACCTTGCGCGCGTTCGGCCGCAATTTTCCGTCCAGCGGTGGCGGCTATTTCCGCCTGTTGCCCTACGCCTTGTCGCGCTGGATGCTGCGACGGGTGAATGCTGTTGATGGGCAGGCGGGAATTTTTTATGTTCATCCGTGGGAAATCGATACCCAGCAGCCGCGCATTGCCGGCATCAGCGCCAAGACGCGCTTTAGGCACTATGTCAATATAGACCGCGTAGAGTCCCGGCTGAACCAGTTGCTCGTCGATTTTCGCTGGGGCCGTATGGATCGTATTTTCCTGGATAAGCCGCTGCAACATGATCACTCCGCCCATTGATTCTGAATTGCTCAGCGTGCGTCGCTTGCAGGCCCATGATGCGCTGAATGTTGCGCGCTGGGATGCTTTTGTCATGGCCTGTCCACAGGCCACTTTTTTTCACCGGGCGGGTTGGCAGAACATCATCGCCCGGGTGTTCAGGCACGACACCTTCTTTTTGTATGCCGAGCGTGGCGGCGTTATTGAAGGCGTGTTGCCGCTGGGCCATGTTAATAGCTGGTTGTTTGGCAATGCCCTCACCGGATTGCCGTTCACTGTGTATGGCGGTGTGGCAGCGTTGACGCCCGCAGCGGCCGATGCGCTGGAATTGGAAGCGCAGCGCATTGCGAAGGAGCTGGATGTGGACCATCTGGAGTTGCGCAACGTGGAGGCACGCCATCCCGAGTGGCCCACGCAGGATTTGTACGTGACGTTTCGCAAAGCAATATTGCCCACGGAAGAAGCCAATATGCTGGCTATTCCGCGCAAGCAGCGCGCCATGGTGCGCAAGGGCATCAAGAACGACCTGGTAAGCCATATTGACCCGACGGTAGACCGCTTCTTCCGCTTGTTTGCCGACAATGTGCATCGCCATGGCACGCCCGCCATGCCCAGAAAATATTTTGTGGCCTTGCAACAGGAATTCGGCGCCGATTGCGAGGTGCTGACCGTGACTACGCGTGCGGGCAAGCCGCTGAGCTCGGTGCTGAGTTTTTATTTTCGCGATGAAGTGCTGCCGTATTACGCGGGTGATGACGAAGCCGCGCGGGACCTGGCCGCCAACGATTTCAAGTACTGGGAGTTGATGCGGCGGGCCTGCGCGCGCGGTTTGAAGGTGTTCGACTACGGACGCAGCAAGCAAGGCACCGGGCCTTATGCCTTCAAAAAGAACTGGGGCTTTGAGCCCACGCCGCTGCACTATGCCTTCTGCCTCTATAAGCGCGACAGCATTCCACAGAACAACCCGAACAATGCCAAGTACCAGCTCATGATTAGCGCCTGGCGGCGCATGCCCATTGCGCTGGCCAATTGGCTGGGGCCATTTATTGTGCGAAACCTCGGGTAGTCGGGCGCATGGGCACGCTTTTGTATTTGGTGCACCGGTTGCCGTTTCCGCCGAACAAAGGCGACAAGGTGCGGTCCTACCATCTGCTGCGCCATCTGGCTGCGACGAACCAGGTATTTCTTGGCACCTTTGTGGATGACCCGGACGACGTGCGCCACATCGACACCGTGCGCGCCTGGTGCGCAGACCTGCATGTGGCGCGTCTGCATCCGCGCTGGGCCAAACTGGGCAGTCTGGCCGGATTGCTCACGCACCAGGCGCTGGGCTTGCGTTATTACCGTGACGCGGGTTTGCAGGCCTGGGTTCGGCGGGTCGTGGCGGAACACGACATTGACGCCATCGTCATTTTTTCGTCGGTCATGGCGCAGTACGTTGCGCTCGGCAAGGGTGCAGGCATTGCGCCCATGCTGGTTGATTTGGTGGATGTCGATTCCGTTAAATGGACGCAGTATGCCGACAACCACCGCTGGCCGCTGTCGTGGCTGTATCGGCGTGAAGGCGAGCGCCTGCTGGCGTTTGAGCGGCAGGTCGCGCAACACGCCCGACGTGTGTTTCTGGTTACTGACAATGAAGCCGCGCTGTTTCGCGGTTTGGCGCCCGAGTCGGCGGATCGGGTGGACGCGCTGAGCAACGGGGTTGATTCGGATTATTTTGCGCCGGATGCGCAACGGGCTTCGCCCTTTCCCCCGGCCAATGCGCAGGCGCAGGCGTGCACCGTGGTTTTTACCGGTGCCATGGATTACTGGCCTAACATCGACGCCGTTACCTGGTTTGTTACTGCGTGCTTGCCGTTGCTGTTGCCGCGCTGGCCTGCTTTGCGCTTTTACATTGTGGGTCGCAATCCGTCGGCGGCCGTGCTGGCGCTGGCAAGCCCCTCGGTGGTGGTGACCGGAACGGTGGCGGATGTGCGTCCTTTCTTGCAGCACGCGACGCTGGTGGTGGCGCCGCTGCGCGTGGCACGCGGGATTCAAAACAAAATTTTGGAGGCCATGGCCATGGCCCGACCGGTGGTGGCGGCGCGTTCCTGTGTGGATGCCATCGCCGCGCAGGAGGGCGTGGAATTGTTGTCAGCGGGCGACGAGGCCGAGTTTGCGGCGCAGATCGACGCGCTTTTGCATGACCCTGAGCGCGCGGCCGAGGTGGGGCGTGCGGGCCGTCAGCGCGTGGTGCAGCACTTCAGCTGGTTGGCCCATCTGCGGGGCATAGACCGTTACCTTGCGGCACCGCAAGAGGGTGCGTCGCTATGAGACAGGCCGTGTTTGCACGGTCTGTGGTGTGGCGACAAGCGGCGCTGACGCTGACTTTGGTGTTCGGCGTGTTTGGGGCTTTGTACTGGGAGACGGCGGCATCGATGGTCAGCATTTGGTGGCGCTCAGAAACCTTTGCACATGGTTTTTTGGTGCTGCCCATCGTGGTGTGGCTGATCTGGCGACGGCGGTACCAACTGGCGGCCATGGCCCCGGTGCCGAATGCCTGGGCCATGGTGTTGCTGGCGGGGGCCGGGTTCGTTTGGTTGCTCGGTGTGCTGGCGGCGGTCAATGTGCTGAGTCAGTTGGCCTGGGTCGCCATGCTGGTGCTGGTCGTGCTGGCGCTGCTGGGCCGCAGTGCCGTCAGTGTCATTGTGTTTGCGCTGGCGTATTTGTTTTTTTGCGTGCCGTTTGGCGAATTCGCCATGCCGCAACTGATGCAATGGACCGCAGACATTACGGTACTGGCGCTGCGCGCCAGCGGGGTTCCGGTGTATCGCGAAGGTTTGCAATTTGTGATTCCCTCGGGCAGTTGGTCGGTGATTGAAGCCTGCAGCGGCGTTCGCTACATCATTGCTTCGCTCACCGTGGGCACCCTGTTTGCCTACCTCAGTTACCAGAGCGTGCGCCGTCGCGTGGTGTTCATGGGTGTGTCCATGGTGGTGCCGGTCGTGGCCAACTGGGTGCGCGCTTATCTGATTGTCATGTTGGGCCACCTGTCGGGCAACACGATCGCCACAGGCGTGGACCACCTTATATACGGCTGGGTGTTCTTTGGGCTGGTGATGTTTTTGTTGTTCTGGATCGGTGCGCGCTGGACCGAGCCTGAGCCCACGTTTCGGGACACTGAGCTGATCGAGATGACGCCCCATCCCACGGTGCACGCGGTGTCGGACCACGGGGTGGGGGGCTGGCTGGTGGCGGGTATGGCTGTCGTGGTGGTGTTGGCTTTGCCGCAGGTGGCGCGCTGGCAGATCCAGAGCGCCCAGGCGGCGTTGCCCGCGCCCAGCCTGGTCGCGCCTGCCGCGTTGACGCCCGGCTGGAGCGCCACGCCGCAACCTTCGCCCGTGCTGGAGCCCGCGTTTCACAATCCATCGGCACAAAGCACCACCAGCTATGGCAGCGCCGAGCGCACGGTCCGTTTGTTTGTGGCTTTTTACCGCAATCAGAATGCAGACCGCAAATTGGTGAGCTCGGACAACGTGCTGGTCAAGAGCCTGGACCCGCGCTGGGCGCAGGTCAGCAGTGGCAGCCGCAGTGTCCCGTTGGAGCACGGTGCGCTGACGGTGCGCACGGCGGAACTGCGTGCAGCCTCGCTGACCGGCGAAACGGAGGGGGCACGTTTGACGGTCTGCCAGTATTACTGGGTGCATGGCCGTCTGACGTCGAGCGACACCCTGGCCAAGGTCTACACCGCGCTGTATAGCCTGTTGGGCCAGGGCGACGATTCGGCGGTGGTCATCGTCTACGCGCCCAAAGGTGATGCCGATCAGGGCGCGCGTGCGCTGGACGCTTTTCTGCAGGCCAATAGCGCCGCCATAGACCGCTGGCTGCGTTCCATCCAGTCGTAACCCCCTTCGAATGAAATTCAACTATGTGTGGCATCGCAGGACTTTTTGACACCCGTGGCAAGCAGCGCTTTGCCACCGAGCTGATGACACGCATCAACAACATCCAGGCGCACCGTGGCCCGGATGAGTTGGGTTTGCACCAGGAGCCTGGTCTCGCCTTTGGGCACCGACGTCTCTCGGTCATCGATGTGTCTACCGGGCAGCAGCCGTTGTTCAACGAAGACCAATCGGTGGTCATCGTGTTTAACGGTGAAATTTACAACTACCAGGAACTGGTGCCCGAGCTCAAGGCCCTGGGCCACGTGTTTCATACCCGCAGTGACACCGAAGTCATCATTCACGCCTGGGAGTCCTGGGGTGAAGCCTGCGTGCACCGGTTGCGCGGCATGTTTGCGTTTGCCATTTGGGACCGAAACCGGCAAACCCTGTTTTTGGCACGCGATCGGCTGGGCGTCAAACCCATGCACTACGCGCTGCTGTCGGACGGCAGTTTGGTGTTTGGTTCCGAGCTCAAGGTCCTTACGGCGCATCCGGCGTTTGACCGCGCCATTGACCCGCTGGCGGTGGAGGAATACTTTGCGTTGGGTTATGTGGCCGACCCGCGTTGCATCTACCGTGGTGCCCACAAACTGGCGCCCGGACACACGCTCACGCTGCGCCATGGCGAACCGGTGCCGTTGCCCAAACCGTATTGGGACGTTCAATTCAGCCTGAACAACACCATCAGCAGCCAGGACGCCCAGGCCGAGTTGCTGCAGCGCTTGCAGGAGTCGGTGCGGCTGCGCATGATTGCCGACGTGCCCCTGGGTGCGTTCCTGTCGGGCGGGGTGGACAGCAGTGCCGTGGTGGCCACCATGGCGGGCCTGACCAGCACGCCGATTCGCACCTGTGCCATTGGCTTTGATGACCCCCGCTTCAATGAATCCGCGTTTGCGCAACTGGTGGCTGAGCGTTTCCACACGGACCATCGGCTGGAGGTCGTCAAGAGCGACGATTTCGATTTGATTGACACCCTGGCCTGGCATTACGACGAGCCCTATGCCGACAGCTCCGCCATACCCACCTACCGGGTGTGCCAAATGGCGCGCAAGCACGTGACGGTGGCGTTGTCTGGCGATGGTGGCGACGAAAGTTTTGGTGGTTATCGCCGCCATCGCCTGCACATTGCCGAAGAAAAAGCCCGCAGCATCCTGCCGTTGGGGCTGCGCCGCCCGCTGTTTGGCGTGCTGGGTAACTGGTACCCCAAAGCGGACTGGGCGCCGCGCATGTTCCGGGCCAAGACCACCTTTCAGGCGCTGGCCATGGACGCGGCCCAGGCCTATCAGCACAGCATGTCCGTTTTGCGCAGCGATGAGCGCGCGGCGCTCTACGCGGATGGTTTCAAGGCGCAACTGGGTGGTTACAGTGCGCTTCAAGTTTTCAGGGACCACGCGGCGCGCGCCGGAACCGACGATCCGCTGGCCCTGATTCAGTACCTGGACTACAAAACCTGGCTGGTCGGCGACATCAACACCAAGGTTGACCGCGCCAGCATGGCGCACTCGCTGGAGGTGCGCGAACCGTTGATGGACCATGAATTGGTGGAATGGCTGGCGACCCTGCCCAGCAGTCTTAAGATCCGGGGCCAGGAAGGCAAATATCTGCTCAAGAAAGCCTTTGAGTCACGCTTGCCGAATGACGTGCTCTACCGTCCCAAAATGGGCTTCTCGGTGCCGCTGGCTCAATGGCTGCGCGGGCCGCTGGCCCAGCGCACGCGCGACTCGGTGCTGGGCTCGCGTATGCTCGACAGCGGCTACTTCAATCCTGCAACCCTGCAGGCCATGGTGACGCAACACCACAATGGCCAGCGCGATTATGCGCAGCCATTGTGGTCGCTGCTGATGTTCGATGCATTTTTGCGGCAGGCCGCTTCGACATGAAAATTCTCTACCACCACCGCACCGCGTCCAAGGACGGACAGGCGGTTCACATCGAAGAAATGATCGATGCGCTGCGTGCCCAGGGGCACGAAGTTCGGGTGGTGGCGCCCGGCATGGGGCATGGTGCCCAAAGCCAGGGGGCCATGGGCGGCGAAGTCGGGTGGGTGCCGCGTCTGAAGGCGGCGTTGCCCAAAGCGGTGTACGAGTTGCTGGAACTGGCCTATACGCTGGTGGCCTACCGGCAGTTGGTGGCGGTGGCGAAAGACTTCAAACCGGATTTCATCTACGAACGCTACAACCTGTTTTTACTTGCCGGCACGCTGCTCAGGCGCCGGTTGGGCATTCCGCTGCTGCTGGAAGTCAACGCCCCGCTGGTGGATGAGCGCCTTCAGCACAGTGGTGGCCTGGCGCTGGTCCGGTTGGCGCGCTGGGCTGAGGGCACGGCGTGGCGCAGTGCTGACTTTGTGTTGCCGGTGACCCAGGTTCTGGCCCAACAGGTTAAAGCGTACGGCGTGCCAGACCAACGCATTGCCGTGATTCCCAACGGTATCAACGAAGCGCATTTTGTGGCGGCGCCCACACCGCTGGACGCCAAAGCCCGGCTCGGATTGCAAGGCAAGCTGGTGCTCGGGTTCACTGGTTTTGTGCGCGACTGGCACGGCGTGGACCGGGTGGTGCGCTGGCTGGCAACGCCGCAAGCCCCGGCCCATGGCCATTTGTTGGTGGTGGGCGACGGGCCTGTGCGCGCCGAGCTGGAGCGTCTGGCAGCGTCGCTCGGACTGTCTCAGCGGGTGGCGTTTACCGGTGTCATTGACCGCCATCGCGTGCCCGAACACGTGGCGGCGTTTGATGTGGCTCTGCAGCCTGCCGTCACCGCTTATGCGTCGCCCCTGAAACTGATGGAATACCTGGTGCTGGGCAAAGCCGTGATTGCGCCGCGTGAGCCCAATTTGCTGGAGGTGCTGACCGACGGCGACAACGCACTGTTGTTTGACGATCGGCAGGTCGGAAGTTTCGAAGCGGCACTGACCCGCTTGTGTACCGATGACGCCTTGCGTGCGCGGCTGGCCGCAGGCGCCCGTGCTTCCATCCACCGTCAAAATTTGACCTGGCTGGGCAATGCGAACCGGGTGGTGGGTCTGGTGCAGTCGTCGTCGTTGCCTGCGCCATGACGTCACCTTCCAGGGCGCCCATCCACATTGTTCATGTGCTGTACCGCTTCGCTGCGGGCGGACTGGAGAATGTACTGGTGCAGCTGATCAATGGCTTGCCGGCATCCGAATTCCGGCACACCGTGGTGGCCCTGACCCATGTCGATGCCGCCTTTGCCGCACGCATTGCGCGCCCCGACGTGCAGTTGATTGCGCTCCACAAGGGGCCGGGCCAGCCCTTTAAGTTGTATCCGGCTATGTACCGGTTGTTGCGCAGCTTGCGCCCCGACGTGTTTCACAGCTGCAATATTGCGGCACTGGAGTTCGCTCCGGTGGCCGCACTCGCGCGCGTGCCGCTTCGCGTGCATGCCGAGCATGGCTGGGACGTGGCCGACCCCCAGGGCGACAACCGGCACTATCAGCGGTTGCGCAAAATTTACCAGCGCTTTGTGCACCAGTTTGTCTGCGTGTCGGAGCAACTGCAGCAGTATTTGTTGCAGCGCGTCGGTGTGGCGCCAGACCGCGTGCATCTGATTCCCAACGGCGTTGATACCGACCGGTTTCGCCCCTGGCAGGCTGGCGATGGACTGCCGGATGGCTACCCATTCAACCAGGCGGCGCACTGGGTGGTCGGTACCGTTGGACGGCTGGAACCCATCAAAAACCAGCCGCTGCTGGCGCGTGCTTTTGTGCAATTGGTGCGCAGCAATCCGCCCGCTGCCGGGCGTTTGCGGCTGGTGATCGTGGGTGCGGGGCCGCTGGAGGTCGAGGTGCGCCAGATCATGGAGGTCGCGGGCCTGCTGGACCGCTTGTGGATGCCGGGGGTGCGCGGCGACGTGCCGGACATCCTGCGCGTGCTCGACTGCTTTGTGTTGCCGTCGCTGTCCGAAGGCACCTCGTGCACGCTGCAGGAAGCCATGGCCTGTGGTCAGCAGGTGGTTGCCACGGCAGTGGGCGGCAGCCCGGCATTGCTGGGCGATGGCCGTTATGGCTTGCTGGTGCCCAGTGGCGATGCGTCGGCCATGTGTCAGGCGATTGGCCGCTTTTTAAATCGCCAGGGCCTGCTGCCCGAGTCCGCCGTGACGCGGCAAGCGGTGTTGCAGAGCCATGGACTGCAGACGGTGCTGGAGCGCTATCGGCGCTTGTTTCAACGGCCGGGTTAATCTAAGCTACGTCTATGTCGCCAGTGATCAAGACACTTTTGTTCTCCAGCTTGTATCCGAGCGCGGTACGGCCCATTCACGGCATTTTTGTCGAGACCCGTTTGCGCGAGCTGATCAAGACCGGGCAGGTGCAAACCAAGGTGATTGCGCCGGTGCCCTGGTTCCCGTTCAAGGGCGCGCGTTTTGGTGCGTACGGCCTGTTTGCCGCCACGCCCCGGTTTGAGCACCGCAATGGCCTGGACGTCTACCACCCAAGGTACTTTCTGCCACCCAAAGTGGGCATGAACATCGCGCCGCACACCATGGCCATGGCGGCCCTGCCGGTGGTCCGTAAGCTGATGGCGCAGGGCTTCGACTTTGACCTGATCGACGCCCACTATTACTACCCGGACGGTGTGGCAGCCGCCATTCTTGCGAAAGCGCTGGGCAAGCCCTTGGTGGTGACCGCCCGCGGTACCGATCTGAACCTGATTCCGCAGTATGCCTATCCCCGCAAACGGATCGTGCAAACGGCAGCGCAAGCCAGCGCGTCGATCGGCGTCTGCCAGGCGCTGATGGACAGTCTGCAGGCGCTGGGGGCCGACCCGGCCAAATTGCACACGCTGCGCAATGGCGTCGATTTGGAACGCTTTGTGCCAGAGCCGCGCGATGCGGCACGCCACAGGCTGGGCCTGTCCCAGCAGGCCAAATACGTGCTCAGCGTCGGCCACCTGATAGAACGCAAGGGCCACTACCTGGCGATTGACGCGCTGGCGCTGCTGCCCGCCGAGGTTCACTTACTGATTGCCGGTGACGGTCCAGACCGTGCGGCGTTGCAGCGCCAGGTCGCGCAGCGCGGACTGGCCGCGCGCGTGCAATTTGTGGGCGTGGTACCGCAGACCGATCTGAAGTGGTGGTACAGCGCCGCCGACGCGCTGGCGCTGTGCTCCAGCCGGGAAGGCTGGGCCAACGTGTTGCTGGAGGCCATGGCGTGCGGCACGCCGGTTATTGCCACCAACATCTGGGGTACGCCCGAGGTGGTGAGTACGCCGGCGGCCGGGGTTTTGATGGCGCAGCGCTCGGCTCAGGGCCTGGCACAGGCTTGGCAGGCGCTGGCGGCAAACTATCCCGAGCGGGCGGCAACGCGGGCCCACGCACAGACCTTTTCGTGGACGGAGACAACGCACAGGCAGCTCGAACTGTTCAGCCGCCTGCGCTGCGGCGGCGCGCCCGCTTCCCCATGACCCGGTCGCGCACGCCACGTTTTGCCAGCAGCATTGCCTTGCTGATGGTGATCGCGGTTGCAGGCGTTGCGTGGTGGGGCTGGCGTGAAACCGGCAAAAGCCCCGGCGAACTGATGGACTACGCCGAGCATCGGCTGCAAGGGCACACCGGGCTGGAGCGCGCCATGCGGCCCGTCATCGAACAACTGCGCCTCTGGTTGAAGCAGCCCCCACCGCCAGACCTGCTGCCGCTGCCGTTTGTCGTACCGCCCGTTCCTACGCGTGTGCCTGCACCCGTCGGTGCGGATGCGGGCAGCGGCGAACCGGTGCTGGATTCCACGCAATCTGTGATTCGCGTTGGCCCTTCTGAAGCCGTGCGCAGCATTGCCCAGGCAGCACAACGGGCCAAAGACGGCGACATTGTTGAAATCGATGCCGGTGATTACCAGGGCGATGTGGCGGTGTGGCTGCAGAAAAAACTCACTATTCGCACGCGTGGTGGCGTGGTGCGGCTGTTCGCGGCTGGCCAAAGCGCCGAAGGAAAAGCCATTTGGGTTCTTCGCAATGGCGATTTCAGCATCGACAACATCCAATTTATCGGAACCCACGTGTCCGACAACAACGGCGCCGGCATCCGTTTTGAAAACGGCAATCTGCATATTTCCCATTGCCTGTTCTGGGGCAATGACACGGGGCTGTTAACCACCGGGTCGGCTGGAACGCTGACCATCGAGGACAGCGAGTTTGCCTACAGCGGTGTCGGGGACGGTTTCAGTCACAACCTGTATGTGGGAAAAATAGACACCCTGAAGGTGACGGGCAGTTATTTTCACCATGGCAATGTGGGGCATCTGATGAAGAGTCGCGCACACCACAATTACCTCTACTACAACCGTATGACGGATGAGACTGGTGGGCGTGCCAGCTATGAGCTGGACTTGCCCAATGGCGGCATGGCGTACGTGGTGGGAAATATCATCGAAAAAAGCAGTACGCCGCAAAACTCCACCCTGATCAGTTTTGGCGCTGAAGGGTTGGTCTGGCCTGAAAACCAGCTTTACCTGGCCAGCAATACGCTGGTGAATGACCAGGCTTATGACGGCACCTATGTGCGAACGGCACCGGGCACGCAGCGCCTGGTGTCCGCTAATAATCTGCTGGTGGGGCCAGGAAAATTTCATATTGGCAGCGTCAGTGTCGAATCTTCCAACGACCGGGAGACTGATTGGTCGTCCTTCGTGCAGGCTTCGCGCTTTGATTACCGACTCAGCGCCGAAGGCCAGGCGTTTACCTATCGGGCAGTGGCCCTGCCGGACCTGGTTCCCCACAGTGAATACGACCCCGCCCCCAAGGCGCGCGCACTCACCCAACCGCCACAGTATCCCGGTGCATTGCAAACGCATTAATCCGTGGTCAGATCAATTCTTGACGACGACCGGGCGAACTTCGCAGCATGAATAAAGAAACTTCAATTTATCTGGATTTCATTCGATTCTCCGCCGCCATGGTGGTGATGGTGGGCCACCTTTCCGGTGTCCGGTTCTCGGGCGGACTGTTCTGGCAGGTGGGCCCATTCATGGACGATGCCGTGATGGTGTTTTTTGTTTTGTCCGGCTTTGTTATTGCGCATGTGGTCAGCCGCGCCCCGGTCAACGCACGTGAATACTTTGTTGCGCGTGCCGCACGAATCTATTCAGTGGCCATTCCGGCGCTGGTGCTGACGTTTTGTCTGGATTATTTGGGGAAGTCCATAAAACCCGATTTGTACAGCCCCGTGTGGGGCTATGACGGACGGAATTTGCTGGCGCAATTCACGGCTGCATTGTTTTTTGTCAATCAGCTGTGGCAGCTTCACATGCCGGTTGGCTCCATGTTGCCATATTGGTCGCTGGGGTATGAAGTCTGGTATTACCTGTTTTTCGGCGTTGTCTATTTTGCAAAACCGCAATGGCGCAAACCGCTGCTGCTGGCCGCACTGCTGGTGGCCGGGCCACGCATTGTGGCGCTGTTCCCCGTCTGGCTGATGGGATATGGCACTTACCAATATACGCGAAGCCAGAAGATTCCAAGTGAAATGGGCGTTGCCTGCCTGGTGTTCTCGCTGGCGGCTTATGGGGCCTATGCCTGGCTGGGCCGTCAGTGGCTGGCTGACGCGGGGGCCGCCTTCAATCGGTTTGGCATTGAAAACCTGCTGACGCGGTATTGTGTTGCCTGCCTGTTTTCCGCGCACCTGGTTGGAATATCCTGGCTCTCCCGCTTTGGCAAGGGCCTGTTAAATAACGTTGCAAACCCGATCCGCTGGTTGTCTGGTGCCACCTTCACCATTTACCTGTTCCATATGCCGATCGCCCAGTTCCTGACGACCATCATTCCATTCAAACCAACCGATGTGCAGACGCGCGTTGCCATGTTCGGCGGGACTTTGGTGTTGCTGTTTTTTATTGCGCAATTCACAGAGCGTAAAAAGCAGATCTGGAGTCGCTGGATCGACCAAGTGTGCAGGTAGCCGCCCTGGCAATCGGCAATCGGCAATCGGCAATCGCAGGCAGGCAGGCAGGCAGGATTTGCCGGGCGTGTGCGCCGCTTCCAGCAAGGCGTGGAGGCGGTACACTCAGCGACGGCTCCACGGGGGGCGCCGCAGAATTCAAATTCACGCGCGCAGCCAATTATGCAAGCACCATCAGGGGGTCGAAATGGAATCGGCTGCTGGTGGCTACGGAGGTGTTTATGATCGAAGGTCTGCTTCTGCTTCTGGAACTTGTTTTTACGGTTCTTCTTCTGAGGGATGTCAGTGCGCCACCGTTGCCCGACCAAAGCAGGTCGCTTGGCATCTTTGAATACAATTAATTGCGTCGGCACGTATGCGTGATCTGTGCGTGTTTGTTGCCACTGTGGCAATGCTGTATTTTTCCCTGAGAAATACGTTCTCGGCTTATTTGATATGGGGTTGGAGTGGACTGATTGCCATAAATACTTTTATTTATGGTTTCATGGTTGGTCTGCCTTATGTACTTATCTTTGCAATAATCACATTACTGTTGGTGGTGCAGAGATCAGACACCGAGCAACATGCATTTAAATTAAATAGAACCATTGTTCTTTATATAATTTTCGGGATTCACTGCACCTTGTGCGCCACATTTGCCGCACCTGACCTGGATCGGAACTGGGAGCTCTGCGACAACGTTTTGAAAACGCTGTTGTTTTGTATTCTTATGCCAATGCTGGCTACCAGTCGTTTGCGGATTCATGCCATGGTTATCATGATTGTTCTGGCGGTTGGGTTTCATGGCGCCCTGGACGGCTTGAAATTTGTCCTCAGCGGTGGTGCGCATAATGCCAATGGAAATCAGAAAATGGGGGATAACAACCATTTTGCATTAACCATTTCCATGGCGTTGCCGTTGTTGTTGTATTTGTATAATTATTCGAAGCGAAAAATAGTACGGGTCTCATTTTTTTCCAATTTGGTGCTGACAACGCTCGCGGTGGTTGCCACCCGGTCAAGAGGCGGATTGCTGACCATGCTGGTCATCGCCCTCTGGTCGGTCATGGTGGCGCGGCGCAAGGTTACCGGCCTGATTGTTGTGGGTGTCATGGGTGTTTTTATTGTGTCGATGGCACCGGCATCCTGGACTGAAAAGATGGACACCATCAATCAGGCCGGTGAGGATACCTCCTTCATGGGGCGCGTTACGGCCTGGAAACGTGCAAGTGCGATCGCGGTTGACAATCCTGTGTTCGGCGCGGGCTTCCATGCGGGTCAGGCCCTCTCGCTATTTCCGAAGTACCGGTATAAGCCGGGCATTCTGGGCTTTGTAGACACGCCGGATACTGCCTATCCGGCCGCCTCGCACAGTATTTATTTCGAGGTGCTGGGTGACATGGGCTTTGTCGGCTTACTGCTGCTGTTGGTCCTGCTGATGAATGCATTTGTAACGCTGCATGAAATCCGAAAAATGGTTCGGATGCAGGGTGACTCGGTACTGTGGGCGGGTGATTTGGCCGACATGCTGGCGGCGGTGCTCATCGGCTACATGTTTGGCGGGGCACTTCTGAGTGCCGCTTATTTTGAGTTGTCCTACATCGTGATGATGCTGATGGAGGTCGTCAAACAGCAACTCATTCGAAGCAAACCAGTACCCATTCGTGCCCGCGTGGCCGTCGGTTAGGACCCGTGTGTGACCCCATTTTCCATTCAATCAATAGCCCTGCGCGGTGTGCTGACGGCGATGGCGCCGGCTGGTTCCCATTTGTCGATACTGCTGTTTCACAAAATACCCAGGGTCGCGGATCCGTTGGCCCCCAACGATTTGTGCCTGCCCTCGTTTTTACATATTCTTGATTTTTTGCAGAGCAATACCCGTGTATTGCCCCTGATGCATGCGATTGAAGCCATGGGCAAGGGCACACTCCCCAGTCGGTCCGTGGCTTTAACCTTTGACGATGGTTATGCCGAATGGGTGCAGCATGTGGCCCCCGCCCTGGCGCAGCGCGCATTACCGGCGACATTCTTCGTAACCACGGAAACGCTGGACGCGACCGTGCTTTGGCACGAACGGATTGTGGCGGCAGTGCGTGCATTACCCGAACAGGGTGCGCGCCTGCCGTATGGATTTGGCAATTTCAGTTCACTGGCGGGCACGGCGACCCGTGCCGTGGTGGTGCGTGAACTTCAGGAGCGTCTGAAGTACATGCCGCTGACCGATCGCCTCGCCGCCATTGCCCTGCTGGAGGCGCAGGCGGTGACGGCGCTGGAATATCCCGGCAGGTTTGCTGCGCAGGACGTGCGTGCGTTGCACAGCCAGGGTTTTGATATTGGTGCGCATACGGTGCGTCACCCGATATTGACGGAGTGTACGGATCAGGAGGCACGCTTGGAATTGGGTGCCAGCAAGGACACGCTGGAGTCCATTATTGGTGGTCGCGTGAATCTGTTTGCTTATCCGAACGGTCGCAACGGGCTGGACTTTCACGCAAAGCATGTGGAAATGGTCAAAGCCTGCGGATACCGGGCCGCCGTAAGCAGCACGGGTGGCGTCGCAACCCGCCAATCGGATCTTTTCCAGCTCCCGCGCACGTCCACTTGGGGTCGTAGCCAGTTGCATATGACCTATCACCTGGCGCGCAACATGCGCGTTAAAACAAGGAGCGTGGCAACGCCGCGCAGTGGTAACCACGACGCACTCCGTGGCGCATCTCGTGGCGCAACCGATGTGCGGTGTTTGTTAATTGCCAGTACCTTTGCCCCGATTCACGGTGGCTCTGCCGTGGTGTACCAGAATTTGTGTCTGCACATGCCTCAGGGCAGTATTCGGGTGCTGGCAGCCAGCCATAATTATTTGACGAATAAACCCATAGCGGACTGGCAGGCACACGATCAATCCGCACCGTACCCGGTGGACCGGTTGCCGTTGTTGCGGCCACTCATGCAGCCGCCGCCCGCGAATAGTCTGGTGTCGGTGTACCGCCTGGTGTTTCAGGACCTGGTGCTCTACGCCCGCTGCCTGTGGGCTGCAGCAAAAATTGTGCGAAAGCACCGCATCAATACCGTGTGTGTCGGCGAATTGGTAACCGGCAGTTGGCTTGGGTTTGCGTTGCGGAGTTTGTTGGGTTGCAAGGTCATTATTTACGTTCACGGTGAAGAGGTTACAACGGCCACCGGAGGTCGACTGCATGGTAATCAGCGGGCGAAATATGTGCGCAACGCCGACAAGGTGGTGGCGGTGAGTGGGTTTACCTGTGATGCACTGACGCACAGCATGGGCGTTGCGCCCGCTTCGCTGGCGCTGATTCAGAACGGCGTCGATACCGAGCGCTTTACCCCAGGCGCACCAGCCCCCGGATTTCTCGAAAGCAAAGGGCTGGCTGGCAAACGCATCGTGCTTACGGTCGGGCGTTTGGTGCCGAGAAAAGGCATCGATATGGCGATTCGGGCCATGCGCCGGGTGGTGCTGGAAGTGCCCGATGCGCACCACGTGGTGGTTGGTGATGGTGAATACAGGCAGGCTTTGCAGCGCCTGGTTGAGCAGGAGCAATTGCAATCCGTCGTGACGCTGGTGGGCAAGACCAGCGATGCCGAGTTATTGAGTTACCTGCGGTGCTGCGATGTATTTTTGATGCCCAATCGAACCATGCCGGACGGCGACACGGAAGGTTTCGGACTGGTGTTCCGAGAAGCCAATGCGTGTGGTAAGCCGGTGGTTGGCGGGCGCGCTGGTGGCGCGGTTGAGGCTGTGGTGGATGGTGAAACCGGATTTCTGGTGGATGGCAATGATGTGGATGACATTGCCAAGGCGGTCATAAAAATACTGACCAATCCGGACTTGGCACAGACGCTGGGTCAGCGTGGTTTAAAGCTTGCGCTGGAGAATAATACGAAGACGGTTTCAGCGCGGTTTTTGCGCGTTTGTGAGCGACTGTTGCAGGGCAGCACGCCACCGGCCACGGGGTTTTGACAGATATCGCGCGCATGCATGCCGAGCTGACAGCGCCCAACGCCCATTGAGGATAAAAAATGAATATTGTTTTGAAGCACGCGATCAAGGATTGGATACCGCCCGCCCTCCTGCGGTGGCTGACCGGAGCGCGCGCTGCGGGTGAGGATTGGGGGCGTCCCTCGCTTGGTCTGGACGGTATCCGATTGCCGGGTGGCAACCGATTTCATCTGCGGCCGACGGTGGCTGACCAGAATGTTTTCCGGCAGGTTTTTTTGGATCGGGAGTACACATTCCGGGAGATGGCGCGGGCCGGGGAACTCTATGCCGCGTATGGCGACAGCGAAGCGCCTTTGATTATCGATGCCGGTGCAAATATTGGTGCTGCGTCAGTCTGGTTCGCTTTGACTTTTCCCAAAGCAACCATCATCGCGATTGAGCCTGACCGGGGCAATTACGGCTTGCTCCAGCAGAATACCGAGCGCTTTGCGAATATTATTCCCGTTAACGCGGCTATTGCATCCACCAGTGGCAGTCTGTATTTGTGTGATCCGGGCCAGGGGGCCTGGGGTTACCGCACCGCCGCCGAACCGACGGCCCATTCGTATTCGGTGCCATCCATGACAGTCGAAGAGATTATGGACAAGGCGCCGGGTCGGTTGCCGTTTATTTTGAAGATCGACATTGAGGGGGCGGAGTCGGACTTGTTTCAACGACCGTGCGCCCGCATTGACAGCTTTCCGTTGGTGACGATTGAGCTCCACGACTGGATGCTTCCGGGGCAGTCGAACAGCAGGAATTTCCTGCGATGGCATGTTGAGAAAAACCGGGATCTGGTGTTCCGTGGCGAGAATGCTTTCTCCATTGCGAACACGCCGCTTGCAGCGTAATAGGCGTATGACTGCGGGGAGACTGGACGTGTTTCCTTGACAGATCTACACCTTGGCTTCCCAGGCGCCTCCTGTGGGCGCAGATGCAGGGCCATTGCACAGCGAAGACGTCCCGACCGCGTAAAACGGTACGTGGGTACGCTTGCGCGCGTGCGCGTGTAGGGCAGAATGTGCGTGGTGTTTTCTTTTTTGGCGGCCAAACTGTGGATGTGCTTGGAGAAAGTGGGCAGGACTACGACGAAGTGGTGTCGGGAATTGTTCAGTATTTAATTAATGATGCAAAAAATTCCCGTATATATCATTAGCCTGGTCACTGCGACGGCCCGCAGGGCGCTCATCAAGGAACATCTGGAGGGCCTGGGGATCGCCTATGAATTCATGGATGCGGTCCGTGGGGACGCGCTCGACGTGGCTTCCAGGGAAAAAATCAATCCCCGGGGGGATATGTCACTGGGTGCGATTGGATGTTATGTGTCGCACACCAAAATATACGAGCGCATGCTGGAGCAGCACATTCCCGTGGCGCTGGTGCTGGAAGACGACGCGGTGCTGCACTATGGCGTGAAGGCGCTGATCGAAGCGGGCTGTCAGTCGCTGGATTTTGATTATTGTTTCCTCGGCAGCGAGGATCATGGCGACGAGGGATTCGTTTTTTTCGACGCTGGAAAGCCATTGCGCCTGGGTTCTGAGCACACCGCCTATGCGCTTTCGTCGGGTCCGTATTGCACGCACGCCTACCTGGTTACGCTGGAAGGGGCCAGGAAAAGAATGGAATGCGCTTTCCCGGCATTTTCACCGATCGATCACTACCACTTCCTGCCGTATAAGCCGCGCTTCACGGCGGTTATTCCGATGTGCGCGTTTGTCAGTGAGGAGAGCGCGGTTGGGTCCATGTCCTCAGTCAGTTGGTCGGCGTTGCAAACGCAGTCAAGAAAATACTGGTGGTATTACCCGCTGCGCGACCTTCTTAAATTGAAGGCATTCCGAAAGATGCGCGCACGGTGGGTGACTCAATTTCCATACGCCGCTCAATGGAAATCATTCGATTCGGCGTTCAAGGTCGTGCGGCGCGCAGCCTACTGCTCCCGCGATACGGTGTGACAAGGGCGTGATGTGGCGTGACAGGGAGGCTGCGGTTCAGGGCTGGCCTTTGTTTTTTTTGTAATTGTCAATATAGTCCATGACCGTGGACTCCAGTCCAGCCGGTTTGCCTGAGACCCACCAGGTGCAAAAGCTCCACAGGGTAAAGACCAGTGCGCCGGTGATTATGCCGACGCCCAGCTTTGCCAGGTCGCCATTCACCAGCGTGATGATCAACTGAACCATCAGATTCATCAGGACGGCGCCGCTGAGCGGGCGCGCTACAGCGAAAAATACGGCTCGCAAGGAGATGTCGCAGTCGCGTTTGACGGCCATCAGGGTGAACGCCAGGTTGCCAAACGTGCTGACCAGGCGTGCCCACACCAGGCCGGTCAGGAAAAAGGTGGGGACCAGTGCCACGGCGGCGGCCAGAAAAATGGCAAATTCCAGCCACACGGCTTTGCTTTGAACCGAGGTATGGCCCCGCAAGGTGAGCAAGGTCGAGAACGGGCTTTGAATAATCTGGGCCGTGCCGAGTAAGGCAAAGGCGGCAACATACTGCGCCGCACTGCTCCAGCTGGGCCCCAGTATCAAGCTGCAGGCGGGGGTGGCAACGGCGGCAAATCCCAAACCGATGGGAAAGGTAATGGCGGTGACGGCGGCAACGGTTTTAATGACGGCGGCGTTGACCTCGTCCGCGCCGCCGCGTATGGCAGTCAGCACAGGCAGCAGGGCGCGCAGCATGGCGGGGCCTACTTCGCCGGTCGGCAGTTGTCCCAGGTCGGCGCCGACATGGTAGAGACCATATTCGCTGGTGGTGCCCATGCGGGCGGCGATGAGCTCGTCGCCCTTGCGCATGATGAAGCCGCCAACACCGGCCAGCATGAGCCATTTGGTCACGGCCCATATTTCGCCGAACTTGCTGGTGTTCCAGCGTGGGCGGTACGGGTGCAGGATGTAACTGAAAATAGTGCCGCTGCTGTATCCGGTGGCAATGCCGATGACCAGTGCCCGGTAGTCGCGCAGCAGGTATCCGGAAATAATGGTGGCCGCCACCCCCAGTGATTTGCCGATGATTTGAAGTTTGAATTCAATGGTGAAATTGAACTCTTTCTGGGCCAGCACGAAGCCAATGTTTCCCGCGCCAGCAAATGCCACACAGACCGCCAGCACCCACAGCACATATTCGACGCGTGGCTCCTTGAAATAGGTTGCGGCGATGGGTGCCGCCGCGAGCAACAAAAGCCCCATGACTACGCTTTGCAGCAGGCGCAAGGTCCATGCGGAATCAATTTCGTCGCGGGACACTTCGGCTTTGCGCATGAGCGCGGTACCGGCACCAAAGTCCAGCAGCGCCTGGATCAGGCCCACCACCAGCATTGCCATGGCAATCACGCCATAGTCCTTTGGCAGCAGCAAACGCGCCACGATCATGGTGTTAATGAACCCCATGCCCTTGATCGACCAGCGCGTTGCCACCGTCCACGCCGCACCCAGGATGAGGGTGCGCTTGAGACTGGTCGGTTGGATCATGCGGCAGGCCCTCGTGTTGCTACCAGGGTCGGGGGGTGGCCATCTGCCGTGTGGCCTAAGGACAAGCGGATCTCTGCCAGCGTGCGCCGGAGGAACGGGTCGCGCCAGGCCATGCGGCGCACGGCGTCGGGGCAGCGCGCCACCCAGTTCAGGACCAATTCGGCTGCGGTGGCGGGCAAGCGCTCGGCCGGTAATTTGCGCACGACAAACAGCTCTTTGACGGCTTCATTTTCCAAAACCCCCCGGGACTGTCGCAGCATGCGTTTGAGCTGGGCCTTGACGTCGGACAGACGCCACCAGTGTTTGGCGTCCGTTTGCCAGGAGGCCTGCGGATGAACCAAGATGCGGCGGTGGTTCCAGTCAGCGTGTTCGGGGTGCAGGCCGTAGCTCAGCAGGGCGCCCATGAGCGAGTCAACCCGGTAGAGGCCGAAGGGCAGGGAAATGCCGCGTGCACGGATATCCCGAATCGCGTCTGCGCGGATACAGCAAAAATTACCGTGGAACCCGCCGTGTTGCATCATTTGCGCCCGCAGCGTTGGTGCGCTGCGTCCAACGCTCGGAATGCCGGTGCCGCCCAACACGGTGGTGTCGGCCAGCACGGCATCGCCCAGCAGTTGCACGGCATCGGCGTTGAGGCGCGCATAGCCGTCAATAAAAAAGGCGATGGGCTCGTCGGACCAGATCTGGTGCAAGTAGGTGTTCCAAGCGTTCGCCTTGCCGCCCTGTTCAATAGACCACACCCGCACGGTGGCGTGCGCGGCGTGCGTGGGCAGGTCGGACAAACAGGCCGCAAAATCGTGCGCCAGCGCCGGATTGCCGTTCACCAGGATGTCAATGTGCGCCTTGTCTTGTGCCGCTAACAGCGCGGCACGAACGGTTTGGCGCAGCACCGATACCGCTTCTCGGCTGGCGAAAATAACAATTGCCCAAGTGGAACTCATATGCGGATCAGGGAAGCGACCAAACTGGATCGCTGTTCGATAGTCGACAGTGTTTGCAGCAGGCCCCATTATTGTCCACGCAGGCATCAGTACGCGTACGCCGACGATAAGCAGCGCCACACAAGGAAACGCCACTGTTGGTCGGTAACTGGTGCTGGTGCTGGTGCGGCGATCATGGGGTGGGGGCTTTTCGAAGTTTGCTGCAAAAATGCCAGCCCGCTGCCCACAGGCCTTTGGTCGTGCGTAAATCGAAGGCGACGATGCCGCGGCGTTCGCGGCGTTCGCGCATCCAGTCGCGCTTGTAGGCGTCGTCGCCGGTGAGGTAGTCAACCTCGTGCACCTGGTCGACGTCCAGTGCGTGCTGCATCAGGTGGTGGGTGAGGATGGAGCCGGCAGAATAACGCGCAAAGCCTTCCACGTACGCCAGCTTGTAGATGGACGCCTTGCCGTCTTTAACCAGCCACAGTTGGGCGGCAATGGCGCGGCCTTGCAAGGTCAGGGTGCCCAGGCGCAGCCAGCCCTGGGCCGCAGCCGTGCGTATCAACTGCGGTACGAATTCCGGGTGGGGTTCGGCTTGCTTCCAGCTTTGCTGATACACCTGCACAAATGCCGCTATGGCCGCCTCCAGCGCATCGTCGGGCTGGCTTTGAATGCGGACGTTCCAGTCGCCCTGGCGCGTGAGGCGGCGCTGGCCGCGGGCAATGCTGTTGCGCAGTGCCGAGGGTAGTGTCGGGGCATAGTCGGCAAAGCGTTGCCCCGCCACGCGCACATACCAGTTGCCGAAGCAGCGGTAGTGATCGACTGCGTAGCCTGCCTGGCGCAGCGCCGCGCGCAGGCCCCGGTAGCTGGGCGACTCCGTGTCCATTGGGCTCAAGGTCAGCACCGGCTCGCGTGGCTGGCGCTGGCGCAGGTGCTGCGCGAGTGTGCGCCATGGTGCGGTGTCGGGCGGCGGGGGCTGACCCCAGACGACCGGGCCAAACAGGCTGCTGTAGTAATTGGACAGGCCGGTGAGCCCCTGGGTCGTTTGCTGCAGTGGCAGGCACAGGGCGCTGCCAGCGTTCGGGTCCCGAACCAGAATCAGCAACAGCCCTGCGTTGGCTTCGATGCCGTGCTGTGCCAGATTGGAAAACCAGGCGCAGGTATAAAAAAATTCGGAGGGCTGTGCTTCGGCCCGCACACCATGCAGCGCAAGCGCCGCCTGCAGTGCATCAAAGCGGTCGAACTCGTCGGCTCCCCGGCGCGCGATTTTCATGAAGAGTTCCCGTGTGACCGTTGTCTGAACGCGATAGGTATCATACCGAGAGAGGCACAAAGAAAAGGAATCGCTGTGGCACTGGAAAACGATGTGCAAGACGTACTGGCCGTGCTGGAGCAAGCGTTGGGCCTGCGCGGGCGCAGTGCAACATGGACCCCGGAGACGGCGCTGCTGGGCGCGTTGCCGGAGCTCGACTCCATGGCGGTTCTGGTGGTTATTACGCAGATGGAAGAGCGCTTCGGCATCCGCATTCAGGATGATGCGATCGACGCCTCGGCCTTTGCAAGCGTGGGCACGTTGGCCGACTGGCTGGTCGTCCAGCGGGCTCGCGCCTAGCGGGCACGTCACGATGCAGGCGTTCTTCCTCGCGGCAGCCCAGGGCCAGCGTTTGTGCGTGGTGCACGCCCCCGTTGACGGGCAAGCGTGCCGGGGCGGCGTGGTGTATGTGCATCCCCTGGCCGAAGAAATGAATCGCTGCCGGCGCATGGCCAGCCTGCAGGCCCGTGCGCTGGCTGAGGCCGGATTCCTGGTGCTGCAGATGGATCTGCGGGGCTGTGGTGACAGTTCGGGTGATTTCGCCGATGCCAGCTGGAGCGACTGGCTCGAGGATGTGGACCGTGCCCGCCAGTGGCTGGCGCAGCGCTGTGACGGCCCGCTCTGGCTTTGGGGTGCCCGTGCCGGATGTTTGTTGGTGGCGCACAGTGCGGCACGCACGCCCGACGTGCCGGTGCATTTGCTGCTGTGGCAGCCCGTGTTGTCGGGGCAACAGCACGTGCAGCAGTTTTTGCGTTTGCGCCAGGTGTCCGAGGCGTTGCAGGAGGGCGCCACAGGGGCTGGTGATGGCGCTGGTGTTGTCAGCCCGCAGGCGCTGCTGCGGCGACTGGAGGCTGGCGAAACGGTGGATGTGGCCGGTTATGCCATGGCCCCGGACTTGGCCAGGGGACTGTCGCAGGCCACGCTGGACCAGGTTGGGCTTGCACGCCAGATCGTCGCACTGGAGGTGGTTGCGCCGACGCAGGTCACGCCCTTGGTGGCCTCTCCTGCACTGGGGCAACAGCAGCAGCGCTGGGTTGCAGCGGGCATCCCGGCGGTTGTTGTCGGGGTCGGCGGGGAGCCGTTCTGGCAGAACCCTGAGGCGCTGATCTGCCAGGACCTGATTCAGGCCACAACGGCTGCTTTAACGCAGCCGCAGCCGCCTTGGGTGGCGCGTACTTGAGTGAGTCAATGCGATACACAGAACACACCTTGTTGATGCCGTGTGAAGGCGATGTGATGCTGGGCGTGCTCTGTCGCCCCGAGCAGCCACTCGGACGCGGGCTGGTGATCGTGGTGGGAGGCCCGCAAACCCGGGTTGGGAGCCACCGGCAGTTTGTGTTGCTGGCGCGGCGTCTGGCGCAGGCTGGCTATCCGGTGTTGCGTTTTGATTACCGTGGCATGGGTGACAGCGAAGGTGACGCGCGGGATTTCGACGCCATCCATGCGGACATTGGCTGCGCCCTGGATGCGTTGCAACAGGCGTGCCCGGCGGTGCAGACCGTGGCGTTATGGGGCTTGTGTGATGGGGCGACGGCGGCAGCGCTATATGGCGGCGCGTCGGATGCGCGTGTTGCCGGACTGTGTTTGTTGAACCCGTGGGTACGCTCGCCAGCAACCCTGGCACGCACGCATCTCAAACACCATTACACCGCCCGTCTGTTGCAAGTGGCGTTCTGGCGCAAATTGGTGTCGGGCAAGCTCGATGTGGTGCCGGCCCTACGGGCGTTGTGGGGCGCGGTGCGGGCCTCGCGTCAACGGGGCGAAAGCACGTCGGCGGCCCTGTCGTTTCAAACCCGCATGGCGCAAGCGCTGTGCCGGTTTCCCGGGCCGGTGTTGCTGGTTTTAAGCGGCAACGACTACACTGCCCGTGAGTTTTCAGACACCGTCAGCACCGATCCGCACTGGCGCGGTTTTTTGCAGCGCTCCGGCGTGCATCGGCTGGATGTGGCTGGTGCGGACCATACTTTTTCCAGGCCGTCGTGGCGCCTGGCCGTCGAGTCGGCGGTGTTGGACTGGATGGGATCGATCGATCAATGAATGCAATGCACACCAATGCGGCGTTGCTGCACGGGCTGATCAGCAGCAGCGCGCGCCGCGCGCCGCAGGCGGTGGCCTTGGTGCAGGGTACACAGGCGCTCAGCTATGCCGCGCTGGAGCGCGAAGTGGCGCAATGTGCGTCGGGCTTGCTGGCCTTGGGTGTTGGGCGTGCCGACCGTGTGGCGGTGTATTTGGAAAAGCGCTTTGAAACGGTGGTCAGTGCCTTCGGCACCTGCGCGGCCGGGGCGGTGCATGTTCCGGTGAATCCGGTGCTCAAGCCCGAGCAGGTGGCCTACGTTTTACGCGACTGCAATGTGCGGGTGTTGGTGACCTCGGCGCAACGCCTTGAAACGCTGGCAGACGTATTGCTGCAGTGCCCGGAGTTGCAGCATGTGGTGCTGGTGCCAGCAAACGCTGCAACGCCAGAGGGGGCGCAAAGACGCCAGAGCCAGCCCCCGGTCGTTGGTTGGCGGGAGTTTATGGCGGCCCCGGACCGCGCGGGTCATCGTGTGATTGATGCCGATATGGCGGCCATCCTGTATACCTCGGGCAGTACTGGCAGCCCGAAGGGCGTGGTGCTGTCGCATCGCAATATGGTGGTGGGGGCGCACAGCGTGACGACCTACCTGGAAAATCGGGCCGATGACACGTTGTTGGCCGTGTTGCCGCTGTCCTTTGACGCCGGCTTCAGCCAGCTGACGACGGCATTTCTGGTTGGTGCGCGGGTCGCTTTGCTGAATTATTTGTTGCCGCGTGATGTGCTCACAGCCCTGCACACCCATGGCGTGACGGGTCTGACGGCGGTGCCTCCTTTGTATCTGCAACTGGCGCAACAGGCGTGGCCCGCCGGCACGGCCGACACGCTGCGTTATTTTGCCAATACGGGTGGTCGCCTGCCGCAGGAAACACTGGCGTGTTTGCGCCAATGCGCGCCGCGTGCCCGTGTGTTTCTCATGTACGGATTGACGGAAAGCTTTCGTGCGACTTACCTGCCGCCCGACGAAGTCGACCAGCGGCCCGATTCCATTGGCAAAGCGATTCCCCATGCCGAGGTACTGGTGCTGCGCCCGAACGGCACGCCGTGCGACGCCGATGAGCCGGGCGAGCTGGTGCAGCGCGGCGCGCTGGTGAGCATGGGTTATTGGAACAAGCCGGAACAGACGGCAGAGCGTTTCAAGGTCCTGGCGGGCCACGCAGCGTGGCATCCGCCGGGACTGCCGCTGCCTGAATATGCCGTTTTCTCAGGCGATACCGTGCGTCGGGACGCGCAGGGCTATTTGTATTTTTTAGGTCGACAGGACGAGATGATCAAGTGTTCGGGCTACCGCGTGAGTCCGACGGAAGTGGAGGCAGTGCTGTATGCCACCGGCCTGGTGCTGGAGTGTGCGGCGTTTGGTGTGGAGCATGCGGTGCAGGGGCAGGTTATTGCGGTCATTGCGGTGTGCACGCCTGATACCATGGCGCCAGAGCGCGCCCGCGATCTGCTGGCTGCGTGCCGGGTCCGCCTGCCTGGCTATATGGTGCCGACCGACATTCGCGTGGTGCACCAGCCACTGCTGCGCAACATGAATGGCAAAATTGACCGCAAGGGGCTGCGTGACCAATGGCACGCCGATCGGGCGGGGCAAAATAGTGCAACGAATTGAAACGAACGGAACGCAATGGACTCCACCACGGTTGCATCGGTTTCTGCGGGTCGACCCGGCGCTCCAGCGCATGCCGCCATGGATCAGTTTGGTCATTCCGGGGGGGAGTTGGTGGTGGGCGGGCAGCGTTTGTCGCAGTTGGCCATGCGGGTGGGGCAGACCCCGTTCTATGCCTATGACCGGGCACTGATCCGCGCCCGTGTGCACACGTTGCGCGCGCTGCTGCCCAGGACGGTTCGACTCCATTACGCCATGAAAGCCAACCCCATGCCCGCGCTGCTGGGCTTGATGCAAGGGCTGGTGGACGGGGTCGATCTGGCCTCTGCCGGGGAGCTCAAGGCGGCTCTGGATGCGGGGGTGGACCCACGCCACCTCAGTTTTGCCGGTCCCGGCAAGCGCGACGCCGAATTGCACCAGGCGGTGGCCGCTGGTGTGCTGGTGAACGTGGAGTCGGTGCGTGAACTGGCGGTGTTGCAACAGGCTTCCGACGCGGCCGCACGGGCCGCCCGGGTGGCGGTGCGGGTCAATCCGGCGTTTGAGCTCAAGGGCTCCGGCATGAAGATGGGCGGCGGCGCCAAGCCGTTTGGCGTGGACGAGGAGCAGGTGCCTGCGTTGCTGGGCCAGATCGGGCGTGCCGGGTTGGCTTTTGAAGGCTTCCATGTGTATGCGGGTTCGCAAAACCTGCACGCCGCAGCCCTCTGCGAGGCGCAGCAAAAAACGCTCGATCTGACGATTCGCCTGGCGCAGCACGCGCCTTCAGCGGTGCAGACTTTGAATCTGGGCGGGGGCTTCGGGGTGCCCTATTTTCCGGGTGAGCAGCGGCTCGATATCCAGTCGGTCTGCGCCAACCTGGCCGAACTGGCGTTGCGTGCGAAAGCCCAATTGCCTGAGGCCACGTTGGTGTTGGAGTTGGGCCGTTACCTGGTAGCTGAAGCCGGTGTGTATGTGAGTCGGGTGCTCGATCGCAAGGTTTCGCACGGCCAGTTGTTTCTGGTGACCGACGGGGGCCTGCACCACCATTTGGCAGCCACCGGCAATTTGGGGCAGGTGTTGCGTCGAAACTACCCCGTCACCATCGGCAACCGCGTGACCGCGCTGGACACGGAAGTGGCCTCCGTGGTGGGCCCGTTGTGCACTCCGCTGGACCTGCTGGCAGACCGCATGCCGTTGCCGGTGGCGCAGGTGGGCGACCTGGTGGTGGTCTACCAGTCCGGCGCGTACGGCGCGAGTGCCAGTCCACAGGCATTTTTGGGGCATCCACCGTGCCTGGAAGTGTTGGTGTAAGGCTTGTCCGCACGCCTGTTGATCTATTTTTTGGTGGCGCTGGTGTGCGCGGTGGCGGGCGCTGCGCTTGCCGTACACCACCCGCTGTGGCCCACGGGAATGCTGGTGTTGCTGGTGTGCGCGGCTGTGCTGGAGGCGACCGTTCCGGGGGCCTGGTTGCTGGTGGTGCCTGCCGGGTTGCCGTTGCTGAACTTTTCGCCCTGGACCGGATGGATCGCCTGGGAAGAGCTGGACCTGGTCATTCTGGCCTTGCTGGCTGGTGGCTATGGGCGACTGGCCTTGGAGTGCGGTGCCCGGCGCGCCGTTGTCGGCATCGCGGCCGACCTGCGGCAAGCGCGGCTGTGTGGTGCACTGTGCCTGGTGTTGGTCGTGACCGGCGGCTGGTCCCTCCTGCGCGGTGTGGCCGATGCCGGGGGCTGGGTGTTTGACTGGTTTGGCGCGTACCAGAACGCGATGAACAGCGTGCGCGTGTTCAAGAGCCTGTTTTTTGCGGTGTTGCTGTGGCCGTTGTTGTCGCGCCAACTGCGCACCAATGCGGCGCGCGCGGAGCAACTTTTTTCCGTGGGAATGACACTCGGCCTGGCCTGGGTGTGTCTGGCGGTGCTCTGGGAGCGTGCCAATTTTGTGGGGCTTCGCAATTTTTCATCCAACTACCGCACCGTCGCCACGTTTTGGGAGATGCATGTGGGAGGCGCCGCCATTGACGTTTATCTGGCGATGGCTGCGCCTTTTGCCGTGTGGGCCCTGTTGTCGGCATCCCGTGCGTCGTGGTGGCTGCTGGCTTCCCTCCTGACGCTGTTGACCGGCTATGCCTGCCTTACCACTTTTTCGCGTGGCGTGTACCTGGCGCTGGGCGTGCAAGTCGTGGTGATGGCGTTTGCGCGCTGGGGGCCAGCGCTGTGGGCGAGGCGTTCCATCCGGTTTCGTGGGCGCTGGGCGCGCTGGCGGATAGCGGGCACCTTGGTGGTTGTGACCTTGTTGCTGCTGGAGGCGTGGGCCGTGCTGGGGGGCGACTCATTTATGGAGTCTCGCATTGCCAGCTCGACGCAGGATATGGGGAGCCGGTGGACGCACTGGCATTCGGGCCTGAAGTTATTGCACAGTCCGCTGGATTGGTTGGCTGGAAAAGGTTTGGGTCGGCTGCCTGCGAACTATGCCGCCAACGTCGCTGGGGAAGATTTTTCAGGCAGCGTTGATTTTCAGTCGGAGCTGCGCGACGATGGAAAAGCCCATGGCTTTGCCGTGCTGCGCACCCCTGATGACCTCAATACGCTGCCGGGAACCTATGCGCTGACGCAACGCGTCGCGCTCGCAACGGGTCGCTCGCCCGTGTTTGAGGCCGACATCCGGGTGTACGCACCGACCGACATCACGGTGCTGCTGTGTCAGCGCCATTTGCTCTACGACCGCAACTGCCAGGGTATTGCCCTGCGGTTGAGCGCTCCACTGGGTGCGTGGCAGACCGTGCGCGCGCCCTTGCTGGGGCGGGACCTGGGTGGCGGTGCGTTGCCGATCACGTTTGCCCTTTCCGTGGATACGCCGGGTGCCTCGGTCGATATCGATTCGGCACAACTGCTGGATGGTCAGCACCAGCCGCTGCTGATTAACAGCGATTTTTCCCACGGACTGGCGCATTGGTTTCCGGCAGCTCAATCGTATTTTGTACCGTGGCATATCGACAATCTGTATTTGGAAACGCTGATCGAGCGCGGTGGTTTGGGGGTGCTGTGTCTTGGTGGCTTGGTAATATGGGCGCTGGCAAGATTCTTGCTAATCCCTGGGTTGCGCGGACCCGTGGCGACCAGTATGGCTGCCGGTTTATTGGGCGTGCTGGTGGTGGGGCTGGTCAGTAGCGTGCTGGATGTGCCCCGGGTCGCCTTGTTGCTGTATTTGATGCCTCTGTGGCTGGTTGGAAAAAGTATTTATCACGGAGAAACGCAGTAGGCCTGCCTATGTGCGCTGGGAGGGTGCTTTCTTGATAGACTCCGGTAACTGTGTCGAGCGGTGCTGGTGGCACTGGGGAAAATAATTGATAAAGATCTTTGGGCATTATTTCAATCTCCGCACGCTGTTGCAGGTGACGTTTGACATGACTCTGGTGGTCGGTGTCATGTTGTATGCGCTGCTGTTCCAGAGTTCGGTGCCCCATGTGCGTGAGACGCACATTGCCCTGCAAGTGAGCGTGATGGCCGGGGGCATTTTGCTCATCAACACGGTGCTTGGCTTTTACATGCGGGTGCACAACCGCACGGTGGGGCAGACCTATGCCCGCGCTGTGCTGGCGACCTGCCTGTCCGCCGTGGTGGCTGCGTTCATCAAGATCATTTCTCCGCCGTCCGACGTGTTGTTGCTGGCCTTGGTCTACGCCATGGTCGCCATGCTGATCACGCGCATTTATCTGACCCACATGACGCCGCCCGAATATATGCGGCAACGCGTGCTGATTTACGGTACGGGCAAGCCGGCCAAAATAGTCGGCCACAGTCTGCAAAAGGCGGATCCCAACGTGGACCTGGTTGGTTACTATGCCAGTCCCAACGAGGCACAGCATGAGGTGTCTATCTGGGGCGTGTTGGCGGTGACAAAGTCCCTCACCGAGGTGGTTGCCGAGTTGAACGTCGACGAAATTGTGGTGGCGCTGACTGAGCGGCGTGGTGGCAGCATGCCGTTGCGCGAATTGCTCGATTGCAAACTGCGTGGCATACGTGTGGTTGATATTGCCACCCATTTTGAAAAAACCCTGGGCCAGATTCGGTTGGATTCCGTGTCCGCCGGGTGGCTTATTTTTGGTGAAGGCTTCGTCCAGGGCTGGATGAAGTCCCTGGTCAAGCGCCTGTTTGATATTGTCTGCGCCAGCATACTCATCGTGCTGTCGTTGCCGGTGATGGTAATTACCGGGATATTAATTGTGCTGGAGAGTCCGGGCAGCATGCTCTATACGCAGGAGCGCGTGGGCCTGAATGGACGCTCGTTCAATGTGGTGAAATTTCGCAGCATGCGCACGGACGCAGAGAAAGACGGTACGCCGCGCTGGGCTACCGTCGGCGATGACCGCGTTACCCGCGTGGGTCGGGTGATCCGCAAACTGCGGATCGACGAGCTGCCCCAGCTCTTTGTCGTGTTGGGCGGCTCCATGAGTTTGGTTGGGCCACGGCCCGAGCGGCCCTATTTTGTGGACCAATTGACCCAGGACATTCCGTTCTTTTCGGTGCGCCAGAGCGTCAAGCCCGGTGTGACCGGATGGGCGCAGGTGCGCTACCAGTATGGTGCGTCGGTGGAGGATGCGGCCGAGAAGTTGCAATACGACTTGTACTACGTGAAGAACCATTCGCTGTTCCTGGATCTCGTGGTTCTCTTTGAAACGGTGGGCGTGGTGCTGATGGGCAAGGGCGCATAGCCCATGGGTCTGACGGCCTGGGGTCAGGTACTGGTGGGTGTGACCTATTCCTTGTTTGCGACACGGTTGGCGCAAAGCACGGGTAAGTCGGCCGATACGGAGCCTGTTTCCCGGCTGGTTCTTTTTACCGTCGTGGCCAGCGCGTTGTGGGGCTGGCTGGGACTGGTGTCCAGCGTTACCGACGGTGCGCTGTGGCTGCTGCTCAGTCAGTTGATGGATGGCTTGCGTTACGCCGGTTGGTACAGCTTCCTGCTGTTGCTGCTGCGCCGGGGCGGCGGCGGCATGCCCCGCCACCCCGGCCGAGTCGCCTATTTGGCCCTGGTTGGCGCGCTGCTGGTGGTGCTTGGCCTGTTGCTGCAGGTTCTGGTGTATGTCGCTGGTGCTGAAGCGGTGATCGACCGTTCGTTGCACGCGAGCCGGGTGCTGTGGATGGTCACGCCGGTGTTCGCGCTGATCCTGCTGGAGCAGGTGTTTCGCAATGCGACGCAAGACGCGCGTTGGAACATCAAGCCGCTATGCGTTGGCCTGGCGGGGCTGTTTTTGTTTGACCTGTATGTGTTTTCGCAAGCGGCCATGTTTAACCGAGTCGATGCGGATGCGCTGAGTGTTCGCAATTCCGTACATGCATTGGTGGCACCGTTGTTGTTGATGCCCATGACCCGGCGTGCGGACTGGATCTCAAAAATCAGTCTGTCACCCAAAGCCGTTTTCCACTCGGCAGCGTTATTGATCATCGGCCTCTACCTGCTTTTTATGTCGGCGGTGGGTTACTACATTCGCTATTTTGGTGGGCAGTGGGGGCGTGCGCTGCAAGTCGGGCTGGTGTTTTTGGGGTTGCTTGTTCTGCTGCTGCTGTCCATGTCGGGTTCTTTGCGGGCCGGTTTGAAGATGTTCCTGGGTAAACATTTCTTCCGCTATCGCTATGACTACCGGGAGGAGTGGCTGAAGTTTACGGACACGCTGTCGCACCGGAGCTCGCAAAAGGAGATGGGGGTTCAGGTGATTCGTGGCCTGGCCGAAATGCTGGAGAGTCCTGCTGGCGCACTGTGGTTGCAGGCGCCAGGGAAGGCGGTTTTTACGCAGGCGTCGTGTTGGAACATGCCGGTGTCTCAGGGGTGTGAAGCCCCCGACTCGGCCTTGTGTGCGTTTTTGCGTACCGCTGGGTGGGTTCTTAACCTGGAGGAGTACCGGTCGTATCCTGCGCGCTATGGGTCCATGAAGTTGCCGCTGTGGTTGTCCGGGATGCCGCTGGCCTGGCTGGTTGTTCCGCTGCTGTTGGGGCCGGACTTGATTGGCTTTGTGGTGCTTGCGAGCGCCCGCACGCGGGTGGATGTGAACTGGGAAGTGAATGATTTGCTCAAGACGGCAGGGCTGCAGGCGGCGAGTTTCCTGGCACAAATGCAGGCGACCGAAGCTTTGCTGGAGGCGCGCAAGTTCGATGCATTTAACCGGATGTCGGCGTTTGTAGTGCACGATCTCAAAAACATCGTGACGCAACTCTCGCTCATGATGAAGAATGCGCGGCGTCTGCGCAGCAATCCGGAGTTTCAGGAAGACATGCTGCTGACGGTAGAGAACGCCCTGGACCGCATGCGCCAGTTGATGTTGCAGTTGCGCGATGGCGCCGCCCCGGCTGGGACGACCTTTGGCGTGGACCTGGGGGCTATTGTTGACACCATGGCGGACATGGCCCGGGCCAGGGGCCGGGTGCTGGATGTGGAACACAAGGCGAGTGTGGCCACGCGCGGCCACCAGGACCGGTTGGAGCGGGTGGTCGGGCATGTGGTGCAAAACGCGTTTGACGCGACGGCGCCGTCCGGGCGCGTGTGGCTGCGTTTGGAGCGTGTTGCGGGGCAGGCGCGGATCATTGTGGGCGATACCGGCCAGGGCATGTCGCCGGAGTTCATCCGGGACCGGCTGTTCAAGCCTTTTCAAACCACCAAGCAGGCCGGGATGGGCATTGGCGTTTATGAAAGTTTTCAATACATACAGGAGTTGGGTGGAAAAATCGACGTACAAAGCGAACTGGGTGTTGGCACGGTGGTGACGCTGCAGTTGCCGGTGTTTGATTCCCATAGCGTGCCTGACCAACCGTAAAAAGAGGACCCATGACCGCCGAAAAATCACTTGGCTTACTGATTGTTGAAGATGATCTGGCGCTGCAAAAGCAAATCAAGTGGTCGCTGGATCGCTTCGAGTCGGTGACGGCCCACGATCGTGACAGCGCGCTGGTGCAGTTGCGCCGGAGTGCGCCCGCCGTGGTGACGATGGACCTGGGCCTGCCGCCGGACCCGGATGCGGTGTCCGAGGGGTTCGCGCTGCTGGAACAAATCATGGCGGCAGATCCGCGCGTCAAGGTGATTGTGCTGACTGGGCAGAACGACCAGGCCAATGCACTGCGGGCGATTGAGCTGGGTGCGTACGACTTTCTGGCGAAGCCATTTGAGCCGGAAATGCTGAATTTGATCGTCGAGCGTGCGTTCCGGCTGTTCCAGTTGCAGGCCGAAAACGAGCGCTTGCGCGCTTTCCAGCAACCCGACAGTCTGGCCGGATTGATTACCCGCGACCCGGAAATGCTGCGCACCTGCCGCACCATTGAAAAAGTGGCAAATACCAACGCCACCGTCATGCTGCTGGGTGAAAGTGGCACCGGCAAGGAGTTGTTGGCGCGTGGTCTGCACCAGGCGTCGTCCCGGCGCAATGGCAAGTTTGTCGCCATTAATTGCGCGGCGATTCCTGAGAATTTACTGGAAAGCGAGTTGTTTGGTTATGAACGGGGTGCGTTCACAGGGGCCACCCGGCAAACCCTGGGGAAGATAGAAACCGCCAATGGCGGCACGTTGATGCTGGATGAAATTGGCGATCTGCCGTTTTCACTACAGGCCAAGCTCCTGCGTTTCTTGCAGGAGCGCACCATCGAACGCCTGGGCGGACGGCAGGAAATTGCGGTTGATGTGCGCATCGTTTGCGCGACCCACCAGGATTTACTGGCTTTAAGTCAGGAGAAGCGGTTTCGGGAAGACTTGTATTACCGTCTGGCCGAGATTGTGGTGAATATTCCCCCGTTGCGTGCCCGGGTGGGTGACGCCACGCTGTTGGCGCATGCCTTTGTCAGGCGCTTTTCGCAGGAGCACAACAGGGCTTCCCTGTCGCTCACGGACAGTGCGGTCAAAGCGGTGGAAGCATACCCCTGGCCGGGCAACATCCGGGAGCTGGAAAACCGCATGAAGCGGGCGGTCATCATGGCCGACGCCAACCTGATTACACCGGCCGACATCGGTCTGGACGCTGCGTCGTACGGGGGCGTTGATACGTCGCTGGACTTGCGTTTAATCCGTGACAATGCAGAACGCGGCGCCGTGATTGCGGCGCTGGGGCGTGTCAATGGCAACGTGGTGAAAGCGTCCGAGTTGTTGGGCGTCAGCCGTCCCACGTTGTACGACCTGATGCACCGACTTGGCTTAAAGTAACACTGGCGACTACCGCAGACTAAAAAGGATGAACATGCGTTCGATATTTGGGTGGCCTGGCATTCGTATTTTTGTTGTGTTGTTGACCTTGGTGTCGGCGATCGCGTTGGCAGCGTGCGGCCAGAAACCCGATGCCATGCTGAAGTCTGCCCAGGAATTCCTGGACAGGAACGATGTTAAATCGGCCGTCATTCAGGCCAAGAATGCGCTGCAGGTCGATCCGAACCTGCCGCAGGCGCGTCTGATTCTTGGTAAAGCCTTGTTGATGACGGGCGATGCCTCCGGCGCCGAGACCGAGTTGCGCAAGGCATTGGCGTTGCAAGCGCCGAAAGACGCGGTGATTCCGCAGCTGGCCGGGGCGTTGCTGGCGCAGGGTCAAGCCAAAAAGTTGATTGAGGAAATGGGCGCCGTGGCGCTGACTTCGGGAACCGCCAAAGCCGATTTGCTGACCTCGCTGGCGATTGCCTACGGCACCACTGGGCAGGGCGAAAAATCGGAGGCGGCGCTGAATGCGGCGGTGCAGGCCGATGGCAATTTTGAGCCTGCGCTGCTGCTGAAAGTGCGCCAAAAGGCGCTCACGGATGTAACGGGCGCGCTCGCCGACGTGGATGCGATCATTGCCAAGTCACCCAAAAATGCGCAGGCGCTGAAGCTCAAGGGTGACTTGTTGTTGTATCTGAAAAATCAGCCGGACGCGGCGTTGGTTGCCTATCGCAAAAGTGTGGAGGTTCAGCCGGACTTCATGCCGGGCCACGTGGCTGCGGTGCGTGTGTTGTTCCAGCAGAACCAATTGGATGCCGTTGAAAAACAACTCGATGCTTTGAAGGCGCTGGCGCCCAACCATCCCCAAACCAAATACCTGCAGGCGCAGCTGGCGTTTCAGCACAAAGACTTCAAGTCGGCCCGAACCCTGTTGCAGCAAGCGCTCAAGAGCGTGCCCAGCAACCCCATCGTTTTGCAGTTGGCGGGTGCTACGGAACTGGAACTGAATTCCACCCTTCAGGCGGAAAGCTATCTGGCCAAGGCGCTGCAGTTTGCGCCTGAGTTGCCCATGGCGCGGCGACTGCTGGCGATTATTTATGCGCGCACTGGCAACACCGCAAAGGCGCTCGCCGTTTTGGCGCCGGGGCTGGCCAGGGACCCGGTCGATCCGGCGCTGCTGTCGGTGGCTGGCGAGTTGTATTTGCAAACGGGTGACGCCAAAAAGGCGGAGCAACTGTTTTCCAAAGCCAGCCAGCAGGACCCACAGGATGTGCGTAAGCGCACCGCATTGGACATGGCGCAACTGGCTTCTGGCCGCGCCGATGCGCTGACTGACCTCGAGCACATTGCCGGTTCCGACAAGGGCACCGTGGCCGATATGGCCTTGATCAGCGTGCACCTGAATCGCCAGGAATACGACAAAGCCTTGAAGGACATTGATGCGCTGGAGAAAAAGCAGCCGGACCAGGCTAGCACCGCGCTGCTGCAGGGTCGCGTGTTTGTGGCCAAAAAGGACCTGGCCAGTGCCCGCAGGAGTTACGAGCGGGCACTGCGTCTGGAGCCCACTTCCTTTGTTGCCGTTGCGGGTCTTGCCGGTTTGGATGTGGTCGAGAAAAAGCCGGAAGATGCCAAGAAACGTTTTGAAGCGTTGCTCAGCAACGATCCCAAAAATGCACAGGCGGTGTTGGCTTTGGCCGAGTTGGCCGTTCGTACCGGCGCCAGTAACGATGCGGTCGGCGCATTGCTGAAACGGGCTGTGGCGGCCGACCCTTCGCAGAGTGCCGCACGGCTGGTGCTAATTGATTTTTATTTGCGCAAAAAAGACTTGAAGCAGGCCATTTCGGCTGCCCAGGATGCGCAGTCCGCACTGCCTGACAGCCCTGAAGTGCTGGATGCGCTGGGGCGTGCCCAGCAAGCGAGCGCGGACTTTAACCAGGCCATTGCCACGTTCAACAAACTGGCGGCCCTGCAGCCGTTGTCGCCGCAGCCTTATCTGCGTCTGGCCGAGGTCTATATGGCGACCAAGGACCGGGATGCCGCAGCACAAAGCCTGCACAAGGCGCTGGAGATCAAGCCCGATCTGCGGCAAGCCGAATTCGGTTTTGTCCGACTGGATATGGACGCCAAGAACTACGAGGGAGCGCTCGCCACCGCACGCACCATGCAAACGCAGGCGCCCAACGACATTGTGGGATATGGACTGGAAGGCGACATCTATGCCAACCTGAAACAGTGGGACGCCGCGACCGTTGCGTACAACACCGGGCTGCGGCATGCGCCTACTACCGAATTGGCAATCAAGTTGCACAAGGCGTTGCTGGCTTCGGGCAAGACCGCGCAAGCCGACACGTTTTCCGCCACGTGGCAGAAAGACCATCCACAAGACGTCACTTATTTGTTGTATCTGGCCGATGGCGCCATCGGTCACAGCGACTTTGCACTGGCCGAGCGCACCTACCTGGCGGTACTGAAGCAACAAGCCACTAACGCCCTGGCGTTTAACAATCTGGCATGGGTGACCAGCAAGTTGCACAAGGAGGGCGCCATCGCCTATGCCGAGAAGGCCGTGGCGCTCAGCCCCAATACGCCGGCCTTCATGGACACGCTGGCTGGCTTGCTGGCCGAAAAAGGCGACTACGCCCGCGCCCTGGAGTTGCAAAAGCGCGTGGTTGACTTGAGCCAATCCGCACCGCTGTACAGGCTGAACCTGGCGAAGATACAACTGAAGGTGGGTGCCAAGTCTGACGCACGGGCCACGCTGGATGCCCTGGCGGCACTGGGCAATGCGTTCCCGAATCAGTCGGAGGTGGCTGGTTTGCGCCAGGGTTTGTAGGCAGTTGACTGTCGGAATACTTTACAGGGTAGCGGGGTTTTGGCTGGCTGGCCGGTGCATTGCGCGGTTGCGTGACGGCTAAGTTGTTGAATTCACTTGGAATATTTTATATATTTACAGCTGGCCTGGTATTTGCGTTTCCCGATTGGAAGACTGATAATCATCAGCAAAGCAGGGGTCACCGGAAAGTCGCAATGCAGAAAGATACAAACACACCACCGCAACTGCGGTTGCCCGACGTCGAAGCCACGCAAGTGGCTGCGCTGGTACGTCGTCGCCTGCTGTTGCGCGGCCTGAGCAAGGGCGCGGTTGCCGCCGCCGCCGCCGTTCCCCTGCACACGTTGGCGAGCACGCAAACGCGGTGCGAGACGGACGGAAAAAATGGAACCCAAGTGGTGTGGGCCACGGTTTCCGGTTCGCAATCCGCAGTGGGTTCGCGTGCGCCCACGGACACGCTGGTCAGCGAGGGTTTTGGCGCCACGCACTACGCGGCGTTGTCAAATTGGCCTGGCTACCAGGCGAAACCGGGGCAAAACAAGTCCATTTCCAACACGGTATTTCGCAGCGTTTTTGCCGGTGCCAGCGGAACGAATGCATCGCTTACCTGCTACACCATCGTGACGCAGCAGCAAACGTCCCCCGAGTGCCGCTGGGTCCTGGCGTATTTGAATGCCACCACCTGCGAAGGTACCAACTATCCCTACACGACTCAGGAAGTCCTGAATCTGTACCAAAACGGCGGCAGCAATGGCAACCCCACCCTGGTGGCATGCGAGACATTTTTCGGTACCTACATGGAGAGCCTCACTTGAGGCTCACCCGTGTGCCCTGTGTCCACATCCATTAAGGCGTATTGGCTCAATCCTGTTGCGCGTTTGTACTGGGCAGGGTGGGATAACGAGTACGTTGTTTTCGAAGAGACGTCAGGCCAGACCCATGAACTCGATCCCCTGCGCGCTTTGGTGCTGAACGCGGCCATTGGCGGACCCATTCACGCAGCTTCGGTATTGGCAGACCTGGCGGCTGATTTACCTGAAATGCGTGCCGAGGTGTCAATCGAGCGCCTGAATCAGATTTTTGCGGAATTTGAAACGGTTGGTTTGTTTGAAAGCGAATCGGTGTGAGGGTGTGCAGTCTGTCGCATGCCGAACTGCGTCAAAGTCTGCAAGGCTCCGGGCTCACGTTGCGCGTCGGACCGTTCACGTTTCGCATCCTTTGCGACATCGAGTCCGTTGCCGAAGGCCTGACCACCTTGTATTCCGACTATCCGTTGGCCGACGACGATTCGTTCATGGATTACACGGTGCATATCGCGCGCGGTGCCGGATTGCGCAAATGGCTGTATCCGCAGGCCATGTTCCGGTTTGATGGTCTGGAGCCCTTTGCACCGCTGCCGCAAAGGCAGGCATTTCCCTTGTTGGAGTGGGCCATGAACTGGTGTGTGTCCACGCAGGCGCACCAGTATTTGCTGCTGCATGCTGCGGTGATCGAGCGTGCAGGCTGTGCGGTCCTCATGCCAGCGCCACCGGGCTCCGGCAAGAGCACACTGTGCGCCGCGCTGATCAGCCGTGGATGGCGTTTGCTGTCGGATGAGCTGGCGCTGGTCTCGCTCCAGGACGCCAGCATCACGCCGGTCGGCAGGCCCGTCAGCCTCAAGAATGAATCCATTGCACTGATTCAGAAATTTGCGCCGGAGGCCGTCTTCAACCGCATTACGGCCGACACTGCCAAAGGTGCCGTCACCCATATGAAAGTGCCGACCGAACAGCTGCTGCGCATCAACGAAAAGGCGCGTCCGCGCTGGGTTGTTTTTCCGCAGTATGTCAGCGGATCGGGGCCTGAATTGCAGGCCCGATCCAAGGCCAACAGCATGCTGGAACTGGGGCGCAATTCGTTCAACTACATGGTGTTGGGCCGACTTGGATTTGAGGCCTTGTCCCGTGTGGTGGATGCCTGTGATTGCTACGATTTCCGGTATGGTCGTCTGGCCGACGCTGTGGCGGTATTTGACGGTCTGGTGCAGCGGAGAAGCGCGTGAGTCCTTCCCTTCTGGAGTCATTCTGGGCCGACCCGCACCGCTGCCCGCAGTGGACCGCGCGTGAGTGGGAGGCGGTATTGGGTCAGGCCCGCCAGTCCCGGTTGCTGGGGCGCTTGGCGGTGCACTTTGACGAACAGGGGTGGCTGCCGCCGGTGAGCCATGGGCCGTTCCTGCATCTGGAGAGCGGTTTGCGTTTAACGCAGCGTCAGCAGCACGAAGTGCGGTGGGAGGTTTCGCGCATTGCGCATGCATTGCGCCACGTGGCGACGCCTGTGGTGCTGCTCAAAGGCACGGCTTATTTGATGGCCGATTTGCCACCCGCCCGTGGTCGGCTGTTTTCGGATGTCGATCTCCTGGTGCCACGCCAGCAGATTGCGATGGTGGAAAGCGCCATGTTTGCCGCTGGCTGGATTTCGCAAGAGCGCGGTGCCTATAACCAGCGGTACTACCGCCAGTGGATGCATGAAATCCCGCCGATGAAGCACGTGCAGCGCAACACGTACATCGATATTCATCACACGATTACGCCCCCGACATCGCGCTTCAATGTCGACGGGGCGCGGTTGCTGGAGGGTATCGAGCCGGTGCCGGGTTATGCCAATGTGTATGTTTTGGCACCGGTGGACATGGTGCTTCACAGCGCGGTGCATCTGTTCACCGAGGGCGCGTTTTATGCAGGCCTGCGCGACCTGCTGGACCTGCGCGATTTGTTGCTGCATTTCGCGCAGCAAGCGGGCTTTTGGGACGCGCTCCTGGCGCGCGCCGAAGCACTGCGGCTGGGGATTCCGTTGTACCACGCGCTGTTCCATCTGGAGCGTCTGTTTGGCACGCTTGCACCGGCGCAGGTGTCACGGCGCGTGTCTGCGCTGGGGCCGGGGCGTTGGTCCCGGCGCTGGATGGCGTGGGCGTTGTCCTTGGCGCTGCGCCCGGCCCATCCGAGCTGTGCGCGTCCCTGGACAGCGTTGACCCGGTGGCTTTTGTATGTTCGCTCGCACACCTTGCGCATGCCCTTGCGCCTGGTGATTCCGCATTTGGTTCGCAAGGCCTGGATGCGCCAATTTTCAGGATGAGCATGACCCGTTCCGATTTTCGTGCCGCGCTGCTGGCGGCGTTGCAGGTGGCTGCCGTGTTTGCCGGTGCACTCGCCCAAGCGCATGCGGATCTGGTGGAAACCATACCCAAGGTCAAGGCCTCGGTGGTTTTGGTCGGGACGTACTCGGACATTGCCAATCCCCGCTTTGCGCTGCACGGGGCCGGGTTTGTGATTGGAAACGGGAACTGGGTGGTTACGAATGCGCACGTCCTTCCCGATCCGGCCGTGGCGGATATGAATGCCAAACTGGTGTTGCAGGTGCGTACGGAACCCAAAGGACTCACGGGGCAAGGTGACCTCTCCATGCGGCAGGCAACGGTGTTGGAGTTGGACCGCTTGCACGATCTGGCGTTGCTGCACTTTGATGGGGCGCCCGCGCCGATGCTGATCCTGCGGGACTCGAACACGCTGCGCGAAGGGCAATCGGTCGCGTTCATGGGCTTTCCGATCGGTGGGACGCTGGGCTTTTCGTCGGTGACGCACCGCGCAACGGTCTCCAGCCTCACGCCGATTGCGTTGCCAGTGGCCCACGCACAGCAACTCGATGCCCGAACGGTGGCCAGCTTGCGCAGTGGAACGTTTAACATTATTCAACTCGATGGCACGGCGTATCCCGGGAACAGCGGGGGGCCGCTGTTTGACCCGGAGAGCGGGGAGGTGTTGGGCGTTCTCAATATGGTGTTCGTCAAGGCAACCAAAGAGTCTGTACTGAGTGACCCCTCGGGTATTAGTTACGCCATACCGTCCAACTATGTGCAGCAGTTGTTGCAAAGTCACCGGTAGCGTCAGCGGCAACAAAGCGCGGTTTAAAAAATAGCGAGGGATTGCAGGTGTGAAAAGCGATGAAATGCTTCGTTCCCGTGTGATTGAGGTGCTGCGTGCCAGTGCCGTTTTTGGTGCGCTGGAGCATGCTGTCATAGAGGACCTGGCTGACGTTTTGCAGCTGCAAAACGTCCGTGGCGGGGACACGGTGCTGCGCGAGGGCGAGCCCTCAACGTGCATGTTTTTTGTGATCAGTGGCGGGCTGCGCGTATCGCGACGCGATGCGGTTGGCAACCAGCTTCTGTTCAATGAATTCCGTCCGGGCGCCAGTGTCGGGGAGGAGGGACTGGTGCTGGAGCAGCCGCGCGCGGCGGATGTGAACGCGGTGCGGGATTCAACGCTTGCGGTGTTGCACAAGACCGATTACGAGGCTTTGCTGGCGCTGCATCCCATGGCCTTGAACCGGGTCTTTGTGCAAGCTATTTATAACTACCTCAAGCACAACCTTCCCTCTAAGATCCGGCACGCCGAATCGATTGTGGTCGTGCCACTGAACAGCGATGCGGATGCGCTGGAAGTGTCCAGGGGGCTGACCCGGGCTTTTGCCAAGAAGGGGTCAGCGCAGTGTGTGTCACTGGCGGACAACGCCGCTTTTGTCGAGTCCTGCGGACTGGAGGATGCCGACCAGATCCGACGCCAGGAAATGCTCGAAGAGGGCGTGGAGCACCTGGTCTATGAGGCCGGCATGCATGCATCAGCCTGGACCCGGCGTGCGTTCAGACAGGCCGATCAGGTGGTCTTTGTTGGCAGCGCCGGGGCCTCGCACGCCATTGCGGCGCTGGAGCATCAGTTGATGGACGAGCCCGGATACCTGCTCAAGCGCCGGCATCTGGTGCTGCTGCATGCGCCCGATGTTCGCTATCCGGCGCCATGGGGGCCTTGGCGCGAGGGCCGGGATGTCGAGCGTTTCTACCCCATGCGTCGTGGTCACTCCGGTGACTATGACCGCCTGGTGCGGTTCCTGACCGGTAACGCCGTGGGCCTGGTTCTCGGCGGTGGCGGCGCACGCGGGTTTGCCCACCTGGGGGTGCTGCGGGCATTGCAGGAGTCAGGGATAGCGGTGGACCTGGTCGGAGGCAACAGCATGGGCGCACTGATTGGTGCCCAATATGCCTGCGACGTGCCCCTGGACGAGATTCGGGAGCGCACCCAGAAATTCGCCACCGGTGGCGAGTATCCGACCTTGCCGCTGATTTCCCTGGTGTCCGGTTATCGGGTTCGACGTGACCTGGAGACGATGTTTGGTGATTTGCAGGTTGACGGCCTGTGGCGTCCTTTTTTTGCGGCCGCCTGCAACCTGACCAAAGGCTGCACCACCATTCAGGATCGCGGCCCGCTGTGGCGTGCGGTGCTGGCCAGTAATTCGCCAGCTGGTCTGTTTCCTCCGGTGCCGATCGACGGCGACTTGCTGGTGGACGGCGCGATTCTGGAAAATGTGCCGGTGGCGGCCATGCGGATGCGCCTGGGGGCAGCCCACGAACGGCGCCATGGCAACGGCACCATTATTGCCGTGGATGTGGACATGCTGGAAGAGCTCCGGGCACCCACGGGCGCATCGCACCTGTCTTTGTGGAAAACCATGAAGGCGGTGTTAATGCGCGGGTCCGTGCACGCGCCGACGATTGGTCCAATCATGTATCGGGCCGGGCATATTGGCGGGATGAGTCAGCGCAGTAAAGCGATTGGGCTGGCGGATTATTATTTGGAGCCCCCGGTGCGTCATTTTTCCATGATGGGCTATCGCAGCTCCTCCGAAATCTGCGAAATCGGATATCGGTATACCCTGGAGCACGTGCGCAATTGGAACCTGTGAATAGCAACGCGGTGCAGAGCGACGCATTTGCGCTGTCGGTGAGCCAGCGCGAGATCTGGCTTGACCAGCGTGCGTGGCCGGGCAGCACGCACCTGCTGATTGGCGGTGTTGCCTATCTTGATGGCGCGCTGGACGTTGGCCTCCTGATGGCGGCTTTGAAGTTGCTGGTTGCCGAGAGCGATGCCTTGCGACTGGTGCCGCATGAAAACGGCACACAAACCCTGCTGTATGAAATACGGCTTCCTTTTGAAGTCATCGACACACCGGAGGCGCCGGACTTGCACAAGGCTGCGCAGTCATGGTGGCAGCGGCAACTTCAAGACGCCTACGTTTGGGACGGCACGCCGCCCTGGCGCTTCGGGCTGATTCGCGGCGCATCTGCGCGCCATGCACTGGTGATGCAATACCACCATTTGGTGATGGACGGCTGGGGCACGGCGCGTCTGATACGACGCTGGAGTGAAATCTACAACGCGTTGCATAGGGGACGGGCACCTGCGCCCACCACGGCCGCGAGCTACTGCCGTTTCGTGGAGGACTCCAACCGATACATCACGTCGGTGGCGCGTACGCGTGATGGTGCCTATTGGGCGGGGCAACTGCCGACATTGCCTCCGGTGCTGATTGACAAACGCCACGTGAGCGACAACGACGCCCCGGTCGGCCTGGTGGATGCTGTGGTGGGCAATTTGTATTTGCCATTGGCGCACTATGCGAAGGTCAAGGCAGGCGCGGCGGCCTGTGGAAGTACCGTATTCAATGTCTTCCTGGCCGCCATGGCGGTGTATTTTGCGCGGGTCGCGAACTGCCAGTCGGTGGTGATTGGCGTGCCTAATTTGAATCGTATGGGCAAGACCTACCACGACACGCTGGGCATGTTTGTCGGTGTATTGCCGGTGCAGGTCACGCTGACCCCCGGCATGACTGTGGCGGCGTTGCTCGACTCGATCGCCAAGACCATGCGCAGCGCCTTGCGGCATACACGCTATCCGATCAGCGAGTTGGGCCACGTATTGGGTGCCACGCGCTACGGGCGGGGTGGCGTTTTCGATGTGCTTTTGTCATTTGAACGCCTGGATTACGACGTTGCTTTTGGCGACGCCCGGATGTCGGAGTCACGCCAGTTGTTCAATGGCAAGGCGCGTTATCCGCTGGGTGTGACGGTCTGCGAATTTCAATCCAATCAGGATCCCGAGCTGGTGCTGGAGGGCAGTTCAGCCTGCTTTGCGGCCAGTGAGGTGGTGCCCATCGGTGAGCGGATCTGGAGTCTGGTGCTGCGCATGGGGGCGTCGCCCAACGCCGTGCTGGACACGCTGGCGCTGGTGTCCGAAGCCCAGCAGGCCCAGGTTCTGGCCCAGCACCAGGGCACCGTGTGGCATGACCAGTGCACGCCGTATATTGCGCAGTTCATGGCGCGATCGCACCAGACTCCCGATGCCGTGGCACTGGTATGGGATGGCGGCTCGATGGGCTACGCGCAATTGCGACGCTGTGCCCATGCGTTGGCGCGCCGCCTAAGGGCACTGGGCGCCGGGCCGAACACCGTGGTGGCACTGGCAATGCCCCGGTCACCGGAATTGGTGGTGGCCATTTTGGCCGTATCGGCGGCGGGGGCGGCATTTTTGCCGCTGGAGCCCGATGCGCCCACGGCCCGCTTGTCGGACATCGTCAAAGAAAGTGGCGCACTGGCCCTGGTGATTCAATCCGACGGTTTTGATCGCCTGGCGTCGCTGCACGCGACGGTTGTTGTGGCGTCGCGTCAGGATGTGCCGGAGGACGGCGCGCAGGGCTCGGACGACTTCGCCCCCGTGACGGTGGCCCCCGAATCGTTGGCCTATGTGCTGTTTACTTCCGGCTCCACGGGACGCCCCAAAGGGGTGATGGTGGAGCATGCCGCTTTGGCGCACCGACTGGCCTGGCTCACCGGCGTGTATGGCATTACGCCGGCGGACCGATCGGCACTGAGCACACAAATCACCTTCGATCCGTCACTGATCGAGCTGTGCCTGCCCCTGATTAACGGCGCCAGTGTGGCGTTGCCGCCTGCGGGGCGTGTGTTGCCGGAGACGCTGGCCGCTTTTGTCATTCGCCAGGAGGCTACGTTTATCGCTACGGTTCCGTCCACCCTGGCCCGGTTTTTGAACCGGGTTGCTGGCGACCCCAACCTTAAGCTGCGCGTGGCGTGCTGTGGCGGCGATGTCTTGCCAGCCGAATTGGCGAACCGTTATCTGTCGCTTACCAAGGCGCGTCTGTTTAACGCGTATGGTCCAACCGAGGCCTGCATATTTGCGACGGCCTGGGAGTGCGTGCCAGTGCCGCAAAGCCAGAGCGTGCCGATAGGCCGTCCGGTGGATAACACCTGTGTTTATGTGCTCGATTCAAAATTGCTTCCCGTGCCCACCGGTATGCATGGCGACATTTTTATTGGTGGCGCGGCACTGGCCAGAGGCTACCTGGGGCGACCGGAACTCGACGAACAGGTGTTTTTGCCCGATCCATTTCGACGCGGTGCCCGGATGTGCCGTACCGGTGATACCGGCTGGTTGGACCACGACGGCAACTTGCATTTTGTGGGCCGTCAGGATCGCCAGGTCAAATTGCGTGGCTACCGCATTGAACTGGGCGAAATTGAAGCGGCGCTGCTGCAGGTGGATGGCGTTACGCAGACAGCGGTCAAGGTGGTCCAGAGAACCGGGAAACCCGTGTTGCATGCCTGGGTGTCGACAGCGGCCACCCTGGGGGCTGACGATTTGCAAAAAGCATTGCGCACGCGCTTGCCCGATTACATGATTCCTTCAGGCATCAGCGTGGTGCCTGAATTGCCGGTGAACGACACCGGCAAGGTGGACTACGGAATGTTGCACCTTCCGACCGACACCGTCGTCGTACCGACGGCGCGGGCACCCAAAAATGAGATGGAGCGCACGTTGCTCACGCTGTGGGAGAAAGTGCTGCACGGACGGCCATTGGGGGTGCAGGACAATTTTTTTGAAGCCGGCGGCGACTCGCTGGATGCGGTGACCATTCTGGCGGACCTGGAAAAAATGGTCGCCAGCCCCGTACCGCTGTTTTTGCTGACAGAGAACCCGACGATCGAGATGTTGGCGCAGGCGATGCAAAAGCCGATCAAGGCGCACCCATCAATTCTGCGTTTCCATGCGGACTCCACCAAACCGCCGTTCTACATCGCGGTATCGGGGTATGGCGATTTGATGCGTTTCCAGACCCTGGCCCACGCGCTCAAGGACACCTGCGATGTGCGCTTGCTGCAGCCGCCATTGGGCGTGCCTGTGACCCACATGGAGCAATTGGCGCATTTTTACGCGGACCTGATCGTGCTGCAGGCCGATGTGCCCGGATTCGTGGCCGGCTTTTCGGTGGGTGGCATTGCTGCACTGGAGACTGCGCGTGAACTTCAAAAGCGCAAAGTCCCGTTGCGGGGCTTGATTTTGCTGGACACGCTTTATCCGCGATGCCTTTGGGGCGCCGCTGCGGTGTGGCGTGCGTTTGTCTGGCTGGTCAGGAATTACCGTCTGGGGGACATGACGCTCAACGGCAGGCGCCTGGGTGCGGTGATCACGGACGTGGCGCTGGTGGGTCAAATCGCGGCCATGGCCCACTACCGTGCGCGTTCATTTGAAGGCCCGACGATTTTGGTGAAGACCAGGGGCCTGGCGTATTGGGATCGGTTGTTTTTTTCGCCCTGGCGCCGGTTGCAGCAAGGTTGGCTCAAGGAGTGCGTCACGGACGGGCTGCATGGGTCCATTTTTGAAGCAGAGCAGGTGTCTCAACTCGCGCGCGTGTTGGAAGACGTTATCGCGTCAGGGTAATTCGTTGTCGGCTGGATTCCAGACTGACGTGCCAGTTGAGGTTTCCGCCTGTATCCACCAGTTTGCGCGGCGGCACGTACTTGTGGAAGAACCGGTTGAAGTTGATTTCGTAGCCGACCCGGCCAATGCCTTTGTCCGTGTTGTCTCGAAATCGCAGGTGCCGCAAGACCTTGATGCGGCGATAGCCGAACACCGGGAAGTCCTCCACACGGCTGAATGCATTGGTATCGCAGGCTGAGTACAGGTCCACGATTTGGCGAATTTGCGCATCACTGATGATCCGGCGCTTGTTGCCCTCGTTTTTGAGGTGTTTTATAAACAGTTGCCATTGGTTCAGGGCATTGGTGAAGGAGTTTTTGGGACCCTCTGCTGCAGAGGGTCCTTTGCAAAGCGCTGGCGCAATGGGTTCGCAGCGGGTCTTCATGCGGCACGCAGGGCGTCGGCTCAGCTCGATCGTGCCGTTACAGGGGATGGTTGCATGGCCGGTGTGTGAACCAGGGCGATACTGAGCCAGACCGCGATGCTGAAGTACAGCGTCATCCAGACGACTTCGCTTTTCCAGACATGCCATTGGTACGACACCTGCCAGTGCCCGGAAGCGTCGAGCAGGCCCTGTGCCAGGCTCAGATAGTGGCGACCCTGCGCTTCGTCTGCGACCCAGCGCGCCCAGTACATGGGAACGTCGATCAGAAACATGAAGGCAACGTAGGCGGCACCGATCAGGCACATGCCCTTGAGAATGGGGCGCAGGCGGGCGCTACAGCGTCGGTAGAGTGACAGCAGACTCACCACCAGGAGCGTTGCGGCAAGGCCCCACAGTGACTCTTCAATGACGTGACCCAGGTTGGAGGTGGTCAGCACCGAATACCAGGAACAGGTCTCGGCAACGGCAATCAGCGGCACCACCAGCAGGGCCGCCAGGCGGACCAACTTGTTGTGGGTTGCTTGAGAGATTTCATACATCAGGAGTGCCCATTGGGCAACAAAGCACAACTCGGCGATGGTGGCCACGGAGCGGCCCACCATGACACTGGACAGCCAGGAATCGACCAGGCACACGCGTTGCACGTCAAATACGGGCAACGCCGAGCGGAAGGCGCAGCCCAGCACATATACCGCTGAGCACAGCAGTTGCAGTCGGCGCGAGGCATAGATGGCGGGTGGGATGGCCCCACTCTTGAGCCAAAACACGCGTGTGGAGTAGGCCAGAGCCACCACGTTGACGACACTCACGGCGCAAAGCAGGGTCCACCAGACCGATAGGGCAGTTGACATGTGCGGCCTTCCTTATCCGGGGAATGTGGAGTGAGATAACAATATATACGATATGTATCGTTTTGCAAGTACGCACTTTCGTCAGTGTGGTTAAGTGGTCGAACGGCACCGTGTTGGTTTGTGTCGATTGCTTTTCCCAAGAATCGTCAGCGGTGGCGAATTGCCGCTGCGGCGCACCGGTCGCCTTCTCATACTGGGTTTGCAGCAGCCGAGGGCTGGTACTGCATGCCGCCGTCTACTTTGCGCTGACATGGAGGTTAAATTGGAACGCCGTACCGTATTGACTGCAGCGTCGCTGTTGCCGCTGTTTGCACCGCAGGTCAGCTTCGCTGGTGTTGCAGGCAAACCGGCGTTGTACCCGCGTGAAGCAGAGTTGTACGCGGCGGCGCGGACGCAGGGGGTTTGTGTTTCGTTTAACACGCTGCCTAAATGGGCTAACTGGGGCGCACTGTTGCTGGCATTTCGGGCGCGTTATCCGGATATTGATTTAACGTATAACGAATTAGGCTCTGCTGCCACCGTGATTGCACTGAAGCGCGCGCACAGGCGACCGCAGGCCGACACCGCGTATTATTTTGCGGCCTCTGCGCTTGATGCGGTGCAGCAAGATGTGGTGGCACCTTTTCGCCCACTGAACTTTGATCGCTTGCCGATGGCGCTGCGGCACCCTGAAGGGCGCTGGTTTGCCGTGCATACGCTGACGGTGGCGTTTGTGGTGAACCGCCGTCTGGTCAAGACGGTGCCGACGCGGTGGTCGGACCTGTTGCGGCCCGAGTATAAAAAGTCGATTGTCTATATGGATCCGCGCACCACCGGGATCGGGCAGATGATCTCCCTGGCGGCCAACTTCGGCATGGGCGGTGATCTGGATCACCTGCGCCCGGGTGCTGAATTCATGGCGCGCCTGCATGCAATGGGCAACGTTTTGGATGTTGTTGGGATCACGCCCTATAACCAATTTGCAGGGGGCCATATCCCGATCTGGATCGGCTGCGAAAACGACGGTTTGAAGGCGCGGTATGCCGATGGAATGGAAAGTGCGCACACCGTGATACCGGCTGAGGCCAGCGTGGCTTTGCCGTATGCCATGAGTCTGGTGAAAGACGGTCCGGACCCCGATGCTGGCATGCTGTGGCTCAATTTTGTGATGAGCGAGGTGGGGCAATCCTTATTCGCCCAGGGATTCGTACGTCCCGCCGTGGCCGACATTGCGATGCCGGTTGATCTGGCGCTCAAGATGCCGCGTGCACCGCAGGTGCGCCAGTTGGATGTACGAAAGACAGCGCAGGTGAAGCCGCAGATTGATCGTCTGTGGGCAACAGCCGTGCTGGGTGCTTAGTACATCGATGGCCGATGGAAATTTCGTGAAAACCAAGTCCACACACATCGTAACGAGTTTGTGGCGCAACAGTATTGTCGTGCTCGTGCTGGTGGCCGGACTGGCATTGAGTGCCTGGGGTGGTTATATGGAGCAGCTGCGCGCCATTGCGCAGTGGAAAGCGCGGGCGCACGAAGACATTCGTGACCGGACACGGCAATTGCGTGATGGCATTGAAAGCAGTTATGCCACGCTGGCTGGGTTGGTCACGTTGTTAGAGCAGCAACCGCATATTTCACCGCAGCACTTTCTGACTGCGGTGGCGCGGCTGGAGGCGCGCAGCAGCATGAATTTTGTTGAAGATTGGGGCGTGTTCCGGGAAACACCGAGTGGATGGGCGCTGGAGTACGCAACGCCTGGTGTCGGATTAAGTCAGCTGTTCAGTCGCCGTGGCCCGGAGGCCGATGTGTTGCGCGTGGTGTTGTCGCGTACCGCTGAGCGCCCCGATGACTGGGTGCTGTCGCCCCCGATCCAAACCACCAAGGGCAACTCGGCGTACATTGCAATGAGTTTTGGTCAGAGCCGCCAGGCGCGGCGTATGGTGCTGGGGGTGCTCGACTTGTCGACCACAGTGCGCACCACGGCGGCGTCACGCATGGTTGGCGGACTGTTCCCGCTCATCCGAATTGGCCCGTCCGGGGGCGATGCTATTGCATTGCAGGAAGACGTGTCGCCGACCGAAACACCGGTGCTGGTCATGAATGTGTCGCTGCCGCTGGTGGATCAGATACTCAGCATCGACTGGCGTGTTGGCGCCAGCTATGACGACGGTGTTCGGGCGGCATGGGTGCTGCCGTTCTCTGGTGTCGGTATCACCTTGTTGTTGGCCTTCATTTTGTGGCGACAGCTCAACGAGCAACGACGCATTGAGACCCTGGTTAATGCGAAGGAGCAGGAAAACGGGTTGTTGCTCCATTCGACCGCCGAAGGCATTTTTGGCATCGACGCGCACGGCGCCATCAGTTTTGCCAATGCGGCCTGTTTGCGTACGCTGGGCTATGCTGACGCCAGTGACATCGTGGGTCGGCCAATGACGTGTCTGCTGCAGGGGGCGCTGGCACCCACGCCGCAAGCACCGGCAATGGAACAGGATGCGCATGCGCTGTTGCGGCACTGGCTTGCACAAATGGCGCAGGGGCAGGTGGTTACCCAGGAAGAGCTGCCGTTTTATCGCGGTTCGGGTGAGCGTTTTCCGGCCAATATTGTGGCGTCACCATTGCGCGCCGTGGGCAGTGATCAGTTTCGTGGTGCCGTGGTGGTGGTTTCCGATGCGACCGAACGTCAGCGCGCACGCCAGATATTGCAGCAAGAGGGCGAACGCCTGCGGGAGATTCTGGATCGTGCGCCTGTGGGTTGTTTGATCACGGTCGATGACCGGCTCAATTTCGCCAACCATTGTCTGACCGGAATGCTGGGCATTGCGCTTGGCGAGCCCTTGGCCACGGCCTTCGTGAATCCGGACGATCGACAGCGCACCACGACCAGACTGGCCGGGGAAAACGGTACCGATGCCAATGCCGAGGCGGTGCAAATGTACGGTGCCCAGGGGCAGGTGCTCGACGTGTTGATGACGGCCATGCCGTTTGAGCTGTTTGGTCAGCGTGCTGTGCTGATCTGGATTGTCGATGTGACGAAACTGCGCGATGTGGAGCGCGTTATGTCGATGGCCCGCACCAACGCCGAGGAAGCAACCCGCGCCAAGAGTTCTTTTCTGGCCAACATGAGTCATGAGATCCGCACGCCCATGAACGCCATTATTGGGTTGTCATCGCTGGCGTTGAAAAATGAAATGTCGTCACGCGTGCAGGATTACCTGGAAAAGATACGGCAAAGCGGCGAGCACCTGCTGGGGATCATTAACGATATTCTTGATTTTTCCAAGATCGAGTCCGGTAAGCTGGAGATCGAAACGGTGTCGTTTGACTTGGAATCCGTGATTGACAACGTGGTCACGCTCGTGAGTGAAAAGGTCGATGCCAAGGGATTGGAGTTGCTCTGCCGAATCGATTCGACACTACCCCGAACGCTGATTGGCGACCCGTTGCGCATCGGACAGATACTGATCAACTATGTCAACAACGCTGCAAAATTCACGCACAGCGGTGAGGTGCGTATCTCAATCGAGCTGATTCGGTGCGATGGGCACACCGCGCTGCTGCGCTTTGCGGTCACTGACACTGGCATTGGTTTGACATCGGATCAGATCGGTCGCCTGTTTAATAGTTTTGAGCAGGCAGATGTATCCACGACGCGCCAATATGGTGGAACCGGTCTGGGGTTGGCGATCAGCAAAAAGCTGGCGCAGGCGATGGGCGGCGAGGTCGGGGTTGAAAGCGTGTACGGGAAGGGTTCTACATTCTGGTTCACTGCGTTATTGGGAGTGGGGTCGGAGGAGCGCGTCGTGCCGCATGCGACCGTCGAGTTGCGTGGGCGCAGGGTGCTGGTCGTGGACGACAACGATGCGGCAGCGCAGGTGTTGGCAGACTTGCTGATGGAACTTGGCTTGGTGGTGCAGCAGGCCGATTCCGGCGCGGCGGCATTGGAGCAAATGCGCACAGCGCAATCCAGGCAGACCCCGTTCGATTTTGTTCTGATGGACTGGCAGATGCCCCACATGGATGGACTGGAGACGGTGCAGGCGATGCATGCCATGGAGACGGGCAGTGTGCCGCTGGTGCTGATGGTGACAGCGCACCGGCGGCCAGAGCTGGTCCGGGCAGCGGAGCGGTTGGGGATTGAGCATGTCATGGCCAAGCCTGTTACCGGCGCGTTGCTGGCCAACACCATGATGCAGTTGCTGGGTCGCGCGCCGGAGTCGATGGTGCGCGTGCAAAGGAAGCACAAGGACAGTTTGGTGCGCGAACTGACCGCGATTCAGGGCGCGCACATTCTGCTGGTGGAGGACAACGAGATTAACCAACAGGTCGCCTGTGAACTATTGCGGTCCGTTCACTTTACGGTTGACGTAGCCGACAACGGTCAGGCGGCGGTCAATCAGGTGCAGGCACGCATGGTGGAAGGCGTGCCTTATGACCTGGTGCTGATGGACATGCAAATGCCGGTGATGGACGGTGTCACGGCGTCGCGTTGCCTGCGTGAAATTTATAGCGCGGAACAACTGCCAATTGTTGCCATGACGGCGAACGCGATGCGGGAAGACCGGGATCTGTGTCTCGCAGCGGGGATGAACGGCTTTGTCACCAAGCCCATCAATCCGGAACTGTTGTGGCAGGCCTTGCTCGACTGGATTAAGCCGCGTCAGCACCGCCTGGCATCGTTCGATGACGCATCGGTGCAGGGCACGGCTGAAGCGTCCCCGACCGCCCTGGACACTGCGGCGCGGCAGCAAGATGCGCTGCTGTGTGCGTTGCGCGGTGTGCCGGATATTGACGTCGATTCGGGCTTGGCTTGTGTCGGCGGTAACGTGGAGTTTTATGCATCGATGCTGGCAAAGTTGTCCAGTGGGCAGCACGATGCCATCGCACGTGCGCGCCAGGCGCTTGTCAATGGTGAAGTGGCCGTTGCCGAGCGCATTGCGCATACCTTGCGTGGCGTAGCCGGGAATTTGGGTGCGCATGGATTAAAAGATGCCGCAGCGGCGCTCGAAACCGCGTTGCGCAGTGCTGCGCCGCAGAGTACGCTTGACAGCGCCTTGGCGCATTGTGAGGCGCTGTTGGCGCGGTTGCTGCTGGCCTTGAAAGTGCTCGATGAACGACAGGCGGCGTCACCCGATACGGCGGCGTCTGATGTGGCAAACGATCCTGTGCAGGGGCAAGAGGTCACTGCGCGCTTGGTGGCGGCGCTGGAAATGGCCGATCCGGGCGCGAAGGATCTGTGGGACGCACACGCGGCGCTGATGCATTGGGCACACCCGCAGGCAAACGCTATTGAGGCGGCACTGAATGGCTTCGAGTTCGACGTGGCACTGAGCTTGTTGCGCCGCAGCACGTGAGCAGCGTGAGCAGCGTGGGCGCCCGGGACATGGTTTGGTGCAGGCCGCATAGACGCAACCGTGAAGGAAATGATTGCGCATTTTTTGTCGCTGGCTTAACCTTGCTCCATTCTGTTTCGAAAGCGCAGCATGAATAGCAGTCCAATAAAAAGTCTTCGCCGTTACATCCGTATTCCGTTTAGTGCGGAAGTGCAACTCAAACTGCACGACCAATCCTTTCTGGTGCAGCTGGTGGATATTGCGCTCAAGGGCGCGCTGGTGCAATGCGGGAGCGTGCAGTCGATTCAACTGCAGGCGCCGTGCCAGTTGTTGCTGCCGATGTCGGAGGACGGTGACGGAATCACCATGCGCGGGCATGTGGCGCACCTGGACGGTGATCTGGTCGGGATTGAGTGCACCGACATTGATGTGACCAGCCTGACGCACTTGCGGCGCCTGATTGAACTCAATGTCGGCGATTCGGATTTGATGTACCGCGAGTTGCGCCAGCTGATTGTTGCGAACGCGGCTGGCAGCCGCGCTGGGTGATGGCCGAGGGTCGGGGAAACGGGGCTTGCCGCCTATGCCGGACGGGGCAGCCAGGCCTGCTTTGGTGGCTGGCCGGCGGGTGGATTGGATCCGGTGGTTTTGAAAAAGGCGACGCTGCGTTGTAATTGCTCGGCCTGTCCGGACAGTTCTTCGCTGGTGGCGGCCAATTGTTCCGAGGCCGATGCATTTTGCTGGGTTGCCCGGGCGAGTTTTCCCATGGTCCCGTCCATCTGCAGTACCGAAGCGCTTTGCTCCGCACTGGCTGCGGCGATTTCCTGCACCAACCCGGACGTTTTCCGAATATCCGGAACGATGGCACCGAGCAGCGTGCCCGCATGTTCGGCGGTAATCACGCTGGCAGCCGCCAGTGCACCAATTTCCTTGGCGGCTTCCTGGCTGCGTTCGGCCAGCTTGCGCACTTCGGCAGCAACCACCGCAAAGCCTTTGCCATGTTCGCCAGCCCGGGCCGCTTCAATGGCGGCGTTCAGGGCCAGCAGGTTGGTTTGGTAGGCGATGTCATCCACGACGGCCACTTTGGCGGCGATCTGCTTCATGGCGGTGACGGTCTGGACCACGGCGACGCCGCCTTCGCCGGCTTCCTTGCTGGCTTTGGCGGCGATGCCGTCGGTGACTTTCGCGTTGTCCGAGTTCTGGGTCACGGAAGCCGACATGCTGGCCACTTGCCGGGTGGTCGCTTCGACCGTTGTGGCTTGCTCGCTGGCCGCCTGACTCAGTGATTGCGCCGTAGCGCTGACCTCGCCTGCTGCGCCGGACAGCGCGTCGGAGGCGGTGCGCACCTCACCCATTACACGGGTCAGGTTCTCGGCCGTGGTGTTGGCGCTGGCCACGACCCTGCCAAACAGGCCGGCATAGTCCCGCGTGATGCGTTGCGTCAGGTCGCCTTGTGCGAAGAAGCCCAGTAGTTCGGCCACATCGACCAGTCCTTGTTCGCTGGTGGCGAGCAGTTGGTTCATGTGGTGCGTCAGGTCGATGAAAAAGCCGGTTTTGCCGGCTGGGTTCAGGCGCACCGCAAAGTCGCCGCGACCGGCGGCTTCGACAACGCCGGCGACTTCACTTTCCGCTGCCAGTTGCTCGGAGACGTCGACCCATTGTTCTACCGTGCCCAGGCGTTCGCCGGTGTCAAAAATGACGGCGCTGGTGGTCATGTCATAGGTGCGTCCGCCGAGTTCCAGTCGGGACTGTTCGGTGTTGCTAAGCCGTTTCAACCGGGCCAGTGCGGTAACGGGGTCGGCATAAAAAATGCCCACATTGGCGCCAACGATTTTTGCGGGGTCAAAGCCTGGAAGTTGTTTGCGGAAGGCCGCCTCAAAGCGGAACAGGGTGTCGCGCAACGCCCGGTTGACGTAAATGATGGTGCCATCGTCGTTGGCTATGCGCACGGGCAGGGTGACGTTGTCGAGCGCAATCCGAATTTGCACGTTCGATTTCGCTGCAATGGCCGCTGCCTGCAGCGATGCCTGCACGCGATCCAGGGCTTCGCTGATGCGCGCTTTTTGGCCGGGCAGGCGTTCCATGGATTGCGCGAGCTGGCCTTCCGAATATTGTGTGATGAGGTCGATCGTGCGCAGATTCGTGGCAATGTGCGAGTGCGCCAGGTCATTGATTTCAGATGCCATGGCCTGGTAGTCGCCGGGCAGGTCGGTGAGCGCAATCCGGTAATCGGTCATGCCAGCGGCGTGCTGGCGGGCCATTTCGGCCTGGGCCGCGCGCAGTCCGGACAGTACCGTCTGCATTTCCGCCAGCGACGTGAGTAACTGACTCACCTCGTCCGTGCCGTCCACCGTGATGGCGTGGTGCAGATCGCCCTGGGCGACGGCCCGTGCTACGCGCATGGCGTCTTGCAGTGGTCGGGTGATGGAGCGGCTGATGTAGACAGCGCCACTGACCGCAATCAGCAGCACCAGCAGCGAGAAGCCGCCGAGCAGCGTGCGGCCCTGGGCGAATTGGTCGGTGACGTGCGCCTGGCTGCTGGCGATGGCTTTGGACTGGAAGTCGGCGAGGTTGCGGATGGCCTCCAGATAGTCGGCCAGCGCCGGAACCAGTTGCGTGGCAACCTGCTGGCGCACTTCGTCTGGACTGAGGGTTTCTTTCTGCTTGAAAATTGCGTCGCGTGCGGCGATGTATTTGCTGCGCTTGGCGGCAATGCCGGCATACATCTGGTCTTCATCCGCGCTGTGCTGCATGGCCGCCAGTTGTTTCTGGATCTCGGAGATGCGCGCCGTGGTGTTTTTGATCAGCGGCGCATAGCTTTCAAGTTCGGCGGTGTCGCGGCTGTTGGCCACCGACATGGTGCGTACGCCGTTGAGGTTGGTGTTGTTGTGCCACTCCGTGATCAGCCGCTCTTTGGCCAGGCTGGTGCCTATCATTTCGGAGATCGTGGCGTCGGCAGAGTCAAGGCGCCAGACGCCGGCGGCACCCATCAGCACGGACAGAAGAACCATGCAGCCAAAGCCGACACCCAATCGGGTTGCAATGGCAAAGTTAGTGGATTTCATGGCGCGTCACCTGTTTCTAATGTTCGGGTACCAACCAGCCGGGCACGGCATGCGCCATTGCATTAGTGCGCCGTACAGGCGTGCTGCTGATTATGAACGGAGTGACGAACAGGCTGCAAAAATTTACATGCGGACATGGCTATACCCCATCCGCGCGCGCGGGATGGTGCGGTGGTGCGCGCGGTGGGGCTGGCGGCTCAGCGCACGGCGGGGCACCAGCCGCCGCGCGCGCCATCGTTGCTCAGGCAGGTGCTGTCCGCACGTGCGCATTGGGCTGCCAGGTCTGGCGAGCAGCGGGGCGTGCGTGGAATGGCTATGAAGCTGTCATTTTTGATGTTGCTGACCGCCTCCACCAACGCCCCGATGGCCTCAATGCGGGCGTAGCCACGACGCCAGGCCAGCGCGACCCGGCGCACCGGCTCGGGCGTTTCAAAGGCAATGGCGCGAACCAGGTCTGATTTGTACGGCCCTGACAGAGCGCCTGCGGGCAACACCGAAATGCCATAGCCGGATGCGACCATGCTGCGGATGGTGCCGATGGAGTGGCCCTGGTGGCGCGATTCATCGGAGTGGCTGATTTCCGGGCAGGCTTCAATCACCTGGTCGCGAAAGCAGTTGCCGGCCTTGAGCACCAGTACGTCGTCGCCACGAATCTCCGAGGCGGCAATTTTTTTGCGCCTGGCCCAGGGGTGTCCTTTGGGCACGACGACGCGGAACGCCTCGTCGTAGAGCGGGATGGTTTCGACACCGGGAATGTCAAACGGCAGCGCGATGATGGCGGCGTCAATGGTGCCTTGCTTGAGGTATTCGCTCAACACCGAGGTCATGCTTTCTTCCAGAAACAGCTTCATGCCCGGCGTCTGTTGTTGCATCACGGTGATGAGGCCAGGCAGCAGGTAGGGCGCAATGGTGTGGATGACGCCCAGGCGGAACACGCCGCTGAGCGGGTCTTGCCGGGTTTGGGCCACCGTTTCCACACGCCGGACTTCTTCCAATGCGCGCCGCGCTTGCTGCACCACTTCGTGTCCCAGCGCATTCAGTGCGACATGGCCGCGCCCGCGCTCCAGCAGCGCGGCACCCAGATCGGCTTCCAGGTTTTGCAATGCCACGCTCAATGTGGGTTGGCTGACGCCGCACATTTCAGCAGCGCGGCTGATGGAACCCTCATTTGCAAAAGCCACCAAATAACGCAGGGAGGACAGTTTCATGGGAATAGCTTATACCAATATTCCATAGTTGTTTGCTATATGCGGTATAGGTAAAAGTCATTAAGAATCAATGATTTAGGTCAACCGATGGTTTGTTATTGGTTTTTAAACTTCTTCTCGGAATATATCCACCGGGGGCATGACAGATAGTCAGTCAATCGATGGTCTTTGGTCCACTTTGTATATTGGGGAAACTATGAAATTGCGAACTGTTGTTTTTGCTGCTGCCGTGCTGTGCGCTGGTTTGACTTCGTTGACTGTCAGTGCACAGAATAATGAGCCCATTACACCGATTCAGCCGCCCAAGCAGGTGAATCTGGGGTTGGTGGAATTGGGTAAGAAGTTGTACTTTGATCCGCGCCTGTCCAAGTCGGGTTTCATTTCCTGCAACTCCTGCCACAACCTGTCGATGGGTGGCACCGATAATCTGCCCAGCTCCATTGGTGACAAGTGGCACCAGGGGCCGATCAAGGCGCCAACCGTTTTGAATTCCAGTCTGAACGTGGCGCAGTTCTGGGATGGCCGTGCCGCCGATCTGCAGGCCCAGGCCGGCGGCCCGATTGCCAATCCGGGTGAAATGGGGTCCAACCACAGGTTGGCAGTGGACGTGTTGAGCTCCATTCCTGCTTATGCACGTGAATTCAAGATGGTGTTTGGCTCTGACAAGATCACGATTACGGAAGTTACGGCCGCCATCGCCGAGTTTGAAAAGACGCTAATGACGCCGAACTCCCGCTTTGACCAGTGGCTGCTGGGTCGACACGACGCCCTGACTGCGCAGGAACTGGGCGGCTATAAGCTGTTCAAGGAAAGCGGCTGCGTGGGTTGCCACAACGGCGAAGCGGTGGGCGGCAATTCGTTCCAGAAGATGGGCGTTGTGGCGCCGTACAAGGGCGACGACAAAATGGCTGGCCGTGCTGGCGTGACGGGCAAGGACGCTGACCGCTTCAATTTCAAGGTGCCAACTTTGCGCAATGTGGAACTGGGCTATCCGTACTTCCACGATGGCGCAGTCAATACGTTGCCGGAAGCGGTGGACATCATGGGCCGTATTCAGTTGGGCAAGAAATTCACCAAGGATGAGAACGCCCAGATCGTGGCGTTCCTGAAGACGCTCACGGGTGACCAGCCGTCGTTCATGCTGCCCATTCTGCCGCCGTCCAGCGACAGCACGCCGCGCCCGACGCCGTTCAATTGATGAATCGGGGCACTTTGACCCTCTGATCCGCTGAAGCGCTTGCGCGCGGATGCTTGCCCCCGGCACCCCGAGAATGGGTGGCCGGGGGTTTTTTGTGCGCAGCGTGCCGGTGCACTGTTTTGCTGGATTCATTTCTGACAGGTTTGTCATTTGGCTGTCAGCGTGGTGTCTGAGACCACGGCCTATAGTGGCGCCTCTTCTTGGAATAAAACATGTTCTTCGGCTTCCATTCAAGCGCTATGACGCGCCGCATCGGCTGGTGCACCGCGGCCGCCCGTTGTTGTACGGCACTGACCCTGACGGCACTGGCGGGCTGCGCCGTAGGCCCCGATTACCAACGCCCGCAGGTGTTGCCGGATTCAGTGCAGCCCGCCTTTAAGGAGTCCGGCGCCTGGAAGCCGGCGCAGCCGGGCCAGGTGGATAGTTCCGAGCACTGGTGGACTGCGTACAACGATGCGGTATTGAACCAGTTGGTTGAACAGGCTGGCCGCGCAAACCAGACGCTGGCGCAGGCGCAGGCGCAGTACCGGCAAGCGGCGGCGCTGGTGCCAGCGGCGCAGTCGGCTGGCCTGCCGACGCTGGGTGTGAGTGCCAGCGAAGGTCGCGGCCAGGCCTTCACGGAAGGCGTCAATGCGCTGTCCCCGTCCCATGCGTGGTCGTTCCAGGCTGGCTGGGAGCCCGATTTCTGGGGGCACGTCAGTCGCTCGGTGGAACTCGCGGGTGCCAGTGCCCAGGCCAGTGCCGCCGACTACGCGGCGGCCCGCCTGACGGTGCAGGCCACACTGGTCAACGATTATTTCCAGCTCCGCATGCTGGACCGCCAGTCGGATTTGTACCAGCGCGTGATTGAGGGCTACCAGAAAGCCTTGCACATTACCCAGGCGCAGTACCGCCTGGGCGTGGCGGCCCAGGCCGATGTCGCGCTCGCCAACGCCACGCTGACCAGCGCGCAGGCCCAGGCCGCAGACATCCGGCTCACGCGCGGCCAACTGGAGCACGCCATTGCGGTGCTGACCGGGGTCTTGCCGGCCCAGTTTTCCATTGCCGCGCTGGCGCCGGATGCTGCGTTGCCCGAACCGGCCCAGGTGCCCAGCGTGGTGGCGTCCGAGTTGTTGCAGCGGCGTCCCGACATTGCTGGCGCTGAACGTCGCGTCGCGACGGCCAATGCCAATATCGGCGTGGTGCGCTCGGCCTGGTTCCCGAGCCTGACGCTGGGTGCCAGCTATGGCAATGCAGGGCCGGATCTGGCCAATTGGTTTTATACGCCGTACCAGGCGTGGGCGGTGGGCGGCACCCTGGCGGCCACCTTGTTTGACGGTGGGTTGCGCACCGCCCAGAACGATCAGGCCCGAGCCGCGTTCGATGCCGCCGCAGCCGCTTACCGGCAGACCGTGCTGGCGGGCTTCCAGGAAGTGGACGACAACCTGACCGCCATCGCCGAACTGCGCCACGAAATTGCATTCCAGAACGCCGCCGTGCAGTCCTCGCGCCTGTCCGAACGCAGCATTCTGAGCCAGTACCGCGCTGGCACTGCGCAGTACACCGCCGTGATCACAGTGCAGGCAACCACGTTGGCCAATGAGCGCGCGGTACTGCAACTGCAGGCGCGCCTCTATGCCGCCACCATTACGCTGGTCAAGGCGCTGGGCGGTGGATGGCACACCGATGCGGCCGTCGCACCGCTTTCGTTCCTTTCCACGCCTGCGCATGTGTCGCCGGTGTTTTCGCAAAGTTAAGCCATGATGAAATTCGCCGTTCCTTCCCACTTGTCACACCTGGCGCGCCCACGCAACCTGATAGCGGCGCTGTTTGTTGTTGGTTCCGTTGGCGTTGTCACGACGCACTACGCCCTGCCGGGCGCCGCGTTCGCACAGACCACGCCGCCGGTTGCCCCTGCATTGCTGGTTACCACCGCAGTCGCCAAGAGCGAGTCGGTACAGCAGACCATCACCGGCATTGGCAATGCGCTGGCGCTGGCCAGTGTGACCCTGCACGCCCGCGTGGACGGCGCGCTGGAAAAAGTGAACTTTGAAGAGGGCCAGGATGTCAAGGCGGGACAGGTGCTGGCGCAACTGGACCCGCGCACCTTCCAGGCGCAACTGGACCAGGCGAAGGCCCAAAAGGCCAAGGACGAGGCGCAGCTGGTGAATGCGCAAAACGACCTGCGGCGCTATGAGGGGCTGATCAAGGAAGACGCCACCACGCAGCAGGTGCTGGACACGCAAAGATCCCTGGTTGGCCAGTTGCAGGCGGCCATTCAGGTCGACGCGGCGCAGATCAGTTTTGCCGCCGTTCAATTGAGCTACACCACGATCACCGCGCCCATTTCCGGGCGGATCGGTGCGCGCCTGATTGACCCCGGCAACATCGTGCACGCCGCCGACGCGGGCGGCCTGCTGGTGATCAACCAGATCGACCCGATTGCCGTGCAGTTTGCCTTGCCCGAGAGCGCGCTGGCGGCCATCAATCAGGCGCTCGGCACCGGCCACAAACGCTTGAAAGTGGAAGTCATCGACCGCAATTCGCAGGAAGTGCTCGGCGTTGGGGCGCTGATACTGGTGAACAACCAGATTGACACGACCACCGGCACCGTGACCCTGAAGGCCAGCGTGCCGAACGGCAAGCACCCGTTGTGGCCGGGCCAGTCGGTCAATGCCCGTTTGACCTTGAGCACGCTGAACAACGTCGTGACGATTCCGTCCAGCGGCGTGCAGCGCAGCCAGAAGGGACTGTTCGTCTACGTCGTGGGGGCTGGCGATGTGGTGCATGCACACCCGGTGACGGTGGCGCAGGTGGAGGGCAATGTGTCGGTGATTTCGGCTGGTTTGAAAGCGGGTGACCGGGTGGTGGTGGATGGCCTGTACCGCCTGGTGGAGGGTTCCCACGTGCGCGAAGCAAGCAGTGCTGCCGCCACCGCCGCGACGGCAGCAGGAGCCAAACCTTGAGCCTTTCCACTGCTTTCATCAAACGTCCCATAGGCACTTCGCTGCTGGGCATTGCCATCTTCCTGATCGGCGCAGCCGCCTGGCCCTTGCTGCCGGTGGCTCCGCTGCCACAAGTCGACTTTCCGACCATGGTGGTGACTGGCAGCCTGCCCGGCGCCGCGCCCGAGACGATGGCGGCCAGTGTGGCGCAGCCACTGGAGCGCCAGTTTTCGCAGATTCCGGGTCTGGCCCAGATGACATCAACCAGTTACCTGGGGCAGTCACAGATCACGCTGCAGTTTGACCTGGACCGCAACATTGACGGCGCCGCACTGGATGTGCAGGCGGCCATGAACGCGGCAGCGGGCCAGTTGCCCACCAACTTGCCGAGTCCGCCGACCATCCGCAAAATCAATCCGGCCGATTCCCCCATCATGGTGATTGGGGTGCAGTCAGACACCCTGCCTCTCAGCGTGGTGAGTGATTACTCGGACAACGTGTTGGCGCAGCAGATGTCGCGTATTCAAGGCGTGGGCCTGGTGAACGTGAACGGTGCGCAGAAGCCTGCGGTGCGAATCCAGGTCGATCCGCAAAAACTGCGCACACTGGGAATTGGGCTGGAAGACATCCGTGGCGTGATTGCCAACATGACGGTTAGTCAGCCGACCGGCACCATCGACGGTGACAAACAGGCGTTCAACATTTACACCAACGATCAGCTGCTGAAGGCAGCGCCGTGGAACGACGTTGTGCTGGCCTGGAAAAATGGCGCGCCCATCAAGGTGCGCGACGTCGGTGTGGCGGTGGACGGCCCGGAAAATACCAAACTGGCGGCATGGGCCTTTGCCGGCCCGGCAATCGACAAGGACAGTACCGTCAAAAACGACCGCGCCATTGTGATTTCGGTCACCAAGCTGCCCGGCTCCAACGTGATCGATACGGTGAACCGCATCAATGCCGCGATGCCGCGCTTGCAGGCCTCCATGCCGCCCGCCATCCGCGTCAATACCATGATGGACCGCACCCAGAATATCCGTGCCTCGGTGCGTGACGTGGAGTTCACGCTGCTGCTGTCGATTGCGCTGGTGGTTGCCATTATTTTCGTGTTCCTGCGCAACGTCGCCGTGACCGTGATCCCGAGCCTGACCGTGCCACTGGCACTGCTCGGCACAGCGGCCATCATGTACTTGCTGAATTACAGCCTGGACAATCTGTCGCTGATGGCGCTGACCATCGCGGTGGGCTTTGTGGTGGACGATGCGGTGGTGATGCTGGAGAACATATACCGGCATATTGAAGACGGCATGGAGCCCTTGCAGGCGGCTATTCAGGGCGCTGGAGAAATCAGCTTCACCATCATTTCCATTTCGGTATCGCTGGTGGCGGTGTTTATTCCGCTGCTGTTGATGGGCGGCATTGTGGGACGCCTGTTCCGCGAATTTGCGGTGACCGTAACGCTCACCATCGCCGTTTCGGTGCTGATTTCGCTCACGCTCACGCCAATGCTGTGTGCGCGTTTCCTGCACGGCCACAAACCCGGTGAAATTCAGCGCCACGGTCGCCTGTACTTGCTGTTTGAACGCGGTTTCGACGCCATGCTGAGCGGCTACAAGCGCGGCCTGCACTTCGTGTTGCGCCATCAGTTTGCCACCTTGCTCAGTTTCCTGGCAACCATGGCCATCACGGTGCTGCTGTTCATCGTCATCCCCAAAGGCTTCTTTCCGCAGCAAGACACCGGCTTCATCTTTGGCACTGCCGACGCGGCGCAGGACAGCTCCAGCTTTGCCATGCGCAAGCGTCTGCTGGCACTGGCGGACATCATCACCAAAGATCCCGACGTGCAGGCCTTTGGCGCCATCACCGGCGGCACCACGTTTAACTCGGGCAATTTCTTCATTGGCCTCAAGCCCAAGGACGAAGGTCGAAAAGTCACCGCCGACGAGGTGATCGCGCGTCTGCGCCCCAAGCTGGCGGCGGTGGGCGGCATCGGCATGTTCATGCAGGCCGGTCAGGACATCAACGTGGGCGGGCGTCTGGCGCGCACGCAATACCAATACACCTTGACGGATTCCAATCTGGACGAACTCAACCAATGGGCGCCCCTGTTGCTCGAACAGTTCCGCAAGTTGCCGCAACTCAAGGACGTCACCACCGACCAGCAAAATTCGGCCCCGATCGTGTCGGTCACGATTGACCGCGAGCGTGCTGCCAGTTTTGGCATTAATCCGGCGCTGGTGGACGGCACCATTTATGACGCGGTGGGCCAGCGCCAGGTGGCGCAATACTTCACCCAGGTCAACAGCTACCACGTGATTCTGGAAGTGAAGCCCGAACTGCAGCTCGACACCAAACTGCTGGACCAGCTGTACCTGACGTCCCCCATTAACGGCCAGCAGGTTCCACTGTCCACCTTCGCCCGCATCGACAGCAGCAAGACCGGATTCCTGAGCATTTCGCACCAGGGCCAATTCCCGGCCGTGACTTTGTCGTTCAACCTGGCACCAGGCGTTTCGTTGGGTGAAGCGGTCGATGCGATTCATGCGGCGCAAGCCAGCATGGGCATGCCGGACAGTGTCAATGGCAATTTCCAGGGTACGGCCCAGGCATTCGCCGAATCGCTGCGCTCGCAGCCCTACCTGATTGTGGCGGCGCTGGTGGCGGTGTATATCGTGCTGGGCTTGCTGTATGAAAGCTATATCCATCCGTTGACGATTCTGTCAACCCTGCCGTCAGCCGGGGTGGGCGCGTTGCTGATTCTGATGGCCGGTGGCTATGATCTGAGCGTGATTGCACTGATCGGTATTATTTTGCTCATTGGCATTGTGAAGAAGAACGGCATCATGATGATTGACTTCGCGCTGCATGCCGAGCGTGACCGTGGCATGTCGCCCGTGGACGCGATCTACGAGGCCTGCGTGCTGCGTTTTCGCCCCATCATGATGACCACGCTGTGCGCGCTGCTGAGCGGCTTGCCGCTGATGCTGAGCCATGGTGCCGGGTCTGAACTGCGCCGCCCGCTGGGGTACGCCATGGTTGGCGGGCTGATTTTGTCGCAGATGCTGACGCTGTTCACGACGCCGATTGTCTACATCTATCTGGACCGGGCGCACCACTGGTATGAGCGCCGCAAGAAGGCGCGATCGGTGTACCGTGCAGCGCTCGACGCAGCCCGCATTGCGGCCGGTAAATGAGCGCGCTTTTGTAACGGCTGCTGCATGAAAGTACTCATCGTCGAAGACGAAATCAAAACGGCGGAGTACTTGCGCCAGGGGCTTTCCGAGCAAGGCTACAGCGTGGACCTGGCGCTCGACGGCATCGACGGCCAGCACCTGGCGCTGCACCACGATTACGACGTGATCGTGCTCGATGCCATGTTGCCCGGGCTGGATGGCTTCGCCTTGTTGCGCTCGTTGCGCGAAACCAAGAACACCCCGGTGCTGATGCTTACCGCCCGGGATGGCACGCAAGATCGCGTCAAGGGCCTGCAGGAAGGCGCAGACGATTACCTGGTCAAGCCGTTCTCTTTCAACGAATTGGTGGCCCGCATGGAGGCCATCACGCGCCGTGGCCGCATCCAGGAAACCACGTTGCTGCGCGTGGCAGATCTGCAGGTTGACCTCATCAGCCGGCGCGTGGCGCGCGCAGGCCAGCGCATCGACCTGACCGCCAAGGAATTTGCCTTGCTGGCTTTGCTCGCACGGCGCCAGGGCCAGATCCTGTCCAAGACCGTGATTGCCGAGCTGGTCTGGGACATGAACTTCGACAGCAACACCAACGTGGTCGAAGTCGCCATCAAACGCCTGCGTGCCAAGATCGACCTGCCCTTTGACAGCAGCCTGCTGCACACCATTCGTGGAATGGGTTATGTGATGGAAGAGCGTGGTGCGCCTCACTGATTTCAGACTCTCCATCGCGGCACGCCTGGCATTGCTGTTTGGCGTGGTGGCGGTGGTGGCGTTCAGCCTGATTGCGTTGGTGCTCAACCGCGTTCTGGAGATCGAACTGGAACGCCACCAGTACGAGCAAATTGAAAGCCGGACCCAGGACATGCGCTACATGCTGCTGCACGCCCGCCCGCCAGACATTGCCCAACGGGCGAAAGACAAGATTGATGCACTAACGCCCAGCGACGGACGTGCGCGCTACTGGATGTGGAGCGATGACCCGAACTACTGTTACGGCAGCGAGTTGCCCCGCGTGCTGAACGAAACCAGCAACCGGTCGGTCCCGCCGGGTGAACAGGGACCACAAGGCCAGCAGGGGCAACAAAGTCAGCAGGGCATGATCGACCTCGACTTCCAGGGTCAGCATCTGCGCGTGATACGTAGCGCCCTGGTGGCCACGCCTGCGCGTGCGGCGGTGACGCTGGTGGTGGGCGTGGACACCCATCCGTTTGCCAGAACAGCACACAGCTTTCGTGTTGCCTTGTTGCTGATCACCGGCTTGGGCACGCTGGTGGTGGTGGCGTTGGGGTACTGGGTGGCCCGGCTTGGGCTGGCACCACTGGTGCGACTGTCGCAGGATGCGCGGGAAATCGGGCCCTACAACCGTGCGCAACGCCTGCAACTGCCGTCACTGCCGCTGGAACTGGCCCAGCTCGGGGCGTCGTTCAATGCCGCGCTGGACCGCTTGGAGGAGGCCTACCGCCAATTGTCCACGTTCAACGACGACGTGGCGCATGAACTGCGCACGCCACTGGGCAACCTGATTGGACAGACCCAGGTGGCGCTCACGCGTGAGCGCGATGCAGCCCAGTTGCAGGAGCTGTTGCAGTCCAATTTGGAAGAGCTGGAGCGGCTGCGTCTGATTGTGGCCGACATGTTGTTTTTGGCCCGGGCCGACCAGGGTGAGCGTGCCAGCCGACTGGTTACGGTGTCGATTGCCCACGAGGTTGCCAAAACGGCAGAGTTCCTGGAGTTGCTGCTGGATGATGCCGGACTGACGGTCCAGGTGCAGGGTGACCAGCAGGCATCGATTGAAACCTCCCTGTTTCGGCGTGCCCTCACCAATCTGTTGCAGAACGCCATTCAGTACGCGCGCTGTGGGTCCATCATTACGGTCCACATTTCCAGCCGGGAAACGCTGGCGCATATCGCCATCAGCAACGAAGGCGTCGCCATTGCTCCGGATCACCTGCAGCGTATTTTTGACCGCTTCTACCGGGTCGATTCGTCACGCACCCAGTACCCCCAGCACAGCGGGCACGGTTTGGGACTGGCGATTGTCAAAGCGGTAGCCAGCATGCACCAGGGCAGTGTCTTCGCGACGTCGGAGCACGGCGTGACCACGGTCGGTTTTACCGTGGCGTTGCAACAGCAACAGCGACAACAATAGCAACAACACGGCGTTGGCGAGCGCTCGCCAAGCGCCACACGGTGAT
>Ga0316222_1000148_pt1 | contig 114671 bp, 109 predicted proteins | sample TBH18011metaG_FD_206008 | JGI IMG/M metagenome (GOLD analysis project Ga0316222, IMG submission 206008) | Freshwater microbial communities from Trout Bog Lake, Wisconsin, USA - TBH18011 | ecosystem: Environmental > Aquatic > Freshwater > Lake > Hypolimnion/Profundal zone | place: USA...
GCGCTGGAGACAGCACAGAATGGCGATGCCGATACGGCTGATCTGCTCACCCAGATCTCGCGCGGCGTGGACCGCAAGCTGTGGTTTGTTGAATCGCACGCCGTGCCGAAGGCATGATGATGCGGCTTTGATGCCTGCGCTGATAGCTCTTTCAGACAGATAAAAGCCCGGCAGTCGCAGTGCGCGATTGCCGGGCTTTTTGGTGATCAGACCAGGATGGTCTGGTGCGTCTCAGCGATGCTCCTCTTCCTTCTCTGGCCCGCGACCAGCAGGTGCCGCCTGATGCTGCGGTGCCGCTTCACGCTGGGGTGGCGGGGCAGCCTGACGCTGTTGCGGCGCTTCACGCTGGGGTTGTGGGGCAGCCTGACGCTGTGGTGCGGCTTCATGTTGCGGCTGCGGTGCCGCTTGATGCGGCTGCGGTGCTTCGCGCTGTGGTTGAGGAGCGGCTTCATGCTGCGGTTGTGGTGCGGCCTGATGCTGAGGTGCCGCTTCATGCTGTGGCTGCGGTGTGGCCAGACGCTCCGGCACGGCCTCGTGCTGCTGCTGGGGCGTAGGCTGGCGCTCCGGGACCGGCGGCGCGTGTTGCGGCAGCGGAACAGCCTCCTGATGCTGCGGGGCGGCCTCGTGTTGTGCCGGGAAAGCCGCCTTGTTCATCTCACGTGGGCGGGAGGTCGCGGCTGCCGCGGGTGCGGGGCGACCACCATTGACCGAGGCACGCAGTTCGCGATCCTGAGCGGCTGACTGCATATGCTGGGTCTGCTGCGCGGTGGGCTGCATGTGGCCGAGGCGCCCGGCGGCTTCTTCATGTGCTGACGGATGTCCAGAGACACCGTTGGGGCCGTTGAAGCTCGCCTGCCTGCCGCTGGGGTGTCCGCCCGATGGCCCTTCATAGATATGCGGCACATGCACGCTGCCAAAGTTATTGACCGAGCGGTTATAGGAGAAGTCCCGGCCATGCCACTCGCCGCCCTGGTAGCCGACACCGCCATAGCCGTAGCCGTAGTCAATGCCGCCGTAATACCCAACCTCCGGCCCCCAATAGCCGACGTTGAACAGATAGACGCCGTTGCTCCAGCCCCAATATCCCGGCGTCCAATACATCCCCACCTCAGGCGGCTGCACCCAGGTGCCGGGCACCCAATAATAGCCGTCGCCGCCATAAGCCCAATAACCTGGCGTCCAGATGTAACCGTCATCGGGCATCGGAGGCTGCACGTATTCCGGCAGCATCGGCGGAGCGAGGGTGATTGCCACGCCGAGCCCAACCCCGACGCCAATGCCGATCTGCGCCTGTGCCCCGGCCAGCGGGGCAAGGATCATTGGCGCCATCAATAGGGCGGTCGCAAAACGAAACGCGCGCATTTCCGTGTCCTTAATGAATAAATTATCTGAATTTTATTGAAATAATTCAGATTTAGATAATTTAAATCAAAGTAGTATTAATTTAAATTTCGGAAAATACTCAAAAATATCAAATTGGGTATATTCCGAATCTGACATTGGGTTGTTTGGGCGCTTTACTCTGCGTGACCGCATACGAGATGGGTTAGGGCGACGCCATGCATGATCACGAACAGGCCGCCACCCATCATCTGGCCGCTGCGTATCACCACACCCAGGCGATGCAATTGCATCACTCGGCCTCGATGCATTACGCCATCGGGAAGGATTACGCGCATGCCGCGTTGCAAGCGTTGACGGCGCATGGCCATGCCGTGATGGCGCTCGCTTGGGCTGATGGGGTGGCTGCAGCGTCGGCTGCCCCCGCCGATTCTGCACGGGAACAGTCTGGGGCGGCGCTGCTGCCACCGTGCTGCGCCACGCATCACGATGCTGCGGCCAATCACCACAAGCGCGCGGCCAAGCAGAATGTTCTCGCTGCCGCGCAGCAACAAAGTGGCGATCATGTGCGCGCGCAACATGCGGCGACGCTGGCGCGACAGCACGCTCGCTCGGCCATGCAACTCAGCAACCGCGCCGCCGTGCTGCATGCCCAAGCAGGCGCGCTGATTACAGTCGTTCCCGAGTAATCGATAGGTAATTTCCACTCCTGTTGTTTCTATTGAGAATGGCGGCATGTAAATATTCGCTGAATGACTATCTTGTTGGCGGATTATCATGCGCCAGATTTGTTCTGGCGAAATGTGGGCGACCGCTTTTCTACAATGAGTGATGTGGAGATCAAAATGAAAATATCCATAAAATTTGCAGCATTGGCTGGAATGCTGTGCGTTGCTGGTGCCGCATTACCGGCAAGCGCCCAAACAAATTCGATAAGTCAGACTTTGCGCGGAAATACGTTTGTCGGATATTCATCCGGCACGAAAGAATGCCCGTCCGCGAATTGGACGCTTGTGCGCCAATATGAGCCGAACGCAGTCAGCGGCACCCTTTCCGGCGTCGTCTTCTACGACAATGGCAGCGGCGTCAGCCGCATGATCGGCCTGTCCAAGCCCGATGGCACGTTCATCTTGGATCTCACATCCATCAACGGCAACGGCCCCGTTGGAACGGTGACAGGCACGCGCAAGGCTGACGGGTCGATGACCTCGGATTTTGTCAGTGCCAATGGTGATTGCAAATACTCTCTGACGGTCGTCCAGGCGGATACCACTGTGCGCGGCGGCGGCGGCTAAACACTGCGCTGTTCACATCTCTCATCACTTGCCCGCGCGGAAGCGTCGGCACGTGATGAGAGGGGCGGCGTGTTGGTGCTGGCCGCGTTGCTGGCCAACTGGCCTCAGCCTCTCCCGGATAGGTAATTTCCGATTCTGTCGATGCCGTCGCGAACGGCGGAATTTCGATCTTCGCCGCCGGACCATCTTGGGTGCGGATCGGCACGAAGCCACCAAAGGTGCGTGTTATGTCAGCATTTGAGATCGAAGCCAGTTTCGGCGCGCCCATCCATGACCGGGCCACTCTGTCCACCACCAATCGCCGCACATTGGAGGCGTTTTTCCGCCATCCGATTGCGCATAATTTGGACCGGATTGATGCGCTCGCCTTGTTCGAAAAGCTGGGCGGGGTGGAGCACGGAGAGAATAGCGCGATCACCTACACAATCGGCGACGAGCATCATCGCGTGGCCAAGTCGCGCGGCCACAGCCTGCTGACTGATGAGGTGATGGGATTGCGTCATCTGCTCACGCGCGCCGGATGGGGGCCTGGGGTTCCGACAGCCGAGCCGACCGCGACCGCTGCGGCCGTGGCAAGTGGCGATATGTTGGTGGTGGTTGAGGAGGGCGTGGCGCGATTGTTTCAACTCGATCCGCACGCGGCGGACAAATCCGGCCATCTCATTCGCCCAAGTGATCCGAACCGCATCCTGCGCCACCTCGCCCATCGTGATCAGGGGCGTGATGATGAGCAGCGGGAAGCGGAGGCGGCCTCTTACGACGAAGCCATCGCCCAAGCCCTGATGCAGGGCGGTCGCATCGTGCTGGTGGGGCATGGCACTGGCCACAGCAACGCTGCACGGCAACTGAGTGACTATCTGCATCACCATCATCAGCAGCTGTTTCGGCGTGTGGTCAAAGAGGTCGCTGCTGACATTGCCGGGATGGATGACAAGCAGTTGCTTGAACTTGGCCGCGCTTCGCTGACCCCCTGATGCCGGGCGGGCGCGGGCGATATCCCCCCGCGCCCTGGACAAGGAAGACCACAATGCCAGTTGACCCAACCCTGCCGGACGCTGAGGCTGCGGCCTCGCAGGCCAATTACCAAGCTCCTGGATTGGTGCTGTCCGATCCGCATTTGTCATCACCGGAAAAGCTGCTGGCGTTGGACGATCTGGAGCAGGATTCGCTGGAATTGGCCGTTGCCAGCTATGAGGGCATGGAGGGCGGCGAGCCGACGGCGTTGACCGAGGTATTACAAGCCAAGGCGGCGCTGGCGTCGCTGCCCGACGCTTAGCGGGGCGGTATGGCCGAGCTGAACCTTCCCCGTCCGCCATTTCCCCACCACATTGAAGAGGCGATCCGCTCCATCGCCCAGTTGGACAGCGACCACCACGAACGCGCCACCCGCCCGCAACGGTGGGTGGATCGCACGACGGCGTTGCTCGGTCGCCCGTGGTTCTTGGGTGTGGCAAGTCTGGTGATGATCGGCTGGATTGTCGTCAACAGCCTTGCCCCGTTGCTGGGGCATAAGCCGCTTGATCCTGCCCCGTTCGGCGTGTTGTCCACCGGCGTGTCGCTGTGTGCGTTTTTTGTGGTGGTGCTGATCCTGATCACCCAGCGCCGCGAGGAAGAACTGGCGCGCCACCATGCCAGGCTGACCTTGCAACTGACCATTCAAGGCGAACAGAAAACCGCCAAGGTGATTGCCTTGCTGGAGGAGTTGCGGCGCGATAGCCCGTCGGTGCGCAACCGGGTGGATGTTGAAGCCAATGCGATGGCGGAGACCGCCGATCCCACCATCTTACTTGACGCCCTCAAGGAAGCTCAGGCCGTCTCGTCTGGTGAGGGCACGCGCCCGACTTGATCCTTGGCCGCTTCGCCTTGTCGTATCAGGCGGACATTCATCGCCGGGGTGCCGATGGGAATTCCCACGGCCTGAAAGCTGTCCACGATACGCCCCAACATGTCGGATTTCGTGCCGATCATCAGGGCAAAGCTGTCGATGGCGAAGGCGAGTTCATAGTCTATCAGGCCATCTGAAAAGGCGCAGGCATAGGCCAGCGGGACGGTGCCGAGGGCAATGCCGGGGCTGTCATTGGCTGCCGTCATCAGGGCCGCGATCACCCGTGTGGGGGGTGTGGTGGCGTCAACGCTGATGCAGATCACACAGCGATGCGGACCGCTCGGGCGGCTGTGATTGGTCACGATGGCTTTGGAGGCAATGCTGTTGGGGATGATCACCATGTCATGCGCCCAGGTCCGCAGCCGGGTCGCCCGCCAATTGATTTGCAGCACCTGACCCGAGACGTGATCGGCCAGGGTGATCCAATCCCCGGCCCCGAAGGGACGTTCGATGTTGATCGCAAGCCCTGACAGCACGTCTCCCAACGTGTTCTGCAGGGCGAGGCCCAGCACAATGGCCAGCACGCCGGATGTCGCCAGGAAGGTGGATACCGGCACTTTGAACACGGTGCCGATCATGCCGAAAAAGGCCAGAACATAGATCAGCCCGGAGGCCAGATCGGCGAACAGACGACGGGCTTGCGGCTCATCATTGTCGGGAAAAAATGTCCGCCGCAACGCCAGATCGAGCAGGCTTTTGAACAGCCAAGCCCCCAACACCCACCACACGATTCCAAAGAAATCACGCGGCAGGCCGAGGCCGCCTCCAGCCTGTCCGAACAGATATTGTCCAAACGGATTGCCGATGCGCGGGAACAATGCGGTGATCAGCAATAGCAGGCAACCGCCGCCGAACAGCGGATGATAGACGCGCCAATAGGGGAGAACACGCAGCAGCAACAACACAACCGCGCCGGAGAGCAGGCTTATTTCAATCCAACCGAACATCTTGCGTATGGCTCCTGCGCATCAAGGCACCAGAACGGCGGCGCCGTTGAACCGGCCAGCCCGCAGATCAGCCAGCGCCTGATTGGCATGTGCGAGTTTGTAGGTGGTGGTGTGGGTGACGATGCCCATCTGTGGCACCTGCCTGAGGAAATCGATGCCGTCTTGCCGTGTGAGATTGGCCACTGACACAAGCTGCCGCTCTTCCCATAGCAATTCATAAGCAAAGCGCGGGATGTCGCTCATGTGAATGCCCGCGCACACCACCCGCCCGCCTTTGCGCACGGCCTTGAGCGCCAATGGGACGAGTTCGCCCGCAGGCGCAAAAATGATCGCAGCATCAAGCGGCTCGGGTGGCATGCTGTCTGAGCCACCTGCCCAGCTTGCGCCGAGCGTTCGGGCGAAATCCTGGGCGGCGAAGTCATCCGGCCGAGTGAAGGCGAATAATGATCGCCCCTGCCATTTGGCGATCTGCGCCACGATATGGGCGGCAGCTCCGAAGCCGTAGAGGCCCAGTTTTTTGCCGTCACCGGCGATGACCAGTGAGCGCCAGCCGATCAGTCCGGCGCAGAGCAAGGGGGCCAGGGAAACGTCGCTGCCGACTTCACCGAGCGGGAAGGCGAAACGGGCATCGGCGATGGTCGCCGTGGCAAAGCCACCGTCGCGCGTGTAGCCGGTGAAGATCGGATCATCGCACAGATTTTCCCGCTGCATGCGGCAATAGGGGCAGACGCCGCAGGTGTGGCCGAGCCAGGGGATACCGACGCGCTCACCCATCGCAAGCCCGTCCACGTCTGCGCCGATGGCGTCGATCCGCCCGACGATCTCATGGCCGGGGATGATCGGCACCATCGGATGCGGCAATTCGCCATCGACGACGTGCAAATCCGTCCGACAGACGCCGCAGGCAAGCACCTTGATGCGCACCTGTCCCGGACCGGGCTGCCGATCGGGCAACTCGGTCCAGACCAGGGGAGTCCGAAGCCGGTTCAACACCATGGCGTGCATGGGATGCTCCTGTGCGGTCTATGGAACGGGCTAGAGCACGGTCTGACCGATTGGAATCAATCGGTCAGACGGTCGTGCTCTAGAAAAATATGCTCCTAGAGCACGGTCCGATCAGACCGGCGCTTCGGCGGCGACGTGGCGGATAAGCTTTTTGTTGACGAAAGCCTGAATGCCCATGTCGCCCAGCTCCCGGCCATAGCCGGAATCCTTGATGCCGCCGAATGGCAATTCCGCATCGGACCAGGAGATTGAGTTGATGAACATCATCCCGGTATCGACCTGACTGGCGATGCGCATGCCGCGCGCGATGTTCGTGGTGAAGACCGAGCCGCCCAATCCAAAATCGGAATCATTGGCCAATGTGATCGCCGCTGCCTCGTCCTTGACGCGGAAGAACATCGCGACTGGGCCGAAGAACTCATCCCGATAGGCCGGATTGCCCGGCTCGACATCGGTGAGAATGGTAGGCTGCATGAAGGCACCGGGGCGGGCGATCCGCTTGCCGCCCAATGCGACCTTGGCACCATGCTTCACCGCGACATCCACCTGATCGAGCAATTGCACCAAGGCGGCTTCGGTGGACATCGGCCCCATCGTGGTCGCCTCGTCCATCGGGTTGCCTGCCTTGAGGGCACCGAGGGCGATCTTGAAGGCGGCGAGGAATTTATCTGCCACCGCGTCTACGACGATGAAGCGCTTAGCGGCGCAGCAGGTCTGTCCGCAATTATACATCCGCCCCCAGAGCGCCCATTTGATGGTGTGCTCCATATCGGCATCTTCGAGCACGATGAACGCATCGCAACCGCCGAGTTCCATTGAGGATGGCTTGAGGTTGCGGCCCGCTGCGGCGGCGATCAAGCGCCCGGCTTCGGTGCTGCCGGTGAGGGCCACGCCCTTGATCCGGCGGTCATCGATGATCCGGTTGGATTGCTGATGCGAGATCAACACGTTGGTGTACAGGCCCGCAGGTGCGCCCGCATCGCGCCAGAGTTGTTCGAAGGCAATCGCGCATTGCGGTACGCATCCGGCATGCTTGACCACAATGGTGTTGCCCGCCATCAGATGCGGACCGGCGACACGTGCGAGTTGGTAATATGGGAAATTCCACGGCTCGACGCAGAAGATGATGCCAATCGGGCTGCTCTCCATATGGCCTTCGCCCTGGCTTGGATGCAGCTTGACGTCGGCCAGGAAGCGTTCGGCGTTGCGGGCGTAATAGCTCAAGATCTGTGAGCTGAATTCTACCTCGCCTTTCGCCTCGCTGATCCGCTTGCCCATTTCGAGCGTTGCGATCCGCGCAAAATGATCGGCGCGCTCATGCAGCAGTTCGGCGGCCTTTTCGACGATCTTGGCACGTTCGGCGTAGCTCGTCAGCTTCCAGTTGGCAAAGCACGTGGTTGCTTGGGCGAGGTTTTCTTCCAGTTCCTGATCGGTGATGGCATCGAAGGAGCGAACAAGTGTGTTATCAAATGGATTGATGCTTTGGTAAGCCATTGTCGTATTTCCTTTTAATTTTAGTGTTATTTAGAGCTGTGGTTTTGGAGGATTTTCAGATAGTTGGCGCGGGTGTAGGCGGTTTTGTCGCGGCTGCGTTCCCAACTCATGATCCCGCGCATTTGCGCCACGCCTGCGAAGTCACGCGCGCGCATCCAGCTTTGCAGGCCATCGACCAGCTTGGTCATCTCACCGATGCCCGAATGCAGGATGGCCGAAGTGGTCATCACCACATCCGCCCCGGCGAGCAGGCATTTCACCACATCCTGCGCATCACTCACGCCGGAGGAGACTGCCAGCGAGGCGCTGCCAACGCGCCCGGCGAGGATGGCGGTCCAGAGCAAAGGCAGGCGCAGTTCGGTGGAGGTGCTGAGGGCGGGCGTATCGACCAGTTTCATCCGCAGCAGATCGATATCCGGCTCCATCAGCCGATTGAACAGCACCAGCCCGGCGACCCCATGTGCTTCCAATTGGGTGGCGAAATGGCCGATGGCGCTGAGATAGGGGGTGAGCTTGACAGAAATTGGCAGGCCCACCGAGCCGCAGACCGCCCCCACGATATCCAGATAGCGCGCCTCGATATCACGACCGGATTCCGTGAGGTCGGTGGGGATATGATACATGTTCAGCTCGATGGCCGAGGCACCCGCCGCCTCGATCAACTCCGCCTGCTCGATCCAACCCGCCCGCGTTGCACCGTTGAGGCTGGCGATCACCGGGATGCTCAACGCCTCGGTGGCGCGGCGGATCAGGTCGAGATAGCGATGCGGACCCAGCCCATACGGGCCGCTGGTGGAGGCGGGGAAATAGCTTTGCGCCTCGGGCGAGTTGTTGGCGGAGGTGCCGACGAGCATTTCATGCGCTTCGTATTCGGCCTCGATCTGCTCCTGAAACAGCGAGGGCAACACCACCGCTGCCGCCCCGGCATCTTCCAGGCGGCGCAAATTGTCGAGATCGCCGTTCAGCGGTGAGGCGGAGGCGATGAGGGGGTTCTTGAGGCTGAGCCCAAGATATTCGGTGGCCAAGGAAGGGTTCATGGGTGGGCTCCCGCAGTGAAGGGGGTGGAGCGGAATTTGCTGCCGTCAAAACCTGCGAGGTCTTCGTATTGCTGGTATTTCGCCGTCACAGCCGCCTGCGCCTGCGTGAGCAGAATGGTGGCCTCGTCCGGATGGGTGTTGGCCAGCATGCGATAGCGCAACTCGTTATAGGCGTAGTCTTTGAGCGGAATGCGCGGGCTTGGACTGTCCAGCCGGAACGGATTTTGGCCGACGCGGCGCATTTCCGGGTTGAAGCGGAAGAGCGGCCAATAACCGCATGCGGTGGCGAGCGCCTGTTGCTGCATGCCCAGCCGCATATCGATGCCGTGCGCGATGCATTGGCTGTAGGCCAAGATGATCGACGGCCCGGGATAGGCCTCTGCCTCGCGAAAGGCTTGCAAGGTGTGCTGCGGGTTCGCCCCCATCGCCACTTGGGCGACGTAGACATTGCCATAGGCAATCATCTGCAAGCCCAGATCCTTGCGCGGCGTGCGCTTGCCGGAGGCGGCGAATTTCGCCACTGCCCCCAGCGGTGTCGCCTTGGAGGCTTGGCCGCCAGTGTTGGAATACACCTCGGTATCCAGCACCAGCACGTTCACATCACGCCCTTGAGCGAGCACGTGATCCAGCCCGCCATAGCCGATATCATAGGCCCAGCCATCACCGCCGACGATCCAGATGCTGCGACGTACCAGGGTGTCGATCACCGAGAGCAGGTTCAGCGCATCCGGGTCATTGCCCAGGCTCAGCACGCGCAGTCTCAATTCCTCGACGCGGTTGCGTTGGGCGCGGATGTCCGATTCATGCACTTGCGGTGCGGTGGTGATCGCCTTGACCAAATCCGCGCCAAGCTTCGGGGCGAGCCTGCCGAGCAGGGTGTCGGCGATCTCCAGATGCTTGTCGGCGGCGAGCCGGAAGCCGAGGCCGAATTCGGCATTGTCTTCGAACAGCGAGTTCGACCACGCAGGCCCGCGCCCTTCGGCGTTCTTGCTCCACGGCGTCACCGGCAGATTGCCGCCATAAATGGACGAGCAGCCGGTGGCGTTGGCGATTTGCAGGCGGTCGCCGAAGAGTTGGCTGAGCAGTTTCAGATAGGGCGTCTCACCACAGCCAGCGCAGGCACCGGAGAATTCGAACAGCGGTTCGAGGAACTGCACGCCGCGCACATCGGCGAAATTGACGCGAGCGCGCTCGTTGGTGGGCAGCGTTTCGAAAAAGCGGATCGCTTCGCGCTCAGCCGCCAGGATCGGGGCTTTGTCGGCCATGTTGACCGCCCGCGTATCGGCCTCAGTTGGGCTGATCGCCGGGCAGGCTTCCACGCACAGGCCGCAGCCGGTGCAGTCTTCCAGATAGAATTGCAGCGTGAAGCGGGCTTGCGGGTAGCCGCGTGCGTTGACGGGGGCGGATTTGAAGCCCTCGGGCGCAGCTTTCAGCGCTTCCTCGTTGTAGTATTTCGCGCGGATGACGCTGTGCGGGCAGACGAAACTGCATTGGCCGCATTGCACACACACATCCTCACGCCAGACCGGCACGCTGTCGGAGACGTTGCGTTTCTCATAGGCGGCGGTGCCGGAGGGAAAGGTGCCGTCTGCCGGAATCAGGCTGACCGGAATCTCGTCGCCGAGCCCTGCGAAGATGCGTGCGGTGACGTGGCGGATGAAGTCCGGCGCATCTGGCTGCACCAGCACGGTGAATTCACGGGTACTGGTGACGGTGGCGGGCACGGTGATTTCGTGCAGTCGCGCCAGGGCTGCATCGACGGCGGCGAAGTTTTTATCAACGATGCTCTGCCCTTTCTCGCCATAGGTTGTGCGGATCGACGCCTTGATCCGTGCAATCGCCGCCGCGTGTGGCAGCACGCCGGAGATGGCGAAGAAGCAGGTTTGCAGCACGGTGTTGGTGCGCTCCCCCAACCCCGCCTCACGCGCCACCGCCGAGGCATCGATCACATGCACCCGCAATTTGCGGGTGATGATCGTCTGCTGCACCGGACGCGGCAGGGCGTTCCACACCTGATCAGCGGGGAAGGGGGCGTTGAGCAGCAGCACCGCGCCATCGGCGGCAAGGTTCAACAGGTCGAGGCGGCCGAGGGCGGCGAATTGGTGGATGCCGATGAAACCAGCCTTGGCGATCTGATAGGGCGCATGGATCGGCTCCGGCCCGAAGCGCAGATGCGAGGCGGTTTGGGCACCCGCTTTGTGGCTGTCATAGACGAAATAGCCCTGGGCATAGCGCCCTTCATCTGCGGCGATGATCGCCACCGAGTTCTTGTTCGCTCCCACCGTGCCATCCGACCCCAGGCCGTAGAACACCGCGCGGGTGACGTTGGGCTTTTCAACGCTGAAATCCGGGTCGATCTCCAGGCTGGTGTGCGTCACATCGTCATTGATGCCCAGCGTGAAGCCGTGGCGGGGCTTGGACTGTTTGAGTTCGTCAAACGCCGCCTTGGCCATGGCGGGGGTGAATTCCTTGGAGGACAGCCCATAGCGCCCGCCGATGACGCGCGGCATCGTCGGGCGACTGCCATCGCCCGCGGCGGCGGCGAGGGCTGCGACGACATCGAGATAGAGCGGCTCGCCGATGCTGCCCGGCTCCTTGGTGCGATCCAGCACCACCACGCCGCGCACGCAGGCGGGCAGAGCGGCCAGCAGGTGCTCGACGGAGAACGGGCGGTAGAGCCGGACCTGCACCACGCCGAGTTTCTCACCCGTCTCGCGCAGCGCGTCTGCTGTGGCGCGGGCGGTCTCGGCCCCGGAGCCCATGATGACCATCACACGCTCGGCGTCAGCGTCGCCTGCATATTCGAATGGTTTGTAATTGCGCCCGGTCAACGTGCCGAAACGCTGCATCGCGCGGTCCAGGATGGCGGGGACGCGGTTGTAATAGACATTCACCGCCTCGCGCGCCTGGAAGAACACGTCCGGGTTCTGCGCGGTGCCGCGGATGAACGGGTGTTCCGGGGTGAGGCCACGGGCACGATGGGCGCGCACCAGTTTGTCATCAATCATTGCGCGGATGTTGACGTCGCTCAGCAGGTCGAGCGTGTTCAGTTCATGCGAGGTGCGGAAGCCGTCAAAGAAATGCAGGAACGGCACGCGGGCTTCCAAGGTCGCCATTTGCGTGATCAACGCGCCGTCATGCGCCTCCTGCACCGAGCCGGAACAGAACAGCGCGAAGCCGGTGGGGCGGGCGGTCATCACGTCGGCATGGTCGCCGAAGATCGACAAGGCTGAGGTGGCCAGTGCGCGGGAGGCGACGTGGAAGACGGTCGAGGTCAGTTCACCGGCGATTTTGAACATGTTGGGCAGCATCAACAACAAGCCCTGCGAGGCGGTGAAGGTGGTGGTCAGTGCGCCGGATTGCAGGGCGCCATGCGTGGCGCCCGCGGCACCACCCTCGGCCTGCATTTCCTGCACAATGGGCACGTTGCCCCAGATATTCTTCAGCCCCTCGGCCATCCATTCATCGGCCACATCAGCCATCGGCGAGGAGGGCGTGATCGGGAAAATCGCGCAGATCTCGTTGGTGCGATAGGCGATGTGGGCGACGGCGGTGTTGCCGTCCATTGTGGTGCGTGTACTCATGAGACCAGTTCCGGCACTGCCGGTTCCGGCACCATTTCCATCGCATCACATGGGCATTGATCGACACAGACCGCACAGCCGGTGCAGCGCGCATCGTCGATTTTGTAACCCAAGCTCGGCCCGAGCTTGATGATGGCGGTCTCTGGGCATGCGGCGAAGCAATTGTCGCATTCAAAGCAATTGCCACAGGACAGGCAGCGTTTCGCCTCGTGATGTGCCTCGGTGGTGCTCAATCCGGCGGTGACTTCCGCAAAGCCCATGCGCTGGTCGGGCGCGATCTGGGCCTGCTCGGCGCGCAGGGCGTCGGCATAGATCGGCAGATGCAGATCGGCGAAACTCACACCGGAATGTGGGGCGGGGCGCGCGTAGATGCCGTCGCGCAGCCAGGCATCGATATGCCGTGCCGCCCGCTTGCCGTGACCGGTGGCGGAGGTGACGGTGTGGGAATTCGGCACCATGTCGCCCCCGGCGAAAATGCCGGGATGGCCGGTCATCATGTCCGGCCCGACCGCCACATTGCCGTGCTTCTGGATCTCGATCCCCGCAATGCCCGCCAGGAAGCTGCTTTCGGCTTGCTGGCCGAGGGCTAGGATCACGCTGTCCGCCGCCAGCGTTTCAAACTGGCCGGTTGGCTGCGGGATGCCTTGGTCATCAAGCTGCATCCTCTCAACCTTCAGCGACCCCGGTTCGATGTCGCGCACCGAGCTGAGCCATTTGATTTTCACGCCTTCGGACTGTGCGTCAGCAATGTCTTCGGCATGGGCTTTCATGTGAGCGCGGTTGGAGTGGTAGACGATCACCGCATCCTCCGCCCCCAGGCGCTTGGCGGTGCGGGCGGCGTCCATCGCGGTGTCGCCTGCGCCATAGATCACCACACGGCGGCCGATCTTGGGCGTGCTCCCTGCCCCCACCTCACGCAGCAGGCTGACGGCGCTGACGACATGTGCTGCGTCGCGTGCCGGAATATCGGTGTGGCGGGCGGCCTGGGCCCCGATGGCAACAAAGACCGCATCGCACTTGCCCGCTTTCTGCGCGGCGAGCAGATCCGTTACCTTGTGGTTGAGCAGGATTGTCACGCCCATTTTTTCGATGCGCGAGATCTCAGCCATCAGCACGTCGCGCGGCAGCCGATAGGCGGGGATGCCGAACTGCAACATCCCGCCGGGCATGGGGCCTGCCTCGTGGATTTCCACGGCATGACCCAGCCGGGCGAGGTGATAGGCGGCTGACAACCCGCTTGGCCCGGCCCCCACAATCAGCACGCGCTTGCCGCTTGGCGCAGAGGTGATCGGCAAAGGCCAGCCCTCTGCCAGCGCCCGTTCGCCCAGATAGCGTTCAACGCTGTGAATGCTCACCGCGCTGTCAAGTTCGGCGCGATTGCAGGCGGTTTCGCAAGGGTGATAGCACACCCGGCCATGCACTGACGGCATCGGGTTGTCGCGCACCAGATGCTCCCAGGCCAGCCGATCCTGACCTGCCTGCGCCAAATCAAGCCAGCCTTGGATGTCTTCGCCTGCGGGACAGGCATCGTTGCATGGCGGCAGGCGTGCGACATAGCTCGGGCGGCTGGAGCGGATCGGGCCGGTTGCTTGGCGACGGGTGAGATCGACCAGTCTGCTCATATCTGGATAACGCTCGCTCATGCCACGCGGCCCGTGATGTATCCGCAAAGGCTAGGGGCAGGGCGGCGTGGTTCGGCAGAATCGGAATCTACGCGGCGCGAGGGTGCAGGGCGTGCCGATGGGTAATTTCCGCGCCTGACCGCAGCGGGCGCGCGGGCGCAAGACAAGGCGGTCAAGCCCGGCGTGGCTTGCTCCTCGACGCATGGAGATCGGCAATGCCGCACACCATCAACAGTCTTCCATACGATTCGACGTCTGCCTGGTTCATCACCGGCTGCTCGACCGGCTTCGGCCATGAACTGGCCACCCAATTGCTCGCCCGGGGCAATCCTGTGGCGGTGACGGCGCGCAAGACCTCGGATCTGGCGGCGTTTGCCAGCCATAAGAATGCGCTGGTGCTGGAATTGGATGTCACCAATCAGGGGCAAATCGCCAAAGCCGTGCAGGCCGCCGAGGCGCGGTTTGGGCAGATTGATGTGCTCGTCAACAATGCGGGCATTGGTTATTTCGCAGCCGTTGAGGAAGGCGAGGATGCCCAAATCCGTAAGATGTTCGACCTCAACGTGTTCGGCATCGGTGCCATGCTGCGCGCGGTGCTGCCGGGCATGCGTCATCGCAAGCGCGGCTTTGTGGTGAATTTCTCCTCCATCGGTGGCCTGCGCGCGTCTCCGGCGATTGGCTGGTATAATGCCAGCAAATTTGCCGTCGAAGGCCTCACCGAGGCGTTGTGGCAGGAGGTTGAGCCACTGGGTCTGAAGGTGATGCTGGTGGAGCCGAGCGGTTTTCGCACGGATTGGGCTGGACGTTCGGCACAGGAAAGTGCGGCGCAAATCGCCGATTATGCCGCAACAGCGGGAAGTGGTCGCCATCATGTGCGGGCGATTTCCGGCCATCAGGCGGGCGATCCGGTGCGGGCGATCAAGGCGGTTATCGCTGCCGTTGACAGCAAAACCCCACCGCATCGCCTGCTGCTCGGCAGTGCTGCTTATGACGGTGCGATGACGAAATTGGCTGATTTGAAGCACGACTTTGCCAAGGACGAGCATGTCAGCCGTGGTGCGGATTATCCGGCGGCAGAACTGACGACGCGCCACTGACGACACTGTCCTTGCGAGCGCAGCGATGCTGCTCTCGCAAGGGGAGCGATTGGATCAGACGTTCTTAAACGTCGATGCCATGTGCGCGACGCCTGTGGTACGGCGACGATAGGCCATCCCTCCCAGCGCCAGCATGCCAACGCCCATTAAGATGAGCGACGCAGGTTCCGGCACTGGCTGTGCCTGTGAGACGAGCGAGCCGGAGAAGCTGGTATTACCGCTGTTCTGCGCGGTGATGGTGAAGATGGCCAAGGTGGGCGCATAGCCCTGATAGCTCAGCTCGCCGCTGCCCGATAATGTCATCGTGCCCAGCGAGTTCACCGTCGGCAGCACATCGGTGATGGTGAAGCTGTTGAGGGTGAAGCTGACAACCTGAAGCCCCTGGGTGAAGGTGAGGAAGTTGAGCACCGGCAGGGTGGGGGTGATCAGGGTTGCGGTGCCGACATTGAAGCTGGCCAAATCGACAATCATGCCGCAGCCGCCGACCACCTCAGACGGACAACCACCGGCGGTAAATGCCGTGAAGGCACCACTGGCCGTGTTGGTCAGCCCGAGCGATCCGGGCGTGCCCAGACCAGCGCTGCCGGATGTGCGGAAATCCAGCCCGGTGGCGTTGTAGACGGCATTACCACCCACGGGATCGACCGCACCGTTGAAATCGATCTCACTGCCCACCGGGATCAGCGGAAGTGCCGAGGCGGACATCGGTGGGATGGCGAGCCCCAATACGCCGAGCAAGGCAAGTGCGGTGCGCAGCTTATATGTCATGTCAGTCTTTCCGATTTCAAAGCCGTGCAAGTTTTGCCGCGACTGGATTAAGTGGGTGGAAAACCAATGTTCTGCTTGAACATGCACGCTGCACGGGCAAACAAATTTCATTTGAAGAAATAAAATTACACATTGGACATATAAAAAAGAGGGGCGGAATATACCTAAAGCATGATGATTTAGAGTAAAGAATCTGATTATCCCGCCAAATCATTGCAATGCAGCGCGGAAATCTATCGCCATACGAATGGTGTGGCGGTCAATTTCTGCGCTGCGCTTGCACTGACGTTTTGGGCGTTCAGGCTTCGATGATCACCTTCAGCGCATGGGTACTGGCGGCGTGGCCAAAAGCCTCATAGGCGGCGATGATGTCGTCGAGCTTGAAGTGATGGGTGATCAAGCGCGTTGGATCGATCTTTTTGGCCCCCACACCCTTGAGCAGCATCGGCGTGCTTGAGGTATCGACCAGACGTGTGGTGATGGTGATGTTGCGGTCCCACAGGCTTTCCAGGTGCAAATCCGCCTTTTTGCCGTGCACGCCGATATTGGCGATCACGCCGCCTGGGGCGATGATCTGCTGGCACAACTCGAACGTGGCCGGCACGCCCACGGCCTCAATGGCGGTATCCACCCCGATGCCGCCGGTGAGTTTCATCACCTGTTCTGCCGCCGTGCCGTCTGTGCTGTTGACGGTGGACGTGGCCCCGAATTTGCGCGCGATGGCCAAGCGGCCTTCGTCCAGATCGACCATGATGATCTCAGCCGGTGAGAAGAACTGCGCTGTCAACAAGGCGGCGAGACCAATGGGGCCGGAGCCGATAATGGCAACTTTGCTGCCCGGCTGCACCCGCCCGTTGAGCACGCCGCATTCAAACCCGGTGGGCAGAATGTCGCTCAGCATCACCAACGCCTCCTCATCCGCACCATGCGGAATCGGGTAGAGGCTGGTGTCGGCATAGGGGATGCGGACGAATTCGGCTTGGGTGCCGTCGATGCTGTTGCCCAGAATCCAACCGCCATTGACGCAATGCGAATACATTTGCCGACGGCAATAATCGCATCTGCCGCAGGCGGTGACGCAGGAGATCAGCACATGGTCCCCCGGCTTGAAGGCCGACACGCCGGTGCCAACACATTCAATCACCCCCACGCCTTCATGACCGAGCACCCGGCCCGGCTGGCAGGTGGGGACATCGCCCTTGAGGATGTGCAGATCGGTGCCGCAGATCGTGGTTTTGGTGACGCGCACGATGGCGTCAGTCAAATCGATGATTTCCGGCTTCGGATGCTCTTGCAGCGCCTTCTTGCCGAGGGCGGTGTAGACAAGTGCTTTCATGATGCGATTCCAATCCAGGGCGACGTTTAAGCGGCGAGCTTCTTCGCGATCTCGGCAACCCGGCGGCCTTGGTAATGGGCACCGGCCAATTCGTTCTGCGTGGGCAGGCGCGCGCCGTCCGCACCGGCGATGGTGGTGGCACCATAGGGACTGCCGCCGGTGATCTCGGTCAGCGTCATCTGTCCGGCAAAGCCGTAATCCAGGCCCACGACCACCATGCCGAAATGCAGCAAGTTGGTGATGATCGAGAACAGCGTGGTTTCCTGGCCGCCATGTTGGGTGGCTGTTGAGGTGAAGGCGGCGCCCACTTTGCCGTTCAACGCCCCACGCGCCCAAAGCCCACCGGCGCGGTCGAGGAAGCTGGCCATCTGCGAGCCCATCCGACCAAAGCGGGTGCCGGTGCCGATGATGATGGCGTCGTAATTGATCAGATCCTCGATCTTGGCCACCGGAGCCGCCTGATCGAGTTTGAAATGCGCGTGCTTGGCCACGTCATCGGGCACCGTCTCCGGCACACGCATGATGTCCACCGTGGCACCGCCCTCGCGTGCGCCAGCCGCCACGGCGTGTGCCATCGTCTCGATATGGCCGTAGGTGGAATAGTAGAGCACCAGAATTTTGGTCATATTTAAGTTCCTCATGGTCGGCCGGATGTGCGGGCGCGCAGATCAGCGAAGGTCTGAATCATCTGGCAGCGTGGGGCATTGTGGGCGCGGCTGCCTGTGCGATGCGACGGACGGAATGTACTCAACCGGCCTCATGCTCGGCCCTGCTGTGCTGAACTTGCCGCGCCAAGGCTTGACGGAATTCCCGCGTGGCGAGCCGGTCCAGCGCATCGCCCAAATCGTCGATCTGACGGCGGACGCTGTAGAGTTGGTCGAGCAGATGCAGCACCACCGGCAGCGCCTCCTCGTTGATGCTCAGATCGTTGTGCAGTTCGAAAATCAACTGCGCACGGGCGACGTCGATGGCTTGGAACTGATAGGCGTCGGCGGTGCCTTCCGTTCGCACCCAGCCATTGCCGATCCAGCGTTCCAGGTCGCCTCTGTCGAGGCCGGAAATTTGAGTGATCAGAATGTCGATGCCGATCATGCGCTTGCCTCCATCGCCGCGCGCGGGTCGCCGGGGTGTTCCGGCGTCCAGCCCTGTAGGAATGCCGTCAACGCGGCGTCGGGCTTGCCGATGGTGACGCGCAAGGTGGCGTAGAGGTCGCCTGCCGGGGCTTTGCCATGGGCTGGCACACCTTTGCCGCGCAGACGCAGTTGCGTCAGGCTGTCCGATCCCGGTGGGATGCGCATGCGCACTTTGCCGCCGGTGGTGGGCACCTCGATGGAAGCACCGAGCACGGCTTCGGTGATGCTGATCGGCAGGTCGAGCCTGATATCTGCGCCATCACGGCGGAAGAAGGCATGCGCAGCGACGTGGATTTCAATGAACGCATCACCATGGCCGCCGCTGCCCTCACCACCTTGGCCACGCAGGCGCAGGGTGGTGCCGTCATCGGTGCCGGGCGGAATTTTGACATCCAGCACGCGGCCATCCGGCAACGTCAGCCGCCGCGTGGCCCCGTTGATGGCGTCAAGAAAATCCGCGGTCAGGGTGAAATGCTGGTCCGCGCCCCGTTGCGGCCCGGATGGACGACGACCGCCGCCGAACATCGATCCGAACATGTCGCTGATGTCTTCGTGATCCCACGAATCCTGCGCGTCACCGCCTGGGCTGTAGCGCCGACCGGCGGACCCTTGCGCATAATCGCGATAGGATGCCGGGCGGGGCTTGTCCTGACCGGCGGCATCGATCTCACCCGCGTCGAATCGCGCGCGCTTGGCGGGATCGGAGAGCAATTGATGGGCGGCGGAGATTCGCTTGAATTGCGCTTCGGCCTGCGCATCGCCTGGGTTGAGGTCGGGGTGATGACGCTTGGCGAGCTTGCGATAGGCATTGCGGATCGCCTCATGGCTGGCATCGCGCGCAACGCCGAGGGTTTTGTAGGGATCGTCGAGGCTGGTGGTGTCAGAAATGTCGGGGCACTCCGGCAAGGTGGATGGCTCAGGCGCTCAGCGCCACGGCCCCTCCGACCGCTTTGCCGGACCCAGAGTTCCCGCTTCGGTGGGAACTCAACAGGGTCGGAAATCACCTAGGAGCAACGCTCAGCCGGAGTGTGGCCACGCAGGCACGAGGCTCGTTTGGCCTTGGCATCGGAATTGCTACGTGCCCGTGGCTGGCGCGGCGAGACGTGGCTGCGCTGGAGCATTGGTTCAACCGTGAGAGGCTATTGCCATCTTGGACCCGATTTCAGCGGCTGAGGCCGTCATTGCCGCCGATGCCGCACATGGCGATCAGGCGATTTGGATCACGCGCCTGTCGGATGCAGACATCCGTCAAAATGCGCGGATTCTGGCCGAGGAAGGCCCGCGCGGGCGTCCACTTTGGGGTGTGCCGTTTGCGGTAAAAGACAATATCGACGTGGCGGGGATGCCCACGACGGCGGCGTGTTCGGCGTTTGCTTACACGCCCAGCGAACATGCCCCAGCGGTGGCACGGCTGATGGCCGCAGGGGCGTTGCTGATCGGCAAGACCAATCTGGACCAATTCGCCACCGGGCTTGTGGGGGTGCGCAGCCCCTATGGGGTGCCGCGCAATGTGTTCGATCCGGCTTATGTGCCGGGCGGTTCGTCCTCTGGCTCAGCCTGTGCGGTGGCGGCGGGGATTGTGCCGTTTGCTCTCGGCACCGACACTGCAGGTTCTGGCCGGGTGCCCGCAGGGTTGGGCAATATCGTGGGGTTGAAGCCGACTATTGGCAGTGTGTCGGCGCGCGGGATGGTGCCGGCATGTCGGTCGATTGACACCATCTCGGTCTTCGCCCGCTCGGTGGATGAGGCGTTGGCGGTAGGCCGGGTGATTGCGGTGTATGATGATGCCGACCCTTATGCCCGCCCCGCCCCGTTCGCCCATTTGCGCCGCCCGGCTCTGCCGCCGGTGCAGCGGGTGAAAGTGGCGGCACTGGGCGAGCTCTGCACACCGGATGTCACCGAGGTGACGCAGGCCGTGGCAAAGATGTTGGGGGCGGAGGTGGTGGATATCACGCCATTCCTCGACATCGCCCGCATGCTCTATGACGGCCCGTGGGTGGCCGAGCGCACGGCGGCACTGTCAGGGTTTTTGGCGAGCAACGCGGAAGATTGCTTCCCGGTGACGCGCGCGATTTTGGAAGGTGGGTTGCAGCGGCGGACGGTGGATGCGTTCGCCACCTTCCACACACTCGCTGAAGTGCGACGGCTGGCGCAGCGATTGTTTGCCGATTGTGATGCGCTGTTGGTGCCGACGGCACCGTTCTCGCCGACACTGGCGGAACTTGCCGCCGATCCGGTGGGGCCGAATGCGCGGCTCGGCACGTTCACCAATTTCGTCAATCTCTGCGATCTCGCGGCCATTGCCGTGCCTGCCGGGTTTGACGGGCAGGGCTTTCCGGTGGGGGTGACGCTGCTGGGTCCGGCATGGTCGGAAGGGCGGTTGGCGGCGTTGGCCGATCATGTGCATCGCCATTGCGTCCACACTGTGGGCGCGACGGGGCAGCCTTTGCCGCTGGAGGCAGCACCCGATCCGGTGGCCGCCGAGGAGACGGCGTTGTTCTGCGTGGGCGGACATATGGCGGGATTGCCGCTGAATGGGCAGATCACCGCATTGGGTGGGCGCTTTGTGCGCGAGGTGCGCACGGCACCGCTCTATCGGCTGCAGGCCTTGGGCAATCGGCCCGGCATGTTGCGCGTGGCGGAAGGGGCGGCGATTGCGGGGGAGGTGTGGGCGCTGCCCACAACGGCCATCGGTGCTTTGCTCGCCCAGGTGCCGCAGCCTTTGGGATTTGGCACGGTGGAATTGGCCGATGGTCCGTGCCTTGGCTTTCTGGCCGAACCTGCCGGGTTGGCGGCGGCGTTGGACATCACGCAGTATGGCGGCTGGCGGGGATGGCTGGCGGCGGGGCGGCCTGGGGAGGGCGCGTAATGGCAGATGATTCATTGGATCAGATGATTGCGGCGGGCACGGCGTTGTTGGGTATTCCGGTGCAGCCGGAGTGGTTGCCCGCCATTCGGGCCAATCTGGAGGTGTCGCTGACATTGGCGCAGTTGGTGGATGGTTTCGCGCTGCCCGATGAAGCCGAACCGACACCGGTGTACGTACCATGAGCGCGCTTGCCCGCATCGAGGCGACGCTGGCACGCATTGCGGAGCGTGATCCTGTGCTCAATGCCTTCACCGCCATCACCGCTGAGCGTGCCCGCGCGCGTGCCGCTGAGCTTGACGCCTCACGGGCCGCAGGACGGGCGGCGTTGCCGTTGGAGGGCATGCCATTTGCTGTGAAGAACCTGATCGACATTGCCGGTTTGCCCACGTTGGCAGGGTCGAAAATCAACCGCGACCGTGCAGCTGCAACCCAAGACGCCACGCTGATCACCCGGCTTGAAGCGGCGGGGGCGGTGCTGGTGGGGGCGTTGAACATGGGCGAGTATGCCTATGATTTCACCGGCGAAAACGTGCATGACGGTGCTTCGCGCAACCCGCACGACCATAGCCGCATGGCGGGTGGTTCCTCCGGCGGTTCGGGGTCTGCGGTGGGTGGCGATTTGGTGCCGTTGGCGTTGGGATCGGACACCAATGGGTCAATCCGCGTGCCGTCCAGCTTTTGCGGCATTTTCGGGTTGAAGCCGACCTATGGGCGGCTGTCTCGCGCCGGGAGTTTTCCGTTCGTGGCGAGCCTGGATCATCTCGGGCCGTTCGCCCGCAACGTGGCTGACCTCGCCGCCGCCTATGATGCGATGCAGGGGGCGGATGCGGGCGATGCTGCCTGCACTGATCGCGCGCCGGATTTGGTCGGTGCAGATCTGGGCAAGGGGATCGCCGGGCTGAAAATCGGCGTGCTCGGCGGCTATTTTCGTGACGGGGCGACGGCTGCCGTGTTGGCGACGCTGGATCACGTGGCGCAGAGCCTGGGAGCCACGCAGAGACTGGAATTGCCGGAAGCCGCACGGGCCAGGGCTGCGGCCTACGTGATCACTTGCACCGAAGGGGCGGCGCTGCATCTGGATCGGCTGCGCACGCGCGGGGCGGATTTCGATCCGGCGGTGCGGGATAGACTGATTGCAGGTGCCTTGGTGCCTGCGGCCTTGGTGGCCAAGGCGCAGAATTTTCGGCGGTGGTATCACGATCAGGTTCTGCGGGTGTTCGAGGGTGTGGATCTGCTGCTCGCCCCCGCGACACCTTGCACTGCGCCGATGCTGGGCCAGACGGAGCTTGATCTGGGCGGCAAGAAAGTGCCGTTGCGGGCGAATATCGGTATCTACACGCAGCCGATCTCGTTCATCGGCTTGCCGGTGGTGGCCGTGCCGGTGACGCTGCCGGGGGCGAGCCTGCCGGTGGCGGTGCAAATCATCGCAGCCCCTTGGCATGAGGATGTGGCGTTGCGGGCGGCGGCATATCTGGAGGCGGCCGGTGTGGCGCGGGCGCCGCAGCCGCGCTGGCCGTAGGGCGGAAGAGCGCGGCGTCATCCGCCCTATGATTTTGATGAGGGGGAGAGAGACAATGGAAATCAACAATCCGGCCGTGCTGGCCGAGGTTGAAGCAGCGTTTGCGGGTTATGAAGCCGCATTGATGGCCAATGATGTGGACGCCTTGCAGGGCTATTTCTGGCAGTCGTCGCTGACGATCCGTTATGGCGGTGGCGAAAATCTCTATGGCTATGATGAGATCGGCGCGTTCCGGGCCGCACGCTCGCCGGTGGGGTTGGCGCGGACGATTGATCGCACCGTAATCACCACCTACGGCCAGGACTTCGCCACGGCCGCGACGTTGTTTTATCGCGAAAGTCAGCCCGGCAAGATCGGGCGGCAGATGCAGAGCTGGGCGCGGATGCCCGAAGGCTGGCGCGTGGTGGCAGCGCATGTGAGCGTGATCGATAGCTGACGATCACGCTCACACTGACGCAGTGTGGCGATTATTCCGCCGCTTCCGGCATGGCTGCCGGGTGATGCACTTCTTCAACAACCGGCTCGAAGGTGGCGTATTTGCTGCACAGGAACAGTGTCAGCGCTACGCCGAGATAGGCGACCGTCACACCCGGCTGTTGCATGATGCCGAGTTCCTCATTGTGGATGAAGCCGAAGAAGGAGAACACCGCGCCAGCCACGGCGAACAAGGCTGCACGGTCGAATTGGCGTTCGATGATGAACACCGTGATGGCGCCCAACACGATACCCACCAGCGTGGCACCGCCGCTCAACACTTCCAGCCCGGCATATTGCACGCCCATCGAGGCGAGCTTGCCGAAACCCACCGCATGCGCGCCAGTGCCCGCTGCCCCCAGTGAGTTGTCGATCTGCAATTTGCCCCAGGCGGCAATTTGCGGCAGCAGGGCGATGACCACCGCCGGTGCGTGCTTGGCGGGCGTTTCCTGGAAAGCCTGGCTGCCGATCAACATGCCGATATAGAGCAGGATCGGCAGGATCGCGATCACCGGGATCAAGGCGCTCAGCACCCCGATGATGCCGAACCAGGTCAGCACCAGCACCGATAGGCCGGTGACTGCCGAATAGCCGATGCGCCCGCCCATCGATTTCCAGCCTGGATGGCCGATATAGACCGCGTTGATGAACGGATTGCCCATCAGACAGCCGATCAGCGACACCACGCCATCGGCCCCCAGCACGCGCACGGTGGGATAGGAATCACCGGCAGCCGAGGCGGATTCGACGTTGTCGAGTGCCTCGATCAAATCATAGATGCCGAACGGAATGGCGGTGACGAGGATGACGCCGAGATATTTGAAGCCGCCGAGCAGCACGGCCAAGGCCGGATAGGGCACCGAGAAGCCGAAGCCGCCAAAGCTGGATTTCAGCCCTTCCACCGTCAGGCCGCCAAAGCCAAGTCCGGCTGCCGTGGAACCCCAGGCGATGATGGTGCCAACCGCAATGGCCACCAGACCGCCCGGCACACCGCCGAACAATTTGGCGCCACCAAACCAACTCGTCAGGATGACGATGAAGCAGATCACGCCGATCACCGGGGTGGCGAACATCTGCGCTGCCGGGCTCATCGAGATAAAGGTGATCGCAATACCGGCAAGCGAGCCAAGCAGGGCCGCACGCGGGGTGATTTTGCGGATATAGGGGCCGATCAGGCTGCCGCCCATCAACACGAAGCTTTGCACGAACACCCAGCACAACCCGGCACCCCACGCGGCCAAGGGATCGCCAGTGGCAATCTTGATCGGCAGCATGATGACGAAAGTGACGACAAACATATGCGGCACCGACACGCCGGAGGGCAGCGCACAGACATCGGTGCGGCCGGTCTTTTTCGCCAGATTATAGGCGAGGAAAGCATAGTAGCAGGTGGATAGGCAGAGCATCAGCCCGAGGGCTGGCAGGATGCGGCCGAACAAAATGTCACTCGGCATGCCGATGACGTATTTCAAAAGGCCAGTGAGCACGAGCACGTTGACGAGAATATTGGTGCCGAACCCAAACAGGGCGTTCCAGTCACCAGGCACGAAGAATTTCGGTTTGGCGGTCAAGGCTGTCATATCAGGCTCCCCCTATAAGACGGACCGAATCACCAGACACCTGGGCTCAGGGTCTGGATCGGACCGTTAGCTGATGGCGTCGATGACGGCGGATGAGGTCCCGACCCAGCCGAAAATTCCGCCCTGAGCGGAGATCATCCGCAGGCCGGCTTCGTGGAATTCGGGGAAGTAGGAGGCACAGCAATCGGCGACCGCGAGACAGTCATATCCCCTGTCATTGGCCTCGCGGATGGTGGTGTTGACACAGACCTCAGTGGTGACACCGGTGACGACGAGTTGGGTGATGCCGAGATTTTGTAAAATCGCGTGCAGATCGGTTGCGAAAAACGCGCCCTTGCCGGGCTTGTCGATCACTGGCTCGCCCGCGATGGGGTAAAGCTCGGCGATGATGTCGTGCCCGGCCTCACCGCGCACCAGAATGCGCCCCATCGGACCCGCATCGCCGATTTTCAGCGGTGCATCGCCGCGGCGGTGTTTGGCGGGCGGAAGGTCGGCCAGATCGGGTCGGTGGCCCTCACGGGTGTGAATGACGGTAAGCCCGGCGGCGCGCCATGCGGCGAGCAGTTCCTGATTGGGCGCGATGGCGCTTCGCAATTGTGAGACGTCATTGCCCAGCGCCTCACCGAAGCCGCCGGGTTCGAGAAAGTCGCGCTGCATGTCGATGATCAGAAGCGCACTCTGCGCCGGCTTGAGCGCAAATGCAGATGGCGCAGCGGAGACGGGCACAATGTTGTCCATCAGATCGCGTACCTCACGCGGACACGGCACTGTGCCCGCACATCTGCCTTATTTTGCAACAACCAGGCCAAGAAATGTCAGTCGAGATGCTTGAAAATGCCCTAATTTGTATCGGTGTCTGGCTGTTGCTGGCTAAAATATAAGCAATTCGTTGCAATGATCAGTAACTGCCCAAAAAATAGACAAATCATCTCTGTTGTTGTGGCGTGCTGCACGATAGGTCATGGCTGCTGCGTCATCTCGGCTTTTGCAAGAACGTCACGCTCTTGCGAAACGAGAAGAAACCGCCGCCATCACGGCGGAAAAGGAATAATTTTTTCATGTCTGGTGCCGCAGTGACGACCCAAACCACGGACGACGCGCGTGCCCGCCGCAATGTGCTGCGGCTTGCGGCGGCGCAGGCATTGGCGGGCGCCAATGCGTCGGTGATTTTCGCCACCGGCTCGATCATCGGCTCGCAACTCGCGCCGGATCGTGCCTATGCCACTGTGCCGCTCTCGATGTTCGTGGTGGGAATGGCGGCGGGCACGCTGCCGACCGGGTGGGTGTCGCGCCATCATGGTCGCCGGGCCGCGTTCCTGATGGGCGCCGGATTTGGTGTGTTGACGGGCGTGTTGGCCTGCATCGCCGTTCTGATGGGCTCGTTCGCGTTGTTCTGCGCTGCCACGCTGTGCGGTGGGCTTTACGCCTCGGTGGTGCAGAGCTTCCGCTTCGCGGCTGCTGACGGGGTGAGCGAGGCATTCAAGCCGCGTGCGCTGTCCTGGGTGATGGCGGGCGGGGTGTTCGCAGGTGTCATCGGGCCGCAGCTTGTCACCTGGACGATGGATCTCTGGGCACCCTACATCTTCGCGGCCTCCTATTTGGCGCAGGCCGGGGTGGCGATGTTGGCGATGTGGGTGCTGTCGGGTGTCGATCTGCCGCGCCCGAAGCAGGAGGACCGCAATACCGGCCGACCGCTGAGTGTGATCGCCAGCCAGCCGCGCTTCATCGCCGCCGTCATCTGCGGTGTGGTGACGTATGTGCTGATGAATTTGGTGATGACCTCCGCCCCGTTGGCGATGAAGATGTGCGGATTGCCGGTGACATCCTCCAACTGGGCGATTCAGTGGCATGTGGTGGCGATGTATGCGCCGAGTTTCTTCACCGGCACGCTGATTTCCCGCTTTGGTGCGTCGAAGGTTGTCGCGGCCGGATTGTTGCTCACGATCTTTGCCGCCATCACCGGGCTGAGCGGAATCAGTGACATGCACTTTTTCCTCGCGCTGATTTTGCTCGGGCTGGGCTGGAATTTCGGCTTCGTCGGTGCATCGTCGATGGTGCTGCAATGTCACCGTCCGGATGAGCGCACGCGGGTGCAGAGCTTCAACGATTTCCTCGTCTTCGGCTGCACGGCGATCGGCTCGTTCTCGTCGGGCCAGATCCTGGCCAATCACGGTTGGGATGCGGTGAACTGGGTGGTCTTCCCGCCGGTGGCGCTGGCCTGTGTGGCGCTGCTGATCACGGCCAAGCTGCGCCCACCGCAGCCGCATCACGGGTTGTAAGCTACTTCTTGGCCACCAGAGAACCGAGATCAAACGCCATATCCGCCGCCTGAGCCGGTGTGGGTGATAGCCCGGCATCGAGCAGCTTGCGCGCGGTCAGGTGATCTTTTGCGGCGTTGAGGCTGTCCACCGAGCGCAGTTTGTCGCCTTGGAAGTGATACAGGCTGAAGCTCGCACCCTGCATGTCGCCGCGCAGCACCACCTGATCGGCCCCGGCAGCAAGCCCGGTCATTTGCAGTTTCCAGCCGAATTGATCCGACCAGAACCACGGCGTGCCGGTGAACGGACGCACTTGCCCGAGCAAAGCGGCGGCGGCGGATTTGGCCTGTTCGGTGGCGTTGTTGACTGATTCCAACCGCAATAACCCGCCATCTTCCAACTGTCGCACGGTGCAATCGCCCGCTGCGGTGATCAACGGATCAGACGTGCGCGCGCAGTCATCGACGACGATGCCGTGATCGCATTCAAGCCCGGCCACGCGGGCAAGCATGTCGTTGGCGGCAACACCGATGCCGACGACCACCAAGCCCGCCGGATAGCGCGTGCCGTCGGCGGCCAGCACCGCCGAGGCATAGCCGCCTTCGGTTTCGATGCGGGCGATCTTGGCGCCGAGCACCAATTGCACGCCGTGGCCGCGATGCAGTTCGGCGAACCAATCCGATAGGCGCGGCGTCAAGGCGCGGGCGAGCAGGCGGGGGGCGGCTTCCAGCACGGTGACGGCGAGGCCGAGTTTGCGGGCGGTGGCAGCCACTTCCAGCCCGATAAACCCGCCGCCGATCACCACCACAGGCAGGTTATGCGCACGGCAATGCACGAAAGCGTCGGAGATCGCTGCCCCATCTTCACGTGAGCGCAACGCCAGCACATTGGCGGCATCAGCGCCCGGCAGGCTCAGCATGCGCGGCGTGGCGCCGGTGGCGAGCACCAGACCGGCATAGGGCAGTGCCGTGCCGTCGGCGAGATGCACCAGCTGGGAGCCACGGTCGATGGCGGCGACGCGGGTGTCGGTGCGCAGTTCGATGCCCTTGCGTGCCAACAATTCCGGCGCGCGCATCACCAATTGCGAGGCCTCAATCTCACCGGCCAGCCACGCCTTGGACAAAGGCGGGCGGTGATAGGGGCCGTGATGTTCGTCGCCCAGCAGGGTGATACTGCCCTGATAGCCACCCGCGCGCAGCGATTCTGCGGCTTGCAGCCCGGCCTGACCGGCACCGACGATGACGATGCCCGGCTGGGCTGCGGCGTCGCTCACTCCTGCGTTTCCGGCAGCGTGACCACGAGGCCTTCAAGGGCGGCGCTGGCCTTGATCTGGCAGGCGAGGCGGCTGTTGGGGCGGCGCTCGGCAGCGACGTTTTCGAGCATTTCCAACTCGCTCTCGCCCGCAGCGGGGAGTTCGCTCAGGCGGTCTTCATCGACATAGCAATGGCACGTCGCACACGCGCAGGAGCCGCCGCATTCGCCCAGAATGCCATCGACGCCGCCGGTGGTGGCCCCCTGCATCAGGCTCCAGCCCTCGTTGATGTTCACCGCCACGCGGCTACCGGAGGGTTCGACGAAGACGATTTCAACCATGTTGTCTCATTCTCTCTGTTCAAACGTCGCTGCAGGCAAAGCGTAGGGCGGAGAAGCGCTGCGCAGTCCGCCGACTCGCCGTAAGTCGGGCAATGGCGGACTACGCTACGCTCTTCCGCCCTACGGCGTTCGTCAATGCACCGCGAGTTCCAACCGCAGCGGACTGCGGAAGGTGGAGGAGGGCATCCAGGCGAGATGTTCGGCCACGCGACGATAGACCGGCACCACCTTATGGAATTCCTCGAACGCGATTTTGGCACTCAGACGTGCAATGGCCGTGCCGAGACAGGCATGCACGCCGCCGCCGAAGCCGAGATGACCGCGTGGTTTGCGGGCGATGTCGTAGCTGTCCGGGTTCGGATATTGCCGCTCGTCCCGGTTGCCCGAGCCATAAGCGAGACAGACGAAATCGCCCGCCTTCATCGTCTGGCCGTGCAGTTCGACATCCTTTTGCAGCCGACGACGGAAGCGCTGGGCCGAGGTGTTGAAGCGCAGCGATTCCTCGATAGCGTCCGGCACCAGGGCGGGATGATCCACCACGGCCTGACGGGCGTCCTGATGATCGGCAAGGTTGAGACCCATCATCGTCATGAAGCCGCCGAGCGATTCGATGCCGGCCATGATCAGCGTGGTGGTGGTCAGCAGCACTTCGCGCTCGTCGAGCTTGTCGCCGTCGATTTCAGCCGCTGAGAAATGCGAGATCAGATCGTCTTTCGGGTTGGCGCGACGCTCGGCGATCACCTTGGAGGCGTAATCCTGCATCCAGTTATAGGCTTCCAGATGCTGCGGCCCTTTGGCGCGCGTCACCGGATCGGATTGCACCATCAGCACGGCCTTCTCACGCACGCTTACTTCGTCGCCCATCGGCAGGCCGAGGGCAGCAAACAGCACGCGGACGGTGAAGATCGACGAGAAATCGTCGATAAAGTCGAATTGCCGCTGGTCGCGCAACGTCTCGGCCACCCCTGCCGCGATGTCGCGGATTGGGCCGGTGAGCGTTTCCAGATTGCGCTTCATGAAAGCGTGCTGCACGAGGCCGCGCAGACGGTCATGGCGTGGCGGATCGGTGGTGCCCAGCGTGGCGCCGGCGCGGTTGGGCAATTCGGTCATCAGATTGCCGCTGGCGGAGGAATAGGTCTGCCAATCCTGACCGGCGGTGACGATATCGGCATAGCGCGACAGCACCCACATCTGTGCCTGCTTGGACCAGAAGCACGGATGCTCGTCACGCAGGATTTTGTAATATGGGAACGGGTCGGCATCCACCGACGGCGCGTAGGGGTCGAAGCTGAACATGGCTGTCACTCCCGGACACATCTTGGGAACCGCTGAAAAGGCCGCGTTCCATAGAGGCACATTAGGCGTGTCGTTGCGGGGCAGGTGAGGGGCTAGGGCTACAAAAATTTGCACTTTTACGACGTTTGAGAGATGAAGAGTGATGGCCCGCCCTGACCGCAACACCACCATCCCTGCCTTTCGCCTGTATGGTGAATCGTCCGGCACAGCCGTGGAGGCGCTGCATGTGGAGCCGATTCAGTCGCGCTCCAGCCTCTATGCCTGGGAGATTGACGCCCACACGCATCGCGGTTTGCATCAGGTGCTGTGGGTGGCCTCTGGCCCTGCGACCATTGCACTCGATGAGCGGCGCGAGACTCTGCAAGGCCCGCTGGCGGTGGTGATCCCACCCGGCGTGGTGCATGAATTCCGCTTCTCTGAGCAGACCGACGGCCATGTGCTCACTTTCGATCCGGCGGCGATGATCGAAGGCGATTTGCCCGCGATGGGTGAGGTGGTGGGCAAGTTGTTTGCCGCAGCGCGCATCCTCAGTTTCGAGGGCGCGGCGGCGGAGGCACAGCGCTTTGGTCAGATGATGACGACACTTGCCAGCGAGTTCGCAGCCCCTGGTGCGGCGGGCTCTCCGGTGCCGGTTTGGCTCGCACGGGCAGCGGTGTGGCTGCTCGCCGAGCGGTCGGCGCGGGAGGAGCGCGGGCGGGAAGGCAATGGTCGGGCGCGGCAGACGTTGTTCACCCGGTTTCTGGTGCTGGTTGAAGCGCATTTCCGCGAACATTGGCCGCTGACGCGCTATGCCGATGCGCTGGGCATCACCCCCGAGCGGCTTAACCGGCTGGTGAAGACCGAGACTGGGCAATTGGCGTTGGAGTTGGTGCAGGAGCGATTGACGCGCGAGGCGTGTCGGCACCTGACCTATATCGCGGCCCCCATCTCACGGTTGGCGTGGGAGTTGGGGTTCGACGACCCCGCCTATTTCTGCCGCTTCTTCAAACGCCAAACCGGCCAGACGCCACGGGATTTCAGGCGGAGTTTGGAGGCCGTTGCAATCCAGGAATCGTAGGGCGGACGAGCGCAGCGTCAGCCGCCCTTAGGGAGGTGTATTTTTCTCTTGAGTTAAGCCGCCTAACATGGCGTTATTTCTGGATGAATTCCTCCGCTCCCCCTTCCCCGTATCTGAGCCTGTCGGCGGTGCTGCGTGCGCTGCGCGGCGAGGTGGGCGGCTGGACGGTGCGTCGGCTGTTGAGCGAGGTTCTGGCGCTGCTGCTGTATCGGCGGCTGGGCGAGATTTGCGGGAAAATTGAGCGGTTGGCCATGCGGTTTCAGGCGGGGCGGCTGCGGCGGCGTGCGCCTCGGACGAGCATTGTCGTGCGCGTTACTGCCAAGACGGGCGCGCGGATTTGGCCGGGTCGGTTTGCCTGGTTGGTGCGGGCTGCGCCGTATCAGGCGGCAGGGTATGGCAGCCAACTGCAACATATCCTGGAGCAGCCGGAGATGGTGGAGCTGCTGAAGGCTTCCCCACAGGCAGCACGGATTCTGCGTCCGGTGTGTCGGATGTTGGCGATCCAGACGCAGCTGTTGCGGCCGGGAGTGGTGGTGCCGGACCCGGCGGTGCGGGTGGTGAAGCCTCGGGTGCGCAAAAAGCGAGAGCCGATTGATTGGGGACGAATTCCCCTGCCGAGAGGTGTGCTGTCGGCGGCGCGGCGGCAGGGATATGGCCGGGCGGGTTGAGGTTGGCGGATCTGCGCTCTTATTGTTCCGGTTTGTTATTGTATTGGGCGGATGCTCTGAGATGGGTTAACCGGCCACACCAATCGCCAATTCCGCCGCCAATGCGGGCTCCCATTCCGCCGGGGTGCGGGTGGGTTTCATGATGTCGGTGCGGGCGACGGCGCAGATGAGTTTGGCTTCGAACACCAATCGCTCACCGGCATGCCCGATCACGCTGAAATGCAGCGACGAGCCGCCGCGCTTGACCAGTCGCACCGTGCAGGACAGCGTGTCGCGCGGGGTGAGGGGGCTGCGGTAATCCACCGAAGTGTGCACGAAGGGCGTGCCGACATTGAACTTCACGTTCATGTCATACCAACTCACGCCGAGCCGGTCGGTGAACCAGAAATCCAACGCCTCCATCGCGTATTCGAGGAAGCGCGGCGTGTAGACCACGCGGGCGGCATCGGTGTCGCCGAACAGGATGCGGCGGGTGTGGATGTAAGGCTCAGTAGGTTTCGACATGATAACGCCCTTGCTCGCGCATGGTGGCGCGCAGGGCAGGCCAGTCGATGCCGTATTGCCGACCGATGGTGACAAACGCTTCTTCCACGCCCTGCTCCAATCCACGCAGACCGCAGATGTAGATGTGGGTGGTATCGCGGCGCAACAGGCTGGCCACACGCTCGCCCTCGGTGCGCAGCCGGTCTTGCACATATTCGCGCTTCTGGCCGGGTTGGCGGCTGAAGACGAGGCGTTGTTCGAGCACCGAATTCGGCACTTTCTGCAACGGGCCGAAATAGGGCAACTCCTCCGGCGTGCGGGCCCCGAAGAACATGTGCAGTCGGCCTTTCCCTTGGCTCGACAATCTGCGTCGCCGCTCGGTGAAGGCGCGGAACGGCGCGGAGCCGGTGCCGGTGCACAACAGCAGCAAATCGGTATCGGGATCGTCGGGCATCAGGAAGGTGGCCCCGAACGGGCCGATCACCTGCACGCTCTCGCCAATGGCAAGGTCACACATATAATTGGAGGCCACACCGCGAATGACGCTGCCATCGGGCTGGATCTCTTCGACGCGCTTGATGGTCAGCGCCAGATTGTTGGTGTTGGGTCGCTCGCCATCACGGGCCGACGAGATGGAATACAGCCGCATCGCATGCGCCCGGCCCTGCGCGTCGGTGCCGGGGGGGACGATGCCGATGGATTGGCCTTCCAGCACCGGGAAGGCGACGGCACCGAAATCGAGCACGATATGCCGCACATCCGACGAGGTGCCGCGCTTGGTGACGCGGAAATTGCCGGTCACTTTCGCCTGTGCCGGATTGGCGCGGTTGAACAGATTGACGCGCGGTTTGCTGGCCGAAGCGGGGGCGCGGGCCGAGCCGCCAGCGCCTTGATGGGCTTGGGTGATCAGAGCGGCGGCTTCGTCATCCAACGCATCAACGGCGGCGTCGGCGGTCTCGACCCGTGGCGGCAATTCTTCCCAGGAGAATTGCTCATCCAGGCTGAACGGGGATGCGACGGCGAACCAGTTATCGACAGCGCCTGTCGGGCAGGGGGCGACGCAATCCATGCAGTGATTGCAGGTGGCGGAATCGACGACATAGTTGTTGTCGTCATGCGTGATCGCGCCGATCGGACAGGTCGCCTCACAGGTGTTGCAGCGAATGCAGATCTCGGGATCGATGAGATGCTGCTTCTGGGTGGCCTGTGAACCGTCCATGTCTTCCCCCTACCTTACGCTGTTACGATTCCCACAGCTTCACATACTCGAAATTGCCCGGCTTGTTGTCGATGCCGACCTTGGGCGGGGCGATCCACGAGGCGTATTCGCCGATGGCGCTGATCGGCTTCATCAGGCTGGTGATGTAGAGCTTGTCATCGCTCGACGGCAGCCAGCGGTCGATGTTCACCGCCCAGGTTGCCGCATCGATCACGCGGCCATCCGGATTGACGTGCGATTTCGAGAACTCGCCGATTTTGCGGTTGAACGCCACATGCGGCAGCGTGAGGCGGAAATTGATGCCGGCTTTTTCCAGCGCCTTGTTCCAACGGCCCACGCCCGATGCGGCATCGACCACGTAATCGTCGCGCAGCCGCATGTTCAGCGCCGAGAGGGCGGGCACATCGTCGGCCACGATCTCACCATCGCGCGGACGCAGCACTTTATAGGTGCTGTCGAGCAGGCGGTGATCATCGTCGAGCTTGTCTTCGCGATAGCGGCCTTTGAGGCCAGAGTTATAGGCGTTGGCGGCGTTGGTGGAGACCTCGTTGCCGAACAGATCCAGCGTCAGCGAGAAATGCAGGTTCAGCTTGCGCTGCAAGGCGGGCAGATCGATCGCACCATGCGCCCGGATGCGCTCGACATCGTTCGGATCGGTGATGTTGTTGTCCTTCATCACCTGCGCGGTGCGCTCGATGATGCGCTGCACGCCGGTTTCGCCGACGAACATGTGATGCGCTTCTTCGGTCAGCATGAAGCGGCAGGTGCGGCTGAGCGGGTCAAAGCCCGATTGCGCCAGCGCCTCCAACTGCATCTTGCCGTCGCGGTCAGTGAAATAGGTGAACATGAAGAAGCTCACCCAATCCGGCGTCTCTTCATTGAACGCGCCGAGCATGCGCGGGCTGTCCTGGTGGCCGGAGCGACGCTTGAGCAGCTCTTCCGCCTCTTCGCGGCCATCCTTGCCGAGATATTTTTGCAACAGATAGACCATCGCCCACAGGTGACGGCCCTCTTCCACATTCACCTGGAACAGGTTGCGCAGGTCGTAGAGCGAGGGCGCGGTTTTGCCGAGGAAGCGCTGTTGTTCGACCGATGCCGGCTCGGTGTCGCCTTGGATGACCATCAGGCGACGCAGCAAGCCGCGATATTCGCCGGGGATGTCTTGCCAGGCGGGTTCGCCCTTATGCGCGCCGAAGCCGATCAGACGGCCTTCAACCTGTGGGGCGAGCAGAACGCCCCATTTATATTCCGGCATGCGGACGTAATCGAACTTCGCCCAGCCTTTCGGATCAACCGAGATCGCGGTGCGCAGATAGACCAGGCTTTCCTGGAAGCCATCCGGGCCCATGTCTTTCCACCAATCGATATAGCCCGGATGCCACGTCTCCAACGCCTTGCGCACGCGGGCATCTTCGTTGAGGCCGACATTGTTCGGGATCAGGCCGTCGTAATCGACTTTCATGCCATCGGGCATCGGAAGCACTCCCAGTTGATTGGTATTAGACGCGGTTGCGGTCGTATTCGGGCTGCACGCCGGAGCCGTAGCGCTTCAACGCGCCCGCTTCGGAGACCGCGTTCGGGCGTTGGAAGATCCAGTTTTGCCATGCGGTCAGGCGGCCGAAGATGCGGGTTTCCATCGTCTCGGGGCCAACGAAGCGCAGATTGGCCTCCATGCCGGTGAGCGCATCGGGCGAGAAGCTGGCGCGTTCTTCGGTGAGGATGCGGATTTCGTCATCCCAATCGGTGTCGTCATAGGCATTGGTGATCAGGCCGAGCGCGTCGGCCGCCTCGGACTCCAACGCGGTGCCGATCTGAGCGCGCGCGGTCTCGATGCTTTGCGGCTCACCCCAGAAGCGGGCTTGCAGGCGGGTGATGTCGTTGCCCATCGGATAGGCACCGAAATTCAGCGAAGAGAGGGTGATCGCGGCGGGCTTCTGGTTGTCGCCTTGGCGGACGCCCTCGAACATCAGCCCACGGTCGGCAGCGAAGGCGAGTTCGGCCAGCGTGCCTGCGAAGCAGGAGCCGGGCTCGATCAGCGCGATCAGGCTGCGCGAGGTGACGTCGATGCGCTTGAACAGCCGCTTGAGGAACAGCCGCACTTCGCGAATGAACCAATCGCCTGCATGCGCTTCCAGGAAGGCGTCATAGGCCAGCACCGCCTCGGCATCGCCTTGGGTTTTGAACACCCACAGGCCGAGTTCCGCCTCATTCAGGCGTAGATGCATCACTGCATCATCCAGATCGCGTGCCATGCGCAGCGGCCAGAAATCGGCGGATTTGGCGGCGTCGAGGCTGGACGGCACCGGTGCGCCTGGGCCGTTGACGGTGATCGTGGCGCGGCGGGTCGTGCGGTCGAGTTCTACGGTGAGCGTGCCGTAGCGGATGGTGTCATCTTCTTCAACACGCTCCACACGCGGCAGAACCACGCCTTGGGCGTCAGCCGGGCGGTCAGATTTGGCGGCGAATTCGGCGGCGCGCTGATCCACGCGGTCATTCCACTGCGAGGGAGGCACCACTTCGTCCACCAGACGCCAATCGACCGCACGCTTGCCGCGAATGCCTTCCTCCACCGAGCAGAACACATCGGCCCGATCACGACGAACGCGGCGCTTATCGGTCACGCGGGTCAGGCCACCAGTGCCCGGCAACACGGCGAGCAGCGGAGTTTCGGGGAGGGCCACAGAGGAGCGGCGGTCATCGACCAGCATGATGTAGTCACACGCCACCGCGAGTTCGTAGCCGCCACCTGCCGCCGCGCCATTGACCGCGCACATGTAGAACTGCCCGGAATTCTGGGTCGCGTCCTCGATGGTGTTGCGGGTTTCGTTGGTAAATTTGCAGAAATTCACCTTATGGCCGTGGGTGGATTTGCCGAGCATGCGGATATTCGCCCCCGCGCAGAACACGTTCTCCTTCCCTGAACGCATCACCACGCTGCGCACTTCCGGGTGCTCAAAGCGCAGACGCTGCACGGCATCAGACAATTCGATGTCCACGCCGAGATCATAGGAATTCAGCTTCAACTCATAACCGGGAAACAGCCCGGCTTCCGGGTTCACGTCCATGATCAGATGCGCGACGGGGCCGTGGAATTCCAGCTTCCAGTGGCGATAGCGGGACGGCTCAGTGCGGAAATCGATCATGGGATGGCCCCTCCCCAGAGGACATTAGACTTGGTGATAGGCGATATAGTGCAGCATACTGCCGCAACGCAAGCGATATCATGCATTATTATTCAGATTTGCCATGCGCAGCGCCCGCGCGGTGAAGTCCTGCACGGTGGTGAGCACGGCATCGGCGTTGTCGAATTGCGGAGCGTGGCTGGCTCCGGGCAGGATCAGCGTCTCAACCGGGCAATAGGCGTGGCGCTTGAGTTCCGCGATCTGGTCGAGCGTACCATAGGGATCGCCCTCGCTTTGAATGGCCAGAATCGGCACGCGGATATGCGCCACGTCTGGCAGCAGATCGAGCGCCAACGGATAGCCGGGGTCGCGCCACGCATCGTGCCAGCCGAAGAAGGCGTTGTCGGGGTCGGCATGGTGGCGGGCGAGGCGGGGGCGCAGATTGCCCGCTTTATATAAGGTGCCGGTCTGCGCGATGGCGGCCAGTCCATGCGGTTCGGTGAAGAAATGCGGCGCGATCAGGATGATGCCCAACAGGCCGAAATCCTGCACCGATCCGGCATAGGCGGCGGCGATGCTGGCACCGTCGGAATGGCCGAGCAGAATCGCGTGCTGAATGCCCGCCGCTTGCAGCACCAGCGGCAAAACCTCCCATCCCTCACGCGCCAGATAATCGAGCGGCCGGGGCAGGGCGGCGGGGGCGGATTGGCCATAGCCGTGCCGAGAGAAGGCGAACACGCCACAGCCGGTGGCCTCGCTCAGCTTCTGCGGAAAATCCCGCCACAACCCGACACTGCCGAGGCCTTCATGCAGCAGCACGATGGTTGCCGCATCGTTCGGCCCTGGACCCCACCATGCGGTGTCGATTGCGCCTTGGGGGAGGGCGATTTTACTCTGCCGCACTTCCCACCTGCTCCCGCAGCTTGAACCGCTGGATCTTCCCCGTCGCGGTCTTCGGCAATTCGTCCACCACTTGCAGCCAACGCGGATATTTCCACGCGCCGACATTGTCCTTCACCTGCGCCTTGAGGGCGGCGAGCAAGGCGTCGTCCATCTGCTCGTCCGGCTTGAGCACAATGAACGCCATCGGCTTAAGCAGCCCCTCGGCATCCTCGCGCCCAATGACGGCGGCTTCCTGCACGGCGGGATGCGCGATCAGCGCCGCTTCGACCTCGAATGGTGAAACCCAAATGCCGCTGACCTTGAACATGTCGTCCGCGCGGCCTTGGTATTGATAGAAGCCATCGGCGACTTGCACATATTTGTCGCCAGTGCGCGTCCATTCCCCCTGGAAGGTGCGGCGCGAGCGCGCGCGCTGGTTCCAGTAGCCCTCGGCGGCAGAAGGTCCGCGCACCAGCAATTCGCCGATCTCGCCCGGATGCACTTCGTGGTCGTGCTCATCGACGATTTGCAGATCATAGCCCGGCACGGCGATGCCGCTGGTGCCATATTTCAGCTTCTCCGGCTGGTTGGAGAGGAAGATATGCAGCATCTCGGTGCTGCCGATGCCGTCGAGAATTTCAGCCCCCACCTTTTCCGACCAACGCTTACCCACTTGCTCCGGCAAGGCCTCACCCGCCGAGATGCACACGCGCAGCCGGTTGGAGCCCGCACCTTGGGTGAGGGCGGCATGGGAGAGCAGGGCGGCATAGAGGGTCGGCACGCCGCAGAAAATTGTCGGGTTCTGCGCGCGCATGATGGCCATCACCGAATCAGGCGTCGGCCGATCCGGCAGCAGCACGGTGGTGGCGCCGACCGAGAGCGGGAAGGTGATCGCATTGCCCAGCCCATAGGCGAAGAACATCTTCGCCGCTGAGAAGATCACATCATCCGACCGAATGCCGAGCACCTGGGCCGCATAGGTTTCAGCCGTCGCTTGCAAGGCGGAATGGACGTGCTTGACGCCCTTCGGAGCACCAGTGGAGCCCGAGGAATACAGCCAGAACGCCACATCATCCGGGCTTGCTTGCACTGGCGTGGGCGCGGGCTGGCCATTGGCCAGGAAGCTGGCGAAATCCTGCGCGCCCTCGGGCAGGTCTCGCGCGGGCACGCCATCGGCTTCGGACACCAATACCAGGCGCAGGTGCTGGGCTTCGGCGACAACCTTGCCGAAGCTGGCGAGGCAGGCGCGGGAGATGCAGAGCGCCTCGGCCCGGCTGTCTTCCAACATATAGGCCACCTGCTCGGCGGCGAGCAGCGTGTTGATCGGCACCGGCGTCACGCCTGCGCGGATCGCGCCCAGGAAGGCGGTGGGGAAATCGATGGTGTCGTGCAGAATCATCATCATCCGCCGCTCCCGCCCGATTCCGGCCTGCGCCAGCGCCCCGGCGAAGCACGCGGAGGCATCCGCCAGACCCTGATAGGTCAGGCTGCGATGCGGATCGATGAACGCGAGATGCGCACCCTGCCCTTGCGCCAGATGGCGGTCGAGCAGCCAGATAACAGAATTGCCGTTCGGTGCATTGGTGTGCATGCCCGTCTCCCCTCACGATATCTCGACCCACCCCACGCGGGCCGCCCTGTCTGCGCAGGGCTTGCGATGCGTTCCCGAACGCCATCAAATCATGCAGGATTATGCATGTGTTGGCGCTCATTGCCATCAATATGCGTAATATCCTGCATCTTCTGCACTAATGCAAGGCGATCTGCGGCGTGGCGATTTTTCGGCTGAAGTTCTGTGAAAACGGGGAAAACCGGTCCGAGAAATGCGCTGTGAAATTGAACGAACTGGTGAAGGCAATGAATCGAACCAGGAAATCCCTGCTGTACGCACGAATCGTGCTGCCAACGCTGTGCTGCGTTGCACAAATGCAGCGAGAACGGCTTGCTGCGCGTGCGGCGATGGGCTAGCTAAATCCGCCTTCCGGGCGGCCCGGGTGCTTGGCGGGCGCCGTTTCTATGCGAAACGGTTTCCGTCACCCGTGAAGGATTTCCCCCCATGGCTCGCAACAAGATCGCCCTGATTGGCGCCGGTAATATCGGCGGTACCCTCGCTCACCTCATTGGGCTCAAGCAGCTCGGCGATGTTGTGATGTTTGACGTCTTCCCCGGTGTTGCTTCCGGTAAGGCGCTGGACATCATGCAGTCCGGCCCGGTTGATGGCTTCGACAGCGCCATGAAGGGCACTGGCGATTACGCCGACATCGCTGGTGCGGACGTCGTTATCGTCACCGCTGGCTTCCCGCGTATGCCGGGCATGACCCGTGACGACCTGCTGACCAAGAATGCGGGCGTGATCGCCCAGGTCGCTGAAGGCATCAAGGCGTATTGCCCGGATGCGTTCGTCATCGTCATCACCAACCCGCTCGATGTGATGGTGTGGGTGATGCAGCAGCGCTCCGGCCTGCCTGCGAACAAAGTGGTCGGCATGGCCGGCGTGCTCGACAGCTCGCGCTTCCAGCTTTTCCTCGCCCAGGAATTCAACGTCTCCGTCGAAGACGTCACCGCCTTCGTGCTCGGTGGTCATGGCGACACGATGGTGCCGCTGACCCGCTACTCGACTGTTGGTGGCATCTCGGTGCCTGACCTGATCAAGATGGGCTGGACCACCCAGGAGCGCATCGACGCCATCTGCGCCCGCACCGCCAATGGCGGCGGCGAGATCGTCAAGCTGCTGGAACGCGGCTCGGCCTTCTATGCTCCGGCCGCCTCGGCGATTGCGATGGCCGAAGCCTATCTGCTCGACAAGCGTCGCGTTCTGCCCTGCGCTGTGAAGCTGGATGGCGAATACGGTCTGCACGACATGTATGTCGGCGTTCCGGTGGTCATCGGTGCGAACGGCGTGGAGAAGATCATCGAAGTGCAGTTCGAACCGGCCGAAAAGGCTGCGTTCGATAAGTCCTGCGATGCCGTGAAGGCGCTGATTGAAGACTTCAAGAAGTTGGGCGTCTAATCCATGAATATCCATGAATATCAAGGTAAAGAGCTGCTGAAGCGCTACGGCGTTGCAGTCCTCGACGGCTACATCGCCTGGACTGCCGACGAAGCCGCCGAAGCAGCGAAGAAGCTGCCCGGCCCGGTCTATGTCGTGAAGTCGCAGATCCATGCCGGTGGGCGTGGTGCGGGCAAGTTCGCTGATGACCCGAACGGCAAGGGCGGTGTTCGCATCGCCAAGTCGATCGAGGAAGTCCGCGCTGCTGCCGAGGCGATGATCGGCCACACGCTGATCACCAAGCAGACCGGCCCGGCCGGGAAGCTGGTCAGCCGCGTCTATGTGGAAGCCGGTTGCGACATCAAGCGTGAGCTGTATCTCTCGCTGCTGATCGACCGTGCCACTTCGCGCGTCACCGTCATGGCGTCCACCGAGGGCGGCATGGAGATCGAAGAAGTCGCCGAGCATCATCCGGAGAAGATTCTCCGCGTGGCAGTTGACCCGGCTGCGGGCATCTCCGGCTTCCATGGCCGCAAGCTGGCGTTCGGCCTGGGACTTGAAGGCAAGCAGGTTGGCACGTTCTGCAAGTTCGTCGAAGCGATGTACACCGCGTTCATCGCCTCGGACTGCGCCATCGTTGAAATCAACCCGCTGGTCGTCACCGGCGCGGGCGAGATCATCGCACTCGACGCCAAGGTGAGCTTCGACGACAACGCCCTCTATCGCCACAAGGACATCGCGGCCCTGCGCGATGAGAGCGAAGAGGACGCCAAGGAACTCGAAGCAGCGAAGTATGAGCTGAACTATGTGGCGCTTGATGGCGTCATTGGCTGCATGGTCAACGGTGCTGGCTTGGCGATGGCCACGATGGACATCATTAAGCTGTATGGCTCCAGCCCGGCCAACTTCCTCGACGTCGGCGGCGGAGCCACGAAAGAGCGCGTGACGGCTGCGTTCAAGATCATCCTGTCCGATCCGAACGTGGAAGGCATCCTGGTCAACATTTTCGGTGGCATCATGCGCTGCGACGTGATTGCCGAGGGTGTGGTTGCTGCTGCGCGTGAAGTCTCGCTCAACGTGCCGCTGGTGGTTCGCCTTGAAGGCACCAACGTGGCGCTGGGCAAAGAGATTATGGCTAAGTCCGGCCTGCCGATCATCTCGGCCGACAACCTTGCCGACGCCGCCGAAAAGGTGGTCAAGGCTGTGAAGGAGGCCGCATAACATGGCCGTTCTCGTTGACCAAAACACCAAGGTTCTGACGCAGGGTTTCACCGGCGCTCAGGGCACGTTCCACTCCGAGCAGGCGATTGCATACGGCACCAAGGTTGTTGGTGGCGTTACGCCGGGCAAAGGTGGGTCTACTCATCTGAACCTGCCAGTGTTCGACACGGTGGCTGAATGCGTGCACGCGACGGGCGCCAACGCCACCGCAATCTACGTGCCGCCTCCGTTCGCAGCGGATGCCATTCTGGAAGCCATCGACGCCGAATTGCCGCTGATCGTGTGCATCACCGAAGGTATTCCGGTGCTGGATATGGTGCGCGTCAAGCGTGCGCTTTCCGGCAGCAAGTCGCGCCTGATCGGGCCGAACTGCCCGGGCGTGATCACGCCGGATGCGTGCAAGATCGGCATCATGCCGGGCCACATTCATCGTCGTGGCAAGGTGGGCATTGTCTCGCGTTCCGGCACGCTGACCTATGAGGCGGTCGCACAGACCACCGCTGCCGGTCTCGGCCAGTCCACCTGCGTCGGCATCGGCGGTGATCCGGTCAAGGGCACCGACTTTATCGAAGTGCTGGAGATGTTCCTGGCTGACGTCGAAACCGAGATGATCATCATGATCGGTGAAATCGGCGGCCAGTCGGAAATCGACGCGGCGGAGTTCATCAAGGCCTCCAAGACGCTGAAGCCGGTTGTAGGCTTCATCGCCGGTGCCACGGCACCTCCGGGCCGTCGTATGGGCCATGCCGGTGCGGTGATCTCCGGTGGCAAGGACACGGCGGAAGCCAAGTTCGAAGCCATGCGCATCGCCGGCATTCATGTCGCTGACAGCCCGGCTGCGCTGGGCTCGACGATGATCAAGGCGATTCGGGGCTAATCTCTCTGGAACTGCTCCCGCCGTCGCTCTATGCGGCGGGAGCAGGCCAGCGATCCTACCACTGAACGGGTCGCGATACTAAATTAGAGTATAGAACCGCCGCGCGCGGGCAGACGCCTGCGCCACTCCGCATGAGGGAAGCGTTACATGGCCGGTGTTGACATTATCGCAACTGCGTTCAACGGCGCAAACTTAGCCTATCTGGCTGATCTATATGCCCGCTGGGTCGCAAAACCCGACAGTGTTGAAGCAAGCTTTGCCGACCTTTTCTCCGCACTGGGCGATGACGCCCGCGCCGTGTTGGAAGACAGCGCCGGTGCTTCCTGGGCTCCGCGCAGCTTCGATGTCTCCGAGCCGGAACCGGCCAAGCCCGCCGCTGGCAAGGATGCCAAGGGTGCGAAGGACGCCAAGCCCGCCCCGGTCGCCGCTGGCCCCAGCACCGCCGATATCCGCGCCGCCACCAAGGACAGCTTGCGCGCCCTGATGATGATCCGCACCTATCGCGTGCGCGGCCATCTTGAGGCCCAGCTTGATCCGCTTGGTTTGCAGGTGCCCAAAGCCCACCCGGAACTCGACCCCGCCACCTATGGCTTCACCGCCGCCGACATGGACCGTTCGATCTTTATCGATCACGTCCTCGGCTTCGAGACCGCCACCCCGCGCCAGATTTTGCAGACCCTGCGTCGCACCTATTGCGGGCCGATTGGCGTGGAATTCATGCACATTCAGGACCCGGAGCAGAAATCCTGGATTCAACGCCGCGTTGAGGGCGCGCCCTGGGCGACTGCCTTTGACGGTGACACCAAGAAGAAGATCCTCAATCAGCTCACCGAGGCTGAGGGTCTTGAGGTGTTCTGTCAGAAGCGTTTCGTCGGCACCAAGCGCTTTGGTCTGGAAGGCGGCGAGAGCACGATTCCGGCCGTGCAGACGATCATCGAAACCGCTGCCAAGGCAGGCGTGACCGAGATCGCCATCGGCATGTCGCATCGCGGTCGCCTGAACACGCTCGTCAACGTGGTCAAGAAGCCCTACACCCAGCTGTTCAGCGAATTCGGCGGCAACTCGTTCAAGCCGGACGATGTGCAGGGTTCGGGCGACGTGAAATACCATCTCGGCACTTCGACCGACGTGGAGATTGCTGGTCACAACGTCCATCTTTCGCTGCAGCCCAACCCGTCGCATCTCGAAGCGGTCGATCCGGTTGTCGTCGGCAAGGTGCGGGCGCGCCAGGATATGGCCGGTGACACCCATGGCCGTCATTCGGTGATGGGCATCGTGCTGCATGGCGACGCGGCGTTTGCCGGTCAGGGTCTGGTCTACGAAACCCTCGCGATGAGCCAGCTGATCGGCTACCGCACCGGTGGCACCATCCACGTGGTGACAAACAACCAGATCGGCTTCACCACGGTGCCGGTGCACGCCTATTCGGGCCTGTATTGCACGGACGTGGCGAAATCGATTCAGGCACCGATCCTGCACGTCAACGGGGACAACCCGGAAGCGGTGGTGTGGTGCTCGCAATTCGCCGCCGAATTCCGTCAAGAATTCGCCACCGATATCGTGCTCGACATCGTCTGCTATCGCCGCCACGGCCACAACGAGACCGACGAGCCCGCGTTCACCCAGCCGCTGATGTACAAGGCCATCCGCGAACTGAAGACCACGCGCACCAAATATGCCGACCAGTTGATCGCCGAGGGCGTGCTGAATGCTGCCGAGGCGCAGGCGATGTGGGATGAGCTGAACGGCAAGATGGAAGCCGCCTATGAGGCCTCCAAGCAATACAAGCCGAACAAGGCCGATTGGTTCGAAGGCCATTGGGCCGGTCTGACCATTCCGGACAGCGAAGCGGAATGGACCAACGAGCCGACGCATGTCCCGCTCGACGTGCTCCAGAAGATTGGCGGGGCGATCAGCCGGGTGCCGGGTGATTTCAATGTTAACCCGAAGATCGCCCGCCAGCTTGATGCCAAGAAGACGGCCATTGAGACCGGCGAGGGCATTGACTGGGCCACCGGCGAAGCGTTGGCCTATGGCTCGCTGCTGCTGGAAGGCCATCGCGTGCGTCTGTCCGGTGAAGATTGCCAGCGCGGCACCTTCTCGCAGCGTCATGCGGTGCTGACCGATCAGCTGAATCAGAACAACTACACCCCGCTGAACAACATCCAGCCGGAGCAGGAGAAGATTGAAGTCTTCAACTCGCTGCTGTCGGAATTCGGTGTGCTCGGCTTCGAATATGGCTATTCGCTGGCCGATCCGAAGACGCTGGTGCTGTGGGAAGGCCAGTTCGGCGACTTCGCCAACGGCGCGCAGGTGATCATCGATCAGTTCATCGCCTCCGGTGAGACGAAGTGGCTGCGGATGTCCGGCCTCGTGATGCTGCTGCCGCATGGCTATGAAGGCCAAGGTCCGGAGCATTCCTCGGCCCGTCTGGAGCGCTATCTGCAGCTTTGCGCCGAGCGGAACATGCAGGTTGGCAACCTCACCACGCCTGCAAACTACTTCCACGCTCTGCGCCGTCAGCTGAAGCGGAATTTCCGCAAGCCGCTGATCCTGATGACGCCCAAGAGCCTGCTGCGTCACAAGCTGGCGGTCTCGCCGCTGGCCGATTTCACCACCGGTTCCAGCTTCAAGACCGTGATCGGCGAAACCGATGCGCTCAAGACCGGCACCGAGGTCAAGCGCGTCGTGCTGTGCACCGGCAAAGTGTATTACGACCTGTTGGAAGAACGCCGTAAGCGTGGCATCGACAACATTGCCATCGTGCGCGTCGAGCAGCTCTATCCGTTCCCGATCATCTCACTGCCGCAGGAACTGGCGAAGTATCCGACGGCGGAAGTGGTCTGGTGCCAGGAAGAGCCCGAGAACATGGGTGCCTGGAACTTCGTTGATCGCAAGATCGAAGCCGTGCTGACCGAACTTGGCTCCAACCGTCGTCCGCGTTTCGTCGGCCGTGCGGCGGCAGCCAGCCCGGCGACCGGCTTGGCCCGGACCCACGCAACCGAGCAGGCGGCCCTCGTGAACGAGGCGTTGAGCCTCTAACCCAAATCGCTGCCGGCGGGGCGATGCTCCGCCGGACCCCCCACGGAAGATTGAACTGGATACGTCATGGCGACCGAAATCAAGGTGCCCACCCTGGGCGAAAGCGTCTCGACTGCAACCGTTGCGCGCTGGCTGAAGAAGGTCGGCGATGCCGTGGCCGCCGATGAGGCGCTGGTCGAACTCGAAACCGACAAGGTGACGGTTGAAGTCAACGCCAGCTCCTCGGGCACGTTGGCCGAGATCGTGGCACCGGAAGGTTCGGAAGTTGAAGTCGGCGCGCTGCTCTGCGTGCTTGGCGAAGCTGGCCGCTCGGTGGCTCACCCGGCCGCCAACCCGGCTGCGGGCGTGAACCCGCCGCCGACCGCCACCGGCCCGGTCGCCCGTCCGGCGTCGGTGCCGAGCGATGCGCCGCACGCTCCGCTCCCAGCGGCTGCCAAGATGATGGCCGACAACAACGTGCCCGCCGCTGCCCTCTCCACCGGCACCGGCAAAGATGGCCGCGTGACCAAGGGTGACGTGCTCGACTTCCTCGCTCGTCCGGCAACTGCCCCCGCCGCTGCCCCTGCCGCGCCGAAGGCGCCGCGCGCGCTGGAAGAAGGCGAAGAGCGCGTCAAAATGACCCGCCTGCGCAAGACCATCGCCTCGCGCCTGAAGGAAGCCCAGAACACCGCAGCGATGCTGACCACCTTCAACGAGGTGGACATGTCGGCGGCGATGTCGCTGCGCTCGGAATACAAGGATGCCTTCGAGAAGAAGCATAAGGGCGTCCGCCTGGGCTTCATGTCCTTCTTCGTGCGCGCCTGCGTGGCCGCTCTGAAGGAACTCCCGGCGGTGAACGCCGAGATCGACGGTGACGACATCGTTTATCGCAACCATGTCCACATGGGCATCGCGGTTGGCGGTGCCAACGGTCTGGTTGTGCCGGTTGTGCGCCATGCTGACAGCCTGAGCTTCGCGGGCATCGAGAAGGCCATTGGCGATTTCGGTCGTCGTGCGCGTGATGGTCAGTTGAAGATCGAGGAACTCTCCGGCGGCACCTTCACCATCACCAATGGTGGTGTGTATGGCTCGCTGATGAGCACCCCGATCCTGAACGCACCGCAATCGGCCATTCTGGGGATGCACAAAATCCAGGACCGCCCGATTGCCGTTGGAGGCAAGGTGGAAATCCGCCCGATGATGTATCTGGCGCTGTCCTATGATCACCGCATCATCGACGGCAAGGAAGCCGTGACGTTCTTGGTGCGCGTGAAGGAAAACATCGAAGATCCGCGCCGTTTGCTGCTGGATCTGTAATCGCTCAATAACCGTCATTGCGAGGAGCATCGTGACGAAGCAATCCATCGAATCGAGAACCGGGTCTCGATGGATTGCTTCGTCGTTTCACTCCTCGCAATGACGATGTTTATCTAAAAGGAGCCACCCCCCATGGCTGACCAATTCGATCTCATCATTATCGGCTCCGGCCCTGGTGGCTATGTCTGTGCCATTCGTGCGGCGCAGCTTGGGATGAAAGTCGCCTGCGTCGAGAAGCGCGCCACCCTCGGCGGCACCTGCCTCAACGTGGGCTGCATCCCCTCCAAGGCGCTGCTGGTCTCGTCTGAGAGCTATGAAGATGCCAAGCATCATCTGGCCGATCACGGCGTGATGGTCGGCGAGGTAAAGCTCGACATTGCCCGCATGCAGGCGCGCAAATCCGAAGTGGTGGGTGCGAACACCAAGGGCGTGGAATTCCTGTTCAAGAAGAACAAGGTGACATGGCTCAAGGGCACCGGCGTGATCACCGCACCGGGCAAGGTCTCGGTGGATGGCACGGAGTATCTGGCCAAGAATATCGTCATCGCCACCGGCTCTGAGTCGATGCCGCTGCCGGGTGTGGCCGTGGACGAGACGAGCATCGTCACCTCCACCGGCGCGCTCGAACTGGACCGCGTGCCCGAGCATCTGGTGGTGATCGGCGGCGGCGTGATCGGTCTGGAACTCGGCTCGGTCTGGGGCCGTCTGGGGTCCAAGGTCACGGTGATCGAATTCCTCGACCGCATTATTCCGGGCAACGACCTTGAAGTGGCCAAGCAGTTTCAGCGCGTGCTGGAAAAGCAGGGCTTTACCTTCATGCTCGGTCAAAAGGTGACGGGCGCTGCCAAGACCGAGGCAGGCATCGCACTCACTGTCGAACCCGCCCAGGGGGGTGACGTGAAGACAGTGACCGCCGATGTCGTGCTGCTGGCCATTGGCCGCCGCGCTTACACCGAAAATCTGGGTCTGGCCGCCATCGGCGTTGAGACCGATGCGCGCGGTCGCGTTGTCACCAACGGCCATTTCGCCACCAACATTGCGGGCATCTACGCCATCGGCGACGTCATCGCCGGGCCGATGCTGGCGCATAAGGCGGAAGACGAGGGTGTGGCGTTGGCCGAGCAACTCGCCGGTCAGCATGGCCATGTGAATTACGGCGTGATTCCGGGCGTGATCTACACCTGGCCGGAAGTGGCCTCTGTCGGCAAGACCGAGGAAGAGCTGAAGGCGGAGGGCGTTGCCTATAACGTCGGCAAATTCCCGTTCCTGGCCAATGGCCGCGCACGCGCGATGGGCATGACGGATGGGTTCGTGAAAATCCTGGCCGATAAGCGCACCGACAAGCTGCTCGGCTGCCACATTATGGGGCCGGATGCTGGCACGCTGATCGCGGAAGTGGCAACGGCGATGGAATTCGGCGCGTCCTCCGAAGACGTCGCCCGCATTTGCCATGCGCACCCGACGCTGTCTGAAGTGGTCAAGGAAGCGGCTTTGGCTGTGGATGGCCGCGCGCTGCATATCTGATCGGGTACCAAATTTCGTCATTGCAAGCGACGCTCAGCAATCCACCGCCGGGTTCAACACCGCGATGGATTGCTGGGCGTCGCTTGCAATGACGGTTTTGGATTAGCATGTGAACATGACCACCACCCCTCTCGCCCTCACGATGGGCGATCCGGCCGGTATCGGCCCTGAGATCACCTGTGCCGCCTGGAATGCCCGCCGCAGCGGCCATCCGTTTGTCGTGCTTGGCGACCCGGCGCTCTACCCAGATTGCGAAATCGTCCAACACGCCGCCGATGCCGTGGCGGTATTCGCCCGCGCGCTGCCGGTGCTGCCGATCCGCCTCGCGGTGCCCGCCATCGCGGGGCAGCCGAATTCCGCCAATGCGCAGGCCGTCATCGCCTCCATCGAACAGGCGGTGCGTCTGACCGAGGCGGGGGAGACGGCGGCGGTGGTGACGAACCCGATCAGCAAGGCGACGCTGTATGGCGCGGGCTTCAAATATCCCGGCCACACTGAATTCCTCGCAGCCCTCACCAACACGCCCCTGCCGGTGATGATGCTGGCCTCGCCGATGCTGCGGGTGGTGCCGATCACCATTCACGTCTCCTTGCAGGAGGCGATCCGCACGCTGACGCCGGAGATCATCATCAAGACCGCCCGCATCACCGCCCATGCGCTGCGCCGCGATTTTGGCATCGCCAATCCGCGCCTCGCCTTTGCCGGGCTGAACCCGCATGCGGGCGAGGCGGGGGCGATGGGGGATGAGGAGATCCGCATCATCCGTCCGGCGATGCAGGCGCTGGCAGCCGAGGGGATCATCGTGCTAGGCCCCACTCCTTCCGACACCATGTTCACCCCGCGTGCCCGCCTGGGCTATGATGTGGCGATGGGGATGTATCACGATCAGGTGCTGATCCCGATCAAGACGCTGGATATGGATGGTGGGGTGAATGTCACCCTCGGCCTGCCGATCATCCGCACCTCACCCGATCACGGCACTGCGTTTGATATCGCAGGCCGGGGCATTGCTGATCCGTCGAGCCTGCTGGCGGCGTTGGTTCTTGCCGCAGAATTGGCCGCACGCAGTTTGGGAGTTTGATTGACATGTTGCCCTATCAACGCCTTGGCGTGAATGTTGACCACGTGGCCACGCTGCGCAATGCGCGTGGCAGCACCTATCCAGACCCGGTGCGCGCCGCCTTACAGGTGATCGCCGCCGGTGCGGATGGCATCACCGCGCATCTGCGTGAGGATCGCCGTCATATCCGCGATGCTGACATGGCGGCGCTGAAGGCTTCCATCAGCAAGCCGTTGAATTTCGAAATGGCCGCCACCGCCGAGATGCTGAACATCGCACTCGCCACCGCCCCGCACGCCTGCTGTCTGGTGCCGGAGAAGCGCACGGAGGTGACAACTGAAGGCGGGCTGGATGTCGCCGGACAGTTGACGACGCTGCGCCCGTTCGTTGGCCGCCTGCGCGATGCGGGCATTCGCGTCTCGCTGTTCGTCGATCCCGATCCGGTGCAATTGCGCGCCAGTGCCGAAGCTGGGGCGAATATCGTCGAGTTGCACACCGGCGCCTATGCCGAGGGCAAGCCGGGTGAATTGGAGCGTTTGATCTCAGGAGCCGCCCTGGCCGCCTCGCTCGGGCTGGAAGTGCATGCCGGGCATGGGCTGACCTATGAGAACACGCAAGCCGTGTCGGCAATTCCGCAGGTGGTCGAGCTGAATATCGGCCATTTCATCATCGGTGAGGCGGTGTTCACCGGGTTGGATGTGGTGGTGCGGCGGTTCCGGGAATTGATGGATTTGGCACGGAAGTAAGGCGTGGGGCGGACAAGCGCAGCACAGTCCGCCCTACGCGGTCTGTTTTAAGCCGCCTTGGCCAAAGCCAAAGCCTGCCACACGCTTTCCGACGTCGCCGGCATGTCCACATGGGTCACGCCGAGCGGGGCCAGAGCGTCCACCACCGCGTTGATCAGCGCGGGCGGGCTGCCGACAGCCCCGGCCTCGCCCGCGCCCTTCACGCCGAGCGGGTTGGACAGGCAGGGCACTTCGACGAAATCGACTTCGATGTCCGGGAAATCATCGGCGCGCGGCAGGGCGTAGTCCATGAAGGAGCCTGCGAGCAGCTGGCCGCTTTCCGCATCGTAATGCGTCCGCTCCAGCAGCGCCTGACCCAGACCCTGCGCCACGCCGCCATGCACCTGACCACGCACGATCATCGGGTTCACCGCTTTGCCCACATCATCCATCACCACATAACGCTTCAGCGCGATCTCTCCGGTCTCGGGATCAACCTCCACTTCAGCGATGTGGCAGCCATTGGGGAAGGTGTGGCTTTTGATTTCGGCGATCTCGGCGGCATCGAGGGTGACAACATCCTCCCCCTTCGCCGCCCGCGCGCGCTGACCCACGGCGAGCGCCACAATGTCGATGCCACGGTCGGTGCCGATGATGGAGAATTTGCCGTCTTCAAAGACGATATCGGCCTTGGCCGCTTCCAACACGTCCGACGCCGCCTCACGCCCCTTTTCGATCACGGTGGCAGCCGTGGCGAGAATGGCTTGGCCTTCCGAATACAGGCTGCGCGCACCGCCGGTGCCGCCGCCGGTCGGGATGGTGTCGGTGTCGCCCTGATGGATGCGCACGCGGTCGCCATCGACGCCGAGTTGATCGACGGTGAGTTGCACATAGGCCGTCTCATGGCCCTGGCCGGTGGATTGCGTGCCGACATAGACATCGACATAGCCATCCTCGGCAAAGCGGATTTCCGCGCGCTCGGTGGGCGCACCGCCGGTGGCTTCGAGGTAATAGGCCAGACCGATGCCCCGACGCTTGCCACGGCTGGCGGCCTCGGCGCGGCGGGATTCGAAGCCTGCCCAATCCATCTTGGCCAAAGCGGCATCGAGCACGATGCTGAAATCGCCCGAATCATAAAGTTTGCCGACCGGCGTTTTGTAGGGCATCGCATCCGGCTTGACCATGTTGCGGCGGCGCAACTCGACGCGATCCACCCCGATCTCGCGTGCGGCGGCGTCGATCAGGCGTTCGACGAGATAGTTGCTCTCCGGCCGCCCCGCGCCGCGATAGGCATCGACGGGCACGGTGTTGGTGAACACACCGATCACGTTGGCGTAGATCGCCTGGAAGCCATAGACGCTTGCCAACACGCCGGTGCCGGCAGCCGTCGGGATGTAGGGGGCGAAGGTGGAGAGATAGGCACCCATATTGGCCACGTTGCGGGTGCGCAGGGCGAGGAAGCGGCCGTCCTTGTCCATCGCCAACTCACCGAGGGTGATATTGTCGCGCCCATGGGTGTCGCAGAGGAAAGCTTCCGAGCGTTCCGCCGCCCATTTCACCGGACGGCTCAGCTTGCGTGCCGCGTAGCAGCACAGCACGTGCTCGGCATAGACAAACAGCTTCATGCCGAAGCCGCCGCCGACATCGGGCGTGATGATGCGGAAGGCTTCCTTGTCCATCTTGAAGACGGCATCACCCAGGATGTTCTTCAGCAGCCAGCCGCCCTGCGTGTTGGTGCGCAGGGTGAAGCGTCCGCCTTCGAACTGCGCCAACGCTGCCCGCGCTTCGATGGAGGAGACGACGATTCGGTTGTTGACCACATTCAGCCGCGTGATATGCGCCGCCTCGGCGAAGAGAGCCTCGGTTTTGTCTTTCTGGCCGATTTCCCAGTCGAACACCTGATTGCTGCCCAACTCCGGCCACACCAGAGCGGCCCCGGCGTCAAGCCCGGCTGTGAGGTCGGTGGAGGCGGGGAGGGTGTCGTAATCGACGAGAATCTGCTCGGCCGCATCGCGGGCAATGGCGATGGTATCGGCAACGACGAAGGCTACCGGGTCGCCGCTATGCCGCACGAAGCCACGGGCCAGCACCGGATGGCCGGGATTGGCGCAATCGGAGCCGTTGCGATTCTTTACCAGCGCCGCACAGGGCAGGCCGCCAATGCCGTCAGCATCAAGGTCGGCGATGGTGTAGACGGCATGCACGCCCGGCACGCTCTTGGCGGCCTCGGTGTCGATGGAGACGATGCGGGCTGCGGCATGCGGACTGCGCAGCACAACGCCCATCAGCTGGCCAGGCACCGACATATCGTCGGTGTACGAGCCTGCACCCTTGAGAAGACGCGGGTCCTCCACGCGACGAACCGGCTGTGCGAGACCGAACTTGGTCATGGCGATACCCCCCAAGGCGAATGATGTGTTGCCTATAGAGTTGCGCGTGCGGGGGGCGATTGCCAAGGGGGCGGATGGGCGGGGGATGCAAAAGGCGCCGTCACTGGCGCGTTACAGATACCCGAATCGCCGCATCACTGGCTCATGATCGCGCTCAATGCGCGCCTGTTGTGCTGGGCTGAGCACATCGCGCCAGCCCCCGGCGCGGCCTCTGCCGAAGAACGGCGCGGTTGATTCGGCGACTCGCTCGTCAAAGCCCTTCGCCTGCTCCTGCGCGCGCAATTCGTCGAACGCGCTGAAGCGAATCGCCCGCGCCAGCCGGTCGCGCGGCGGCGGGCTCGCCAGCCAGGTGATCAACGGACGCAACACCGCTTCCGGGGCGGCGAGCATTTCTTCGTATACCATCACATGCACCCGAGGGTCCGGTTTGTCTGTCCAGGAATCGACATGTTCAGACCATGTGCTGAGCAACTCATAGACGGCCCTGTCGGTGCCGCCGGTGGCAGCGTTCGGGTTGGCCATCAGGGCGATCACCTCATCAATCGGACGGCCGAGATGGGCGCTGTAGGACACCGCCACGTCGCGTGGGTCACGCACGATGTAGATCGCCCCCGCCGTCACCTCCGGCGTCACCAGCGGCACGTCTGCGACCGCGCAGAGGGCGTTGTGGGTTTTGACGAAGACCAATGTGCGGTCGTACGCCATCAAGTCGTGATGCACCAGCGGGCGCATGCGTTGGACATCGGCGATGCTGTACTGCGAGGCGGGGCGGTGATCATAGCGCTGATAATGCCCGGCGTTGACATCGGACACCGTCAAATCGGTCAGCTTGTTGATGTCACACGGGGTGTCGGTTTGACGGATATAATTGTGCAGTAACGCCCGCACCCAGGTGTTGCCGGATTTCGGGTAGGACGCGATCCAGACCAGCTTGCCCATGCCCATCTCCTCAAGCGCCGAGCGCCGGGTAACAAAAAAGGCGCGCCCCGGAAAGGGAGCACGCCTTTTTGCAATCAATCGGACGAATGTTACGCCGCCGAGGAGCTGCGCTCGCTCTTCTTGCGTTCATGCGGGTCGAGGTAGCGCTTGCGCAGGCGCACCGCGCTCGGCGTGACTTCAACCAGTTCGTCGTCTTCGATGTACGCCAGCGCCTGTTCCAGGCTCATGCGCCGGGGCGGGATCAGCAGAAGCGCCTCATCCTTGCCAGCGGCGCGGATGTTGGTGAGCTTCTTTTCGCGGATCGCGTTCACGTCCAAATCGTTCTCGCGCGAATGCTCGCCGAGGATCATGCCGATATAGATTTTCTCGTTCGGATTGACGAACAGCGTGCCGCGATCCTGCAGAGAGAACAGCGAATACAGCACTGCCTCACCGTCGGAGTTCGAGATCAGCGAGCCGTTGCGACGGCCTTCCATCGTGCCAACCCAGGTGTCGTAGCCGACAAACAGGCGGTTCATGATGCCGGTGCCACGGGTGTCGGTGAGGAACTCGCCGTGATAGCCGATCAGGCCGCGCGACGGCATGCGGAAGGTCAGACGCACCTTGCCACCGCCGGACGGACGCATATCCTGCAGCATGCCCTTACGGCGGCTGATCTTTTCCACCACCACGCCGGAATAGGGCTCGTCCACATCGACGAGCACGTCTTCCATCGGCTCTTCTTTTTCGCCGGTTTCAGCGTTCTGCTGCGTCAGCACGCGCGGGCGGCCGATGGTCAGCTCGAAGCCTTCACGGCGCATCGTCTCGATCAACACGCCCAGCTGAAGTTCGCCACGACCGGCGACTTCGAATGCGTCGGCTTCGTTGGATTCCGTCACCTTAATGGCGACGTTGCCTTCGGTTTCGCGCAGCAGACGGTCACGAATCTGGCGGCTGGTGACTTTCTTGCCTTCGCGGCCACCGAGCGGGCCATCGTTGACGCGGAAGGTCATCGCAAGGGTTGGCGGATCAACCGGGATCGACGGCAGCGGCGAGGTGACTTCCGGCGAGCAGATCGTGTGCGGAATGGTGCTCTCAGACAGGCCTGCAATGGCGATGATGTCACCGGCCACGGCTTCATCAACCGGCACGCGCTCCAGACCACGGAAGCTCATCAGCTTGGTCAGGCGGCCGGTTTCAACCACCGATCCATCTTCGCGCAGCACCTTCAGCGGCATGTTCAGACGCGCGCGGCCCTGCTCGATACGACCCGTCAGCACGCGGCCGAGGAAGTTGTCATAGTCGAGAATGGAAGCGTTCATCGCGAACGGCGCTTCGTAGTCGAAGGTCGGCGGGGTGACGTGGCTCATCACCAGATCAAACATCGGCGACAGGTCTTTGCGCTCGTCATCCAGCGAGGCGACGGCCCAGCCCTGACGGCCCGAAGCGAACAGCGTCGGGAAGTCGAGCTGCTCGTCGGTCGCGTCAAGCGAGGCGAACAGATCGAAGATTTCGTTGTGCACTTCATCGGCGCGCGCATCTTGGCGGTCGATCTTGTTGATCACCACGATCGGCTTCAGGCCGCGCTGCAGCGCCTTGCCCACGACGAACTTGGTCTGCGGCAGCACGCCTTCGGCGGCGTCCACCAGCAGGATGGCGCAATCAACCATGCCCAAGATGCGTTCAACTTCACCGCCGAAATCGGCGTGGCCTGGGGTATCGACGATGTTCAGACGGGTGTCTTTCCAGACCACCGACGTGCACTTGGCCAGAATGGTGATGCCGCGCTCTTTTTCGAGGTCGTTGCGATCCATTGCACGCTCGGCCACCTGCTGGTGGTCCTTGAACGTGCCGGACTGCTTGAGCAGCTGGTCAACGAGGGTCGTCTTGCCATGATCGACGTGAGCGATAATGGCGATATTGCGGATATCCATCGGGGCACCTGAGCTTTTCGCGGCAAAAACCGCGCAGGACAGGGTGTCCGGCGCGGTGTCTTCATGTTGCGGTGCACAGATAGTCGATCAAGCTCGATCAGGCGAGGGTTTATCGCCGCCGCGCGTGCACACCAGACGCGCGCAGAGCTCTCAAAGCCCCGTAATCAACCGGCGCAGACGCTCCACCGGCGGCCGTGCGCCGTATTGGGCGATGGCGTAGGCGGCGGCCAAACTGCCCAAAGCGGCTGATTCGGACAGGCGACGGTGAGCAGTGTGGGCAGCCAGGAAACCGGCAGCGAAGGCATCACCGGCACCGGTGGTGTCCACCACCGTGGTGGCGTGGGCGGGCACGTTGATGCGGGTGTAGCCCTCGATGATCATGCTGCCATCCGACCCGAGCGTCAGAGCGGCAATGCTGACATCGCGGGCGACATGATCGGCGGCGTCCATCCAGTTGTTGGATTCGTAGAGGGCGGTGATCTCGGATTCGTTGGCGAACAGAATGTCCACATGCCCACGCACCAGCGCCCGGAAGGCCTCGCGGTGGCGATGCACGCAGAAGGCGTCCGACAAGGACAATGCCACGCGGCGGCCTGCCTTGTGGGCCAGTTCAGCGGCACGCAGGAAGGCGGCCTGGGCGTGTGGCGGGTCGAACAAATAGCCTTCCAGATAGGTGATCGCCGAATCGGCCACCAGATCAGCGTCGATTGCATCCGGGCCAAGCTCGACGCAGGCACCAAGGAAGGTGTTCATCGTGCGTTGACCGTCGGGCGTCACCGAGATCAGGCAGCGTGCCGTCGGTGCCCCGCCCAGCAGCGGCGGCGTGGGGAAATGCACGCCTGCGGATTTGATGTCGTGGCGGAAGACGTTGCCGAGTTGGTCATCGGCGACCTTGCCGATATAGGCCACCCGCGCGCCCAACTGGGCGGCAACCGCACAGCTATTGGCCACCGATCCACCGCTGCTCTCGATGCCTGCGGGCATTGCCGCATAGAGGCGCTCCGCGCTGTCGGCATCAATCAAGGTCATCGCGCCTTTGCGAAGGTCGTGATGGGTGATGAAACTCTCTTCAACAGGGGCTACCACATCGACGATGGCATTGCCGATGCCGAGAATGTCGAAACGGGGGTGGGATGCGGACATTGCGCGAGATCTCCGGTAAGACAGTTTCGCGTATCACCGCGTTCTTCTCGCGGCAACCACGGAGAATCCCGGTATGATCTTTCCCGCCTTGCGTGCGATTGCACAATTGCCTGATCCGGCGTTTTTCGGGGCGGTGCTGCGCAGCGTGCTGTGGTCCATAGTTGGATTTGCAGTGCTATCAACCGTTGTTTCGTTGAGTTTGCATGCCGGCATTGCCCTGTGGTTGGCGTCGTTTATGCAGCATGCCGAGGCGGTGGGGTGGGCTGCGGCGTTGGTGGGATTTTTCAGCACGACGCTGTTATCCGTCTGGCTGTTCGTGCCGGTCTCCACCGCCATTGCCAGCCTGTTCTCCGACCGCATCGCCGATGCGGTGGAACGCCGTTATTACCCATCACTGCCCTACGCCGCCCCCGCCCCATTGACCGCGCAGGTGGGTGACGCGGTGATGCTCGGTCTGCGGGTGTTGCTGTTGCAGGCGGTGGCGGGCGTGGTGACGGTGATCCCGCCGCACGTGACCGGGTTGGCGCTGGGCTGGATTGTCTCATCCTGGGCGGTGGGGCGGGGCTTGTTTGTGCCGGTGGCGATGCGGCGGATGGATCGCGCGCATGCGTTGTTGGTCTATCGCCAGCGCCGAACGGAGGTGATGCTGCTCGGTGCGATGATCGTCGCGGCTGGCTTGGTGCCGCTGCTCAACCTGTTTGCCCCCATCCTTGGCGTGGCAGCGATGGTGCATGTGTTGCACGGCGGGTCGCAGGTTCGTGTTGTGATGACTCCGCCCGTCGTGTAAGCCTTTTTTCACATATTTGAGCCAGACGGAGTGACCGTGTTCCGCCGCCGCAAGCCTGAACCTGCCCCCGCATCCGTTGACACTCCCGGCATCGAGCCGAAGCAGGAGAACGACGTCTTGTCATCTCAGTTATTCGCCACATCTCTGCCTCAGGTTCCTGCCGAGTCAGAGCGCGGCCGGGCCGCCGCATCGAAAGATCCCGCTATGACAACTCCCGTTGCCGCTGCTGCCGCTGCACAGCGTTCCTCTATGCCAGCCTCGCAGGCGCTGCCGTCGCTGCGCAGCACGTCCGCCGCCAAAAAGGACGTGGAACGTCGCACGATGATTGTCGCGCGCGGGGTGATCCTGGATGGTGCACTGCGCGAATGTGAGCGTCTGGTGGTTGAGGGTGTGGTGGAAACCACGCTGATCTCCACGCTGGAACTCGCGATCTCCCCCGGCGGTCTCTACAAAGGTGAAGCCGACGTTGAGGACGCTGATATCGCCGGCACCATTGATGGCGTGATCACCGTGCGTGGCAGCCTGATCGTGCGCTCGACCGGCAAGCTGCTCGGCACTGTGCGCTGCCGTCGGCTTCAGGTGGAAGATGGCGGGCAAATCAGCGGTCAGCTTGAGATGCTCACCGGCTCGGCTGACTCGGGCACCCGCGTGGCCGGCGCGGTTTTCTGACAGACACGGGGGGCGGATAACGGCTTCGCTGCTTCCGCCCCACGCCGTTCCTGTCTGCCTCAGATCGGCAGCCAAACCGAAAACACCGATCCCTTACCTTCCTCGCTCTCGATGCCGAGTTGGCCGCGATGGCGGTTGAGGATGTGTTTGATAATCGCCAAGCCCAGCCCGGTGCCGGACGGTGCCGCGCCGGTTCGGCTGCGCGCCTTATCGACGCGATAGAAGCGTTCGGTCAGGCGCGGCAAATGTTCGCGCGCAATGCCGCGTCCGTCATCTTGCACTGACAGCACCAATCCCGCTCGCGCAGGCCACCGCCCACCCGGCTCGGTGCGGGTGATCGAGACGCGCAATACCCCGCCCGCCTTGCCGTATTTCAGCGCGTTGTCCACCAGATTGCTCGCCACCTGGGCCAATTGGTCAGCATCGGCGGTGACGGGCGGCAGGTTCTGCGGCAGGTCGAGCGACAGCGTGACGTTCTGGCTGGCGATGCGCGGCTCGAATCCGGCGATCACCCCCTCGACCAACTCAGCCAGATCAACGCGCTCAGCGGGGGGCTGGTGTTCGGACAGTTCGATGCGGCTGAGGCTCATCAGATCGTCGATCAGCCGGTTCATCCGCTCCGCCTGCTCGGCCATGATGCCGAGAAAGCGTTGCTGCGCTGGCGGATCATCTGAGGCAGGCCCACGCAGAGTTTCGATAAAGCCGATCAAGCCTGCCAGCGGCGTGCGCAGTTCGTGGCTGGCATTGGCGACGAAATCCGCGCGCATCCGCTCCAATGCCCGCTCACGCGAGCGGTCGGAGAGCACGACGATGGCGCGTCCGCCATCGGCCAAGGGGGGGTCCATGAAAATAATCGTCGCCGCCACTTCGCGTTGCACCGGCACACGCAGTGAGAATTCGATGCTTTGCAATTGCCGCTGTTCGAAGGCGCGGTCGATGGCGGCACGCAGATCGGGGTGGCGCAGCACGGCGGCCATATCATTGCCATAGGCAATCCGCGCCGCTTCATTGGCCCGCCGCACTTCGCGGTCTTGGCCGAGCACCAGCAACGGATCAGGCAGGCGCTCGACAATCGCATCATTGGCGGCGAGCAATTGCCCCACCATCGCCGCGCGATTGGCCAGTGTGCGCGACAATCGCTCGATGTTGCGCGTCGCCCGTTCGATGGAGCCCAGGCGCGGGGCGGCGGCGGCGGCGGCGAGGCCTGCGGCGTTTTCCAGACTGGCTTGTCGGATGGTTTCAGCGAGCTTGCCGAGATCATGCGTCCATAGGCTGGCGATCAGCAGGGCGGCGGCGAAGCAGCAGGCAAAACCCACCAACGCCGGAGAGGCGGCCAATCGGCCGGTCGCCCACAGCACAGCGAGCACCGCCCCCGGTGTGATGCTGAGGGCGATTGTGGTGCCGAATAACTGACTGGGACGCATCGCCTTCTGCATTGGCTCTCCCTATAGGCCCGGTGCGCCGAGATTATCCGGAGCCGGATCGACAATCTGCACGCCGCCGCGCTGGATCTCAAACACCGCCAGCCCACGGCGCACATGTCCGTCTGGCATCAGGCCGAGCACGCCGTCCACCCCGGCGAAACCTTCCGCTCGGGTGAGTGACGCCGCCGAAAAACCGCCATTGGCCGCCAGCACGCGGGCAATCGCTGCCGCGTCATAAGCGAGATCGGCCAAGCCTGGGGCTTGAGTGGTGTATTTGGCGGTGTAGGCGGCATCGAAGCTTGCCCGCGCCGCCGGATCGGGGGCGGCATACCACGCGCCCATCAGATCGCCGGTGCCGCGCGCCACCGGATTGGCCCACAAAGCCGGACCCAGGATGCGCACACCCGGGGCATCGACGTCGTAATAGGGCAGCAGGCTGGTCACAACGTCCAACTGATCGCCGATGGAGGCGAGCAGCAGCGCGTCCATCGGGGCGGGCGGAATCTCGCTGCGCCGCAACTCGGCGGCTTCCTTGCGGCCCTCGGCGTTATGCTTGTTGATCGCCGCGCGCAGTTTCTCGTCAATCGGGCCGCGACGATGCTCGTAATCCGAGATGTCCTTCACCGTCGCTGCGGCAGATTGCACGTTGCTGTCGTCGATGCTGCGGATATCGGCGGTCGCTTCCGGCGGCAGAGCTTGCCGCAGCGCATTGCCCATCACCTGACCGTAGCCCGAATTCGGCAGCAGAGCGGCAAATTTCGTCTTGCCCTGGGCGATCACCGCCAGTGCCAGACGACGCACCTGTTGCGTGGGCGTCAGGCCGAGCACCCACACGCCGGGATGCGATTGTGCGTCATCCGAGGTGAAAGCGAGCATGCCCACACCGGCGCGCATCGCCGGACCGGCGGCGGCTTGGGTTTCGGGGGCGGTGAGCGGGCCGATGATCAAGCCCGCACCACCGGCAATCGCCCGGCTGGCAGCAGCGGCGGCACCTTCGGCGGTGCCATGGGTGTCGATCACGTCCAGCGGCGGGGCGCCCGGCGCGTCAAGAGCCAGCTGCGCGGCCTGCACCAATGCCTGCGCGCGTTCGGCGTTCGGGCCGGTCAGCGGGGCGAGCAGGGCCACGCGATTGCCCAGCACCGGCTTTGGCTGCGGTAACGGCGCGGCGACAGGGCGGGGGGCGGTGATGACGGGTGGTGGAGGGGGTTCAGAACTACACCCGGCCAGTGCTAGGCTGCCGATAAGGAGCCCATATGTCACCGACCTCAAGCCCAGAAGACCAGACAGACCCGCAGGACGCCATTTCTGCATCGTCACTTCCCTCACCCGAACCGAAACGCTCAGGTGGTCTTGTGCTGGTTTCCACGCCCATCGGCAACCTCGGCGATATGACATCGCGTGCGATTGCCGAATTGCGCGCCGCTGATTTGGTGCTGTGCGAGGATACCCGCACGTCCGCCCGCCTGCTCACCGCCTTCGACATCCGCGCCCGCACCCAGGCGCTGCACGACCATAACGAGGAAGAACGCATCCCCGGCTTGCTCGCACAACTGCGCGAGGGGCGGCGGATTGCGGTGATTTCAGATGCGGGAATGCCCGTTGTCTCTGATCCTGGCTTCCGGCTTGTCCGTGCGGCGATTGCCGAGGGGCTGCACGTTGATGCACTGCCCGGTGCCAATGCGGCCACGCTGGCGTTGGTGCTGTCTGGCCTGCCGCCGCTGCCGTTTCTGTTCCAGGGCTTTCTGCCGCCGAAACAGGCAGCACGTCGGGCGGCATTGGAGCGGCTGCGCGCCATCGAACAGGCCGGGCTGTCAGCGACGACGATCTGGTACGAATCGCCGCATCGTCTGGCCGAGACCTTGGCCGACATGGCCGACATCCTTGGTCCGCGCCCGGCGGCGGTGGCGCGCGAGTTGACGAAGAAATTCGAAGAAGTCCGCAGAGCCACGCTGACCGAATTGGCAGCACATTACGCCGTGGCCGAAGCACGCGGCGAAATCGCCCTCGTCGTCGGCCCGCCGCCGGAGGAAAGCGGCGAGGTGATGGATATTGACGCGATGCTGCGCGCGGCGATGCGGCAGAATTCGCTGAAGGACGCAGTGGCGGCGGTGGCGCAGGCGAGCGGTCAGAACCGCAAAAGCGTCTATGCGCGCGCCTTGGCGTTGGCGGCAGAGGACTGAATAGGTTGCCGCCGAGCCCCCATTGCGCGAGGCTTGCCCATTGTGCGCGGGAGAGGCTGAATGATTGGATTGCTCGGTGTCGTGGCATTGCTCGCACTCGCGTATGCGCTGAGTGAGAATCGCCGCACCATCCATCCGCGCACGGTGATGGGTGGGCTGGCGTTGCAAGTGGCGATGACCGCCCTGTTGTTGGATTTCCCGCCCGCACGACACGCTATGCTCGGGTTGAACAATGCCGTTGAGGCGTTGCAGGCGGCCACCGATGCCGGGAGTTCATTTGTCTTCGGCTATCTCGGCGGTGGCGCTTTGCCGTTTGCCGAAACCCATCCCGGCGGCAGTTTCATCCTGGCCTTCAAGGTGCTGCCACTGGTGCTGACGATCTCGGCGATCTCATCGCTATTGATCTATTGGGGCGTGTTGCAGGCGGTGATGCGTGGTTTCGCCGCCGTGCTGCGCGGCTCGCTCGGCGTGGGTGGCGCGCTGTCGCTGGGGGCGGCGGTGCATATTTTTGTCGGCATGACCGAAGCCCCGCTGCTCATCCGGCCCTGGCTGTCGCGGATGTCGCGTGGTGAGATTTTCGCGTTGATGACCTGCGGCATGGCCGGAATCGCGGGCACGGTGATGGTGATCTATGCCGCCATGCTCGGCCCGGTGATCCCCGATTCGATGGGTAACATCCTCTCAGCCGGCATCGTCAACACGCCCGCCGCCTTGGTGATTGCGGCGATTATGATCCCGTTCGGCGCCCCTGGCCCGGATGAAAGCCGCCTCGTGCTGCCACATCCGCCCGCAGGCCCGGTGGATGCGCTGGTGCGCGGCACGATGGATGGCGTGGCACCATTGGTGGGCATCGCGGTGATGCTGATCGTGGCTGTCGCTTTGGTGGCGTTGGTCAATATGGGCCTCGGCCATCTGCCCGATGTGGCCGGTGCGCCGATAACGTTGGAGCGGCTGGCGAGTGTGCCGTTCCGTCCGGTGATGTGGCTGATCGGCATTCCGTGGGACGAGACGGCGACGGCTGCGCAATTGATGGGCACCAAGACGGTGTTGAACGAATTCGTCGCCTATCTGCACTTCGCAGCCCTGCCTGCGGGGGCGCTGTCGGCGCATTCGAAGTTGATCTTGACCTATGCGCTGTGCGGTTTCGCCAATTTCGCCAGTGTGGGGATCTTGGTTGGCGGTATGCGCGCGATGGTGCCGGAGCGGGCAGATGAAATCACTGCCCTTGGCATGCGCTCGCTGGTCTCGGGCACGATTGCCACCTGTATGAGCGGGGCGTGGGTGGGGCTGTTGAGCTGACCGTAAGGCGGATCGTGGACCCGCCTTACGGTTTAACAGACAGCAAGCTGTTCAATCAGAACGCGCCCAAGAAATCCCGCTTGCCGATCTCCACGCCATCATGACGCAGAAGGTTGTAGGCGGTGGTGACGTGGAAGAAGAAGTTCGGCAGCGCCCAGTTCAGTAAATAGCGCTGACCCTTGAAGTGGATGTCGCCACTGCGCAGCGTGATCGTCACGTCACGCTCTTCCGAACCGTCAATCGAGTCGGCTGGAATGCTCTCGATATAGGCGATGGTTTTGCTGATACGCTCCTGCAACTCGGCAAAGCTGCTTTCGGTATCCTCCCATTTCGGTGCCGCCACCCCAGCCAGACGCGCAGCCGCGCCCTTGGCAGTGTCGGAAGCAATTTGAACCTGACGGGTAAGGGCGAACATATCCGGTGCCAAACGCTCGGTCAGCAGCACGCTTGGGTCGATCTTGCGCGCCTCGGCATAAGCGGCGGCCTTGGTCAGCACGTCGGACAGCCCACCGAGCGCCTGCTTGAATACCGGCACCGAAGCCGCATGCATGGAAATGGTCATCGTCCGGGATCCTCCTTGTTGTTGTTCCAACAAGATGGGGCTCCCGGACGCGCGTGCCAAGTTCAGGCGGTGAAATAGGGCGCGAGGTTGCGGCGGATGCGATCCAGCGGCTTCTCGTCCTCAGGCGGACGGATGAAGGTCAGGCCGGTGATCATTTCATAAGCGTGGATATAGACCTCCGACGTCCGCTCGATCATCTCGGCCGGGATTTCCGGCACCGGTTCGTTATAGGGATCGCAACGTTGCGTCACCCATGCGCGGATGAAATCCTTATCGAAGCTGTCCGGCCGCTCGCCCTTGGCGAAACGCTCGGCATAGCTTTCGGCGAACCAATAGCGGCTCGAATCGGGGGTATGGATTTCATCGGCCAGAATGATGCGGCCGGTCTCGTCCACGCCGAATTCATATTTGGTATCCGCCAGGATCAACCCGCGCTGCTCGGCGATATGTTGGCCACGGGCGAACAGAGCGAGCGCGTAGCTGGACAGTTTCTCCCACTGTTCAGCGGTGAGCAGCTTCTGCTCCAGGATCATCGCCTCGGTCAGCGGCTCATCATGGCCGCCATCGAAGGCTTTGCTGGTGGGGGTGATGATGGGGGTGGCGAGTTTCTGGTTGTCCCGCATGCCATCGGGCAGCGTGGTGCCATACATCTCGCGCTTGCCAGCCTTATACATCGTCAGAATCGAGGTCGATGTGGTGCCCGCCAAATAGCCGCGCACCACCACTTCCACCGGCAGAATCGTCAGACGCTTGGCCACGACCACGTTGGGATCGGGATATTCGATGACGTGGTTGGGGCAGATATCGCCGGTTTGTTCGAACCAATAGCGCGCGGTTTGCGTCAGCACCTGGCCCTTGAACGGGATGGCGGCGAGCACGACGTCGAAGGCGCTGATGCGGTCGGACGTGATCAGAATCCGCCGACCATCCGGCAAATCATAATTATCGCGCACCTTGCCGCGATAGTGATTCGGCAATTCGGCAATCGTCGCGTCATCGAGCACTGGATACATGTTCGTCAGGTCCCATCGGGCAAGGCGGCTGTTCTGCCACGAACTTGCCCCGCGAGTCATGCAAGGCAGCTAGGAAGGCTGTGCGGTGAGGCGTTTGACGGTGGATCAAAGTGCATATCGGGATGGCGCTTTGGGGCAATCGGGGCATGAGCGAGCCAGCCCCGATCATCGATTCAGTGCCGTTCGAGGATTCGCGAGATGAATTCCCGATGCCCGAGTGCAGCTAACCGCTTAACCCTCAGACGTCGCATCCATCCGTCATTGCGACGACGCAGTGCGGAAAGGGCAAAATCATCGAAATCCCACGCTTTCAGCACGCAGCCCAAGCGCGCAACGCCGGTCTGCTGTGATGATATCGAAACCGTCCATCAAGACGACGCATATTTCCTGTAGCATTCTTGACACTCCCCCTGGCCAAGGCTAGCAAGCGCTCGCCTTTGGCAAGCCTGCCTGCATCGGGGTTTCCGGTCATTCCGGCTTGAAGGAAGGTGCATCGATGAACGATGACAAAAAGCGTGTGGGTCAAGCCGGAACCTCCTTCGAGGCGCGACTGGCGGCGGCCCGCACACGGCAAGGGTTAGATCCCAAGCCTTTGGAGGTTTCCAAAGGTGGCAATGCAGGTCCTTCGCCAATGAGCGTGGGCTTGCGTGTCGGGGTGGAGTTGCTGTCGGCCTTGATCGTGGGGGCTTCCCTCGGTTACTGGCTTGATCGCTGGCTTCACACTTCGCCGTTGATGTTGTCGCTCTTCGTGCTGCTGGGAGGAGCTGGTGGCATCGCCAATGTGTGGCGGCTGCTGGGTCCAAAAACCCCCAGCAAAATGACGAATTCACCCCCGGAGGTTGCTCCGGCGGCAGATATGAAGGACAGGCACCGTGGCGGCTGAAGGATCCATCGACGCACTTGGCCAGTTCCAGCTGGAAACGTCGCTGGGAGCGCTCGGCGCTTCGGTGCATTTCACGCAATCCAATCTGATGATGCTGATCGCAGCCGGGCTGATCCTCAGCCTGCTGTTCTTCGGCATGCGCCCCAAGGCGATCGTCCCCGGCCGCCTGCAGGCGCTGGCCGAACTCGCCTATGACGGCATCAGCGGGATGTGCGATGAGCAGATCGGCCATGAAGGCAAGAAGTTCTTTCCGTTCATCTTCACGCTGTTCTTCTTCATCCTGCTCGGCAATTTGCTTGGCTTGCTGCCGTTCTCCTTCACCTACACCTCTCACATCGCGGTGACGTTCTCGCTGGCGCTGACGGTGATTGTTCTGGTGACGGTTGTGGCGCTGTCGATCCACGGCATGCACTTCTTCACCTATTTCTTCCCGGCAGGCGCGCCGAAATTGCTGGCGCCGCTGATCATCCCGGTTGAAATCATCTCCTACCTGTCGCGCCCCGTCAGCCTGTCCATCCGTCTGTTCGCCAACATGGTGGCCGGTCACGTGATGTTCGAGGTGTTCGCTTCCTTCATCGTGATGATGGCAGCCGCCGGCTCGTTCGGCATGCTGGGTGCGGTTGGTCCTCTCGCTTTGAACGTGGTCCTGGTCGGCTTCGAGCTGCTGGTTGCGTTCCTGCAGGCTTACGTGTTCTCCATCCTGACCTGCATCTACCTGCACGACGCAGTGCATCTGCACTGATCGCTGCGTCGCAGACTTTCCGCCGTCAACTGAAACTCAACGAAGGATATCATCAATGGACGTTCTCGCCGCCAAGGCCCTCGGGGCTGGTATCGCCGTGATCGCGCTGGCTGGCGTCGGCATCGGCATCGGCAACATCTTTGCCGCGCTGGTGACGAGCGTTGCTCGCAACCCGTCGGCTCGCGATCAGGTGTTCGGCCTCGGCATTCTCGGCTTCGCTCTGACGGAAGCCGTGGCGCTCTTCGCGCTGCTGATCGCCTTCCTCATCCTGTTCACCTGATACAAAGGGCCCCGGCCTATGCGCGGCCTCGCCACGCTTGTTCAGGCCGGTCTCCTGCTTCTGCCCTCCGCCGTCATGGCGGAGGAAAAGAAGGGGATGCCGCAGCTTGACTTCGCCAATCCGCTGACGCTGAGCCAGGTTGTCTGGCTGGCGATCATCTTCTTCACCCTTTATCTGCTGCTCTCCCGCTGGGCGTTGCCGCAGGTTGGGGCGGTGTTGGAAGCGCGAGCCTCCCGCATTGCCGGCGATCTGGACGCGGCAAAGGCTGCTAAGGCGAAGGCTGACGCGGCCGTTGCCGAGCTGAAGGCCGCCACGGCCAAAGCCCATGCTGAAGCGCAGGCTTCGGTGAGCACTGCTGTTGACGCCGCCAAGGCCGAAGCTGCTGTGCAGGCTGCCGCTGCAAACGCTCAGCTGGACGCCCAGCTGGCAGCTGCCGAACAGCGCATTGCCGCTGCCCGCGCCGCCGCCATGGGCGCACTGCGTGACGTTGCTCTGACGACCACCGTCGATGTGGTGGCGCGTCTGACCGGTGCCGCCGTGAGCCAGCAGAATATCGAACAGGCTGTGGACCGGGCGCTCGCCGCCCGCGCCGCGTGAGGAGTTCACCATGGAACACCAGGTAAGCTTCTTCGCTGAGCCGCGTAGCTGGGTTGCCATCGCATTCGTCATCTTCTTTGCCATCTTCGGCAAGAAGCTCTGGGGCGTGCTGACTGGCATCCTGGACAAGCGGGCTGACACGATCCGCACCGAACTGTCCGAAGCCGAACGTCTGCGTGCTGAAGCCGAAGCGATGCTGAAGGACGCCGAACTGCGTCGCAGCACCGCACTGGCCGAGGCGCAGGCTCTGATCGACGGCGCTAAGCGTGAGGCCGTTCGCCTCGCTGCTGAAGCCATCGCCGAAGCCGAGCAGGCTGCCCAGCGCCGTGAGCGTATGGCGATGGACCGCATCTCTGCCGCCGAAAAGGCCGCAGTCGATCAGGTCCGTTTTGCCGCCGCTGAAGTCGCTGGCGTGGCTGCGCGCAACGTGATCTCCGAGACTCTCTCGGCTGATGCGTCGGCTGCCATTGTCGATAAGGCGATTGCCCAGCTGCCCGCAGCGTTGGCCTCCAAGGCCGCCTGATCAGGCTGGAATTGTTTGCGAAAAAGGCGGCTTCGGCCGCCTTTTTTGTTGCCTGCGCTCCAAGAACCCGCCCGCGCTCCGCCCAATTCAGATACAAGCCATGCCAGAAACGGCCATCCGTTCTGGCTTGTCGGCTGTTCCTTGCCAGCTTAGCGTTACCGCTAACAAGCAAGGAGGACACCATGCCGGAAAACAAGATTATGCGGGCCTGGGCTGAGGGTCGCGCTGTGGTCAATGGCTGGTTGGCCATCCCGGACGGCTTCGCGGCTGAGACGATGGCGCAATGTGGCTTCGACAGCCTGACTGTCGATTTGCAGCACGGCGTGCAAGATTATCTGTCGATGATCCGCTGCTTCCAGGCGATGGGCAAATATCCGCCGCTGCCGATGGTTCGCGTGCCGTGGAATGAGCCGGGCATTATTGGCAAGGTGCTCGATGGCGGTGCCTATGGCCTGATCTGCCCGATGATCAACACCGCCGAAGAGGCGCGCAACCTCGTCTCCTACAGCAAATATCCGCCGATGGGCGCGCGTTCCAACGGCCCGATTCGCATGACCGCCTATGGCGCGGCGAGCCCCTATCAATCGACCGCCAATGACGAGATCATTGTGTTGGCGATGATCGAGACCCGCACGGCAGTCGCCAATCTGGAGGCCATCTTGGATGTTCCGGGCCTGACGGGTGTGTATATCGGCCCGTCTGATCTGGGCTTCAGCCATGGTCTGGTGCCGAAGCTGGACCGTGAAGAGCCGGAAATGCTGGCGATCTATGATCGCGTGCTTGCCGAATGTGGCAAGCGTGGCCTGTATGCCGGCATTCATTGTGGCTCAGCCGAATACGCCGTGCGCGCGATCAAGATGGGCTTCAAGCTCGTCACCATCACCAACGACGTCTCGCTGATGGCCGCCGCAGCACGCGGTGCCATCAAGACCGTTCGCGACGGCATCGCCTGAGGAGAACGCAGCCATGACCACGCCCGTCATCCGCCTCCACCCAGACGATGGCGTGGTCATTGCCCGCGCCACCGTGCTGCCCGGCATCAACCTCGCCCCCGGCATTGCTGCCACCCAGCGGATTCCGGCGGGCCATAAGGGGGCGATTCGCGCTTTTGCCAAGGGCGACCCGGTGGTGCGCTACGGCCAGATTATCGGATTCGCCACCACGGACATCGCGCCGGGGGAGCATATCCACACCCATAATTGCGGCATGGGTGAATTGGCCCTCGACTATGATTACGGCGTGGCCGCGCAGCCGACGGCGTATTTCGACAATCCGGCGACCTTTATGGGCATTCGCCGCCCGGATGGCCGGTTTGCCACGCGCAATTACATCGGCATTCTGACCTCGGTGAATTGCTCGGCGCATGTGGCCTCCGTCGTCGCCGATGCGTTCAAGCGCAACCCGATCACCGGGCATGATCCGCTCGCGGATTTCCCGAATGTGGATGGTGTGGTGGCTCTCACCCACAAAACCGGCTGCGGCATGACGCAGCATGAGCCGCTGCGCATTTTGCGCCGCACGCTGGGTGGCTACGCTCGGCATGTGAATTTCAGCCACGTCATCGTGCTGGGCCTCGGCTGCGAGGTGAACCAGATTGGCGGGTTGATGGAGGAGCAAAAGCTCGCCGGTCGCCTACGCGGATTCGACATCCAGGAGATGGGCGGCAGCCGCAAGACGGTGATGGCGGGTATCGATTTCGTCAAAGAGGTGCTGGCGGACAGCAACACGGTCAAGCGTGAGCCGGTTTCGGCCAGCGAATTGATCGTGGCGCTGCAATGCGGCGGCTCGGATGGCTATTCCGGCGTCTCGGCCAACCCGGCACTTGGGGCTGCGTCCGATTTGCTGGTCCGCCATGGCGGCACCGTCATTTTGTCGGAAACGCCGGAGACTTACGGCGCTGAACATCTGCTCACCCGCCGCGCCGTCTCACGCGACGTCGGCGAGAAATTGGTGCGGCTGATGCGCTGGTGGGAGGAATACACCGAGCGCGAAGGCGCGGAGATGAACGCCAACCCATCGCCGGGCAACAAGGCGGGGGGGCTTACCACCATTTTGGAAAAATCCCTCGGCGCGATGGCCAAGGGCGGCACCACCAATCTGGTCGATGTGCTCGATTACGCCGAGGCGGTGACGAAGAAGGGCTTCGTGTTCATGGACACGCCGGGCTACGACCCGGTGGCGGCCACCGGACAGGTGGCGGGTGGGGCGAATTTGGTGTGCTTCACCACCGGACGTGGCTCGGTGTTCGGCTGCAAACCCGCGCCTTCCATCAAATTGGCGACCAATTCGGCGATGTATCGCCGGATGGAAGAGGATATGGACATCAATTGCGGCACCATCCTGGACGAGGGCGAGAGCATTCAGGAGTGTGGGGCGCGCATTTTCGATCACATCCTTCGCACCGCCTCGGGTGAGCAGACCAAGAGCGAGCAATTCGATTTCGGTGGCGCCGAGTTCGCGCCTTGGGTGCAAGGGGCGACGATGTAGTTCTGCTGTCACTTGGTATGTAGGGTGTCAATTCCTGCGGAATTGACACCCTACGCTCCTTTTCCAATCCCGACATTGTCGGTGTCGCTCTCCCGACAAATCTAAAAATATCATTTAATATCATCTAGTTATAAACTGGCACACCTAATGCATTCCACCCTCTTCAGGCAATTCCTTGCGTGGAGAGGCAACCATGATTCAGTTGACCGACAGTGCCGTCAGTGCCGTTCGCACTGCCCTGGCAGGCAACCCAACCCCGGCCGCCGGGCTGCGCATCATGGTGCAAGCGGGCGGATGTGCTGGGTTGAAATACAGCATGGGGTTCGTCGAAACCCCTGAACCCACAGATCACCTGATCGAAGCCGACGGCGTGAAGATTTACGTCGATGCGGCCAGCGAGCCGCATATCGCGGGCACGAAGGTGGATTTCATCACCGCCCTCGAAGGCTCCGGCTTCGCATTCGAAAACCCCAATGCCGCAGCGAAATGCTCCTGCGGCAAGTCTTTCGGCTGAGGAGAGCGGGCGATGTGGGAATATACCGAAAAGGTGAAGGAATATTTCTTCGCCCCCAAAAATGCCGGTGAGCTTGAAGAAGCCAATGCGGTCGGCGAAGTCGGTGCCATCTCCTGCGGCGATGCGCTGCGGCTGATGCTGAAGGTGGAGCCGGAGAGCGAGATCATTCTCGATGCCCGCTTCCAAACCTTCGGCTGCGGCTCGGCGATTGCCTCCTCCTCGGCGCTGACCGAGATCGTCATCGGCAAGACGGTGGCGCAGGCGTTGGAGATCACCAACCAGGACATCGCCGATTTCCTCGGCGGTCTGCCGCCGGAAAAGATGCATTGCTCGGTGATGGGCTACGAGGCCTTGCGCGCGGCGATTGCCAATTATCGCGGCGAGACTTGGGAAGATGACCATGAGGAAGGGGCGCTGGTCTGCAAATGCTTCGGCATTGATGAGGGCATGGTGGAGCGGGCGATCCGCATCAACCACCTCACTTCGATGGAGCAGGTGACGCATTTCACCAAAGCCGTCGGCTCCTGCGGCACCTGTGTTGAGGCGGTGGAAGCCGTGCTGACGCGGACCAATCAGGCGATGGTGGCGGAAGGCGCGTTGGATGCGGCGCTGGCATTCGACCCCGCCGCGAACGCCGTGCCGCAGCGCCGGATTCGCGCCAAACAATCCCCACTCGCCCCCGCAGCCCCCAAAGGCGGCATGACGACGCTGCAAAAGATCCGCGTCATTGAAGCGGCGATTGAGGAGTTGCGCCCCTTCCTGCGCGCCGATGGCGGCGATTGCGAGTTGGTCGATGTTGATGGCGACCGCGTGCTGGTCCGGCTCTCCGGTGCCTGCGTCGGCTGCCAGATGGCGAGCGTGACGGTGAACGGCATCCAGGAACGGCTGATCGCCAAACTCGGCCACCCGTTGCGCGTCATTCCCGTCCCAAGCAGTCATTGAGGGGAGAGCAGCCCATGCGCGCCGTATATCTCGACAACAACGCCACCACGCGGGTTGATCCTTCGGTGGTGGAGGCAATGATCCCGCTGTTCACCGAGCATTTCGGCAACGCTTCCTCGATGCACAGCTTCGGGGCGGCGGTGAGCGGGACGTTGAAGACCGCGCGCCAGCAGATGCAGTCACTGCTCGGGGCCGAATTCGATCATGAAATCGTCTGGACCGCAGGCGGCACCGAATCCGATAACACCGCTTTGCTCTCCGCCATTGAGACGCAAGGCGGGCGCAGTGAGATTGTCACCACGGCGGTCGAACATCCGGCGATCCTCAATCTCTGCGCCTGGTTGGAGAAAAGCCGGGGCACCAAGGTGCATTACATCGGTGTCGATAGCCGGGGACGGCTGGATATTGAGGCCTATCGCCGCGCACTCAGCCCGCGCACCGCGATCGCCTCGGTGATGTGGGCGAATAACGAAACCGGCACGATCTTCCCGGTCGAGACGCTGGCCGATCTGGCGCATGAGGCGGGCGCGTTGTTTCACACCGATGCGGTGCAGGCGGTGGGCAAAATTCCGATGGACCTCAAGACGTCGGAAATTGATCTGCTCTCACTCTCCGGCCACAAGCTGCACGCGCCGAAGGGCATTGGAGCGCTGTATGTTCGCAAGGGCGTGCGGCTGCGGCCGATGATCCGGGGCGGGCATCAGGAACGTGGGCGACGGGCGGGCACGGAGAATGCGCCCGGCATTGTCGGCCTCGGCATGGCGGCGGCGCTGGCGGAGGCGCATCTGGGTGAGGAGAACACCCGCGTACGCGCGTTGCGGGATCGGTTGGAGAAGGGGCTGTTGCAACGCATCGGCAATGCCTTCGTCACCGGAGACGTCGATCACCGCTTGCCCAACACCGCCAACATCGCCTTCGAATATGTGGAAGGTGAGGGCATTTTGCTGTTGCTGAACAAGGCGGGGATTGCTGCCTCGTCCGGCTCGGCCTGCACCTCGGGCTCGTTGGAGCCGTCGCATGTGCTGCGGGCGATGAAGGTGCCGTACACGGCAGCGCATGGTGCGATCCGCTTCTCGTTCTCACGCGACAACACCGATGCCGATGTTGATCAGGTATTGGAGGCGATGCCGCCGATCATTGCGCAATTGCGCGCACTCTCGCCGTTCTGGGCGAAGGAGGGGGCCGCCGAAAAGGCGTTCCAGCCGAGCTATGTGTGACACCAACACCCGTCTCGCCCAAGCAATGGCCGAAGATCTCCGCCATCGTCGCCCGATGTCCCGGCTGAGTCTGTGGCAGCGTTTGCTGTCGAGCCTCGCCGAGATGGTCCATCAATCGCCCTGGAGGATGGAGCCATGAGCCCAATTCTCAGCCAATTGGCCGAGGTGTCCTCGGCAGAAGAGATCTTCACTCTGCTCGGTCTGGAAGCCGACCCGGCGGTGCTCAATGTCGCGCGCCTGCACATTCTGCGGCGGATGCGGGATTACGTGGCCAGCGTGCCGGAAGAGGCCAGTGACGAGGAAGCGCGCGCGGTGCTGCGGACGGCGTTGTCGCAAGCCTATAGCGATTTCCTCGCCTCCAGCCCGCTCAAAGAGCGCGTCTTTAAGGTGCTGCGCGAGGCGGCGCGTCCGAAGCGCACCGGCTTCGTGCCGCTCGCCTCGCTGTTCCCCACCACCTGAAGCAGGAGCGTGCCATGCACATCGTCGTCTGCATCAAACAGGTTCCCGACAGCGCGCAGATCCGCGTGCATCCGGTGCACAACACCATCATGCGGCAAGGTGTTCCGACGATCATCAATCCGTATGATCTCTTCGCGCTGGAAGAGGCGTTGCGCCTGCGCGACCGGCTCGGCGGTGAGGTGACGGTGCTGACGATGGGGCCGCCCATGGCCGAGGATTCGCTGCGCAAGGCGCTCACTTTCGGCGCGGATCGCGCGGTGCTGCTGACGGATCGCTTCTTCGCAGGCTCGGACACGCTGGCGACGAGTTATGCGCTGTCGATGGCGATCCAGAAGATTGGCGAAACCTGGGGCACGCCCGATGTCGTCTTCACCGGCAAACAGACCATCGACGGTGACACCGCCCAGGTGGGGCCGGGCATTGCGCGGCGTTTGGGGCTCAATCAACTGACCTATGTCTCGGCCATCGGCGCTGTCGATCTGGCGGCGCGCACCATCGAAGTCTCGCGCCGGGCTGAGGGCGGGGTGCAGGAATTGGCAACGCAATTGCCCGCCTTGATCACCGTGCTGGAAGGCACCAGCGAGATCCGTCGCGGTCGTCTGGCCGACGCATTGCGGGCGGCGCGGGCGGAGGTGGCGGTGTGGAACGCCGCACAGGCGGGCATCACCGAGATGACCAAATGCGGCCTGCGTGGCTCGCCGACCGTGGTGAAAAACGTCTTCGCCCCCAAAGGCCGCGCCACCAAGGCGACCCTGCTCGACACGCGCGAGAAAACGCCGGGCGAATTGGCGGAGGCGATGATGGCGCAGATCTTCGGCACATTGCCGGGGATTGAAGACGATCTGCTTGCCCACGCAGCGCAATATTAACGGAGGCTGGACAGATGAGCGGTACAGCAAATGCCGGCGGTAGCCGGGCCGGAATGCGCAAGGAATTGCCGGAGCATTTCAAAGCCTATCGTCATGTCTGGGTGTTCATTGAATATGAACACGGCGCGATCCATCCGGTCTCGCTCGAACTGCTCGGCGAGGGCCGCAAGCTGGCGGATAAGCTCGGCGGGGAATTGGTGGGCGTGGCGCTGGGGGGCGATCATGGCCAGATGATCGAGGTCGCCAACATCGCTTTCGCGCATGGGGCCGATGTCACTTACATCACCGCCGACCCGATCCTGGCGCATTACCGCAACGAGCCGTACACGCGGGCGATGACCGAGTTGGTCAACACCTATAAGCCGGAAATCCTGCTGCTCGGTGCCACTGTACTGGGCCGCGATCTCGCCGGATCGGTTGCCACCACGCTGCTGACTGGGCTTACCGCCGATTGCACCGAGCTTGCCATTGATGCCGAACGCTCACTTGCCGCCACCCGCCCCACTTTCGGCGGCTCGCTGCTCTGCACGATCCACACGCTGAATTTCCGCCCGCAAATGGCCACGGTGCGCCCGCGCGTGATGTCGATGCCCAAGGCAGACCCGCAGCGCACCGGTCGCGTGGTCGAGCATCCGCTGGATCTGCGGGAAGAGGACATCGTGACCAAAGTGCTGCGCTTCCTGCCGGATCGCGACAGCAACAAGGCGCAATTGGCCTATGCCGATATCGTCGTCGCCGGTGGTTTGGGGCTGCGCTCGGCGGAGAATTTCCAACTCGTGCGCAACCTGGCTGAGGTGCTGGGCGGCGAATGGGGTGGCTCGCGGCCTTTGGTGCAAAAGGGCTGGATCACCGCAGATCGCCAGATCGGCCAGACTGGCAAGACCATCCGCCCGCGTTTGTATATCGCCGCCGGGATTTCCGGCGCGATTCAGCATCGCGTGGGGGTGGAGGGCGCTGATTTGATCGTGGCGATCAACACCGATCCGAAAGCGCCGATTTTCGATTTTGCCCATCTCGGCATCGTCGCCGACGCCACCGAATTTCTGCCGGCACTGACCGACACCTTCCGCAAACGCCTCTCCGTCAACCGGCTGGCTGGTTAGGAGCATCGCCATGTCTCTTGAAGTGTTCGACGCCATCGTCGTCGGTGCCGGTCCCGCTGGGAACGCGGCGGCCTATACCCTCGCCAAAAGCGGGTTGAAGGTGTTGCAGTTGGAGCGCGGGGAATATTCCGGTTCGAAGAACGTGCAGGGGGCGATTCTTTACGCTGATGCACTGGAAAAGCTGATGCCGGATTTCCGCGAGGATGCCCCGCTGGAACGCCACATCGTCGAGCAGCGCATGTGGATGATGGACGACAATTCCCACACCGGCATGCATTACCGCTCCGACAGCTTCAACGAGGAAAAGCCCAACCGCTATACCATCATCCGCAGCCAGTTTGACCGCTGGTTCAATCGTCGGGTGCGTGAGGCAGGGGCGGTGGTGCTGTGCGAAACCACCGTCACCGAGCTGTTGAAAGACACCAATGGCCGGGTGATCGGGGTGAAGACCGACCGGCATGGCGATTCGATCCTGGCCGATGTGGTGATTTTGGCCGAGGGCGTGAACGGCCTCGTCGGTCAGCGCGCCGGGCTGCGGCAGGAGTTGAAGCCGGCCCATGTGGCGCTGGCGGTGAAGGAGATGCACTTCCTGCCCGAGGAAGTGATCGCCGCCCGCTTCAACCTCAAAGGCGATGAGGGCGTGGTGATTGAGGCGATGGGCACCATCACCAAGGGCATGGTGGGCACGGCATTCCTCTACACCAACCGGGAATCGATCTCGATTGGCATTGGCTGCATGGTGCAGGATCTGGCGGAAAACCGGGTGAGTTCCTCGGCTTTGCTGGAGGAATTCAAGGCGCATCCCAGCATCCGCAGCCTGCTCGAAGGCTCAGAAGTGCGCGAATATGCGGCCCATCTCATCCCCGAGGGCGGCTATAAAGCGGTGCCGCAATTATATGGCGAAGGCTGGCTGGTGGTCGGCGACGCGGCACATTTTGTCAACGCAGTGCACCGCGAAGGCTCCAATCTGGCGATGACCTCCGGGCGGATCGCCGCCGAGACGGTGGTGTGGCTGAAGCGGCGGCGCGAGGCGTTTTCGGCGGAAAATCTGGCGGAATACCAGAAGCGGCTGGAAGCGAGCTTCGTGATCAAAGACCTCAAGAAATACCGTGGCATTCCGGCGCTGCTGCATCGGAACAAGCATTTCCTCGACCTGTATCCGCGCATCGCCAGCCGGGCGGCGCAGATCTGGTTGCGGGTGGATGGCGTGGATAAGCGCAGCAAAGAAGGCGAAATCGTCCGTGATCTGCGCGCCGCGCGCGGCTGGCGCGGGCTGCTGGGTGATGCGTTCAAAGTGGCGCGGGCGTGGCGCTGAACAGGGAGGCTTTCGAGATGACTGGCACGAAGATCGAAGAAAAACTCTTCCAGAACCGCTATCTGGTCGATGCTGGACGCCCGCATATCAAGGTGCGTGCGCATGACAAGCCGTCCGAGGAATTGCGAGCGCTGGTCGATATCTGCCCGGCCGGTTGCTACACCGAGACCGACAAGGGCACGGTTGAGATCGTCGCTGATGGCTGCATGGAATGCGGCACCTGCCGCATCGTAACGCAGGAGACCGGCGAGATCGAATGGAACTATCCGCGTGGCGGTTATGGGGTGCTGTTCAAGTTTGGTTGATGGGTCGCATGGCACTAAAATTGCCTAATGATTTATCGGCTAGCCGCATTTTCAACAGGAGCACTCACCGATGAAACTCAGCGCCCGCAATCAGATTCCCGGTACCATCGTCGCCTGTGTGATGGGCCAGACCACCGCGCATGTGCGCATCGATATCGGCGGTGGCGTCATCGTCACGTCGTCAATCACCAATGAGGCGGTGGAGGAACTCGGCCTCGCCGTTGGCGATAAGGTGTTCGCGGTGGTGAAATCGTCTGACGTGATGGTTGGTAAGTAAGCCGCGCACCAAGGGGCGGATGACGCTGCGCTCTTCCGCCCGACGCGCTTCGAAACCCCTATAACATTCCTATATCCGCGACCGTCCAACTCGGTCGTTTTCCTATATAGTTCGGCGCACGTTCGGCCTGTCTCCAATGGCGAGGTGTGACGTGTCTGATGTGGTTTTTCTGGCCCTGGGTGTGGGCGGATTTCTGGTGTGCCTTGGCTTCGCGCGCTTATGCGACAAGCTTTGAGGGGCGCATGCGATGACACTTGATCTCATCCTCGGCGGTATCGTGACGGTTGGGCTGTTTGCCTATCTCGTCTATGCGCTTGTGCGCCCCGAGAAATTCTGAGGGCATTCCCATGACACTGATAGGATGGGCGCAAATCGCGCTCTTTTGTGCGTTGGTGATCGCTGTCACCCGTCCGGTGGGCGGTTTGCTGGCCAGCATCGCCACCGGCTCGCGTAACTTTCTGACCCCCGTTCTCGGCCCGGTCGAGCGCGGGATGTATGCAGCGGCGGGCGTGCGGCCCGAGGCAGAGCAGAGTTGGCGCGGTTATGCGGTGGCGATGCTGGTCTTCAAACTCGCCTGCTTCCTGGCGGCCTATGGCCTTTTACGTTTGCAGACGGTGCTGCCCTTCAACCCGGCAGGACAGGGCGCGATCACGCCGGATCTGGCTTACAACACGGCGATCTCGTTTCTGACGAACACCAACTGGCAATCCTATGGCGGCGAAAGCACGATGAGCCATGGCAGCCAGATGTTGGCGCTGACGGTGCAGAACTTCACCTCGGCAGCGGCGGGCATTGCCATCGCGATGGCCTTTGTGCGCGGTTTCTCGCGTCGGCAGATGCAGACCATCGGCAATTTCTGGGTCGATCTGGTGCGGGTGACGCTCTATGGCCTGCTGCCATTGTGCATCATCTACGCCCTCGTGCTGGTCTGGCAGGGCGTGCCGCAGACGCTGTCTGGCCCGATTGATGTGACGACGCTGGAAGGCATCAAGCAGACGATTGCGGTGGGGCCGGTGGCAACCCAGGAAGCGATCAAGATGCTCGGCACCAATGGTGGCGGCTTCTTCAACGCCAACTCCGCGCATCCGTTCGAGAACCCGACGGCACTGACCAACATGTTGCAAATACTGTCGATCTTCGCCCTTGGTGCGGGTCTGACGAACATGTTTGGCCGGATGGTCGGCAATGAACGCCAGGGTTGGGCGGTGTTTGCCGCCATGGGCCTGTTGTTCCTGGCCGGTGTGACGGTGCTCTATTGGTCTGAAGGCCATGCCAATTCGGTGCTGACGGCGCTCGGCATGGATGGCTCGATGGGCAATATGGAGGGCAAGGATATCCGCTTCGGCATTGTCGGATCATCGCTGTTCTCCACCGTGACCACCGATGCGTCCTGCGGCGCGGTGAATTCGATGATCGAGAGCTTCCTGCCGTTGGGCGGAATGGTCCCGATGATCAACATCATGCTGGGTGAGATCATCTTCGGCGGTGTCGGCTCGGGGCTGTATGGCTTCCTGATGTTTGCCATCGTGGCGGTGTTCGTCGCCGGGCTGATGGTGGGTCGCACGCCGGAATATCTGGGCAAGAAGATCGAAGCGCGTGAGGTGAAGATGACCATGTTGGCCATATTGTGCCTGCCGCTGGTGATGCTGGGCTTCACCGCGGTGGCGGTGGTGGTTGATGCGGGCACCTCCGCATTGTCGGCCAGCGGTCCGCATGGCTTCTCCGAGGCGCTGTATGCCTATGTGTCGGCCGCGGGCAATAACGGCTCGGCGTTTGCGGGTATCTCCGCCAACACGCCGTTCTGGAACACCACGCTGGGCATCGGCATGATGATCGGCCGCTTCTTCGTCATCATCCCAGCCTTGGCGATTGCAGGCTCGGTGGCGGCGAAAAAGACCGTGCCTGCATCCTCCGGCACCTTCCCCACAGATGGCGGGATGTTCGTGGGTCTCGCCATTGGCGTGATCCTGATCGTCGGCGGCCTGACTTTCTTCCCGGCTTTGGCTCTGGGCCCGATCGTCGAGCATTTCGCGCTCGCCGCCGGCACCCTTTACTGAGCGAGAACAGATAGATGTCCACGCGCAAATCTTCGTCGATCCTTGATCCGGCGATCCTGAAACCCGCCATGCTGCAATCGCTGGTCAAGCTTGACCCGCGCATTATGTGGCACAACCCGGTGATGTTTGTGGTCGAGATTGTCTCGACGCTGACCACCATTCTGTTGATCCGTGACCTGATCGTGGGCGCTCCGCATCCGGGGTTCGCCATCCAGATCAATCTGTGGCTCTGGTTCACCGTGATCTTCGCCAATTTCGCCGAAGCCGTCGCCGAAGGGCGCGGCAAGGCGCAGGCGGCAACCTTGCGGCAAACCCGCACCGAAGCCGTCGCCCGTCGCTACAAGGCGGATGGCACGCTGGAAAATATCGCCGCCACCGCACTTCAGGTGGGCGATGTGGTGCTGGTGGAGGCGGGCGAATTGATCCCGTCTGATGGGGACGTGATCGAGGGTGTCGCCTCGGTCAACGAAGCCGCCATCACTGGCGAATCCGCCCCGGTCATTCGTGAGAGCGGTGGCGACCGCTCGGCGGTGACGGGTGGGACGACGGTTGCCAGTGACTTCATCAAGGTTCGCATCACCGCGGCCCAGGGCCACACTTTCATCGACCGCATGATTGCGCTGGTGGAAGGGGCGAGCCGCCAGAAGACGCCGAACGAGATCGCGCTGAACATCCTGCTCGCAGGGCTCACGCTGATCTTCATTTTGGCTGTGGCCACGCTGCCGAGCTTCTCCGCCTATGCGGGCGGGAATATTCCGGTGCTGGTGCTGGTGGCGCTGTTCGTGACGCTGATCCCGACCACCATCGGCGCGCTGCTCTCCGCCATCGGCATTGCCGGTATGGACCGTCTGGTGCGGTTCAATGTGCTGGCGATGTCGGGCCGAGCGGTGGAAGCCGCCGGTGACGTGGACACGCTGCTGCTCGACAAAACCGGCACGATCACGCTGGGCAACCGTCAGGCGTCGGAGTTTCTGTCGGTGTCGGGTGTGATGGCGGCTGAATTGGCCGAGGCGGCGCAATTGTCTTCGCTGTCGGACGAGACGCCGGAAGGCCGCTCCATCGTGGTGCTTGCCAAGGAGAAATACGGCCTGCGCGAGCGCGACATGGCACCGCTGCATGCCGAATTCATCCCGTTCACCGCGCAAACCCGGATGAGCGGCGTGGATGTCGATGGTCGCACGATCCGCAAGGGCGCGGTGGATTCGGTGATCGCCTGGGTGAAAACCGCGCCGCGTCCGCCGTCTGATGCCGCGGTGAAGGAAATCATCGCCTTGGCCGACCGCATCGCGCGCGCTGGTGGCACGCCGTTGGCGGTGGCTGATGGGGCGAAGCTGTTGGGTGTCATTCACCTGAAGGACATCATCAAGGGGGGCATCAAGGAGCGTTTTGCCGAGCTGCGCCGGATGGGCATTCGCACGGTGATGATCACCGGCGACAACCCGCTCACCGCCGCCGCGATTGCCGCCGAAGCGGGCGTGGACGATTTCCTCGCCCAGGCAACGCCCGAGGACAAGCTGGCGCTGATCCGCAAGGAGCAAGGAGAGGGCAAGCTGGTCGCCATGTGCGGTGACGGCACCAACGATGCGCCCGCTCTGGCGCAGGCCGATGTGGGTGTGGCGATGAACACCGGCACGATGGCGGCGCGAGAGGCTGGCAACATGGTCGATCTGGACAGCGATCCGACCAAACTGATCGAGATTGTCGAGATCGGGAAGCAGTTGCTGATGACACGCGGGGCGCTGACCACGTTCAGCATTGCCAACGACGTGGCGAAGTATTTCGCCATCATCCCGGCGATGTTCCTGGCCTTCTATCCGCAGTTGCAGGCGCTGAACGTGATGAATCTGGCCACCCCGCAAAGTGCGATTTTGTCGGCGATCATCTTCAATGCGCTGATCATTGTGGCGCTCATTCCGCTGTCACTGAAGGGCGTGAAATACCGCGCCATCGGGGCATCGGCGCTGCTGGGGCGCAATCTGCTGGTCTATGGGCTGGGTGGAATTGTCGCTCCGTTTGTCGGCATCAAGCTGATTGATCTGATCGTTTCTTCGCTTGGCTTGGCTTGAACCTCCCTCGTCATTGCTTCGCTCCGCTCGCAATGACGATCAAATACAAAGGTCTTCGGACATGCTTTCCCATCTTCGCCCCGCCATCGTTCTGCTGCTGGCGTTTACGTTGATCACCGGCCTTGTCTATCCGCTCGCCATCACTGGCATCTCCGGCATGATCTTTCCGCATCAGGCGGGGGGATCGCTGGTGATGAAGGATGGCGCGCCGATTGGTTCGTCGCTGATCGGCCAGAACTTCACCAAGCCGGAGTATTTCCACCCGCGCCCGTCGGCCACCACTGACACCGACCCGAATGACAGCACCAAAACCGTGCCTGCCCCCTACAACGCCAACAACTCCTCCGGCTCTAACCTCTCGCCCACCGCCAAGGCGCTGGCGGATCGGGTGAAGGGGGATGTGGAGACGCTGAAGGCCGAAAATCCGGGTATGCCGGTGCCGGATGATTTGGTGACGACATCGGCCAGCGGGCTTGATCCGGAGATTTCACCGCAGGCCGCACGTTTCCAGGTGCCGCGTGTGGCCAAAGCGCGCAACATGTCTGAACAGGCGGTCAGCGCATTGGTCGATGCACATATCGACGGTCGGCTGTTGGGGTTGATCGGTGAGCCGCGTGTGAATGTCCTTGCCCTCAATCTGGCGCTCGACGCCGTGGGGAAATAGCCTTCTATCATGTCTGATCGCGACGGCCGCCCCTCACCTGAAGCCCTGCTGAAATCGATTCAGCAGGACCGCAGAGGCAAACTCAAAATCTTCCTCGGCGCCGCCCCAGGCGTTGGGAAAACCTATGAGATGCTCACCGCCGCGCATCAGCGCAAGCGGGAAGGGGTGGACGTGGTGATCGGCGTGGTGGAGACGCATGGGCGCGTTGAGACCGAGGCGATGGTGGCCGACCTCGAAACCTTGCCGCGTCAGAAGATCGACTATAAAGGCCGCGAACTGGACGAGATGGACATCGACGCCATCCTTGCCCGCAAACCGGCCCTGGTGCTGGTCGATGAACTCGCCCACACCAACGCGCCGGGCAGCCGACATGACAAGCGCTATCAGGATGTCGAGGAAATCCTCGCTGCTGGGATCGATGTCTTTTCCACGCTGAACATCCAACACGTGGAAAGCCTCAACGACGTGGTGGCGCAGATTACCCGCATCCGGGTGCGCGAGACCGTGCCGGACAGCGTGATCGACACCGCCGCCGAGATTGAGGTGATCGATCTGACGCCAGACGACCTGATCCAGCGCCTGCGTGAGGGCAAGGTTTACGTCGCCAAGACGGCCAACCGGGCGTTGGGACATTATTTCTCGCCCGGAAACCTCACCGCCCTGCGCGAATTGGCGCTGCGCCGCACCGCGCAACGGGTGGATGCGCAATTGCTCGATCACATGCAGGCGCATGCGATTCCGGGGCCGTGGGCGGCAGGGGATCGGGTGCTGGTCTGCATCGACCATCGCGACGGTGCCAAGCTGGTGCGCTATGGCCGCCGCATCGCCGAGCGGCTGCGCGTGCCGTGGACGGCGTTGCATATCGAGACGGTGCGTGATCGTGAATTGCCGGATTCCGACCGTGACCACATCGCCGAAACCTTGCGTCTGGCGGAAAGGCTGGGGGCAGAGGCGGTGACGATGCCGGGCAGCACGATTGCCGAAGACGTGCTGAGCTACGCGCGCGAGCATAATTTCACCCATATCGTCATCGGCCTCTCCGAGCGGCAGCGCTGGTGGCAGCGTTCGATCCCCGAACAGCTGATGCGGCTGGCGCGCGACATTCCGTTGCACGTCATCGGCACCCAACCGGCAAAGAGCGACCGCAACTGGCGGCTGCCGGTGCAAATCCGGCTGACTCCCACGCCGGTTTTGGCCAGCTTGGCGTTGGTGCTGGCGGCCACGCTGATCGGCGTGGGCTTGCGGCAGGTGCTGAATTCCTCCGGCATCGGCATGGTGTACCTCACCGCCGTGCTGATCTCGGCTGCCACCTATGGGCTGTGGCCCTCGCTGCTTGCCTGCTTGGTGTCCACGCTTGGCTATAATTTCTTCTTTCTGGAGCCGCTTTACAGCTTCACCATCGCCGACCCGGAAAACGTGGTGGCACTGTTTTTCTTCACGATTTCCGCTGTGGTTGCCTCCAACCTCGCCGCCCGCTTGCGCGCACAGACCGTCGCCGCACGGGAGCGGGCACGCACGACGGAGGAATTGTATCAATTCAGCCGCAAACTCGCAGGCATCGGCAATCTGGACGATCTGCTGTGGGCGACGGCCTATCAGATGGCGGCAATGCTGAAGCTGCGCGTGGTGTTGCTGCTGCCGGAATCGCGGGAAAGCGAGATGTTGATGGTGCGCGGTGCCTATCCGCCAGAGGATTCGCTCGCCGAAGCCGACCTCGCCGCCGCCAATTGGGCGTGGCAATCCAACCGCCCGACCGGTCGCGGCTCGGACACGCTGCCGGGCGGGCGTCTGCTGTTTCTGCCGTTGCGCACTGGCAGCGGCCCGGTGGCCATTGTGGGCATCGACAATGACGACACCAAGCGCGGACCATTGCTCACCCCCGATCAACGCCGTCTGCTTGACGCGCTGGGCGATCAGGCGGCGGTGTCGATTGAGCGCATGGTGTTGGCGGAAGATGTGGATCGCTCCCGGCTGAACGCCGAGGCGGAGCGGTTGCGGGCGGCGCTGCTTACCTCGCTGTCACATGATCTGCGCACGCCGCTATCGGCGATTTTGGGCGCGGCGAGTTCGCTGCAAACCTATCGTGCGGCGCTGGCCGTCGCCGATCAGGACGAATTGCTTGCCACCATCGCTGAGGAGGCTGAGCGGATGGGGCGGTTTGTGGCCAATCTGCTCGACATGACGCGGCTGGAATCGGGGGGGGTGGCGCGCGAGCGGCAGGCGGTGGATCTGGGCGAGTTGATCGGCTCCACCCTCGCGCGGGCCGGAAAGATATTGCTGCGCCATAAGGTGGTGCTGGATTTCGCTGAGGATCTGCCGATCCTGCAACTCGATGCCGTGCTGCTGGAGCAAGTGTTGTTCAACCTGCTCGACAACGCCGCCAAATACGCCCCCACCGGCTCCGCCATCACGCTGCGCGCCTGGCAAAGCCTGCCGGATCGCAGTGTCACGTTGCAGGTGATCGATGAAGGCCCAGGTATTCCGCCTGAATTGAGCGAGCGGGTGTTCGAGAAATTCTTCCGCATTCAGTCCCCAGATGGGCGCGGCGACCGGGCGCGGGCGGGGACCGGGTTGGGTTTGGCGATCTGTCGCGGTTTTGTTGAGGCGATGGGCGGGCGGATTGCCGTCACCAATCGGGTGGACCGCAGTGGTGCGGTTTTCACCGTCACCCTGCCTGTGCCAGAAGGAGGATCATGAGTTCCCTCATTCTCATTGTCGATGATGAACCGGCGATCCGCAGGCTGTTGCGCACCAGCCTCGGCGCTGAGGGATTCCGCACCGAAGAGGCCGCAACCGGCAGGGCAGCGCTGGAGGCTTTGCGCGGCCAGACGCCCGATCTGGTGCTGCTCGATCTCGGGCTGCCCGATATCGAGGGTCTCGATCTGGTGCGCGAAATCCGCAGCTTCTCTGCCGTGCCGATTGTGGTGCTCTCCGCGCGGGAGGATGAGCGCGGCAAGGTGGCGGCGTTGGAATTGGGGGCGGATGATTATGTCACCAAACCCTTCGGCATGGCCGAGCTGATCGCCCGTATTCGCACCGGGCTGCGTCACCGTCTGGCGCAGGAGGGTGCGCAGCCGGTGTTCCGCAGTGGTGGCTTGTCGGTGGATCTGGTGCGGCGCTTGGTGGCGGTGGACGGGCGCGAGGTGCATTTGTCGCCGCGTGAATACGATATTCTCAAACTGATGGTGTTGCATGCCGGGCGCGTGCTGACGCATCGCTTCATTCTGGGGAAATTATGGGGTGCCAACAGCGATGTGCAGCAGCTGCGCGTCTATGTCAGGCAGATCCGCCAGAAGATCGAAGCCAGCGCCGAGCAACCGCGCTACATCCTCACCGAGACCGGCGTGGGATATCGTCTGGCGATTTTGGATGAAAGCTGACCCCCTGACGATGGCGTATATCGAGACCCTGACCGAACTGCTCACCCCGTCGCATGTCTATCTGCGTCTGCGGGCGACGACGAAATCGGCGCTGTTGGCGGAATTGGCCAAGCGCAGTGCGGTTGCGTCCGGGGTGCTGGAGCCAGCCTTGGCGGCAGCGTTGGCCGCGCGCGAGGCGTTGGGCAGCACCGGATTCGGCTATGGCGTGGCGGTGCCGCATGCGCGACTGCCCGGCCTGACGCGGCCCTTCTGTGCGGTGGCCGTGTTGGAGAGGCCGGTGGCGTATGATGCGGTGGACGGCCTGCCGGTGGATTTGGTCTTCCTGCTGCTGACGCCAGATGGTGCCAGCTCCACCCATCTTGCCCTTCTCGCCGCAGCCAGCCGCAAATTGCGTCAACCGGATGTGGCAAACGCCATCCGACAGGCCAGCACGCCGGACGCGGTGGTCGCCGCACTGGTGGGGTAGCACGAAGCCGGGGTAGCATCCGGCCATGACCGCACGCATCGTCACCCTGACTGTCAATCCGGCTCTCGACATCGCCAGCACGGCTGATGCGGTGCGCCCCACCCACAAAATTCGCACGCGGGACGAACGCTATGATGCGGGCGGTGGCGGCGTGAACGTGGCGCGGGTGCTGCACGCTTTGGGGGGCGATGTGCAGGCGTTGATGTTGGCGGGTGATGTCACCGGCCAGTTGATCGGCGAATTGCTCGATGCCGAACATGTGGCGTGGCGGGCGGTGCCGATCAGTGGGCGGACGCGGATTTCCTACACCGTGCATGAAGTGGGTGGCGCTGAATTCCGTTTTGTGCCGCCCGGCCCGGATGTGCAGGATGCAGAATGGCAGGCGCTGCTCGACCGCCTCGGCAAGCTGGACGCTGATTGGATCGTCGCCAGCGGCTCACTGCCCCCCGGTGTGCCGGATGATTTCTATGCCCGCGCCGCCCGCAACGCGCAGGCAGCCGGGCGCAAATTCGCCCTCGACACCTCCGGCGCCGCGTTGCGGGCCTCACTTGGGCAAGGGGTGGATTTGCTCAAGCTTAGCCTGGGTGAGTTGGAATTCCTGCTCGGCCACCCCGTGCCGGATGCCGAGGCTCAGGCGCGTGAGTTGACGGCATTGCTGCACTCCGGTGCGGCGAAGGCGATTGCGGTCAGTCTCGGCAGTGACGGCGCTCTGTTCGCCACCGCTGACGGTTTGTGGCGTGAGGCGGCGGCACCTGTGGTGGTGCGCAGTGCCGTGGGGGCCGGGGACAGCTTCCTCGCCGGTATGGTCCTGGCATTGGCGGGCGGTGAATCGGCACCACATGCCTTGTTGATGGGCACGGCGACGGCAGCGGTGGCGGTGTCGCAATACGGCACTGCCCTTGTGCGGCGCGAGGATGTCATGGCGTTGTATGCGCAACTGGCGCAGACGCCAGAATGAGGGGGAAGACATGGATCTGGGTCTCAGCGGCAAGAAAGTTCTGATCACCGGCGGCTCGAAGGGCATCGGCTTTTCCTGCGGCAAGGTGTTTTTGCAGGAAGGCTGCTCGATTATCCTCGTCGCCCGCTCTGCCGAGGCACTCGCCCAGGCGCAGGCCGAGTTGGGCGGGCAGGCGCGGGTGCAGATTGTGGCCGCCGATCTGTCCAAAGGTGCGCAGCGTGAGCGCGTGCATGCGCTGCATCCGGATGTCGATATCCTGGTCAACAATGCCGGCGCCATTCCGGCGGGCGGTCTGTTGGATTTGACGATGGAGCGTTGGGAGGAGGCCTGGGCGCTCAAGGTGCTCGGCTATATCCACCTCACCAAGCTCTATCTGGGCGCGATGAAGGCGCGCGGCGACGGGATTATCGTCAACATCATCGGCGGTGCCGGTCGTAGCCCGCGTTATGATTATATCTGCGGTGGCACCGGCAATGCGGCGTTGATGGCGTTCACCAGTGCCGCCGGTGGCCGTTCGGTGGATTGGGGCGTGCGCTGTTTCGGCATCAACCCGGCGCAGACCCGCACTGAGCGCCACATCACGCTGAGCAAAACCCGCGCGAAGGAGAAATTCGGCGATGAGAATCGGTGGGAGGAATTGATGTCCAGCCTGCCGCTCGGCCGCCTGATCGAGCCTGAGGAAATCGCCAACACCGCCGCCTTCCTCGCCTCCTCCGCGTGCGGCTATGTCAGCGGCACGGTGGTGGACGTGGATGGCGGCGGCGCGTTCCGCTGATTATTGCAACGTCCACACACCGTCTAAATGGTGCCAAGCCCCTGGGGTGATCAACTCCACGGCGGCCACGCGCACGGAATGCAACCGGCCCTCGATTTCACGCTCCCAGAAATCGAGGAAGCCGTGCAGAACCGGGAATTTCGGCGCGATATCAAGCTCTTGCCACACAAAGCTCTGCAATAATTTCGGATGATCCGGCAGGTGATAGAGTATCTCCGCCGTGGTCAGCCGATAGCCGCGTAATTGCCGTTCGATGGGTGTCAGCACCTGCATGTCTCGCACTCCCGCTGTCTCGATGAAGCCAATCCTTCCGTTTCGCCGCACTGCGGCAATGGGAAGTCTGGCATGGAGGTGGGGGTGAGATGCAAGATAAAATGCATTGAGATCAACAGATTGGCACTCATCTGGCAGTAGTGCTGCCGAATGATGGCTGTCGGTGGGATGGGGTGTAAACCCGTCCTGCGGCATTTGCCGTAATTGATGATGAGCCCATTCTGTTGCGGTATGCTGGCAGTTGTTTGCGTGTGCTGCTGACTCACCTGCTGAAATGGGAACATCAGCCTCAGCGACGCGGCAATTCGTGGCAGCGGATGATCCGTAACACGCGCATCGACCTCATGATTTGCTGCGCGACAATTCCGGCTTGAAGCCGTCGATTTTAGCGGCTCTTGAGACCGCTTAGGCCTCCCCCAACACTTAGGCCATCGGACATACGTAGATTCCGACCGTTGGCACTCTGAGCAAAAGACTGCCAGCATTCTTGACTCCCTCCGCAGGTGGGACTATCTGCGTGGCACTCCCTTTGTTGGAGTGCTAACAACAGGCCTATGGCGGAAAGATTGGTGCTTCGGGCCAATCAGACTGGCCGGTAAAGCCGATACTAGGAGCGATTCGCATGAAGTTCCGTCCTCTGCACGACCGGATCGTGGTCAAGCGCCTCGATGCCGAAGAGAAGACCGCAGGCGGGATCATCATCCCCGACACCGCCAAGGAAAAGCCGATGGAAGGCGAAGTGATCGCCGTCGGTCCGGGCGCACGTAACGAGCAGGGCGCACTCGTCGCCCTCGACGTCAAGGCTGGCGACCGCGTGCTGTTCGGCAAGTGGTCCGGCACTGAAGTCAAGATCGACGGGCAAGACCTGTTGATCATGAAGGAATCCGACGTGATGGGCATCATCTCGAAGTAATTCGAGACGCCATTCCCTCCGTCTGAACATATACAAGGAATTACGAACATGGCTGCAAAAGAAGTTCGCTTCGGCAGTGACGCACGCGCCCGTATGCTGCGCGGCGTTGATATCCTCGCCGACGCTGTGAAGGTGACGCTGGGTCCGAAGGGCCGCAACGTTGTCATCGAGAAGTCCTTCGGCGCTCCGCGCATCACCAAGGACGGCGTGTCCGTGGCGAAGGAAATCGAACTGTCTGACAAGTTCGAGAACATGGGCGCACAGATGGTGCGTGAAGTGGCCTCGCGCACCAACGACCTCGCCGGCGACGGCACCACGACTGCGACCGTTTTGGCTCAGGCCATCGTGCGCGAAGGTGCGAAGTCGGTTGCCGCTGGCATGAACCCGATGGACCTCAAGCGCGGCATCGACAAGGCAGTGGCCCATGTCGTTGAAGAGCTGAAGAAGAAGTCGCGCAAGATCACCTCGCCTGCCGAAGTGGCGCAGGTTGGCACGATCTCTGCCAATGGCGAGTCGGACATCGGCAAGATGATCTCCGAAGCCATGCAGAAGGTTGGCAACGAGGGCGTGATCACGGTTGAAGAAGCCAAGGGCATTCAGACCGAGCTCGACGTTGTTGAAGGCATGCAGTTCGACCGCGGCTATGTCTCGCCGTACTTCATCACCAACGCTGAGAAGATGATTGCGGACCTCGAAAGCCCGTACATCCTCATCCACGAGAAGAAGCTCTCGGGCCTGCAGCCGATCCTGCCGCTGCTCGAAGCCGTTGTGCAGTCCGGCCGTCCGCTGGTGATCATCGCCGAAGACATCGAAGGTGAGGCTCTGGCCACCCTCGTTGTCAACAAGCTGCGTGGCGGCTTGAAGATTGCGGCTGTGAAGGCTCCGGGCTTCGGCGATCGTCGCAAGGCGATGCTGGAAGACATCGCCATCCTGACCGGTGGCCAGGTGATCAGCGAAGATCTCGGCATCAAGCTTGAGACCGTCACGCTGGCGATGCTCGGCAAGGCCAAGAAGATCGTGATCGAAAAGGAAAACACCACGATCGTCGAAGGCGCTGGCAAGAAGTCTGACATCCAGGGCCGTTGCTCGCAGATCCGCGCGCAGATCGAGGAGACCACCTCGGACTACGACCGTGAGAAGCTGCAAGAGCGTCTGGCGAAGCTGGCTGGCGGCGTGGCCGTCATCCGCGTCGGCGGTTCGTCGGAAGTGGAAGTGAAGGAGCGCAAGGATCGCGTTGACGACGCTCTGCACGCCACCCGCGCTGCCGTTGAAGAAGGCATTGTTCCCGGCGGCGGTGTTGCCCTGGCGCGCGCCTCGCTCGGTCTGGCCAAGATCAAGGTTGAGAACGACGATCAGCGCGTTGGCGTTGAAATCGTTCGCCGCGCTCTGACCGCTCCGATGCGTCAGATTGCTGAGAACGCTGGTGAAGACGGTGCCGTGATCTCGGGCAAGGTGCTTGAGAACGACGATTATGCCTTCGGCTTCGACGCGCAGAGCGGCGAATTCAAGGACATGGTGAAGGCCGGCATCATCGACCCGACGAAGGTTGTTCGCGCTGCCCTGCAGGATGCCGCTTCGGTGGCCGGTCTGCTGGTGACGACGGAAGCCATGATCGCCGAGAAGCCGGAGAAGAAGTCCGCTGCCGGTGGTCCGGGTGGCGACATGGGCGGCATGGGCGGTATGGATTTCTAATCCAAATCTCTCTGCAACCTGTTGCAAAGATACGGAAAGCGGGCCGCAAGGCCCGCTTTTTGTTTTTGCTGCACTGCGTTTTGTTTGACTCTGATGCGCAGATTATGCGTCAATTCATCGCCAATCGACACCTCGGCAGGACTTGTTACGACTACCCGATCACCATCGGCACTATCGGATGTCACCACAAGGCGCATGACCACGATTGACCGGCAGCGCGACGTTCGCGCCAAGACAAGGCGTGGAAAGAGATCCTGACGATGGCTACCGGAACCGTTAAGTGGTTCAACGCAACCAAAGGCTTTGGCTTCATTATGCCATCCGATGGCGGCAAGGATGTGTTTGTGCACATCACCGCCGTGCAGGCAGCCGGACTTCGCAGCCTCAATGAGGGGCAGAAGCTGGAATTTGAAGTGACAATGGAGCGCGGCAAGGCCGCTGCCACCAACCTCAAGCCATCCTGAATGTAAGATTTTGCATCTCCGGCGCGTTGGCGGCCTCTTGAACGGCCGAATTGCATTCCAACATCCTCCGGGGTTGCAAAACCCGCTCTGGTCGGGACTGCGACGTGATGTCGGCCAGAGAATCCGTGCGTATGCCTAGCCGCTTCCGTCCGACTGGCTACGATTCTCCGTTTGCGGAGTTCAACCAGGGCATCTGCCCAGGAGTTTTTGAATGGCCACCGGTACTGTGAAATGGTTCAACGCAACCAAGGGTTTTGGTTTCATCGTTCCCTCTGACGGCGGTAAGGACGTGTTCGTCCACATCACCGCAGTTCAGGCCGCTGGCCTGCGTGGGTTGAATGATGGTCAGAAAATCAGCTACGAAGTCGCCATGGAGCGCGGCAAGGCTGCCGCGACCAATCTGAAGGTCGAATAATCGGCCTGATTGGCGTTTGGTGTGATTGATTACTTTGAAGACCTGCAAGTGGGCCAGCGTTTCAATGCTGGCCCGATTGTGATGACACGTGAGCGGATCATCTCCTTTGGCGAGGAGTTTGATCCACAACCGATGCATCTGGGTGAGGCGCAATCGGAAGGCACATTGGCGGGTGAGTTGATCGCCAGCGGTTGGCACACCAGTTCAGTCACCATGCGTCTGCTGGTTGATGGCGCGATGCCGCGCTGGCAGGGCAAGGGGATCGGGGCTGGCGTGGAATCGCTGTCTTGGCCGAACCCGGTCAGGCCAGGCGATGCGCTGTCGGCGGAGAGCGAAATTCTGGAATTGCGTCGCAGCAAATCCAACCCTGCGCGCGGGGTGATGCGGATTCGCACTGTCACCACCAATCAGCACGGCCAGACGGTACAAATCGTCACCGCCACGATGATCGGACCCTGCCGCACGCCTGGATAATTTCCGGTACGTGTTAAGAATTTCGAAATGATATTTTTTTAGCATCCGATTCGAAGGGCGCCCTTGTGTGGCGCTTGAGAATTTGGAGGGCTTGATGTTTGGGTTTCCAGTTTCCGACGCCGCGGCAATGCTGGCTGCCTTGGGTAAGTCGCTCGCGACGATCGAATTTAAGATGGATGGCACCATCATCACGGCCAACGAGAATTTTCTCAAACTGGTCGGCTATAGTTTGGCGGAAATTCAGAACAAGCATCATCGCCTGTTTGTCACCGCCGAGGAGCAGGAGAGTGCCGCCTATCGCGCATTCTGGGCTGCGCTGAATCGCGGAGAATATCAGGCCGGGGAATTCAGGCGCATTGGCAATCACGGCAAGGAAATCTGGCTGGAGGCTTCCTATAATCCCATTCTCGGGCGGGATGGTAAGCCATTCAAGGTGGTCAAGTTCGGCACCGACGTGACCGCCAAGAAGTTGGAGTATGCCGATTTGTCCGGCCAGATTGCCGCCATCGGCAAATCCCAGGCGGTGATCCATTTTGGCATGGATGGGATGGTGATCGACGCCAATGACAAGTTTTTGAGTCTGACGGGCTATCGGCGCGACGAAATTAAGGGGCGGCATCACAGCATGTTTGTCGAGCCCGGTTACGACAAAACGACTGAATACAAACAATTTTGGGAAAGTCTGCGGCGCGGGGAATATCAGGCAGGACGTTACAAGCGGATCGGTAAGGGACATCGGGAAGTTTGGCTTGAGGCGTCGTATAATCCCATCTTAGATTTGAACGGAAAGCCGTTCAAAGTGGTGAAATATGCCACTGACCTTTCGGTGAGGAAGGCGGAAAACGGCAAATTGGCGGATGCGTTTGAAGCCGGGGTGAAGTCGCTGGTCGATACGGTGTCGAATTCCAGCCAACAGATGTATACAATGGCGCAAAGCATTGCTTCCACTGCGGTGCAAACCAGCCAGCAATCAGCCGCTGTGGCCTCCGCATCGGAGGAATTGGCCTGTTCGGTGACGGAAATTGCACGCCAATTGTCCGATGCCACCAAAGTGATTGAAAATGCCGTCAGTGAAGCGGGGAGATCCGGAAAATTGGTCCACGGCTTGGTGGGCACCTCTGAGAAAATCGGCAATGTATCGGAAATGATTGCCCAAATTGCCGGGCAGACCAATTTGCTGGCCCTCAATGCCACCATTGAGGCAGCGCGCGCCGGAGAGGCGGGAAAAGGCTTCGCTGTCGTCGCCTCGGAAGTGAAGTCCCTGGCCAATCAGACAGCAAAGGCCACGGAGGAAATTTCCGGACAGATCAAGGAAATTCAAACTTCCAGTCGGGCGGTGTCTAATTCGATTGGAGAAATTTCCGGTATTATTGATAAAATCAGCCAGATTAGCACGTCGATTTCGGGCGCTGTAGAACAGCAATCGGCGGCAACCCGGGATGTGTCGTCCAATATCGGCGGTGTGCGCGTGGCGTCGGAGGACGCGGATAAATCCTCCTCGGTGATGTCTTCGGAAGCTGAGTCGCTCTCTGCGCGCGCCGGTGAGTTGCAGGGAAGGGTGGCTGACTTCGTGCTGCAAGTTCGGGCGATGTGAGGCGCGCCCCAGCGCCATCGCGCCACAGCGTCCCAGCGCCCCAGCGCCATCGCGCCACAGCGTCCCAGCGTCCCAGCGCCCCAGCGTCCCAGCGCCATCGCGCGGAATGCGACGATGGGCTGTGACGCCATCTCGATTTACAGCCCCTTATGTGTTCCGTCGCAGAGCGGGGCGTTCTTGGTGTGCTTGCAACCGCAGAGATAGGCGGTTTTGCTCTCTGATGCGGTGTAGGCGAGCGGGGCGAAATCGCCGCCCTTGTGCGCGCCGTTGCAGAATGGCTGTTTGTCGCTCTTGCCGCAGGTGCAATAATAATAGGTTTTGCCGACTTCAAGCTCAACGGCAACCGGCTTCTTTTGGGCAATGACGGGTTCAGACATATCGCGGACTCCGGGTGGATGATAATTGTATGATATCAAACTATCATGCATAATAGCAATGCTGAATGAAGCGCGCGCAAGCTGTAAGGCGGGGGCTGCGACCCGGCTCTTCTCGGCTTTTCTCGGCTTTTCCCGGCTCTTCTCGGCATTACAGGCAGAAGGCGGGTTGTGGACCCGTCTTGCGGTTTAGAGCAACCTCCGATCAGACCGAGCCGGAACGGCTCGCCTTGATCGGAGATAAGTTACTCTAGGATCATATTTTGCTAGAGCATGACCGTCCGGCCGATTGAGTCCAATCGGTCAGACCGTGCTCTAGCTGGCTGCCGAAAAACTGGATCGGTCGGTCCGACGGTGGCTTTTCGGGCAAAATTCGTTCAAGGCTTGCCACGATGTACATACATCCTGGCAAGCCTTGGCCTTTCTGGCACGAAAAGTCACTCGCCACACCTCAACGACCAGTTTTCCCGCAAGCTGCTAAACGTTGAAGCGGAACAGCAGGATATCGCCGTCTTTGACGATGTATTCCTTGCCTTCAACCCGCACCTTGCCGGCTTCTTTGGCACCTTGTTCGCCCTTGAAGGCGACGAAATCGTCAAACGCGGTGGTTTCGCACGCGATGAAGCCGCGTTCGAAATCATTGTGAATGACGGCAGCGGCCTGCGGGGCTTTGGTGCCGCGCACGATGGTCCAGGCGCGGGCTTCTTTCGGGCCGACGGTGAAATACGTCACCAAACCGAGCAGCGCATAGCCCTCGCGGATGACGCGATCGAGGCCGGAATCGGTCAGGCCCAGGCCTTCGAGAAACTCGCCGCGGTCTTCATCCGGCAATTGGCTGACTTCCGCCTCAATGGCGGCGGAGACCACCACATGGCGGGCTCCCATCGCCTTGGCACGTTCAGCGACACGGGCCGAGAAGGCGTTGCCGGTGGCAGCCGAGCCTTCATCGACATTGCAGACGAACAGGATCGGCTTGGAGGTCATCAATTGAAGCCGCTTGGCGGCTTCGACGTTTTCCGGCGCGATGGCGGTGCTGGCCATGCGGCCGTCTTGCAGCGCCTTGAGGATCGGCTCCATCAGATCAACCTGGAACTGGCTGTCCTTGTCGCCGCCCTTGGCTTTCTTCTGCAACGCCGGCAGGCGTTTTTCGATGCTGTCCATGTCGGCGAGCATCAACTCGGTCTCGATGGTCTCGGCATCGCGGATCGGATCAACGCTGCCTTCGACGTGGGTGACGTCGGTGTCTTCGAAGCAACGCAGCACATGCACGATGGCGTCCACCTCGCGGATATTGGCGAGGAACTGGTTGCCGAGACCTTCACCCTTCGACGCACCGCGCACCAGGCCCGCGATATCGACGAATTCGAGGCTGGTCGGCACTTTTTTCTGCGAGCGGCCGATGGTGGTCAGGATGTCCAGACGCGGATCGGGCACCGCAACCCGGCCGACATTCGGCTCGATGGTGCAGAACGGATAATTCGCCGCCTGGGCTGCAACGGTCGCCGTCAGCGCGTTGAACAGGGTGGATTTGCCGACATTCGGCAGGCCCACGATGCCGCAATTGAAACCCATCAGGCGGTATCCTTCGTCAGCAGCGCCATGCGCGTCATGAAATCTTCTGGCTTCCCGGCGGCGAGCATTGGCGCGCAATCACCGAGAGCGTCGAGTAGGCTTGCAAGCCCCGGCTGCTCCACCTTGGCAAAGTCACCGAGCACATGTCCGTGCACCCGTGCCTTGTCGCCGGGATGGCCGATGCCGAGACGCACGCGCCAGTAATCTGGCGTGCCGAGCATCTTATCCATCGAGCGCAGACCGTTATGTCCCGCCGCACCGCCGCCCTTTTTCACCCGCACCTTGAAGGCGGCGAGGTCGAGTTCGTCGTGAAAGGCGGTGATCGCCTCGGGCTTGAGCTTGAAGAAGGCCGCAGCCACCTGCACGGACTCACCCGAGAGATTCATATAGGTCAGCGGTTTGAGAGCGATGATCTTCTCACCGCCAATCGTGCCTTCGGCCACCATGCCCTTGAAACGTTGCCGCCACGGGGTGAACCCGTGGCGGTACGCAATGGCATCAATGGCCATAAAGCCGACATTGTGCCGCTGCTTCGCCATGCCGGGCTCAGGGTTGCCCAGACCGACCCACAGCAGCATGTCGGCCTCTTACTTCTTGGCTGCCGGCTTGGCCGGAGCGGCCTTGCCCTTGCCCTTGACGGGAACGGCGGCAACTTCAGCACCAGCAGCGGCTTCCATGCCCTTCGTCGCCGCCACGGAGGCGATGACGAAATCGGCGTCGAGATTGGTGTGCTTCACACCCTCGATGCCTTTGAGGTTGGACCAACGGATGTTGGCGTTGACTTCCATGCCGGTCAGATCGGCGGTGAAGAATTCCGGCACGCTGTCCGGATCGCACAGGCATTCAACCGCGCTGTGCACAACGTTCATCACAGCGCCGCGCTTCAGGCCGGGGCTCAGCAATTCGTTGATGAACTTCACGCGCACGAACACGCGGATCGGCTCACCAGCGGCCAGACGCTGGAAGTCCACATGGATGGCCTTGTCGGACACCTTGTGGAACTGCACTTCGCGCATGATCACGCGCTCGACGGCCGTGCCGAACTGCACTTCATACAGGCGCGAACGCCAGCCACCGCGCGTCAGTTCGCGGGTGATGATACGGGGGTCGAGGGCAATCAGGGCGGGTTCCTGCTTTGCACCGTAGATAACGGCGGGAACCAGTCCCTGCCGGCGAGTTGCGCGTGCTGCCCCCTTACCTGCATCGGCGCGCAGCTCGGCCTCAATCGTGGTCACGTTGGCCATTTGTCTGCTCCATCACAAAAACCGTCGGCCTCCAGGGGTGCCGACGTGAGGGGGCGACTTAGCGGATCGGGGCAGGCGATGCAACCGCGTGCGCCGAAAATGGCCCCAGCCATGCAGGATTGTTGCGGCGTTGACGGCGCATACACGCAGCGTTGCGTCGGTTCGGCAAGGCTTGCTGCATGTCATATGTCACATCAGACCTCGACTTTCGGATTCTCGGCCATGTTGGTGGCTCGTATAGCCTGGCTGCGGTCAATCGCGACCTCGCCCTGGCATTGGCGGCGATGCGGCCGGGGCGGGTGCGGTTGCAGAGCGCACCAGGCGGCTCATGGCGGGAATGGCTGCGTCTGCCCCCCGGCCAACGCCGCGCTTTGTGGTCACTGCGGCTGCCCCGGCGACGGCGCGGGCTGGAGGTGACGATTGCTCAGCATTACCCGCTGCATGTGCCCGATCAGCGCGGCGATGTGTGTCTGGCGCTGTTCTTCTGGGAGGAGAGCCGCGTTCCGCAGCCCACCATCGCCCAACTCAATGCCGGCTTTGACGCGGTATTGGCCCCCACGCGCTTTGTGGCTGCGGCGCTTGAGCGGTCTGGGCTGGAAATACCGGTGCATGTGGTCGGCCTTGCCCCGGATTTGGAGCCATTTTTGCAACTTGAGCGCGCCCCTGTGCGCGACGTGACGCGGTTTGTGCATGTCTCCTCCGGCTTTCCGCGCAAAGGGATCGATGTGTTGCTGCGCGCCTATGCGGCGGCGTTTCGGCGTGGCGATCCGGTGGAGTTGGTGATCAAGACCTTCCCCAACCCGCACAACCAAACCGCCAATCAACTCGCCAGTTTGCGCGCATTGGTGCCCGATATGGCACCGGTACGCTTGATCGAGGCCGATCTGCCGAGGGCAGAATTGCTCGATCTCTATCGCCATGCTTCGGCGATGGTGCTGCCCGCGCGGGGTGAGGGGTTCAACCTGCCCGCGGCGGAGGCGATGGCGGCAGGGGTGCCGGTGATTGTGAGCGCGATCGGTGGGCATGCCGATTTCTGCACAGCGCAGACGGCACGGTTGATCGGCTGCACGATGGCGCTCTCCCGCTCGCATCTGGCCGATGACGCCTCGCTCTGGGCGGAGCCGGATTTGGGGCAGTTGGTGCAAGCGTTGCGTGAGAGCGTGGCCAATGGTCCGGAGATCGCCGCGCGGGTGGCGCGGGCGCGTGAAACGGCGCAGGAGATGAACGCCGCGCGATTGGTGGCGCGGATTGAGGCGGTGGTGCGAATTCTCTTGAGTTAAGCCAGCTAACGCGCTGTTAGTTTCACATGAATTCCTCCGCCCCCCTTTCCCCGTATCTGAGCCTGTCGCGCGCGCTGCATGCGTTGCGCGGCGAGCTGGGCGGCTGGACGGTGCGCGGAATGCTCGGGCACGTGCTGGCGCTGCTGCTGCACCGGCGACTGGGTGACATCGCGGCGAAAATGGAGCGGTTGGGGCTGCGGTTTCAAGCCGGTCGGCTGCAGCGGCGTGCGGCTGGCAAGCCGGTGGGCGGGCGCGTTGCTGGCAAGACGGGCGCGCGGATTTGGCCGGGTCGGTTTGGCTGGCTGGTCAAGGCTGCATCGCATCAGGCGGCGGGATATAGCGCGCAGATGCGGGAGATTCTGGGACAGCCGGAGATGGTGGCCTTGCTCAAGGCCGCGCCGCAAGCCGCGCGAATCCTGCGTCCGGTGTGCCGGATGTTGGCGATTGAGGAGGCGCTGCTGCGGCCGGGTCAGGCGGTGGTTGAGCCCAAGGTGCGGGTGGTGAAACCACGGCAGCGCACACCGCGCACACCGATTGATTGGGGTCGGATTCCGCTGCCCCGAGGCGTGCTGACGGCGGCGCGGAAGCGGCGGTTTTGCATGAGTGGGTAAGCGCGCGCGAAGAATGGCGACTCTATTGTTCCGGTTTAATAACTATAATGCGGAGCCAAGCTAGCAAATTCTCGGCAATTGCTCGCCCGCCAGCCAGTCCAGCACCCGCGTGCCGCCGAAATCGCCCTGGATCTGCACGAAATGGCGTGGGTCTTCCACCACGCGGCCAATCAGCGCCGCGCGTCGGCCCAGCGGGTCGGCATGCAGCACCCCCAGCACGTCGTCGGCGCATTCGAACGGCACGATGGCGACCAGCTTGCCTTCATTGGCGATGTGCAGCGGGTCCAGCCCGAGCAATTCACACGCGGCCTCCACCTGCGGGTCAAGTGGAATGGCGCTTTCGTTGAGAATCATGCCGACGCCGGACGCCTCGGCGATCTCGTTCAGTGCCGATGCCAGCCCGCCGCGTGTCGGATCGCGCATCACGCGCACGGTGGGGCAGGTCTCGATCAGGCTGGCGACCATGTGGTGCAGCGCGGCGCAGTCGCTGATCACGTCGGTTTCAAAGCCGATTCCCTCACGCTGCGATAAGATGGCGATGCCGTGATCGCCCAACGTGCCGGAGACGATCACCGCGTCTCCCGGTTGCGCCTTTTCCACCGAGGGTGCGATCCCTGGGATGCGCAGGCCGATGCCGGTGGTGGTGATAAATACGCCGTCGCCCTTGCCGTGTTCGACCACCTTGGTGTCGCCGGTGACGATCCGCACCCCGGCATCCTGGGCGGCATCGGCCATGCTCTGCACGATGCGGCGCAAATCGCGCAATGGCAGCCCCTCTTCCAGAATGAAGGCGGCGGAGAGGTAGAGCGGCATTGCACCGGACATTGCCACGTCGTTCAGCGTGCCATGCACCGCCATCGCGCCGATATCGCCGCCGGGAAAGAATAGAGGCGAGACGACGAAGCTATCGGTGGACAGCGCCATCTCCCCCGCCGGCATGCGCATGACCGCCTGATCGTTGCGGGTGGCGAGGTGTTCGTTGTGAAAGGCCGGCAGGAACAACTCTTCAATCAATTGGGTCGTCGCCCGTCCGCCGCCGCCATGGATAAGTTCGACCACACCATGCTCGAAATCCAACTTCCGCCCGCGTCGAGCGGTCATGCGGTTTCTCCGGCGTGGTGTCGGGCATGCTGCCAATAGGCGCTGCAGGTGCCCTCTGGGGAAACCATGCAGGCACCGATTGGGTTCTCCGGTGTGCAGCCCTTGCCGAACAGGCGGCAATCGAGGGGCTGCTTGGCTCCGCTGAGAATTTCGATGCAGGAGCAGGCCGGGTTATCTGCAACGCGGTGATAGGTGATGTCGAAGACCAGTTCTGCATCGTAGCGCGCATAGGCGGGGGCGAGGCGCAGCGCGCTGCCGGGCAGTTCGCCGAAACCACGCCAATCGAAACTCTCGCGCGCCACGAACACGTCACGCATCATCGCCTGTGCGCGGGCGTTGCCGCCGGATGTGACGGCGCGGGCATATTGGGTCTCCACCACGGCGCGGCCATCGTTGATCTGATCGATCAACATCAGCACCGATTGCAACAGGTCGAGCGGCTCGAAGCCGGAGACCACCATCGGCAGGTGATGGCGGGCGGCGACGTCTTTGTAATAGCCGCTGCCGGTGATCGTGGCGACATGGCCGGGGCCGATGACGCCATCAACCTTCACCTGACCGCTCCGGGCCGCGTCGGAGGCGAAAATGCCATCGATGGCAGCCGGCGTGGTGACATGGGTGCAGAAGACGAAGAAATTCCGCAGCCCTTCACGCGCCGCCATCTGCACGGCCAGGGCGGTGGCAGGGGCGGTGGATTCGAAGCCGATGGCGAAGAAGATCACCCGACGATCCGGCGTTTTGCGGGCGAGTGCCAGCGCATCGAGCACGCTGTAGATGATGCGGACATCCGCCCCGGTTGCTTTCGCGCTCAGCAGGGTTTTGCGGTCTGAGCCGGGGACGCGCATCATGTCGCCGAATGTGGCGAGCGTGACATTGGGCTGCATCGCCAGGGCGATCACTTGATCAATCCGCCCGATGGGCAGCACGCAGACCGGGCAGCCCGGTCCATGTACCAGGCGGACATTCTCCGGCAGCAAATCGATGATGCCGTAGCGGCAGATTGCGTGGGTATGGCCGCCGCAGAATTCCATCAATGTGTAATCACGCGCCGGATCAACGCGCCACCCGATGGCCTCGGCCACCGCCCATGCCAAGGATTTGTCGCGATATTCATGGGCGAATTTCATGCTGCCTCTCCCAACATGCGGAGTTTGCTGAGCATGGTGTCGGCGGCGTGTGGGTCGATGCGGGTCAGCGCGATGCCGCTGTGCAGCACCACCCACTCACCGGATTGCGGATTGTCGATCAGCGCCACACTGCCGGTGCGGCGGATTCCGGCGATGTCGAGCACGGCTTCGTCGTTGGTGACGCTGACGATGCAGGCGGGAACGGCTAGACACATGGTCTATTGTCCTTCGCACGCCGAATGGCGAAATATCTCCCGCGCAGCACCACCGCCGACACCCCTTCCCGTTTCGCCGCCATCGCCGCCCTCGATCAGAGGAGCCGATTGCGTGCCTTGCCATGGACCGGCGCCGCGCTCTGGCTTGAGTTCAGCGATGGTCGCCAACGAGGGAAGCATTTCCAAATCGTGGCCGTCTTTGATCTGCCACCGAGTCGTAAAGATTTTGAGAAGTCGCGGCGGCGGAACGGTTGGGCTATTTCGCCCGGTTGGCGACCACGGCACCGGAGGCGGGGTGCAGACGCATCGCATCCCACACCGTGAGCAGCATCAGGATGGCCATAGCGATGAAGGTGGCATGGAAATCCGCCGTGCTCGGCCCGCCTGTCTCACCGTGAAACTGCCCCACGGCCTGCAACGTCATCGCCCCCAGGGCCACGCCGAGGCCCAGAGCGAGCTGCATGGAGACGCTGAACAGCGTGTTCGCCGAGGGCATTGAGGGCTGCGGCACGTCGGCAAAGGCGAGGGAGGAGAGCGAGGTGAATTGCATCGAACGCGATGCGCCGGAGATCACCAGCAGGCCGAGGATCACCGGCACCGGGGTGGCGGGGGTAAATGTGGCGCAAGCCAGCATGGTGGCGGCTTGCACGATTCCGTTGCCGATCATCGTGCGGCGGAAGCCGAAGCGGCGCAAAATGGCCGAGGTGAAAGGCTTGATGCCGATATTGCCCAGGAACAGCGCCAGCACCAGCAGGCCCGCATCGGTCGCCTTCATGCCGAAGCCCAACTGGAACATCAGCGGCAGCAGGAACGGCATCGTGCCAATCAGCAGGCGCATCATCGTGCCGCCCATCATCACCATGCGGAAACTTGGGATGCGCAATGTGCTGGGGTCAACCAGCGGATGGCGGGCGCGGTTGAGGTGGCGGGCGAAGAAGCCACCGGCGATCAGGCCGATCACGCCGAGGGCCAGGGCGATCAGCTTATTGGCATCGCGCTCGCCTGCTTGATCCAGTCCAGCCGTGATGCCGACCAGCATCAGCGTGCCGAGCAGAAAACCCCAGCCATCGAAGGGCCGTGCGGCACCGCGTTCCAGCTTGGGCACCATGTGCAGGGCCAAACCAAGGCCGATCAGACCGAGCGGCAGGTTGATGAAGAAAATCAGCCGCCAGGACAGATGCTCGGCAAAGAAGCCGCCCAGGGGTGGGCCGAGCAATGGGGCGGTGAGCGCAGGCCAGACCAGCAGAGCGATGGCGCGCAGAAGATCGGATTTTTCGGTGGTGCGCAGCACGATCAGCCGCCCCACCGGCACCATCATCGCACCGCCAAAGCCTTGCAGCATGCGCGCGCCGACGAATTGCGGCACTGATTGCGCCATGCCGCACAGCACAGAGCCAGTCACGAAGATCGCCATCGCCGAGGTGAACACATTGCGCGGCCCAAATCGTTCGGCCGCCCAGCCGCCGGGCAGGATGAACACCGCCACTGTCAACAAATAGGCGGAGATGCCGATATGCAGCGCCACAGCAGAGCCACCCAAGCTGCCAGACATACGGGGCAGCGCGGTTGCGATGATCGAACCGTCCAGATTTTCCATGAAGAAGGCACCCGCGATCAGCAGGGCCAGACGGTTGGCTGCGTTGTTCTTCATGTCGTCCCCAGTCCAGACAGGCCGAACCATGGCGCAGTCAGGGGGGCAGGGGGAAGCCTCAAGAGTGCATGGGCGGCGACGGAATTTTGCCGTCGCCCGCCATACTCGTCTCACTCAGCGGCGGAAGGTGCCGTGCGCGATAGCGTCAAAGTCGTAGGAAGAGATGCCGAGATCGTGCAGATCGCGATCATCCAAGCGGGAAAGTTCACGCCGAACTGCGATTTCCGCGCGACGCTCGCCGATCCAGGCGAAGACGCGACCGACTGCGCCAAGCCCGAAATTCGGGGTAGCTGCCGGAGCGGAAACAGACTGCGGAACGTTGTGCCAGAACGTGGCCATGACATGCCTCACATGTTGCGTTGCAGCATTTGCTGCGCTGCAACATGTGAGCCCGTCAGGGGGGAAAGTCAAGAAAACTGACCTATTCGGCCCCTTAGAGAATTGCAGTTCAGCTGCGCTATTTGTTGATGACCGCAGCGCCCGCGTTGGCGCAGACCTCATCCTGTGAGCCCGCGCCGCCGGAGACGCCGATGGCTCCGATCAGCTTGCCGCCTTCAACCAGCGGAATGCCGCCGCGTGAGCCGATCACGCCGTCGAGGGTGAGCTGATAGACCATGCCGCCCTGCATGCCGTTTTCAAACAATTTGGTGTTGCGGCGATAGCGGGCAGCGGTGCGGGCCTTGTGTTGGGAGATTTCGACGGAGGCGAGCTGCGCGCCATCCATGCGGCCGAATGCCAGCAGATCACCGTTCGGATCGACGACGGAGACATTCATTTTCCAATTGCGCTTCTTCGCCTCGGCCATGGCGGCTGCCACCACCTGTTGCGCGCGTTCAAGGGTGATTGCTGTGCCATAGGGTACATCGAACGGCATCATCTCGGGGATGACATCCAGGGCTGGCGTCGGTGAAGGTTGGGCGAAAGCGGGCGCGCTGGCGAACAGAGCTAGAGCCGCGAATGGCAGAACGAGTCGCTTCATGGTGGTTTCCCCTCAATTGCGCCGGGATTTTCTCCCGGTCTTGCTGATGTCGTTGTGACGACGCAGCGATCGTGCCGGGGTTGGCGCGTGAGGGCAAGAATTTGATTGGAATTCGCCCTTCGCAATGACGAGAGCGCATCCCTCTGTTTCTCTGGGCCGGTCACGCTATATACTCGGCCATGCCCTTCGATCTCCGCCCCCAGACTGCCCGAGACATTCAGGAACGTGCCCGCCCGGCGATTGCCGCGTGGTTGTTTGTGTTGTGCTTCATGGTGCTGGTCATGGTCGTCCTCGGCGGGGCGACGCGGCTGACCGGATCGGGGCTGTCGATCATGGAATGGGACCCGATCATGGGGGCATTGCCGCCGTGGTCCGACGCCGAATGGCAACGGCTCTACCGACTGTATCAGCAGATTCCGCAATACACCCTGATCAATCAGGGTTTCGGCATTGACGGCTTCAAACATATTTTCTGGCTGGAATGGACGCATCGCCTCTGGGGGCGCCTGATGGGGGTGGTGCTGCTCGGGCCGTTGCTGTGGTTCGGGTTTCGTGGGGCGATGCCGTCCTGGTTGTGGGTGCGGATGGCAGTGCTGTTGGTGCTCGGCGGGCTGCAAGGGGCGGTGGGCTGGTTCATGGTCGCTTCGGGCTTTGAGGCGGACAGCACGGCGGTGTCACCCTATCGGCTGGTGCTGCATCTGGCGCTTGCTTTGTCGCTCTACGCCGCTTTGTTCTGGACGGCGATGAGCGTGTATCGCGATGTACCCAAGCCGAAGCTGGTGCTTCCTGTCGGCCTGCGCAGTGCCTCGATTCTGTTGCTGATCCTGGTCTCGTTCACCATTCTGGCCGGCGGTTTCGTGGCAGGCATGAAGGCAGGGCTGACCTACAACACCTTTCCACTGATGGACGGCCATCTGGTGCCGGATGGGTGGGCCGCCCTGCAGCCCTGGTGGAAAAATCTGTTCGAAAACATCCCCTCGGTGCAGTTCGATCACCGCCTGCTTGCCACCAGCACCGTCATGATCGGTCTGAGCACGGCGGCTTATGGTCTGTCCACTCAGCCAACCGGCGCGCTGTTCAAGGCGTTGGCGGCGGTGGGGTGTGTTGTCGCTCTGCAATATCTGCTCGGGGTGGCGACACTTATATATGTTGTGCCGGTGGCTCTCGGCACGCTGCATCAGGCCGGTGCGGTTCTGCTGCTGACGGCGGCGTTGGCGCTGCGTCACGTTCTGCGCGGCTGAGCCTTTTCCTTTTATTCTCCCTCGGGGATGTCTTCCGTATGGCCGATTTCGACACGCCGCTCGCTGCCACCGATTCGCTGTTTTACGGCAATCACGCGCTGGATGCGGATGCGGCGCAACGCATTGTGCGGCAGGCATTGGTCAATGCCGATGATGGCGAGTTGTTCCTGGAATATCGCGAAAGCGAAAGCATCGTGCTCGACGATGGCCGCATCCGCAGCGCCGGTTTCGACACCACACGCGGCTTCGGCCTGCGCGCGATCTGCGGCGAGACGGCGGGATATGCGCATGCGGATGATATTTCCGAATCTGCGCTGAAACGGGCCGCGGCCACGGTCTCCTCCGTGGCGTCCGGGCATTCCGGCGTAGAGGCAGCCGCCCCGCGCGCGACGAATTCTCGGCTGTATTCGCCGTTGAACCCGCTCTCTGATGATGGTTTCGCCGCCCGCACCGGCCTGCTCGCTGAGATCGACGCCTATGCGCGGGCGAAGGACAGCCGGGTGGTGCAGGTCAGCGCCAGCGTGTTCGGTGAGTGGCAGGCAGTGCAGATTGTGCGTGCCGATGGCCATCGCGTGGCCGATCTTCGCCCGCTGGTGCGCTTCAACGTCTCAGTTGTCGTCGAACAGGGCGGCAAGCGGGAAAGCGGGTCGTATGGCCTCGGCGGCAGGCACGGTTATGACCGCATTCTGACACCGGATGTGTGGAAGCACGCGGTGGATGAATCGCTGCGGCAAGCATTGGTGAATTTGGATTCGGTGGCAGCGCCGGCCGGTGAGATGCCGGTGGTGCTCGGCGCTGGCTGGCCCGGCATTTTGCTGCATGAGGCGATTGGCCACGGGTTGGAAGGTGATTTCAACCGTAAGAAAACCTCGGCCTTTGCCGGTCTGATGGGCCAACGTATCGCAGCACCGGGCGTGACGGTGGTCGATGACGGCACGATCCCGGATCGGCGTGGGTCACTGACGGTGGATGACGAAGGCACACCGACCAGCCGCACCGTGCTGATTGAGGACGGCTATCTGCGCGAATACATGCAAGACCGTCTGAACGCCCGTCTGATGGGCGTGCGCGCCACCGGCAATGGACGGCGGCAGAGCTACGCGCATGCGCCAATGCCGCGCATGACCAACACGATCATGTTGGGCGGTTCGCATTCGGTCGAGGAGATGATCGCCTCGGTGCCGCGTGGCTTGTATGCGGTGAATTTCGGCGGCGGGCAGGTGGATATCACCTCTGGCAAGTTCGTCTTCTCCGCCTCTGAAGCCTACATGATCGAGAACGGCAAGATCGGCCCTGCCGTGAAGGGCGCCACGCTGATCGGCAACGGGCCGGACGCGCTGACCAAGGTGCAGATGATCGGCTCCGACATGACGCTCGATCCCGGCATCGGCACCTGCGGCAAAAGCGGACAGGGCGTGCCGGTGGGCGTGGGGCAGCCGACGCTGAAGCTGTCTGGGCTGACGGTGGGCGGGACGGCGGCCTGACGCGAAACCGTCACGGGGTCCCTATAGCTTCTGTATGGATTGGCTGGCCGCTGCTGTGGCACAGCCGGTCTGCGCTTGTTCGCCTCCTCGGATCATGATAGGTGCGATGTTATAATATAACGTCAGTGCGGAGCACTCTGTTATGCGTTTTGCCGCTGTTTTGCTCACCACCACCATCCTCGCCGCCGCGCCGAGCGCTTGGGCGGATGATGCTGCTTCGGATTCAATCTGGGAGCGCGCGAATCTGTTGGGTGATCTTGGCGGGGTGCGGCCCTGGGCTGCGGATCATGGCGTCACGCTGACCTTCACCGAACAGGATGAGATGAAAGCCAATGCCAGCGGTGGGCTGAAGCGGGGGGCAACGGTGAATGGCCAGACCATGCTCGGCGCGCAGATCGACACCGACAAAGCGTTTGGCTGGGCGGGCGGCACGTTGAATGTCAGCCTGCTCAACATCCATGGCCGCGCGCTCAGCCCATATTATCTGGGCAACATCCAGACCGCGAGCGGCATCGAGTCCGCATCGACGACGCGGCTGTGGGAAATTTGGGCACAGCAGAGTTTTGCCGATGGTCTGTTCGATGTGAAAATCGGCCAGCAGAGCCTGGATCAGGAATTTCTGGTCAGCGCCAACAGTGCAGTTTTTGTCAACACGATGATGGGCTGGCCAGCGGTGCCGTCGGCGGATTTATATGCGGGCGGCCCGGCCTATCCGCTCTCCTCGCTCGGGATGCGGCTGCGGGTGAATGCGCCGGAGAATGTCACCTTCCTCGCCGGTGTGTTCAACGACAACCCGCCGGGCGGCCCGTTCAACAATGACAGCCAGCTGCGTGGCTCCACCCGTTGGGGCGGCAATTTCAATCTGCGCACCGGCGCGCTGTTCATCGCTGAGGCGCAATACAACCTCAATGTGAAGGCTCCAGGCGACACCAAAGCGCCGGAAGGCCTGCCAACGTCCGCAAAGATGGGGGTCTATGTCGATAGCGCAAATTTCTACGATCAACTGACCAACTCATCGATTTCCGGCAATAGCGCGGTGTATGCGATGATCGATCAGGGCATTTGGAAGCCCAGCCCAGATTCGCCGCGCGTGCTGAGCGTGTTCCTGCGCGCGATGACGGCACCACCGAAGCAGAACCTGATCGATGTCAGCCTCAATGGCGGGCTGACACTGACCGCGCCGCTGGAAGGCCGCGAGGATGACACCGCAGGGATTGGTTTCGGCTATGCGCATATCTCCAGCCGTGCGCGGGCCTATGATCAGGGAGTGGCGCGTTTGAACGGCAATCTCACGCCGGTGCGGTCCAGCGAGACCTTCGTCGAAGCCACCTACCAGGCGCAGATCACGCCCTGGCTGCAAGCACAGCCCGACCTGCAATATGTGATGAGCCCGGGCGCTGGCGTTAACAATCCTGTCACTGGACGCAAGCTTCGCAACGAGGTGATTTGCGGCATTCGAAGCAACATCACCTTCTGACCCCTAGGACCATAGCGGCATGAGCAGCTTTCTGATTTCTCGCCGCAATGTTGTTCTCGGGGCAGGCGGTGCGTTGCTGCTACCCTCCAGCGTGCCCGCCGCTTCACGTGCTGGGTCGTTGCCCCTGGTGGTGCTGGGCGATTGGGGCGAACGCGGGTCGCCGAAACAACGCGCGGTGGCGGATGCGATGGGGCGCAGTGCGGCGGCAATCGGCAGCCGTTTGGTGATCTCAGTCGGTGACAATTTCTATGAGGATGGCGTCACCTCGATTGCCGACAGCCAATGGCAATCCTCGTTCGAAGCGATCTACACCGCGCCATCGTTGCAGACGCGCTGGGATGTGATTCTCGGCAATCACGATTATCGCGGCAGCGTGCAGGCTCAGCTGGATTATGCGCGCCTGTCCAAGCGCTGGACGATGCCGGGGCGCGTGTTCATCCGCAGCGAAATGCTGGACGATGGCACGCAGATCGATTTTTTCTATATCGACACCTCGCCGATGCTCTCGATGTATCGCGGCACCAAAGTGCGTATCGACGATCAGAATGTGCCCGCGCAGGTGGCGTGGTTGGATGCCATGCTGGGGCGGTCGCAGGCGAAGTGGAAAATTGTGGTGGGTCATCACCCTATCCACACCACCTCCGGCGGCAAGCGCGATCAGGCGGAGTTGATCCAACTCGTCAAGCCGCTGCTGCTCCGCCACGGTGTGCAACTCTACATCAATGGGCACGACCACAACCTGCAGAAGATCAGCCGCGACGGCATATGCTTCCTCACCTGTGGTGGCGGCGGGGCTGCGCTGGGCAAGGTGAAGGATGCCGCCCCCGGCCAATTTGCAGCCAAATCTTATGGATTTATGACCATGGATATTTCGGCTGGCCGCATTGCCTATCGCTTCATCGACGAGACCGGCGCGGAGTTGTACGCCGATCAGGTGACAGCCTGAAACGGATCCGAAGTGCCAATACTGATCGCCGCCCTCAACTGGTAGAAACAGGCGGATCGTGAACCCGGCCTGCGTTTACGTTATTCATCATTACGGCGCCCCGCGCGCCATGATGAATAACGCAACCTCCTATCAAGCTTGCTGGCACCAATCATTGCGGGAAATTATTTTCGTTCAGATATAGAAATCCACTCTCGTGACCGTTAGGCTTAAAAAAAGTTAACATTAGGTGAGGGTGTCCCTATGGCGCGCAGTGCTGCATCGATGAATGTGAAACTGGCCTATGGCATGGCGACGGCTGGGGCGGTACTGTTGGCTGGGCAGGCGGCGCAGGCGCAGGGTTACACATATGTGCAGCCGACGGGACTGACGGTTGGTGAGCACTACCGAGTGGTGTTTCTGACTGCGGATTCGACCACGTCAACGTCGTCGGATATTACCACCTATAATACCTTCGCCAGCAATGAGGCGTCGTCTATTATTGGTTTAACAACAACGTGGTCTGCAATTATCAGCACGTCGAGTGTCGATGCCATTAACAACATCGCCTGCACGCCAAGTTGCGCCAGTGACCCTATCTATTTGGTGACGGGTGCCGAAGTGGCGTCGTCCACCAGCGTATTGTTCGGTGGAAGCATTCTAACCCCCATCAACGTGAACCAGTTCGGCAGCACGGTGGCACCGAGTGGCAACAATTACGTCTTTACTGGCTCGGATTCGACGGGTGCCGGGGCAGGCGGCGAGTCTGCTGGTGGTGGTTACACCGCGACCGGCGACTATACGGCATCTGACTCCACCTGGATCGCAGTCGCCAACAATAATGGCGATTACAGCAATGCCCAATATCCGATTTACGCGATTTCCGGCGATCTCGTAGCGGGTCCGGCAACGACGCCTGTCCCAGAGCCCGGCTCCGCTCCGCTGATGGCGGCTGGCGTTGTTCTGGCCGCTGCCGCAATCGGCTGGCGTCGCCACGGCAACAAATCCATCTGATTGACAAATCTCGCACAGGCCGCGCCGATGAACCTCACGGCGCGGCTGCGCGAACTGGCAACGCAATCCCCCGAGCTGCCCGCGTTCATCACCATCGATGACACGCTGATCACCTTCGGCACCCTCGACAGCCTGATCGACGCTGCCGCCCGCCGTCTGCTCCGCCTGGGCATGCAGCCCGGCCAGATTGCAGCCCTCGGCTTTTCCGGCGTGGACGAGGCGCTGGTTCTGGTGATCAGCCTCGCTTTGGCGCGGATTGGGGCGGCCAGCGCCGACCCGCAATTGCCCAGCCAGCATCTCACTCTGGCGCTGCTGCCGCATGGTGTGGCGGCGCGGGCAGACATGCGCTGCGAGTTCTTTGGGATGGAATGGCTTGATCCCGACAGTGAGGCGGAAGCGGCGGTTGCGATCCATCCCGCCCCAGATACGCTGCGCATCTTCGCCACCTCCGGAACCTCCGGCGTGTCGCGATTCGTGCCGATCTCCCACACGTCCATGCGCGCCCGCCTCGCTCCCGCCTGGGCCCCCTCCTATGCGCCGGGGCAGGAACGGATGATTTGCGCACTCGGCCTGGGTGGCAGTTGGAGCCACCGCCTGGTGCTCAAATTGCTGCTCAGCGGCGGGGCACTGGTGTTCTCCAACCCGCGTGACATCATCAACACCATCCTCCGCCACCGGGTGACGAGCCTCGTCACCTCGCCCTTCTCATTGCAGAGCATTCTGGATCGTCTGCCTGCCGGGATCGGGCCGCTGGCGGGTTTGCGCAGTTTGGAACTCGGCGGCAGTCAGGTGCCACCCAGCCTGATCCAGCGCGCGCGGATCAATCTGTGCAGCAATGTGCTGACATCCTATGGCGCGTCGGAAATTGGCCCTTGTGCTGGGGCAGCCAGCGAGGTTCTGGCCACGATGGACCTTGCCGTGGGCGTTCTGGCCGAGGGGCTGGAAGTGGAGGCGCTGGACCCATCCGGCGCCGTGCTGCCGCCGGGGGAGATCGGCGAATTGCGGTTTCGCACGCCGGGCATGGCCTCAGGCTATCTCGACAACCCCTCCGCCACTGCCGCGCATTTCCGCGATGGCTGGTTCTATTCCGGCGATCTTGGGCATCTGGGCGTGGGCAGGATGCTGTGCATTTCCGGGCGCCTGGGTGAGTTTATCAATGCGGGCGGCGTAAAGATCAGTCCTCGCGTGATCGAGGACGTTCTGCTCTCCCACCCGGACATTTTGGAAGCCGCCGCTTTCCCGGTGCCAGACCGGGACGGCCTTGCCCAAATCTGGGCTGCCATCGTGTCGGAGTCGCCTGTGGATCATGCATCGCTCGCGCGGTTTTGCGCTGAGCATCTCGGCGCGCAATCTCCCAAATTCATCCTGCAAATGAAGGCGCTGCCGCGCAACGCGAACGGCAAGGTGTTGACTCGGGACCTGATCAGCTACGCCGAACGACAGATTGCATAAACAGCGCCTGATCGACGAAACCGAGGCGGAGTTGTATGCGGAGCAGATCACAGCCTGAAACGGTCCTGCATTGTCCATTCTGATCGCCGCCCTTTATCAGTTCTGCCGCGTTGATGACCCCATTGCCTTCGCCGCTGAACTGCGCGCGCGGGCGGCGGCGGCGGGCCTGCGCGGCACGTTGATTGTGGCCCATGAGGGGATCAACGGCACGATTGCCGGTGAGCCTGCACCTCTGCGTGCTGTCGTGGCTGATCTCCAGGCGGGCATCCTTCCCGGCCCGGCTTTTGCTAACCTCACACTGAAATGGGCGAGCACAGATGCGCTGCCGTTCGGTCGGATGAAGGTCAAGGTCAAGCCTGAGATCGTCACCCTCGGCGTGCCGGAGGCGGACCCCAATCTGCAAGTCGGCCAATACATCGCCCCGGAGGACTGGGACGCGCTGATTGCCGAGCCGGATGTGCTGCTGATCGATACGCGCAACAGCTTCGAATTTGATTACGGCACTTTCCCCGGTGCGGTCGATCCGGGCACCACGACATTCCGCGAGTTCCCGGCCTATGTGGCAAGCCAGCTTGATCCCAAGCAGAACACCCGCATTGCGATGTTCTGCACCGGCGGCATTCGCTGCGAGAAGGCCAGTGCCTTGATGCTCGCGCGCGGGTTCAAGGAGGTCTACCATTTGCAGGGCGGCATTCTGGCCTATCTGGAAAAGATGCCCGCCGCGTCCCGCAATTGGCAGGGCGAGTGTTTCGTGTTCGATGCGCGCGTGGCCCCGGATCCGGCCAGCTTGGGCCTCAAGGACGCTGCCGCCGAGGAGTAGGCTGATGTCCGACGCAGAACAGGTTCTGATTGTCGGCGGCATGACCTGTGCCGCCTGCGTCTCTCGCGTCGAGAAGGTGCTCAAGCGTGTGCCGGGCGTCTCGGCAGCGGAAGTCGATCTGATGACCGGGCAGGCGCGCGTGCAGGTTGCGAGCACTGTCAGCATGGCATCACTTGCTGAAGCGATTACCCGCGCCGGCTACACCGCCGCCGCTGCACCGCCACCGCCGGCGCCGTTCTGGCCGGTAGGAATCGCACTCGCGCTCAGCCTGCCGATTGCGATTTCGATGGTGGTGGCAGCGCTTGGCGGCAAGATGTTGCCGGGATGGGTGCAATTGGTGCTGGCGACACCTGTGCTGCTGTGGTTTGGCTCGGGTTTCGTGGTGCGCGGCTGGAAATCGATCCGCGTGGGTGCACCGAGCATGGACGCGCTGGTGGCCATCGGCACCTGGGCGGCATTTCTGCTCAGCCTGTACAATCTGTTCGGGCCGCCAAGTCAGATGGCGATGCCCGAGATGGCTCCGCTCTATTTCGACTCGTCCGCTTTGGTGATCGCCCTCGTGCTGTTCGGCCGCTTTCTGGAAGGCCGTGCGCGGCGACAGGCGGGGGCGGCGTTGCGCGATCTGGCGCGGCTGCAACCGGCGCGCGTCACCCGCATCGTTGGTGAGGTGGCCGAGGAGATCGATCTGATCGTGCTGCGCCCCGGTGAGACCTTCCGCGTCCGCCCTGGTGAACGTGTGGCGGCGGATGGGGTGATCGTCGAAGGGCACAGCGAACAGGATGAAGCAGCCCTGACCGGCGAGAGCCTGCCGCGCGATAAGGCGGTGGGTGATTCCGTGCTGGCAGGTGCCCTGAATTTGTCCGGTCTGCTGTCGGTGCGCGCCGAGAAGATCGGGGCGGAGACAGCGCTGGGGCGCACGGTGCGGCTGGTGGAGGCAGCGCAGGGGCGCAAGCCTGCGGTGCAGAAACTGGCAGATCGGATCAGCGCGGTGTTTGTGCCGGTGGTGCTGGTGATCGCGCTGATCACGCTCGTTGGCTGGATGCTGCACGGCGCTTCGGCGTCGGTGGCGATTGTCAATGCGGTCTCGGTGCTGGTGATCGCCTGCCCGTGTGCGCTGGGTCTGGCCACGCCTGCCGCGATTATGGCGGGCACGGGGGCGGCAGCACGGCATGGCATTGTGTTGCGTGACCCGGATGTGCTGGCCACAGCGCATCGCATCCGCACGATGGTGTTCGACAAGACCGGCACATTGACGCAGGGCAAACCACGCCTGATGTCCTGCACGCCAGTGGCTGCCTCGACCAAGGATGATGTGCTGAGCATCGCTGCAGCTCTGCAACAGGGCAGTTTGCATCCGCTCGCCCGTGCCGTGCTGGCGGTGGCTCCGCTGGGCAAAGCTGCGGCGCAGATGCAGGAATTCCCAGGCCGTGGCGTGGGCGGGGTGGTCGAGGGGCAGGAATTCCGTCTCGGCAACGTGCGCATGTTGGGTGAGGCCGGGCTGGAGGCGGGGGAATTGGCGCAGGCGGCCGCCGCCTTGGCGCATGATGGGGCGAGTGTGTCGTTTCTGTTTGAGGTTGCCCCTCAGACGCGGCTTCTCGGCCTGCTCGGCTTTGCCGACACGCCGCGCGCGGGGGCTGCCGAGGCCGTGGCGGCGTTGCAGGCGCGGGGTCTGCGCTGCGTGCTGCTCAGCGGCGACAATCCGGCCAGTGTGGCGGCGATGGCAGCCACGCTCGGTCTCGATGAGGCGATCGGCGGTGTGCTGCCCGCTGAGAAGGCTGCCCATGTGGCGCAATTGCGGGAGAGCGGTCCGGTTGCGATGGTCGGTGACGGCATCAATGACGCGCCCGCCCTCGCCGAGGCCGATCTCGGCATCGCCATGGCGGGCAGCGCCGATTTGGCGGCGGAGACGGCGGGGATTGTGTTGATGCGCCCCGATCCGCGTCTGGTGGCCGCCGCACTGGACATCGCGGCACGCACCGAGCGGCGGATTTGGATGGGACTGGCCTGGGCGTTCGGCTTCAACTTGATCGGCATCCCGCTGGCCGCTTTTGGGCGGCTGGAACCGGCGCTGGCGGGGGCGGCGATGGCGTTTTCGTCGTTGGCGGTGGTGACGAATGCGTTGCTGTTGCGCGGCTGGAAGCCCACGCATCGCCTCAACGGATAAGGCCGTAAGTCACGCGGATAATCAGTGTGGCGGTGTTTTCCGGGGTGTTATAGGGGAACGGTGCCAATTTCGCGTTGGCAAACGTCGCACGGGTCACAAGGTCGAGCGGTCGCGACCCTGAGCTTTGCAATTGCTCATAATTCGACACATGGCCGAGCCGATCGACATCAAAGCGGATCACCACCGTGCCCTCATCGCCGTTGATGACGGCTTCTTGTGGATAGCGCCGATGCTCGATCCAAAACAGCCGCAATTGCCGCATCCAGTCCGAGCCGACCTGTGCGCCCGTCACCTGAATATCGAAGGAATCGTCATTCGGGTTGCGATGTGGCGGTTCGGCGACGTAGCGCTCGGCCTTGCCGATGGCGAGGTTCATCGCCTCCGCCCGCATCGGAGGCGCCTTGGTCTCCGCTTTGGCGGCGGGGGCTTTCTGCTGAAACGGTGAGGCCGAGACCATCGGTGATAAGGCAATCATCGGCCTGGCCGCAGCAATGCTGGCGGGTGGGGCGGGCGGTGGTGGCTGAGGCAACTCGGATGGAAGCATCGGTGCAGCCGTAACCGGCGGCGGCGGCGGAGCGGGCACGGGCGCTGGCTCCGGCACCGGTAAGGGTGCGGGGGC